>WBZX01002268.1_pt1 | contig 13290 bp, 7 predicted proteins | sample 5204211 | NCBI WGS metagenome assembly WBZX01 (sample SAMN12344362, study PRJNA552823) | activated sludge metagenome | biome: Activated sludge suspended growth; feature: Nitrification reactor; material: Wastewater; isolation source: activated sludge from nitrification reactor of wastewater treatment...
GTCCTCATGATCCCGACCTACTTCGGCTGGATCGCGGCGCAGTTCGTCGCGCTCGCCCACCTGATCGAGATCCTCTTCGGGCTCGACGTCGTGTTCGGCATCCCGTTGGTCGCGATCGTGGGGATGATCTACACGCTGCTGGGCGGCATGTGGTCGGTGACACTCACCGACGCGGCGCAGATCGCCGTGGTCGCACTGGGTCTGGTGGTGCTGACGCTGACCGTGCTCGCCGAGCTCGGCGGCGGCTCGAGCCTGAGCGGCCTCGAGATCCTCGCCGCGCGCACGCCCGCGCCCCGGCTGTCGATCGTGCCCGACGAGCTGCCGGCGATCGTCACCTGGTTGGGGGTCGTGAGCGTCGGCGCGCTCGGCAACCTGCCGGGCCAGGATCTCACCCAGCGCATCTTCTCGGCCCGCTCGGGGCGCACCGCGGTGTGGGCGTGCCACATCGCCGGCGTGGTCTACTTCGGCCTCGGCGCGTTCACGCTGGTGCTCGGCCTCTCGGCCGATCTCGTCGCGCCCGGCCTGGCGAGCAAGTCGACCGTCGCGATGCTCGCGAGTCTCTTCCTGTCGCCGCCGTTGGCGGTGCTGTTCGTGCTGGCGGTGATGTCGGCGGTGTTGTCGACGATCGACAGCGCGATCCTCTCGCCGGCGAGTGTGTTGGCGCAGAACCTGCTCGCGCCGCGGTGGCCCAACGCCGACCTGCTCCGACTCAACCGCTGGTCGGTGATCGCAGTGACGCTGGTCTCGATCGCCACCGCCTACCTCGGCGAGAGCGCCTACTCGCTGCTCGAGAGCGCGTACGAGCTCGGGCTGGTGTCACTGCTGGTGCCGCTGCTGATGGGCATCCGCACCATGGTCGGAGCCGAGCGGGCAGCCTTGGCGTCGATGATCGCGGGCACGGTGCTGTGGACGCTCCACTTCGCGCTCGGCTGGGAGAGCTTCCTGTCGCCGTGGATCGATCCGCTGGGGCTACCGCTGCCGATGGCGGCCAGCTGTGCCCTGTGCGCGTGGGCGGTCTATCTCGTGGTCGCCCGCGGTGAGGACGAACGACGCGAGCACGGCCTCGTGGCGTGACACCACCCGCGTGGGTCACTCCACCATGCGAGGGAAGAACACCGCCGCGCCGTTGGTGTCCTCGACCTGGTACGCGAGCACGACCGCGACCTCCCACGGCGCCACGGTGACCGGCGCATCGCGTCGCGTGGTCGCCTCGAACTGCACCGAGGCCCCTGGGCCGAGCGCCTGGAGCACCTCGGCCGGGATCTCGATCTCGCCCAAGGCGGCGTTGACGAGACACACCGCGACCTGGGTCGGTGCCCGCATGCGCACGACCACGCTGCTGTCACCCGAGCCGTCGGCGGGCGGCGGCATCCAGGTGAGGGTGAGCGGCGCCGCGGCGTTCAACACGACGTCGGCTGCGCTCTGATCGAACTTGACGCCGGGCGGCGCAGAGACGAGCACGTCGAACGCCGGCACCTCACCACCGGCGGCATGGATCGCGATCTCGTCGCCGGGGGCGAACGGCGGCGCGGTGAGCTGCAGCGGCACGTAGTGGCCGAGCATGCCCGGCTCGAGCTGCGGAGCCTGTGGCATCTGATTGCGATCGAAGCTGATCACGCCGGCATCGGGTCGCTGGAGCATGTCGGCGCCACACATCGCGACGGTGCAGGGGCCGATACCCGCACCGCCACGCCCGCAGTCGTCGACGTCGCCGCCGAAGCTCGCGCTGAGGCTCGCGACGCTGTCGGCGGGCACCCGTGCGCTGCGCAGCACGACGCTGCCGATCGAGGTCGGAGTGTCGCCGCTCTCGTCTGCGCTCGTCGAGCCGCCGACCTCGCCGCTGCTACCCGGCTCGCCGGTGCTCGCACTGCCCGTGCCGCTGCCGTCGGCGGTGACCGAGTCGACCTCGGGCGCGTTGTCGAAGCAGCCGAACAGCACCCACGGCAAGCACCACACGAGGCGTCGCATCACGAACCCTACGATAGCGCAGCCGGACGCCTGCGCGCTCGCAAACGCAGCGGCACGCCCCCGCTCGGGGCGAGGGTGACGTTGCGCCGCACCGGCTGCGGCGTGTGCTCGTCGAGCAGCACGACGTCGTAGCGCGACAGTGCGCAACCGAGCACGATGCGCATCTCGAAGCTCGCGAATGCGGCACCGAGGCAGCGCCGATCACCACCGCCGAACGGGAGGTACTCGAACGGCGAGAACCTGCGCTCGAGGAAGCGCTCGGGCCGGAATGCCTCGGGCTCGGGGTAGAGCTCCTCGCGGCGATGCACCAGTAGGATGCACGCCGAGACTCCGGTACCGCTCGGGATCTCGCGATCGCCCAGGCGCAGCGGCGCCCGCAGCACCCGCAGCACCTCGGTGACGATGGGGTACAGCCGCATCGCCTCCTTGCACACCGCATCGAGCGCGGCCAGCTTGGTGTACGCCTCGGGTGCGGGATCGGGTCCCAGCGCGTCGACCTCGGCGCGCACGCGCTCGAGCCACGCGGGGTGGCGGTGGAGCAGGTCGAGGATCCACGCCAGCGTGATGGCGGTGGTCTCGTGTCCTGCGAATAGCATCGTGCGCAGCTCATCGCGGACGTGGGCATCGGACATCGGCTCGCCATCCTCGTAGCGGGCGTGCACGAGCAGGCTACACAGATCCTCGCGTGGCTGGCGACGCGCACGGACCACCTGCTGTTGCAGGAGGTCGTCGAGCCGCCGGTGCGCGCGCTTGAAGCGAGCCCATGGTCCGAAGCCACCAAAGTCGCGCTGCACGAACGGCATGAAGAACAGCAACGGCGAGGCGCTCGCGATCATGTCGAGCACGGCGTGCTCCAGCGCCTGCGCACCCGCGTCGTCCTCGGCGCCGAAGACCGCTCGCGTGATCACGTCGAGCGAGATCGACTGCATGAGATCGATGCCGATCACGCGCGAGGCGTCTTCGGCTTGCGCGAGGCGACGCGTGGCGACCTGCGCCATGGTGTCGGCGTACGCCCGCATGCGATCGCCATGCAGCGGCGGCATCAGCAGCTTGCGCTCGCGCGTGTGCGGCTGTCCCTCGAGGATGAGTACCGAGCCGGGCCCGAGGATCGGCGCGATCGCCTGCACCGCCCACGGCGCGTAGATCTCGGGATCGGCGGCGAAGATGGTCTTCACCAGCGCGGGATCGCCGGTCATGACGACCGTGCCGTTGACGGTCGGCAGGGTGAACGGATCGCCGTAGCGTCGGGCCCAGCGCGGCAGGTCGAGGAAGGGCGAGCGCAGCACCTTGAAGGTGCTGAGCAGGCGATTGCGAGGTCCTGCTGGCAACGCGACGTCCATCGCCGGCGATGGTAGTGCACCGGCGGCTTCGACGTGACGCCGGTCGCCGACGCGGCTCGAACGTCGGTCGATCGGGGGCCTTCTCGTCGCAGGCCCAGCCAAGCGCGCATGAAAAAAGGGCGGCCCCCAGCTTGGGGCCGCCCCGTCGTCACGTCACCGCGACCAGGGTCTGCTCAGCTGCAGACGCCCGAGCCGTCGACGTCGGCGTGCGGGCAGTGCGTCTCGGCCTGGCCCTCCATCATCGCGACGCTCAGGTGGTAGAGGCGGCACTCGAGGTCATCGCCGCCCATCGGGGTGCCATCGTCGACGGTGAAGCCGCCACAGGCGTCGAGGCACGCGGCCTCGTCGGCGTAGGGATCCGCGCCGCCAGTGCCGTCGTTGCAGGTGGCGAAGAAGTCGGTGCAGTACTGCATGCAGTCCGCCGACGCGCCGGTGTCGCTGCCGCTGCCGCCGCTCGACGAGTCGGCCACGGTCGGATCCGTGGTGGTCGTCGGGTCGGTCGTGGTGGTCGGGTCGGTGTCGGTCGTCGTGGCCGTGGTGCTGTCGGTGGTCGACGCCGTGGTCGTGGCCGTGGTCGACGCCGTGGTGCTGTCGGTGGTCGACGCCGTGGTCGTGGCCGTGGTGCTGACGGTGTCGCCCGTCGAGGCACCGTCGTCACCGGTGTCGTCGCTCGGGCAGCCGAACATCACAGTCATCGAAGCGATCAGAGTCAGTGTATGGATACGCATGGTTGGTCCTTGAATCGTGGGCCTCGCCATCGCAGGCGAAGAACGCTGGGGAGTGTGCGTGCGCGGTCGCACGATTGCAACATCTGCCACCGCGGGTGGACTCGCGGCGCTCGAGTTGCGCGTGCGCAACGACCCGCGCGGCCACGACTTGGTAGCGGCTGCGACCAGCATTTCGCGGTGTGTCGGAGCACTCGGCCGCCGCCGGGTGGACCCGTGGGCACAGACCCCGCGAGGGTGATTGCTCCGATCGCGGCGCAGCCGGCGATATGACACGCATGTCAGGGGCGCGCGCCGAAACCCGCTTCAGCTAGGCGACGCGAGCGAAGTCGCTGCGTGGGCCCACGCCCGCGTCTGCTCGTCGAGCGGGTAGTACGTCTCGATGCGTAGCTCGTGGGCCGTGAGATCCACCGGGGTGCCCATCGACGCGATGGTGGTGACGAACCGCAGCTCGAGTGAACCCCTGCGCAGGTGCACGGGGATGAGCAGGCGTGGCTCGTCGGGGTCGTCGTCGCGGGGGCCGGGCCACGGGCCATACCGCTCGAGCTCGGCCAGCAGCGCAGCGACGCCGTCGGGCGAGGGGTCGTCGAAGGCCTCGCGCCGCAACCGATGCAGCACCGTCGCCGCGACCTCCTGCCAATTCACGATCGCGTGCCGCAGCCCATCGGGGCGGAAGATGGCGTGCATGCCGTTGCCGTGACTCTTCGCCAGCACGTCGGCATCGCCCGCGAAGGTGAGCAGCACTCGCATCGCGCCGCGATTCGCCATGAGCACCTGCCACCGACGATCGACCACCAACGCCGGGAACGGCTCGTGCTGTGCGAGCACCAGCTCGAGCACGCGGCGTAGCTCGCCCATCTCCGGCGCCGCGAAGTCGCGCTCGCGATAGACCGGCGCGAAGCCGGCCGCGAGCAGCCATCGGTTGCGCTCGCGCAGGGGCACCTCGAGCGCCGAGGCCAGCACCAGCACCATCTCGCGGCTGGGTGACGACTTGCCGGTCTCGACGAAGCTGAGGTGACGGGTCGAGACCTCCGCGCGATCGGCCAGCGCCAGCTGCGACAGGCCCCGCAGCTGTCGCCACTGCCGGACCAGCCCACCGACACCGTCGCGATCGCCCTGCATCGAGGTCGAAGGTACTCCGACTCGATGTCGCTCGACATGACCTCCGACGTCATGGCCGCGAGCCCATGACCGCCCCAAGCTGCGGCCCATGGGAGCCCGAGACCAAATGCGCCACAAGCTGCCGCTCACCGTGTTGTTCGTCGCGTTCTTCGCCTACTCGACGTGGGTCATCGCTGCGCAGGGCTACTTCGGCTTCCTGACGCTGGCATGGCGCGAGCCGTGGGGCATGCAGATGTTCCTCGACCTCGGCATCGCACTCGGCCTGGTGACCACGCAGCTGGTGCCCGACGCGCGGCGACGCGGCATGAACCCGTGGCCGTTCGTGCTCGGCACGGTCACGCTGGGCTCGATCGCGCCGCTCGCCTACCTACTCGTGCGGCGGCCGCTGCGTTGACGGCGGTGCGGTCCCGCCCGCGGTCGGCCATCAATCGGCGGCCACGCGGGCGATGACCCGCGACAGGTCGATCGCCCGTACGCGCCCGTCCTCGCTGTCGCGGATCGCGGTGCCAGCCTCGGGCAGCTCGCGCGCGTCGAGGTAGTCGAGGGGTCGGCAGGTCAGCACGAGGATCTGCACCCGCTGCGCGACCTCGCGCAACAGATCCCGGAAGAAGTCGACGCGCTGCGGATCGGTCTGCGCGAGGTGGTCGTCGAGCACGACGACCTGCCGCAGGTGCTCCGCGATCGCCACGCGAACCAGGGTCGCGAGCTGCTCGCGCAGGCCCGCCGACAGCACCTCGAAGGCGCGCGCACTGCCGGCGACGCGCAGGCCCTCGGCCCGCAGATCGCGATCGAGCTCGAGGCGGGCGTAGCGGCCCTCGGTCAGCCGTCGCAGCCGCTGCTCGACCGCCCCGGCGAGCGCATTGCCGAGGTGCTGCCCCTGCTCGGCCTCGACCGTGCGCAGGGTGTCGCGCAGGAGCTGCCACGCGTCGTAGTCCCGCTGCAGCTCGCGCTCGCTCTGGGTCGCGCGGACGAGCGCTTGCTGGGCCTCTTCGGCTCGCTCGCGCAGGCCCGCGCCACCGAGCTGCTCGAGGCTGCCCTCGGCCTTCTGCAGCTCCGCGGTCACCTCGGTCAGGGCCTGCGCGGTGGCCTCGAGGCGCGCGCGTGCATGCTCGAGCAGCGACTCGGTCACGGGCTCGATCGGCGGTAGCGCGTCGCGGGCCACGATCGCAGCGGCGGCGGCGCGCTGCAGGCCCTCGAGATCGACCGCAGCGGCACGTTGCCGCGCATCCTCGAACCGAGCCCCGAGCGCAGCGGCCCGCTCGCGCAGCTCGCTGGCGTGGGCGAGCGCGGCCTGCTCGCGGGCGAGCGCGCCGTGCTGCGCGTGCTCGGCTTGCTGCAACTGCTCCGCGAGCGCCGCGTGGCGAGCGTCGTCAGAGGCACGCGCAGCGTCGCGCTCACGCTCGAGTGCGGCCAGCTCGTGTCGCAGACCCGAGAGCTCGTCACCGAGCTCGGCCAGCGTGGCGCCGAGGTCGGTGCCGGCCGACAACCCCAGCTGTGCGAGCATGTCGAGCACGCGCGAATGCGCGACCTCGGCGTCGCGTCGCGCGACCTCGGCCCGCTCCACCGCCAGCGCCCGCGCGGCCTCGGCCTCGCGCACGGCCTCGCGCTGGCGCTCGACGTCGGCGAGCTGCTGTCCGTGTTGCTCGAGCAGCTCGGCCACCGAGCTCGCGAGCTCGTCGTCGCGCGCGGGGCCGCCACGACCCGCGAGCGCAGCCGCGAGTGCGTCCCTGCGCGCCTGACTCTGCGCCTGGCTCTGCGCATCGACGACGAGGTGCTCGGCCTCGCGCTCGAGCGCGTTGGCCTCGGCCAACGACAGCTGCAGGCGCGTACGCTCGCTGCGATCGTGCTCGAGCGCCTGCTGCAGCGCGGTGGTGTCGGGCATCGCCAGCTGAGCCAACACCGGTGCGCCTTCACGCTGCCAGGCCTGCTCGGCGGCGACCACCTCGTCTCGCAGCGCGCTCGTGCCGGCCGCGATCGTGAGGGTGCCGCCGTCGGCCAGCGCGATCGTCATCGTCCGCGTGGCCGCGACGTCACCCTCGCGAAGCGAGCGGGTCGCGGCGTCATCGATCGTGACCGCCGCGTCGCGGGGCAGCACGAACGCGACGGCGAAGCCGACCGCCGCGCGATCACGGGCGCGCTGCAACCCAGCCTCGAGCGTGCGGAGTTGCTCGAGCGTGGCCGCGTCGGGCAAGCCCCGACGATCGAGCTGCGCGAGCGCATCGGCCACCTGCTGGCGCTGGGTCTGCGCACGCGCGCGCAGGCCTGCCCCCTCGGCGGCGCGCTGCTGCTGCTGCACGACCTCGGCCTGCGCTTCACGCCACCGCGCGACCGCGAGCGCACGATCGTGTCGCGCGAGCATCTGCTCCATCGGTGCCAGCGCCGCGGCAGCCGCCTGCGAGGCCCGCAGTCGGGCCCCGGCAGTCGCGGTCGCGGCGCTCGCCTGCTGCGCCTGCGCAGCAGCGGTGTCCTGCTGTGTCCGCGCCTCGCGGACGCGATCTTGGCGCGCCTCGAGCCGCTCGCACGCCGAGGTCATCGTCGCGATGCGGTGCTCGAGCGCGGCGTGGCGCTCACGCGCGCCGGCTTCGCCCTCCCCCTGCGCGGCCTGCCTGGCCGCGAGCGCAGCCTGCAGCCGCGCGCGTGCCTCGGAGGTCACGGCCACCGCGGCATCGGCGGCCTCGTTCGCCGCCTGCACCTGCGTGCGGAGCTGCGTCAGCTCGCCGGCGAGCGCATCGATGCGTTCGCGCTCGTCGTGGGCAGCCCGCCACGCCGCATGTGCACGGTCGTGGGCCGCGACCACCTCGCGCGCGTGGGCGGCCGCCTGCCACGCACGCTGCAGCTCATCGAGCGCAGCTCGGTCGCGCTCGAGCTGCTGCAACAGCTCCGTGCGACGCTCGCGGTGACGCGCGGCCGCCTGCTCGACCGCCTCGCCGTGCTCGGCACTCTCGGTCGAGTTGGCCAGCTCGCGCTGCAGCTCGCGGATCTCGTCGCCGATGCGGCCCAGCGGCGAGCCCCGGCCGCGACGCCAGTTGCCGCGGGCATCCTTGACCTGCTCGACCTTGCCCTGCGCGGTGGTGAGCATGTGCTTGAACACGGGATCCTCGGCGAACGACTGCAGCGCCTCGGTCAGTCGCTCGCGTCCGGCGATGTCGGTGTCCTTGCCGAGGTCGGCCGCGAAGAGCTCCTCGGCGCGCGAGCTGGCGCCGAGCAGCGCGGTGGTGATGAACGAGCTCGGCAGGCCCTTCGGGGCCCCCTTGCCGCCGGGCTCGCGCACGCCCCAGCTCAACATCTTGCGCAGCTCGGCATCCACGGCGCGACCGGCCTCGCTCTTCGACCACACCGCGCCGTCGTTCGAGACCTCGAGCAGCGCAGCGGCGCGGCTGCCCTCGCCCCAGGTCTTGTCGACGCGCCAATGGCGTTCGCGGTGCTCGAACCACAGCCGCACGTGGGGCGAGGCAACCAGCTGCCACGATTCGAAGTCGCTGCGCTGCGCCGAGCTCGACGGCAGCAACAACACCGCGCGCACGGCATCGGCCAGCGAGGTCTTGCCGAGGTCGTTGGGCCCATACAGCACGTTCAGCCCCGGCCCCAGCTCGAGCCGCGCCGAGGCAACGCACTTGAACGCGTCGACCTCGAGTCGCGCCAGCTTCACGGGCTCGGCTCCGCGCTTGGGACGCGGGTCGCGACCTGCTCGCGGGCCAGCCCGTAGAGGTGCACGAGCGCGCGCTCGGCCAGCTCGGCGCGCTCGCGATCACCACCGTCGTCGATGATCGCCTGCAGGCGGCGCGCGGTCTCCCGCACCTGCTCGGGCAGATCTTCGAGCTCCAGCATGAGGTTGCGGGTGTCGAGCATCAGCTCGCTGCGATCGACCGTGAGGATGCCGACCCGCCCGCCGCGGGCATCGCTGCTCTCCAGCTCGCGCAACAGGCCCTCGACGATCGCGTGCTGGGCCGCGGCCACCCGCATCCGCACGACCAGCCGCATCACCGTGTTGCGGTGATCTTCGCTGTGCAGGGCCTGTAGCGCCTCGAGCGTGGTGACCTCGCGCTGCTCCCAGCGGAAGTGCCCGACCGGCTCGATCTGCACGATCGGCGTGGTGCGACGCCGCGGCAGCAGCACCACCGCGACGTTGCCGGCTTCGGTCTCCCCGAAGCGACACGGCTCGGGTGCACCGGGGTAGATCATCGGCGCGTGATCGGGCGGGTGCCGACGCAGGGCATGGGTGTCACCGAGCGCGACATAGTCGAAGCCCAATCGCGTGGCGGTGTCGGCCGCGATGTGGAAGTGCGGTGCGTTGCCGGCGAAGCCAGTGGTCTGGCCGTGCAGCACCGCGATGCGCACGCGCTCGTCGCCGGGTTCGCGCGCCGGCAGCTTGCTGGTGAGATCGAGCTGGCCGGCGGCGCGGCGACACGGCGAGGCGTGGATCACCGCGTCGTCGCCCAGCGACAGCGACCAGTCGTCGCGATCGACCACGTGCACCCACGACGGCAGCGCCTCGAGGAAGGCGCGGTTGCGCCACACCGAGGTCGCCGTGAGCGGGTCGTGGTTGCCCGGCAAGAACACCAACGGCCGCGCGCTCCAGCGCTGCTCCTGCAGCAGATCGGCGAGCGGTCGCCACCAGGTCTCGCCCGGCTCGGGGCCATCGAACACGTCGCCCGCGACCAGCACCGCGTGGACGCCGTAGCGCTCCGCGACGCCGAGGATGCGGCGCACGGTCGCGAGCCGTTGCCGCGTGAGCTCGGTGCGCGCGGCCTCGCCGAAGCCGAGGAAGCGCATGCCCAGGTGCCAGTCGGCGGTATGGAGGATCTTCGTGGCCATCGATGGATCGGCGGCGAGCGACGCCGCGGGGTCCGGCTCGTCGTCGCTCATGGGATGCGGAACTCCACCTCGAGGATGCGCTCGGTCTTGGCGGGAGTGTAGCGACGCTCGTGGGCCTGGTGCATCCAAGCGCGCCAGTCGTCGTCATCGCGCGCTGCGAGCCGCGCGATGGCTGTCTCGACGCGCTCGAGCTCGTGCTCGGCGTCGACGACCGCGCGCTCGGCCCGGGCGCGCGCGTCGGCACCGGCCACGCCGTCGCGGCGGCGGCGGGCGGCCTCCAGCTGGTGCTCGAGCTCGTCGGCGCGCCGCTGCTGCACGACGATGCGATCGTCGATGCAGCGATCGATGCGAGTGACGACGTCGTCGAAGTGCTTGCGCTCGTGCTGCTCGATGCCCGCGACGGTCAAGAACAGCGCGGTATCGATGGCGTCGTCGAGATCGCGGGGGTCGAGCTCACCGTTTCGGCGCTCGGGGTCGTCGAGCAGCTCGGCGCCGAGCAGCGCGCGCAGCTGCACCGCCGACAGCGGCGTGCCCTCGGGCTCGAGGACCGCGACCGCGAGGATCTCGACCACCGGCTCGAAGCCTTGCTGATGCAGTCGCAGCACCACCAGACGGCCGCGCGTGGGCGCGTCGAACTCGGGCGGGCGCGTGGCCAGTCGCACCCACTGCTGCGGCTCGCGCGTGGCGCTGCGGGCCTCGGCGACCGCGGCGTGCACCAGCGGATGGCCCAGGTGCAGCGCGTCGTCGCCGGGCACGATCGGCTCGCCGACGATCACCCGTGCGCCGCCCTGCAGCACCGCGGGCAGACGCGGACACGCGGCGATCTCGAACACGCTGCGCCCCTCCGCCTCGGTGCGCGCGAAGCCAGCCTCGATCGCGACGAGGTAGCGCTCGATGACGCCCGCGAGTGCGCGGTCGAAGCTGGCCAGTCCGCCGGCGAGGTCGCGCTCGATGGTGCGGAAGGCATGTCGCACGCTCTCGTCGAAGCGCGACTCGATGAGGCCCGCGGTGCGGCGGTAGGTGGCCTCGAAGGCCTGCCGTGCGTCACCCATGCGCTCGCGCAGGGCCTCGACTTCGGCGGTCAGCTCGTCGAGGGTGCGCGCGCGCTCGTAGATGCGACGCAGGTGCATCTCGAGCTCCGCTCCGACCACGCTGGCGAGGGTCTCGGGCGCGCGCGCGCCGGGCTCGTGCAGGATGACGTCGGAGGCGTCCAGCACGGTGCCGAACAGATCGAGCTTGCGCGACAGGATGTCGAACACCAGCTTCTCGGCCTCGTTGTCGGTCGCCAAGAGGTTGACCACCGTGACGTCGTGCCGCTGGCCGTAGCGATGGCAGCGACCGATGCGCTGCTCGATGCGCTGGGGATTCCACGGCAGATCGTAGTTCACCACCGTGTCGCAGAACTGCAGGTTGAGCCCCTTGGCACCGGCTTCGGTCGAGATGAAGACGCTCGAGCGGGTCTGGAACTCGTGCACCAACGCCAGCCGCGTCGCGACCGTCGCGCTCGGGCGACCGTAGGCCGGCATGGCCTCGCCGACCTCCTGCTGCCAGCGCTCGAGCGCCGCACGGGCGCGCGGCCCCTCGTTGGTGCCGGCGAACGACGTGATGTCGTCGTCGGCCGCGACCCCTTCGGCGATCAGCACCTCGCGCAGGTAGGCCTGCGTCGCCAGCGACTCGGTGAAGATGACTAGCTTGCCGGTGCCCGAGCCCTCGGCGAATCGCTGCTGCACCAGCCGCACGGCGTGGACCAGCTGACGCGCCTTGCTGTCGATGCCGATGGCGTCGGCGCGCGCGATGAAGTCGCGCACGCGCGCCAGCTCGGCGGCGATGCGCGCGGCCTCGGGCGGCGGGCCTTCGTCGCTGTCGGTGTCGTCGACGTCGCTCTGCTCGAGATCACCGGCGAACATGTCGACGGTGTCGCCGTCGCCGAAGACCCCGCGCAGCTGGCCCTCGAGCCGCAACGCGACGTTGGCGAGGCTGGCCGCGAGTGCCCGCTGCGACGACGCCATGCGGCGGTGGAAGCCGATGATGAGCAGCCGTCGGTGCCCGCCCCGGAACGCACAGGTCTTGGGATCGAGCAGATACGCGGTGACGTCGTCGTACAGCGAGCGCTCGGCCGCCGTCATCTCGTAGCCGAACAGCTTGGCGCGCCGCTGCATGAACGGCTGCTTCATGAACTCCTGCGCCTGACGCCGCAGGGTCCGCTGGCACACCTCACCGATGCGTCGGCGCAGCTCGTCGTCCTGGCCCTCGCGCAGGGTGCGGTCGTCACCGGCGCAGAAGATCGCGCGGAAGGTGCCGAGGTCGCCGAACAGCGCACCGGTGGGCTCGACATACTGTGCCAGGCCCCACAGCTCGGTGAGCGAGTTCTGGATCGGCGTCGCCGTCAGCAACAACACCGGCGAGCCCGCGATCGCCCGTCGCACGCGGTGCGCGAGCGTGGCCTGATTCGCGCCGTCCTTCATGTGGCCGTGGCGATCGAAGCGCTTGTAGATGCCCGCGAAGATCTCGTGGGCCTCGTCGATCACCACCAGGTCGAAGCGCGCCGCCGCCCGCAGCAGCTCCGAGCCGCGCTCGCTGCCCGCCCACTCGCGACCGACGAGATAGACCACGGCATCATCGAAACGCTCGTCGCTGCCGGTGACCTCGCGCGCCTCGATGCCGAACAGGGTGTACAGCTCGTGGCGCCACTGGCCCACCAGCGGCTTGGGCGTGATCAGCAGGATGCGCCCGCTGCCCTCGGCGCGGCGCTGGGCGATCACCAGCCCGGCCTCGATGGTCTTGCCGAGGCCGACCTCGTCGGCCAGGATGCAGCCGCCCTGCGGCAGCCGCTGGAGCGCGAAGATCACCGCGTCGATCTGGTGCGGGTTCGGATCGATGCGACCGGCGCGCTGCGAGGCGACCCAACGCTGCTGCTCGTCGGCCCGCCGCAGCCGCACGAGCTCCTCGGCGAAGATGCGGCGGGTGACGGGATGCGCGCTCATGCGGGGGGCCGCATCGTCCACCAAGCGCGTGCGCCCCGTCGAGGGGCTTCTCGTGCCTCCGACCAAGCCATGCGATGCGGCGCGGGCGAGCTACCCCCGGCCTCGCGCCCTGCTCGCGCGCGGTCGCGGCAACCGCCGCCCGCGGGGCCGCGCAGAGCGGCGACTACGAGCAGATCTCGCACTCGTCTTCGCACGCCATGTCGTCGGTGCACGGCATGTTCTCGAGCCCGGGCGTGGTGCACACGCACGAGCCGTTGACGCAATCGTGCGAGCTGTTGCAGGTCTGCTCCGAGCCGGTCGTGGTGGTGTTGTTCGCGGTGATCTTCGCGCTCCAGC
>WBZX01002270.1_pt1 | contig 13280 bp, 5 predicted proteins | sample 5204211 | NCBI WGS metagenome assembly WBZX01 (sample SAMN12344362, study PRJNA552823) | activated sludge metagenome | biome: Activated sludge suspended growth; feature: Nitrification reactor; material: Wastewater; isolation source: activated sludge from nitrification reactor of wastewater treatment...
CGTGCCGCTGTATTGGAGCACGGGCGAATTCGTCGCGGAGGACGGCTGGGTGTTTTTCGCCGGCGCCTGGAACCAGGGCTTCCCCGGCTCGCTGCTGCAGCCCTACGCCGGCTACTTCCACGTGCTGCCGCGGCTGCTTGCCGAGCTGTGCATGCTGCTGCCGGTCATCCTCCAGCCCTACGCCTATGCCGCGCTCGGCCTCGGGTTGAACGCCGTCATCCTCGCCGCGTTCTACCTGCCCGCCTTCCGCCGCGTCCTGCCCTCCGACGCGACCCGCCTGGGCCTCGTGGTGCTGCTGGCCCTGGCACCCCACGCCCAGAACCTCGGCCTGCTGCTCGGCCTGCACTGGTATCTCGCCGTCGCTCTCTGTCTCCTCCTGCTCGTCCCGCCGCCCCCTGGCCCCGCCCGCCGGCTGGCGCTGGGTGCCGCGGTCCTGCTCTGCGTGTGGTCCTCCCCGTCCACCCTCGTGCTGACGCCCTTCGTGCTGCTGGCCGCGTGGCGCGGCCGCGACCGCGCGGAGCGGCTGAAATTCGGCTTCACCGGCGGTGCGCTGCTGGTGGTCGCGATCCTCGTCCTGTGGCTGCGCCTCGGGCACGCCGAGCGCACGGGCAATTTCCAATGGGCCGAGCTCGCGGCAGCCTCGGACCGGCTCGTGCTGCGCGGCTGGTTGGGAGCCGGCCTGCTCGGCCCGCGCCTGGCGGGATTCCTCGCGGCGCAATCACCCCTGCTCCTCGACGCTTTCGCCCTCGTCGTGGCCGGCGCGGTGGCCGCGGCGCTCTGGCGCAACCGCGCCCGCGACTTCGCCCGCCCCGCCGCGCTGCTGCTCGGCGCCGGCCTGCTCATGTTGTTGCTCAGCCTCACGCGCACCGCCTATGTCGCCGAGTTGGCCACGCTCGTCCTCCCGGTGCACACGCGCTACCTCACGGCCCCCACCCTGCTGCTTTATGTCGGGCTCGGCATCCTCAGCGCCCATCTGCTCAGCCGCGCCCAGCTGGCCGGTGCGCTCCTGCTGCTCGCCGGGCTGCTGGCTTTCTCGCTGCCCGGACAGAATCACTGGGCGCGGGGCGCAACGAGCTACCGGCTCCGCGACGCGCTGCCGGCCATTCAACAACTCGCCCAACAAAGCGGCCCCGCCAGCCTCTATGTGCCCGCCGACATCCCGTATTGGGGACCGGTGCTGGAGAAGGCCGGCGGGGTTGTCATCCCGCCCGGGGCCGGACTCGCGTCCGCCATCGGCGCCCGGCCGGAGGCGGACGGACGCTATGTTTCCTGGCTCGGACGCTTCACGGCAACACCGGCCGACGCCTGGATCGACCACGCGGTCCTCGGGCGGCTGGAATTCACCGGCGTCGAGCGCGGCCGGGTGTTTTTCCGCGATCCGGCCGGACGCCTGCTTTTCACCAGCCCGCTGCTCTATCCGAAATTCTGGCAGCTGGAAGGCCGCCAACACTGGACCCTGCGGGATGCCACCCCGCCGCCGGAAGCCAAATAGAACCGACGCGGCCGGCCGGGCCCAAACGCTCAACGTTTAACGCCGAACGTTTAAGTCCCCGACTTTTTCCGGATCGTCTCTGTCATTCGGCGTTAAAAGTTAAACGTTCAGCGTTGGGCGTTTATCTCAGCTGCTCGTCCGCCAGACCGAGCTTGTGCAGCAACGCCGGCCAGCGCGGGTCGGCGTGCAAGGAGCGCATGTTGACGTTCGACTTGATCCAGGCCACGGCCGCGTCGCGCTTGGTCACGGCGCGATCCATCCATGAAAACGACGGCTCCGCTTCACCGCGGATGCCATAGAGGAGGGCCACATAACCGGGCATCTCCCCACCGTATTTGGCGACGAACTCGGCCAGGGCCTGATCAGCCTGCGGACCAGGGATGTAGGAGCGCGCCACCAGACGGTAGGCCTCGTTCGGCTCCTGCTCCGCCGCGACCTTCGCCTCGTCCACGCGTCCCAGCGCCGCCAGGGCCCGGGCCTGGTGCGAGCGGACTTCCTCGATGGCCGGAGCCAGCGCGGCGGCTTTCGCCAGCGGCGCCAAGGCCAATTCCCAATCACCATTGATGTTCAGGATGAAGCCCAGGCTGGCCTGCGCCCGCGCGTTCAACGGATCGAGGGCGACCGCCTCGCGCGCCAAGGCCACGGCCTCCGTCACCCGGCCGAGGTTGAAATACAGCACCGCCGTGTCGCTCATGATCGAGGCCCGGCCGGGCGAGAGTTGTCGCGCGCGCTCAAAGGAGCGGCGGGCGCCGCGCCAGTCCCAATCCGCCGTGCGCTGCACCCAGCCCAACGCCAGCCAGGCTATCGCTTGTTCGGGGTCGATCTCCAGGGCGCGCTGGGCGGCGGCCCGCGCCTCGCGCATCGCCTCACTGATCGGCGAACCGCCGAACCGCCCGAGTTGGACATTGACCCGCGCCAGCTCCGCCCACGCTGCGGCCTGCTCCGGATCCGCCTCCAGCACGCGCCGGTAGAGCGCCACCGCCTGGCGGCCGCTCTCGTTGTTCTCGCGCTGCGCCAGCGCCCGCGCCTGCAACAGCAGCTCGTAAACGGCCGGGCTCGTTGACGCGCGACCGTCGGCGCTCATGCCCATCTTCAGCTCAAGGTTCTTCGCGATCAGCCCGGCAATCTCGTCCTGCACGGCGAAGATGTCCTTCAGGTCGCGCGTGAAGGTGTCGCTCCACACATGGAAGCCGTCGGCGGCCTTGATGAGCTGCGCCGTGATGCGCACCTTGTCGCCCGCCTTGCGCACGCTGCCCTCGACGACGTAGGCCACGCCGAGCTGCCGGGCGATTTCCGGAATCGGGACCTCCTTGCCCTTGAAGAAAAACGCCGAGGTGCGCGCCGACACCTTCAGCCCCGGCACCTTGGCCAGCACGTTGAGCAGCTCCTCGCTGATACCGTCGGAGAAATACTCCTGCTCCTTGTCGCTGCTCAGGTTGGCAAAGGCCAGCACGGCGACGGACTTGCTGTCGATTTTCGGCGCGCTGACTGCGGACACACTCCCGGGGTCCGCGAGCAGGGCCTTGATCTCCGGATCATCCCGGAACGGCGCCATACGCGGGTCGATCTGGAACCGCAGGCGGAAGGCGGCGCGGCTTTCGGGCCGGAGCCCGATGGACTCGCGCAACAGGGCGAGGGCCGTCGTCCGGTCACCGATGAGCAGCGAACCGGGGATGACCGTGAACCACCAGCCGTTGACCATTTCCTGGGCATACGGCCGGCGGGTGCCCTCCACCACCCGGCGGTAGCTGGCCTTCGCCTCCTCAATGCGACCAAGTCCGAGCAAGGTCCAGAACTCCACCTGGCTGAGGCCGATCCGGCCCGGGTCCGTCTGCCGCATGCGCAGGATCTCGCCCTGCGCCACCTCGTATTGCCGCCGGGCCAGCTCTGTCTTGCCCTGCAGTTCCAGCAACGAGGCGTTCAGCAGCGCCGTGGGCCCGGCGTATTCGAAATCGGTGAACCACTTCTCCGGAAAGTCGCGCAGCGCCGCGAGCCCGGTTTCCGGGTCGCCGCCCAAGCCGGCGTAGAGAAAGTAGCTGAACACCGCGCGCTCGGTCCCGCGCACCCGGGCCGGGACGCGGTCCAGCCACGCCTTCATGCCGGCAAAATCATTGCGCAGCCCGAACTGCAACCGGGCTTTCCAGACGATGGCATTGGGCAGCGGTGCCAGCGACAGGGTCGCGTCGAGCTCCCGGTCAAATTCATCATAGCGACCCTGGTCCTTGTAATTGCGGGCCAGGTCGTAGTGGCTCAGCACGTCGTTCGGGAACCGGCGGATGTTGTCCTGCCGCTGGGCGATCGCCTCCGCGGGACGGTTCGTGACGTTGTAGAGGTCGGCCAGCAGCCGTCCCGGGCGGGGGTTGGTGGGATCGAGCTCGATGGCCCGGCGCAACAGCTGCTCGGTCCGGGCGGTCTCCCCGGTCGCCCGGCTGAAATGGTAGGTGGCGAGGGCATACATCGCCTCCGGCTCGTCGGGGGCGAGTTGCAGAGCCCGCTCGGCATAACGCTTCGCCAGCGCGGCGCGCTCGTCGCTTCGATCGAAACCCCGGCGGAGAAAATGCGCCTGCACACGCGCCATCACGGTGACCGCCTCGATGTCCGTCGGCGACCGGTCGAGGACCCCCTTCGCAATCTCTTCCGCGAGGGCCAGGTCGTCGGGGATCGCCGCCAGGCCCTCGATGAGATTCATGGCCTTCTTCAGCTCCGGGTTCCTCGGCCAGTCTCGCGTGGCCGGGGTGACGGTTTTCACCGCGTGCGGTTCCACCGGCTTGGTCGGGACAGCAACCGGCCCCTCGGCCCTGGCCGGATCGTGTCGGGCCGGACGATTGAGAGCCTTCCAGAGCGGCACGGCCGCGAACAGCAGGCCCATGACCGTGCCGAGGACCGGGAAGATCATCCACCAGTGGCGGAAGGGAGCTTGTTGTCGGGGCGCACCTTGGGCTCGCCCGTGGGCGCCGTCGAGCGACGCCCCTCCCTCCGCAGCCACTCCCTTCAACGCCCCGGTGCGGTGCGACCAGAGCTTCAGGAAGCGCTGCAGCACCTCCGGCGGCACGACGCCGCCGGGGAGCTTCGTCCACTGCACCGTGCGAAAGCGATCCGGCACGAGCGCGCCGGCTTCCTTCGTGCCGTCGATCAGCACGGGCAGGATGAAGGCCACGCCGGTGGCGATGCCGAGCGCGCGCTGCGCGGCCAGTTCCCACTCGATGCGGAAGTAACCCTCCTCCCGCGCCTGCGTGTTGGCGGAGATGAGCGGGATGAAGAGCACGCACTCCTTGATCTGGCGCCGGATCTTGGCGTCCCAGGCGTCGCCGTGCTCCAGCCCGCCCTCGGCGTCGAACCACACCTCGACGCCCGCGGCACGGAGGGCATCCGCAATGCGCTTCGCCGCCTCGGCATCCTGTGACGCATAAGAGAGGAAGACCGCGCGGCCGGCGCCGCCGGCACGCTCCACGCCCAACGCTGAACTTCCAACGCTCAAGGGCCAGGCCTCCGGAGTTTGTGCATGGGTTCAGGCATTGGGCGTTCGGCGTTAAGAGTTAAGCGTTGGGCGTTGCCGGCCGGGCGTTATCCTTGGCGTCATGGGATTTCCTTCGCCAGCAGCTCCAGCAGGCCGGGCAGCGAGGCGATGCCGCTGCGGCCGTTGAACACGGTTTCCCCGACCTGGGCCACCAGCACCCGCCGGTCCGCCCCGATGAGATCGGCGGCGGCGTTGAACCGTGCAAAATCCGCCGGCGCCGGACTCGAGGTCAGCTTCACCTCCACCGCCCAGAGGTGGCGGCCGGTCTTGAAAATCAAGTCCACTTCATAGCCATCCGTCGTGCGAAAATAGTGGGGCACCACCACCACCCCGCGCGCCGCCAGGGATTCGATCACCTGGCCGATGACAAATCCCTCCCAACTCGCGCCGACCCAGGGTTGGTGCAGCAGTTCGCCGGCTTCGCGCACCCCGAGCAGCGCGTGCAGCAGGCCGCTGTCGCGCCAGTAGACGCGCGGCGAGCGGATGAGACGCTTCTTCAGGTTGGGCAGCCATGGGGGCAACCGGCGCAGGAGAAACGCCCCCTCCAGGAAATCGACGTAACTGTTCACCGTGTGGTAGCTCAAGCCGAGGCTCTGGCCCACCTGGCTGGCGTTCCAAATCTGCCCGTGCACCGCCGCGGTCATGCGCAACAGGCGGGCGGTAACCGCCGGCTTGGCCGGCAGGCCCCAGACCGGCAAATCGCGCTGGGCCAGCAGGGAGAGATAATCCGCCTGCCATTGCGGGAACCGCCCGCCGCCGACCACCCCACCCTCGGGAAACCCGCCCCGCAGCCACCGCTCGGCCAAAGGCACGGCCGACAGCTCGGAGCAAAGCAGGGGCGCGAGTTCGACCAGCCCCAACCGGCCCGCCAGCGATTCGGATACTTCCCGCATGAGCGCCGGTGACACCGAGCCGAGCAGCAGGAAGCGGCCCGGGCGTTTGCGCTCCGCGTCGATGGCCCCGCGCAGCCGCGGGAAGACCTCCGGCCAGGCCTGCGCCTCGTCGAGCACCACGGGCTTGCGCTGCTGCATCAGGGCCCCCCATTGCAAATCGAGACGGATGCGCTCGGCCGGCTGCTCCAAGTCGAAATAGACCGGCGACAGTGTCCGGGCCAGCGTGGTCTTGCCCGTCTGCCGCGGCCCGACCAGGCCGACTGCGGGATAATCCTTCAGCCGGGCCCGCACCAGGGCGGTCAGGTCGCGCGCAATCATTTGCAGAATAGAAATCGATTTCTATTTTACAAGCGAGCCTGAATTACCCTCGTTTCCGAGCCCGGATCTCCCGGCTGCGCCGGAACGCTCAACACCCAACACTGAACTTCCAACGCTTAAGGGCCAGGACTCCGGGAGGTGTGGCTTGGTTCGGACATTGGGCGTTCGGCGTTAAGAGTTCGGCGTTGAGCGTTTTCTCTACTTCCCCGCCCGGGCCTCGCGGCGCGCGTCCGTCACCCACTTGAGCAGCTCCTTGCTGTCGCGGAGCTGCTGGGCCTCGAGGGTGAGGGCCCCGAGCAGGTGCATGGCCTCGTCGAGCAGCGCGAGCCGCGCGGTGCGGCCGGCCTCGTCGGAGGGTTGGACCTCGGCCGCATGATAGAGGGCGCGCGAAAAATTCTGCAGGTAGGTGGTGCCGTTGGCCTCCTGCGCCTGCTCCCGCCGGTAGAACGCCAGGGCCTCGTCGAGCAGCGCGCGCGCCTCGGCGGTTTGGCCCGTCGCCGCCAGCGCGCGCCCGAGCCGGACCTTGTCGCGGATCTTGGTCCGGCGCGCCGAGAGCTCGTTGAGGTATTCCGTCCGCGAGTTCGTGATCGCTTCCCGCGCGGCGGTGACCGCCTCCTCCGCCCGGCCGAGCCGCAGGGCGGACTCGATCAGCCAGTTCCGGCTTTCGCGGAGGAGATTCTCGCGGAACTGCCGGTTGTCCGTGCTCGTCTCCGGGATCCGCGCGACTTGCGCCGCCGCCTCGGCCGCCCGGGCATGAATCTCCGCAAAATCGCCCTCGGCCGCGAGGATTTCAAACTCCTGGCCCGGCTGACCGGCGTTGACCAGTTGCACCAGCTCGGGGTTGAGGCCGCGTTCCTTCATGATCCGGGTGCCGACCCGGCGCTGCTCCGCCACGGCGGCGCGGGCGGACCGGAGGTTGCCCTGCTGGGCCTCCAGCTGCTGGATGGCCCGCCAGGCGTCCAGCACGGAGATGTCGGAGCCCGACTTGTTGCGCGGATCCCGCTCGCGCGCGGCGGCGGCGCGGAACTGCCCGAGGGCGTCCGCGAGGCGGCCCTGCTGCTGGAAGACATTGCCGACATCCAGGCTCGAGCCGTTCCAGCCGCGCCAACCCAGGACATCCGCCGGATTGAACAGCACGTAGTTCCGGCCCGCCTCCTCCGCCTGCCGGTAGCAGGCCTCCGCCTCGGCATACCGGTTGCGGCTGGCCGCCACCATGCCGAGCACGTTGGCCGCATAGCCGCGGTTGATCATGGCCTGCAGGTCGCCCGGCCGGCGCTCCAGGACTTTCTCCGCCACCTCGCCGACCGTCCGGGCCAGCTGCTCGGCGTCGTCGAGCCGCCCCAGGCGGATGGCGATCCGCGCCTGCGTGTCGGTGACATCGCCGTAGATGGACGCGGCCGTGAGATCGGTCATATCCAGGGCGCCCATGCCGGCCAGGATCCGACGCGCGGTTTCACAGGTCGCCAAGCCGACCTGTCTGTCCTGTGAGTGCGCGAGGATGGCGTAGAGGTTGGCCAGGGCGAGCTTGGCGGTGCGGCTGGCCCGGCCCGATTCCACGAGCGGCCGCAGCAGGGCCTCGGCGGCCTCGACGTCGGCCGTCTGCTGGAAGAAGTTCGTCGAGCTCACCTTGGCCATGATGGCCAGCGCGATCGCCGCCGTCGTCTCATCGCCCTCGCCTTGCTCCCCGCGGAGCTGCTCGAAAATGCGCCGGGCATTGTCCGCCACGAGGGCGGCATCGGCATTCCGGCCGCTCTCGGCGAAGGAGCTGGCCTTGCGCACCAGCGCCATGCCGCGGTTGAGCCGGGTCTGCGGCGTCAGCAACTCCGGCGGCAGGCCGTCGTAGTAGGCCACGGCCTTGTCGGCCAGCTTGCCGACGATCTCGACGCGGCCCGTGGGCTTGAGCTCCTCATAGAAGTCCTCGATGAGGAAGCCGATGAGCTTCTCCGACTCCGCGCGCGCCTGCTCGGCCAGCTGGCGCGAGGCCTGCGCCGCCGCGTCGGCGGCGCGCGCCCGGCGAAGATTGATGAAACCGAAAACGGCGCTGCCGATGGCCACCAGCATGACGGCCACCGCCACGGCCGCGATGCGCCGGGCGCGGGCGAGTGCCTTCCGCGTCGCGAGCTCCCGCTCGCGCTGGGCGGCGAGCTGGCGCTTGGACTCGGCGAGCGCCTCGCGCTCGCGCCGCACATTGCGGCTGGCACCGATGACGCTGCACAGCACGTCGTGCGTGATTTCCACGCGGCGCAGGTCGAGGCGGTCCTCGACGCGCAACAGGCGGCGGTCCACCAACTGGGCGAGCGCGCCCTCGGCGGCGCCGGCGGCGGCGAAACCCTTGCGGACACGCTCCTCGGCCACGCTTTCGCGGAAGCCGGAGTCGGTCAGCAGCACGTCCTCGATGAAGGTCTGCACGCCCGGCGGCTGGTCGGCCAGCGCGCGCTTGTAGAACTCCGTCAGGATGGTGTCGCGCGAGCCGGCGAGCAGGCTGGCGGAGATCTCGGTCTCGCCCTGGGCGAGGCGCGTGTTGTTCAGCTCGCGGCAGATGAGGCTGAGCAGCGACGGCTCGACCTCGGCGCGGGCGAGGTCGGCCCCGCCGGCGACGAAGCGCACGACGGCCTCGGCCACCGCCTCGCTCACGAGGTGCGGCGCGGGTGCGCGCACGGCGGCCACGGCCTGCGGGCCGGTCATGCGCGCGAGGCGCATGCGGTTCTGCGTGACCGAGGGCATCTGCGCCTTCAGGCCCTCGAGGTGGGCGAGGTAATCCTCGCGCAGCGAGATGAGGATGCGGTAGTCGGCGCGGGCGAAGTCGAACTTGGCGGCGTCGGCCTCGTCGCGATCGATGCGGGTCTCGAGCGCGGCGGGCGGGCGGTTTTCCACGAGGTCGGCCAGGTCGGCGAGGAATTCCTGGGCGCGCTTGCGTCCGGCATCGTCGGACTGCGCGAGCGTGAAGATCTCCTCGAACTGGTCGAAGATGAGGATGGGGGTGAGCACGCGGCCGGCGGCGTCCTTGAGCACGTCGTCGCGGTGATGAAGGAACTCCCACAGCGTCTCGCCGGCCACGGCGGTGCCGCTCTGGGTCCAGGTGCCGGCGGCCTCGGTGGCGCGGAAGACGGCGCGCTTGATCTGCTCGGCCGGCGGCGGCGAATGCGGGTCGTAGTCGAGCCGCACATAGACGGGGCAGAAGCCCTCGGGCCGGAGGCGCGGCACGAGGCCGGCCTGCAGGATGGAGGTTTTGCCGAGGCCGGACTGGCCGAAGAGGATGGTGAGGAGCTTGCGCTGGACGCGCCGGCCGAGCTCGGCGGCCTCCTCCTCGCGGCCGTGGAAGTAGCCGCGCGTCTCCTCGGTGAACGAGACGAGGCCGAGCCAGGGATTCTGCTCGTCCACCGTGGCGACCGGCGCGGCACCGGGCGCGACGCCGATCGCGGAACACTGAACGCCGAACGTCGAACTCTTAACGCCCAAGTCGGAACCGGGTGCACTCATTTGCTGGCCTTTTTGTTGTTATGCGCGGTGCGGATGCTCGCGGCGAAAATTCGAATCAATTCATCAGCCTCGGAGAGAATCTCCGCGAGCAACTGTGGCTTCGCCACAAGACCGGCCCGCTCGACCAGGCGCAACCAGCGGCGGGCTTCGCGCAGTTCCTTGGCGCAGATGCGCAGCTTGTGGACGAAATCCGCGCGGGATTCCGCGCTCTCGGCCTCGCCATGGTGCCCATAGGGCGAGGTGCCGGAGCGGAGCAGTTGGTCGGCGACATGCAGCCCGGCGCGCGTGGATTTCATTGATTCCGTCACCCGGATGACGCGCACGGCGAAATCGAGCAGCCGGTCTTCGAGATCGTATTTTTCCGGCATTGGGCGTTCGGCGTTAAAAGTTCGGCGTTCAGCGTTGAGCGTTCGCGCCGCTCACCGCGGCTTGGCCGCGAACATTTCCTGCAAGCGGCGCGTGAACTCCGCCGTCGGCTCGCCGCCGGGCGCGCGGCTGAAATGGACGGCCTTGAACTTCTCGGGCACGATGGCGGCGGCCTCGGCGGTGTCATCCACGCCCACGGGCAGGATGAACACGGCACCGTCCGCCATGCCGCGCGTGCGGTCCACGGCGTAGCTCCACTCGCGGCGGAAATAGCCCTCGTGGCGGCGCTGCGTGGTGGCGGAGACCACCGGGAGGAAGAAGGAGCAGCGCGCGATGTTACCCCGGATCTTGTGGTCGTAGTCGTCGCCGCTTTCCAGCCGCTCCATGTCGAACCAGGTCGTGAGGCCGGCGGCATCGAGCGCGGCCTTGAGCTTCTGCACGGCAGGCAGGTCCTCGCGGGCATAGCTGATGAAGACGGCGTTCTCCGGCATCTCGCGGGCCGGGGGCAGAAAGCGTGACGGGGCGGCCCCGGCGGCGGCCGGAACCACGCCGCGGCGCGCCATCCAGCGGCGGTGCAGCTCGGCGACAAACTCCCCGGCCCCGGAGAACATCCGCGTGCGGACGCTCACCTGCTGCAGAAAGGACACGAGGCGCACGTCCTTCAGGCTGTGGCTGTCGGCAAGAATCTCGCCCACGTCGCGCGGGTCGGAGAGGCGGCGGCGCTTGGTCATGCGCAGGAAAAGCCGCGCCAGCCAGTTGGAGAAATCGCTGCCGATGACAAGCAGGTGGTTGTGTTCGAGGGCGTGAAAGAGTTTCTCGGGCGTGAGGTGCTCGCTCTGCAGCGCGCAGACGAACTCCAGCATGTCCTCGTCGGAGATGACGTAGGTCGGTGACGCGGACAGGCGGCCGAGCAGGTGGTAAACGACGGGGCGCTGCAGGTCGTCGCGCTCGACCGGCAGGTCGGCGACGCGGTTCGGCGCGTAGGCGATGACCTCGGTGTTGGCCGCGCCGCCGAAACGCACGGCGTTGACCGCCTGCTCGAGGAGCGGGTCAAAAGTCATCGAGACGTAGAGGTTGAAATCGGTGATCTCGGCGAGTTGGCGCAACGGCAACGGCGGCGGGAACGCGGCCTCGCGCATGATGGTGCGGAGCCGGGTGTAGGCCTCCTCGCGCCGGCCGTGGTTGGCGAGGTAGGCGCAGACGACGTCGTTCAGCAGGAGTGGTTTCGTGAGCGGGGCGGGATCGACGTTGAGGCGCGCGGCGAGTTTTTCGGCGAGCCACTCCAGGAGCAGGCGCGGGCCGCCGTCGGTGTCCACCTTGAGCAGCTCGGGGCCGACGATGGGGATGACGCGCTTTTCCTCGATGTAATTGAGGAGGTCCTCCCAGACGTCGTCGTGAAAGCCCGCCCCATCCGGGGCGGAACGCTCAACGCTTAACCCTGAACTTTTAACGCTTAAGTTGGGTTCCGCTGGACTGGAATTTGATGCGGTCATGGGACGGTTGGCGTTGGGCGTTAAGAGTTCAGCGTTGGGCGTTCAGCGTTCTCAGAGCGGCTTGACGGAGCGCAGGATTTCCTCGAAGCGCGGGTCGGATTTCAGCGACGCGAACCAGGGATGGTCGCGCAGCTCCGCGGGGGTGATGGTGGCGGGACCGGCGAACAGCTGGCGCAGCGCGGCCAGGGCCTCCTCGGGGTGGCCGGCGGCGGCGTGGGTGCTCGCGACATTCAGCCAGGTCACGCCGAGAAATTTGTCCTGCCGGACCACCGCTTCCATGGCCTGCCACAATTCCCTAACCGCTCCGTCCTCGCCGGCGCAGACCCGGGCCCGGGCCAGATCCACCCGGACGGACGGTTCCTGGCGGGGCGACCAGCGCTGGCTGGCGTAGGCCGCGAGCGCAGCCTCGGCAAATTTCCTGGCCGCCGCCTGGTCGCCGCGCCGCCGGGCCAGCTCGGCCCGCAGCAGGACCGCCGATTCGCGAATGACTCCGCCGATTTGAGCCAGCCATTGATCGCGCGGATCCGCGAGGATCCGGTCGGCTGCGGCCAGGTCTCCGGCGCGCAGGGCCGTGGCATAGGCCTTGCGCAGGCCGTGCGTATCCGGCGGCAGCGGCGGCAGGGCATCGCGTCGTTGCCGCCAGGCGGCCCGGTCGCCATCCAGGACAAATTGCGCATCGATGAAGAACGGCGGCAGCTGGCTGTCGTCCGGAAACAGGGCCATCAGGCGCGGGGCCAGGGCGGGCAGCTGGGCATAGCGGTGGAGGCAAAACAACGTCTCGATGTAGCTCGTCCCCGCTCGCCTCTCATGCGGATTCAGCTCCACCGATCGCTCCAGTTGCGCCACCGCATCCGACCAGCGGCCGAGGCGGCGGTAGGTGATCCCGAGCAGATACCGCAACTGGTCTTCGTTCGGCAGGCTGGCCTCCGCTGCGGTGAATTCCGCCAGGGCCTTGGGCCAGTCGTTCTCGCAGAGGTAGGCAAAGGCGCCCTGCGCCACGCGGGTCTCCGGCGCTTCGGGTGCCAGCCGCCGCGCCTCGGCCAGGGACGCCGCCGCCAGGGCGCGCCGCTCCGGGGTGGGATCGATCGCGCCAAACCAATACATCACGCCGTGGACAAAGGCCAGGTCGCCATGAGCCAGCGCCATCTGGGGATCGCGCGCCAGGGCCTGCTCGTAGAGCGCGATGGTTGCGTCGTAGTCGGCCCGCAGGGTGTTGGCTCCGAATCGCTGCCGCAGCAGCTTGGCCCGCTGGTAGAACTCGTAGGCCTGCGCGTCCTGCGTGGGCCGGCGCTCGATGAGCGAGCGTTCGTCGGGGGTCAGCGTGGCCTTGAGCGCGGCGGCGATCTGCTGCGCGAGCTTGGCCTGCAGCGCGAACACGTCGCCCGTGTCGCCGTCGTAATTCTCCGCCCAGAGATGCTCGTCGGTGCGCGCGTCGATCAGCTGGGCCGTGACGCGCACCTTGCTGCCGGAGCGCCGCACGCTGCCCTCGAGCACGACGGCGACGCCGAGGTCGGCGGCGATTTTTTTCAGGTTGCGCGCGGCGGTGTCGCGGTAGGCGAGCACGGAGGTGCGCGAGATGACCTTGAGGTCGCGGATTTTGGCGAGGCTCGTGAGCACATCCTCGTGGATGCCGTCGGCGAGGAAGTCATTTTCCTTGTCCGCGCTCATGTTGGCGAACGGCAGCACGGCGATGGACTTTCCCACCGCCGCGGACGGCGGTG
>WBZX01002272.1_pt1 | contig 13267 bp, 9 predicted proteins | sample 5204211 | NCBI WGS metagenome assembly WBZX01 (sample SAMN12344362, study PRJNA552823) | activated sludge metagenome | biome: Activated sludge suspended growth; feature: Nitrification reactor; material: Wastewater; isolation source: activated sludge from nitrification reactor of wastewater treatment...
GTGGTCGCGCCGGTGGTGCCGGTGCTCTCGGTTCCGGCATCGCCGTCGCCGTCGCCGCGGCCGTCGCCACCATCGGAGCTGCTGCCCTCGTCGTCACCCGGAGGCGTCGGCGCGTAGCTCAGACGGATCGCATCGAAGGCGAGCTTGCGATCGAGCTCGCGGGCCTCGCCGGTGTTGTCCGCCAGTCGCAGCCAGTGCTCGTCGCCGGCGACGATCTCGTGCACGCCGAGGTCGACCCATGCGGCGCCCATCGATTGATCGACGGGGCCCAGATCGACCACCGCGGCGCCGGTGTGCAGCTGGTAGCGGGCCTGCTGGCTGCTCGCGTCGGCGCCCGGTACGTGCACCTCGACGCGGTACGGCCCTTGGACGTCGACCGCGAAGCGCCAGGTGCCGACGCTGTCGGCCGTGCTCGCGTCGTTGGTCCACGTGTACATGTGCCCGTCGCCGACGCCACCGTCGACCGGCCAGAACCACACCGACTCGCGCTCGAAGCAGCTGGGGTCGCCGTCGTCGATCACGGTGGTGGTGCCGTCGAGCACCGCCGCGCAGGGCTCGGTGGCGGGGCAGTTGTTGCTGGCCATGTCGACGTCCTCGTCGGGATCGCCGAACTCGACGAACTCGGCGGCGATGCTCTGGCACCACCACGAGCCGCAGTCGTGCTGGATCTGGAAGTGCAGGTGCGCACCGCAGACCCAGCCGGTGAGGCCGACCTTGCCGACCAGATCGCCCTGCTTCACCTCGTCGCCGACGTGCAGCGGCGAGCTGTTGTGCTGCAGGTGCATGTGCAGCGCCTCGGTGCCGTCGGCGAACTCGATGACGACGTAGTTCGCGTCGTTGGCATAGGCGCTGTCGCAGCCACCCTGGCTCGAGTCCATCTTGACCATGCGCACCACGCCATCGGCGGGCGCGCGGACCTCGGTGCCGACCGACAGTCCGAAGTCCCACGCATACGCGTCCATGCCGGTGTGCGTGTTGGTGTGGTGGCCGTTGGTGACGTGATGGACCTCGTCGCACGTCCACGGCAGATGCAGCGGCGGCGTCGCGCGAGCGAGCGAGGGCGCGAGCAACGTCGGCGCGAGCAGCAGCGGCGCGGCGAGCAACGAGATGCGGGCACGGATCGGCATCGAAGGGATGTTCCCGCAGGGGCCGCGATGGTCCGGACGGCGAATTGCGGGGCTACGTAGTGGGGCGTAGCGCGGGGGGCGGGCGTCGGGCAACGGGTCAGGTGATGGGATCGAACTCGTCGTCCAGCGCGATCGGGAATTGGTGATCGACGGCGGTGTCGGTCAGCCCCAGCGCGCGACGCATGCCGCGGTGCACGTGGGCCGGCGTGATCTTGATGCCGGTCGCGGCGTCGGCGGCTGGCATGCCCGTCAGGGGGTCGAGCGCTACCGCGTTGTGGCCATCGTCGGTGACGCCGACCATGCGGTTGCCGTTCACGCCGGCACCCATGGCGATCATGCTGGTGATGGACCAGTGATCCTTGCCCATGTTGCCGTTGTAGTTGGGCGTGCGGCCGAAGTCGGAGCCGATGAGCACGGTCAGGCGATCGGCGACCTGCTGGCGCTCGGCCTCGTCCCACAGGAACTTCACCAGGCCCAGCAGCTCGTTCATCCGCGCACTCTGCTGGTTGTCGTGATCGCTGTGGGTGTCGAAGTTGCTGTGGAACAGGTTGCCGGCCACGCCGACGCCGGCCTTGTAGGCCGCGACCACCAGCTGGGCCTGGCGCAGCAGCGGATCGCCGCTGGGCTCCGGCAGCACCGCCTCGAGGCGCTCGAGCGCGGCCGAGCCCTGCCTCGCGACGCGGAGACTCTCGATGGCGTGGATGTATCGCGGCAGGCGGTTCTCGTCTGCCGCCCGTGCGCTGCGCTTGTCGCGGGCGAGACGGATGAGCGCGTGCGTGGTGTCGGTGTGGTACGTCGCGCTGTTCGGATCGGCCGCGGCCATGCGGTCGGGATACGACAGCTCGGCGAGCATGTCGGGGTTGCCGTTGCGGGTCGGCGCGACCAGGCCACCGGTGCGGTCGTAGGTGCCGAAGCTGATGAACGACATCGGCCGCTGCGGCGCGAACTGACCCGCGTAGAGCCCGGCGAGGCAGGGATGGCCCTCGCCGAGTCGCCCGCTGGCGCAGAAGCGCTGCCCGGCCTCATGGGCGTTGGTCGAGGTATCGACGCCGTTGATGAACACCGTGCGGCTGTAGTGGGCCTCGAACAGCGCGGTTGCGCCCGACAGCGGCGCGAACGCGAGGTTGCCGGCGGTGCGCACGTCGCCGGCGCCGTAGCTGTTGTTGAGGCCGGGCTTGGGATCGCACAGCAGCGTCGGATCCCAGCCGCCGTGGGCCTGGACCATCACCAACAACGGGCCCTGGTAGTCGTCCTCGTCGCCGAGGCTGGCGGTGGTGGGCCCGCGCAGGTCGTGGCCGACCTCGGCGTGACCGAACAGGGGCGCCGCGGCGAAGCCGAGGCCGGTGATCGAAGCGAGCTCGAGAAAACGTCGGCGGTCCATGGCGAATCTCCTCACTCGTACAGGAAGCGGTGATCACCCAGCAGGTACGTGATGACGGCCATCCACGCCCGCACGGTGTAGTCGGGGTCTTCGACGATCTCGGTCCCCTCGGGCACCGGCGTGCCGGTGGCGGGGTCGACGGTGCCGGCACAGGCGGCCGCGATCGAGCTCGACAGTGGCGCATCGGCGTCGAGCATGCGCGCGCGCCCATCGGCGAGCACGGCCTCGAACAGCGCGAGCGTGCGATCGACCTCGTGGTCGTCGTCGGCCAGCTGCTCGCCGAGCAGCTGATCGTGCAGGTGCACGATGTTGGCGCGGATGGCCTCGGTGCCGCCCGGGCTCTCCGGTAGGTCGGTGGGCTCGACCAGCGGCATCAGCAGACGATCGGCGGGCGCCTTGGTGAAGTCGAAGGCGGTCGCGGTGCACGCGACCTCGTTGGCCATGCGCTCGGCGATGTTGGCCATCACGCCGTTCATCTCGGTCAGGCGCGTGGTCACCGACGCGGAATCGATGCCGCCGTAGAAGAACTTGAAGTAGTTCGACGACAGCAGCACGTTGGTGGTGCCGCGGCGCCATGCGACGCCGGTGGTCGCGACGATGCGGCGGTGCAGCAGCTCGGGGCTGAGCAGTCGCGCGCTGCCGAGGTCGGCCAGCTCGCTGGCGCGGCGGTCGGTCAACGGTACGGTGGCGTCGACTGCTCGGAACCACTCCGAGACGACCAGCTTCTGCACGACCGCGCGGATGTCGTGGCCGCTGGCGACGAAGTGATCGGCAATCTCGCCGAAGCTGTGGTCCTGCGCGCGGAAGGCCCGGATGCGCTCGAGGTAGTCCGGCGCGTCCTCGTCGAGCGGCTCGACCAGGGGCTCCTGGCCGGTGAGGCCGCGATACATCGCGTAGACCACCGACATCGCGAACTTGCGGTCGCGGATGAGCCACGGCGTGATCCACTGCAGCGCGCGAGCGCTCTCGCCGAACGGGATGTCGACCTGATCGAAGCCCGGCGGCCGCATGTCGGCATACCAGCCCTCGGCCATCGGACGGTAGCGGCCGCGCTCGTCGAAGCCCTGGAAGGCGCCGGCCATGGGATCGACGTTGTCGTGGCAGACGTTGCAGTTGGGGTTGTAGAGCGTGGGGTTGAAGTCCTCCACCGCCGTGACGTCGATTGGCCGCGCCGCGAGGCGCAGCACGTCGGTGCCCAGGAAGAAGTCGAACACCACCCGCGAGCGCGCGCGGTTGCGGTTGGTCGGCGTGGTCGGGTAGCGGTTGAGGAACACCGAGGTCGTGAGCAGGCCGGCGTGCGGGAAGTCGGCGAAGGTCACCGGCACGAACTCCTTGGGGTCGTCGGGGTTCGCGAACATGCTCATCGGCACGTCGTACGAGCGCGCCGACCACGGGTTCACCATCACGTAGTTGGCCGTCAGGATGTATGTGAACGGCAGCTCGTGCTTCACGACGTGGCGGATGAGCTCGAGCGGCTCGCGTGCGACCGCGGCGTTGGTGGCGTTGCGCGCCGCGCCTTGCTGGTCGTCGGGCAGCGCGTCGAACCAGCGTGCGTTCGGGAAACGCTGGGTGTCGATGGTGTCGATCGCGTCGTCGCTGGCGAGGTACGCGTCGGTGTGGAGGATGTCGTTGTAGATCTCGATCAGTCGGTTGTAGAACGCGTCCTCACGCGTGACGCCCTCGAGCACGATCGCCAGGCCGTTCATCCCCAGCGCCTCGACGCCGTCGATCTCGTCCTGGGTGGGCAGGCGCCCGGCCAGCATGAAGGTGGCCTTGCGCAGGGTCTGCTGGGGGTCGAGTAGCGCGAGATCGGCGTAGAACGCCCGCACATCGGCATCGTCGACGCAGTGCACCGGCGCGTCGAGGCGTTCGATCAGCTCGGACAGCCGCTCGAACTCGTCGCCATCCTGCTCGATCTGCTTGCCACCGGTGTGGTCGACCTGCGCGCTGGGCTTGAGCAGCAACAGCGAGGTGCCGTCGATCTCTAGCCGCGCGACGTTCTGGACCGTCTGCAGGTTGGCCTCGAGGTAGCCGGGGTAGTCGCTACCCTGCAGCACGAGGTCGGTGTGCTTCGCGGTGCCGGTGGGGTTGTGGCACGCGTAGCACTTCTCCTTGAGTACCGGGCTCCACACCTCGTCGCGGAAGTAGTGATCGATGTCGACGCAACTACCGCCACCGCCGAGCTCGGGTGGTGGCTCGTCGTCGCTGCCCCCGCTGTCGCCGACACCGTCGTCGTCGGGGCTCGCGTGGGCGGATGCGCCGTCGTAGCAGCCCGTGCCGAGCAGGGCACCGAGGGCCAGGCACCAGGTCGAGAGCACTGCGCGGCGTCGCGTCGTCTCGGGAATGTTGGCTTCGATCGTCCGCATGCTCTTCGTCGACGGTGCCCCGCACGGGCACCGCTCCCTTCCCGATCGGCGAGACGCCGGGCGCGACGACGGCGCGCGCAGCGAAGCCGCAGGTTGCGGTGGGGGCGGCGAGAAGCCCCGCTGCGGCCGCGATCTCGGGGGAGCGTCGATGCCGCACCCGGCTCGGCCGCGGTCGCCACGATGGTGTCGTTGGCCCGCGCCGTCGTCGCCACTGCCGCACGCTGCGTGATGCCGCTATCGTCCGCGTCGCCATGCAACGCCACGTCGCCCTCGCCGCTCTCCTGCTCGCCACCGCCGCATGCCCGCGCTCGGCGGACACCGCCAAGCCTGACGACGGCGCAAAGGATCCCGTGGGCACGCCTCCGGTCGCGACCGTCGTCACGCCGGAGGATTTCGCGGCCGTGCTCGCGATGCCACATCGCAGCGCGGAGAACCGCGCCCGCGATGTGTGGCGTCACCCCGCCGAGACGCTCGCGTTCTTCGGCGTCGAGCCCGACGACACCGTGGTCGAGCTGTGGCCCGGCGGCGGCTGGTACACCGAGATCCTCGCGCCGTACCTCGCCAACGACGGCAAGCTCATCGTCACGGTCTTCGACCCCGCGGGCCCGTCCGAGTACTACGGCACCGCCCAGAGCCAGAAGCTGCTCGAGCGTGCCAAGGCCGAGGCCGCGGTGTTCGGTCAGCTCGGCACCGCGACGGTGAAGCAGACCCTCGAGATCGGCCCCGACGGCAAGGTCGCCAAGACCACCATCCACGACTTCGAGCTCGCGCCGGCCGAGTCGGTCGACGCGGTGCTGACCTTCCGCAACAGCCACGGCTGGTACCGCAATGGCGCGCTGCCGGTCATCTACGGCGCGGCCTTCCGCGCGCTCAAGCCCGGCGGCACCCTCGGCATCGAGCAGCACCGCGCGCCGGCGGGCAGCGACCCGGAGCAGACCGCGAAGACCGGCTACCTCTCCGAGGCCAGCGTGATCGCGACGGCCGAGGCGGCGGGCTTCGAGCTGGTCGAGCGCAGCGAGATCAACGCCAACCCCAAGGACACCCACGACCACCCCGATGGCGTGTGGAGCCTGCCACCCAGCCTCTCGGGCGGCGACAAGGATCGCGACAAGTTCGTCGCGATCGGCGAGAGCGATCGGATGACGCTGAAGTTCCGCAAGCCCGCGAAGTGATCAGCCGCCGACCGGGACGGTCGGGACCAGGAACAGCGCCTGATCGGTCTCTGCAGGATCCTGGCTGTCGGCGACCTCGGCGAAGAAGAAGAAGCCGGTCAGGGAGATCGCCGACAGCGGGATGCCGACGGTGATCACCTGATCGGTGTTGTCGACCGCGCCGTCGAGCGTGCCGTCGTCGTGCAGCGTGAGGCCGTCGGGCACGCCGGCGGTGGGCACCAAGACCTGCAGTGCGTTGGGCACGGGCTGCTCGGTCCAGTGGTACGGCGAGAGCCCGCCGTCGGCCTCGAGCTGGGTCGAGTAGGGCACCGGGATGCCGGGCACGATCGCCAGCAGCGGCAGCACCACGACCTTGAAGGCGAGCAGGTCGATGATGTTCGAACCGACGATGTTCAGCGGCCGCAGGTCGACCTGTAGGCTGAAGTCGAGCTCGTCCCAACCCGGTGGGTTGGAGACGTCGACCACGCGTACGCGGAAGTCGAAGGCGCCGGGCTCGGTCGGCACGCCGGTCAACACCCCGGCGGCGTCGAGGAACACGCCCTGCGGCGCGTGGCCACCGACGATGAACCAGCCGTAGGGCTCGTTGCCGCCCTTGGCCAGCAACGGCTTCTCGAACGGCAGGCCCTCGTCGATCGCACCCAGCTGCGGCGGCGTGAGGATCGTCAGCGGCTCGGGGTGCACCGACAGCGACAGCGTGCGCGTGGCGATCGCGTCGGCGCCGTCCTGCACCGCGACGTCCAGCAGGTAGTCGCCGGCCAAGGTCGGCGTGCCCGCCAACGTGCCGTCGTCGGCGAGCGCGAGGCCGGGCGGCGCGTCGCCGGCCAGCGACCAGGCGTAGGCACCGTCGCCGCCATCGGCCGCGAGCGTGGCCTCGTAGGCGGTGCCGACCTGTGCGGGCGCGAGTACCTGCGTGGTGATGAGCAGCGTGTCGGCAGGGCCGCCGAGGCACACGCCGTCCTGGCACGTCGCACCGGGTTCGCACGGCACGATCACCCAGCCGGTGCCGAAGCCGTCGCAGACCTGCACGTCCTCGCCGCTGCAGCTGCGCGCGCCGGGGGTGCAGACCGGCGTGGGCACGCCGCTGTCGACCGAGGCAGCCCCGCTGCTGTCACCGGACCCAGCGCCGCCGTCGGCCCCCGCGAGTGCGGTCGCGTCGCCGCAGCCACCCAACGTCATCAGCAGCAGGCACGTACGCAGCGAGGTTCGGAGAGCCATCGTGGGGCCCGAGCATCGCACGATGCAACGCATTGCGGACGCGACGGCACGCGTGTGCTCGCTCGCAGCCACGCGCCTCAGCCCAGCAGCCGTGCGATCCAGCGCGCCAGCCACCCCGCCAGCGAGAACGACAGGTCGAGCTGGGCGAGCTCGGTCGAGACCCCGGGGTTGCTCGCGCGGGCCGAGAGTGCAGCGCTCTCGGCGTTGCGAAGCTCGCGTGTGCGCTGCTCGTCGGCGCGGCGCTTGGCCAGCGCGAGCCCACCGCTGCGCACGAACGCGAGCACATCCTCGAGCTCACCGGCGTCGAAGAAGGTGCCGCAGCGACACTCGTCGACGAGCACGCCAGAGCAGCCGCCGAAATTGCGGCGCGCCATCATCTGCGCGCACGCGGGGCAGCGGCGATACTTCACCGCGGCCGCGAAGGTGCCGCTCGGGAGCTGTCGTCGGACCACGTCCTGCGCGGTGACGTCGCCCTTGGCCGCGGCGTGTCGCGCCGCGTCGTCGACGAGCGCGTCGCGGGTCTCGCGGGGCAGCCACACCCCACCGCAGCCGCTGCAACATGCGATGGGATGTCCGGCGGGGCGCGCGTGGGTCGGCGCGAGGCCCCAGCCATCGAGGGGCCGCTCGCACGCCGGGCACGGACCCGGCGCCGGCAGGGCCCGCCGCGAGGCGATGGCCGACCCGCAGTCGCAGCAGAAGGATGCGCCCCCGGGCATCGCTGCGTTGCAGCCATCGCAGCGGATCGTGTCGCGCGGATCGGGCAGCCCGAGACCAACGAGCGGTCCATCACAGAAGCGGCATGCCGAGGCCACCGGATCGGGGTTGGGTCCGCCGCAGGTCGGGCAGTATCGGGGTCTCGCAGGGTGCTGCACGTGGGGCCTCGGAGCTCTACATCGTAGCCCGCAGGGGATTCCGGTGCGCTCCACCGGTCCGCCGGGGTCCGCGGCAGTCCCCCGTGCGCCCGCCGGAATCGCCCCGACGGGGCCTGGCGCGCCGTCCCCGCGACGCGCAGCGAAAGCCGGGCCCCCGCGGTTGATCCCGCAGGCGATCTGTCTATACTCGCCGCCCGCCCCGGCCCCCAGACGCAACGATGCGCCCTGGATTCCACGGCCGCCGGTCTCCGAAGAAGCGCCTTTCGTCATGCCCACGATCCAGCAGCTCGTCCGCAAGGGACGCACGCAACAGTTCGCGAAGAAGACCGCGCCGGCGCTGAAGGAGTGCCCGCAACGCCGTGGGGTCTGCACCCGCGTCTACACGGTGACGCCGAAGAAGCCGAACTCCGCGCTGCGCAAGGTCGCACGCGTTCGGCTCACCAACGGCATGGAAGTCACGAGCTACATCCCCGGCGAAGGCCACAACCTGCAGGAGCACTCGATGGTGCTCATCCGCGGTGGCCGAGTGAAGGACCTGCCGGGCGTTCGCTACCACATCGTGCGCGGCACGCTGGACACCACCGGAGTCTCCGGTCGTCGCCAGCGTCGTTCGAAGTACGGCACCAAGCGGCCGAAGTGATCGGCGTACCGCGAGAGAAACGGATTCGACATGTCGCGTAAGAAGGTCAACCGCAAGCCGCGTCCGGTCACGGACATCCGCTACACCGATCACCCGACCGACACCAATCGTCAGGTCGCGAAGTTCATCAATGGCGTGATGAACGACGGCAAGAAGTCGATCGCCGAGAAGATCGTGTTCGGCGCGTTCGAGATCATCAGCGAGCGCACCAAGGACGATCCGATCAAGGTCTTCGAGAAGGCCGTGGCGAACACGCGCCCCCGGCTCGAGGTCCGCGCCCGTCGCGTCGGTGGCTCGAACTACCAGGTGCCGGTCGAGGTCCGTCCCGAGCGCAGCCAGGCGCTGGCGTACCGCTGGCTGATCCACAGCTCGCGCGCGCGCCCGGAGAAGACCATGCGCGAGCGTCTCGCCAACGAGATGCTCGATGCTGCGCAGAACCGCGGCACCGCCGTGAAGAAGCGCGAGGACATCCACAAGATGGCCGAGGCCAACAAGGCCTTCGCGCACTACCGCTGGTAGTGGACCGCGGCGTCGACGTCGACGTCGCGCGCGGGTTCGATGGGTACAGCCGCCGTGGGGTCACCTCCGGCGGCTGTCCTGCGTCGGCATGGTAGCCTGCTCGCCGTGGACGACGACGCCGCGCTGCTGCAGGCCTGGCGCGACGGCGATGGCGACGCCGGCGATGCGCTGCTCGGACGGCACTTCAAGGGCGTGGTGCGGTTCTTCCGCAGCAAGCTCGGGGACGACGTCGACGACATCGTGCAGCAGACCTTCGCCGACGTGGTGCGGGCCCGGGATCGCGTGGCGACGGGGGGCTTTCGGGCCTACCTGATGACGGTCGCGCGCCACCGCCTCATCGATCATTTGCGCCGCAAGGCGCGGGGTCCGGAGATCGATCCCGGCGCGGACTCGGTGCAGAGCCTGGGTACGTCGGTCAGCCAGCGCCTGGCGCGGGACGAGCAGGAGCGGCTGCTGCTGCAGGCGCTGCGCCGCATGCCGCTCGACGCACAGATCGCGCTCGAGCTCGCGTACTGGGAGGGCATGAACAGCGTCGAGATCGCCGCGGTGCTCGGGGTCGGTGCGAGCACGATCCGCAGCCGACTGACGCGGGCCCGCGAGAGCCTGCGGCGTGCGCTCGAGGACTCGACCGCGCCGCCGTCGTTGGTGACCGAGAGCCTGCAGCGGCTCGATGCGTTCGCGGCCAGCTACGAGGGCGGCGTCGACGATGGGCCCGGCGTCTGAGCACGACGCGGCTGCGTCGGGCGCCGAGTTGCTCGCGCGGCTGCACGACCTGCGCCGCGACGACGACGATCACGACACCGCGTTGATGCTCGCAAAGGCCCGCGAGGCGCTGCTCGGCCGCGCGAGCAGCCCCACACGGATCGGTCGCTTCACGCTGCTCGGTCGGCTCGGGCGTGGCGGCATGGGCACCGTCTACGACGCCTACGACCCCGACCTCGATCGCCGCGTGGCGGTGAAGGTACTGCGTGCGGGCAGCGACGCATCGGTGCAGCGGCTGCTCGATGAGGGCCGCGCGCTGGCGCGGCTCGGTCACCCGCACGTGGTCGCGGTCTACGAGGTCGGCTTCGCGGCCGGCGAGCTGTGGGTCGCGATGGAGCGCGTGCTCGGGCCCAACCTGCGCACGTGGATGCACGCGCTCGGACAGCCGCGGCCGTGGCGGGAGGTCGTCGACGTGTTGCTGCAGGTCGGCGGCGGGCTCGCTGCGGCCCACGCCGCCGGTGTGCGGCATGGCGACGTGAAGCCCGACAACGTCATCGTCGCCGACGACGGACGCACGCGCGTGGTCGACTTCGGGGTCGCGCGCATCGAGGCCGACGGCGCAATCGCGTCGGACGGTGGCGAGGGGTCGCCGCTGCACAGCCGTGGTGGCGGCACGCCGGCGTACCTGGCCCCGGAGCAGCGGGAAGGCGGGCCGGTGACGCTGCGCGCCGATCAGTATGCGTTCGCGGTGATGGCCTTCGAGGCGCTGCACCTGCGACGGCCCGAGCGCGCCGCGCCGAGCTGGCGTCCGGGTGTGCCGCGGCGCGTGCGTCGAGTGCTCGAGCGCGCGCTGTCGCTGCGCCCCGAGGAGCGCTTCGGCGACATGGAGGCGCTGTTGGTGGCGCTGCGACGGGCGCGGCGCGGTCCGGTGCCCGCGTTCGGGGTGGTGGTGCTGGGCGTGCTCGCCTGCGTCGTGGCGTGGGCGGCCGTGCGTGCGCCGACCGATCCGTGCCCGTCGCGACCCGACGCGCTGGCGCCGGCGTGGTCGCAGGAGCGCCGCGACACGCTGCGCGAGCACTACCTCGCGCTGTCGTTGTCGGAGCCGGAGTTCGATCGCGTGGCCGCGCGCCTCGATGTCTGGTCCGAAGCGTGGCTGCGGCAGGACATCGCCGCCTGCCGTGCCGACGACGCGCGCGCCCCCGGTGCGCTCGGCGAGCGCCGTCGCGGCTGTCTCGCCGACCGACGCCGCGAGCTGGGCGCGCTGGTCGACGAGCTGGCGGTCGCGTCGGCTGCGACCCTGCTGGAGGCGCCCGCCGCGATCGCGGCGCTCGAGCAGCCTGCGCGCTGCGGCGAGCCGCAGTGGCTCGCGAACGCGAGCGTCGGCGCTGCGCCGGCCGAAGGCGACGACGATGTGCTCGCGCAGACGCTGGCCCACGCCGCCGCGCTGCGCCACCTGGGCAGCTATCGCGCGGCCGTGGACGCCGCCCGGCTGGCGCGTGCGCGCGCCGAGCCCGATGACGCGCGCGCGCAGGTGCAGGTGCTGCGCGAGCTCGGGCTCGCCACCTACCTCGCCGGTGAGCGGGGCGCCGGCGAGGCGTGGCTGCGCGAGGCGGTGTGGCGCGCGCTGTCGCTGGGCGCCGACGAGTCGCTTGCGGCCGCCGCGTGCGACTACCTGCCGATGGCCGCGATGGTGTCCAGCGCGACCGCCTCGTTGCCGACCTACCGCGAGCTGGCCACCGCTGCGACCGCGCGGGCGGGAGGCTCGGCGACGCAGCGGCTGCGCCTGCAGCAGGCGCTGGCCTCGGCCGCGATGCTGCGCGTGGAGCTACCGGTGGCCCTCGAGCACCTGCGCGAGGCCGAGGCGTTGCAGGCCGAGCTGCCCGAGCTCGACGCGCTCGAGCGCGCGCGGCTCGAGCACCGCATGGGCACGGTGCTGCGCGCACTCGGCGAGCCGCAGCGCGCCGAGGCACTGCTGCAGTCCGCGCTGGAGCGCGAGCGTTCCGAGTTGGGCGACGACCACCCGATGTTCGCCCGCACGCTCGCGCAGCTCGGCGTACTGTGGCTCGAGCAGGGACGCATGGCGCAGGCCGGCGAGGCACTGCGGCGCGCGCTGGCGATCCGCGAGCAGCGACTCGGCGATCACGACGACACCGCCGATGCGCTGCACGAGTACGGCACCTTTCTCGCCTCGACGGGCGACTTCGAGGCCGCAGTCGCGACCCATCGCCGCGCGATCGACATGCTCGCGCGGCTCGGGTTCGACGCCGGCCACGACGTCGCACGGGCGTGGATTGGCCTCGGCAACGCGTACTACCAGAGCGAGCGACCCGCGCTGGCCCGCGACGCCTACCAGACCGCCATCGCCGCGTTGGAGCAGGTCGGCGACGGTGATGGCATGGACGCGGCGGACGCCCACGGCAACCTCGGCGGGGCGCTGCTCGAGCTCGGCGACCTCGCGGGCATGCGCGAACACAACGCCCGCGCGCGCGCGATCGTGCTGGCGCGAAACGGCCCCGACGCCGACGGGCTCACGACGCTCGACCTGAACGCGGCCATCGTCGCGCTCGAGCTCGGCGAGCTCGACGAGGCCCGGCGTGGACTCGACGACGTGATCGCGCGGCTGCAGGCCACCGGCGCCACCGATACCCGCTTGCCCCACGCGCTGTGGGCCCGCGGCCGGCTCGCCCGCGCCCATGGCGACGCCGACGCGCGCGCCCGTCTCGAGGCAGCTCGGGCGGTGGCGCAGGCCCACGGCACCGCGTCGCTGCTCGCCGACGTCGACCGAGAGCTCGACGCGCTCGCGGCAGACCATGCCACCGCCGGCGCGACGCGGTGAGCCGCCGGGGCGCGCGAAGGCGGCGTACGATGGCGAGGTGAGGGGGGCCCGGCTCGCGCGCGCATGGGTGATCGCCGTGCTCGGCGGCTGCGGGCCAGCGCGCGACGACGACGGTGGCAGCGCGACGTGGCCGCTCGACGCCGTCGATCGCTACGCCGAGGCCCGCTGCGATGCGATGTTCCGCTGCCCGTGCGCGACCACCGGCTTCGTCGACGTCGCGATGTGCCGAGCGGAGATCCACGCGCGCTGGGACGACGACGCGGCCGCGCTGCGCGATGCGGCGGTGGAGTTCGACCCCGCGTGCTTCGAGCGCGTGCTGGGCTACTGGGCCTCCGCGGCGCCATGCGACGACCCGGCCGTGGCGGTGCCGGTGCCGTACTGCGTGCTCGCCACCGGCATGGCCGGGGGCGACGAGCCATGCGCGTCGATTGCTGGGC
>WBZX01000677.1_pt1 | contig 13264 bp, 12 predicted proteins | sample 5204211 | NCBI WGS metagenome assembly WBZX01 (sample SAMN12344362, study PRJNA552823) | activated sludge metagenome | biome: Activated sludge suspended growth; feature: Nitrification reactor; material: Wastewater; isolation source: activated sludge from nitrification reactor of wastewater...
TGGCTGTCCTCGACCTCTTGGAGAGCGAAGACCTCGACGATATCGTGGCACTAGCTCGATCTGTTTTGCCTAAACTCTTCAACTCCTCATAACCCACGATTCATCAAACCGTGGGTATACCTTTGCCTGGCGGGAGAGGGGCCGGGGGTGAGGGGGATTGATTGAGAGGTCGTCACTTTACTTCAACGAAATGGCGAGATCACTGGCGATTGCACCCCCTCACCCCTCACCCCTCACCCCTCTCCCGCCAGGGGAGAGGGGAACGAAATCATGAAATCCCCCTGTGAATCGCTCCCCATTTGTCGCTGCTACGCTAGAATCCATTTATCCCACCATTACACAAGCCTACCTTATCGTGGTCGTTGCCATGTTGTCACGTTTTCTGTTTGCACTTGCTGTCATCACATCTCTTGCCACTCTGCTCCATGCCGACAATTGGCCGCAGTGGCGAGGGCCGAACGCTGATGGTGTCAGTAACGAAAAAGGAATTGCGACAGAGTGGTCGATGGACAAGAACATTCTCTGGTCTGTCGATCTGCCTGGTATGGGTGGAGCAACTCCCGTGATCTGGGGAAACAGGATCTTCGTGACAAGTGAGACCAAAGAGAAGTCGATGGTGCTGGTTTGCTACAGTACAGCGGGCAAGGAACTGTGGAAGCGGGAACTGACTACGAAGAAGACGCGCCGGGCTCGTACCGATGAAGGCAACGGAGCTGCTGCATCCCCCAGCACGGATGGTAAACATGTCTATGTCTTCGTGGGTACCGGTGAGTTCGCGTGCTTTGACCTTGATGGCAAAGAGATCTGGAAGTTCGATGTTCAGGAACGATTTGGGAAGTTCAACATTCAGTTTGGCGTTACCTCCACCCCTGCTCTCTTTCAAGGCAAGCTCTATTGGCAACTGCTAGATAGCAGCAATCAGCAGGTGATCTGCCTTGATGCAGCTACAGGTAACACCGACTGGAAGATCAAACGCCCCAGCGATGGCACCGATGAAAACGAGCACTCCTATGCCTCCGCCCAGGTCTGGCACAAAGGGGATAAGGCCTACCTCGTGGTGCATGGCAACGATTACGCAACAGCCCACGATCTCAAGGATGGTAGCGAAATCTGGCGTCTCGGCGGACTCAATCCAGCCGAGAAGTACAATCGCTTCCTGCGCTTCGTTGCTTCGCCCGTGGTTTCGCCTGATCTAATTGTGGTGCCAAGCGCCAAGAATGGTCCCGTGGTGGCCATCAAGCCGAATGCTCAGGGCAAGATAGAACCGGGCAGCCCATACGAAGCCTGGCGACGGGTTCGCGAAACGCCAGACGTCCCCTGTCCACTTATTCATGATGGGTTGGTGTATCTGTGTCGCGAGAATGGTGTGCTCATCTGCATTGATGCAGCGACAGGCAAGGAATATTACAACGAACGCATCCACTCCGCCCGATACCGTGCATCCCCGATCTATGCCGATGGCAAAATCTACTGCACCGCCCGCGATGGTACGGTGAGCGTCTTTGAAGCAGGCAAGACCTACAAGCGACTGAGCGTCAACAAGCTGCCCGATGAGATGGCTGCCTCGCCTGTCGTAGCTGACGGCAAACTCTACCTACGGGGCTTCGAGAAGCTGTTCTGCATTGGAGCGAAGTAACCAATAGGGCATCCAGCGTGCCCTACTTTGGTGGAGCTATATCAATCAACCCGCCATAGCGGCGTTCGCGGCGGCCGTACGATCTAAGGGCTTGGAATAGCGAAATGCGGTCGAAGTCGGGCCAGAAGGTTTCGGTGACGTAGATTTCGGAGTAGGAGATTTGCCAGAGGAGGAAGTTGCTGATCCTCATCTCACCTGCGGTACGAACTACGAGATCCGGGTCGGGTTGGCCTCGAGTGTAGAGGGCGTTGCTGATCATCTCTTCGGTGATGTCAGCCGGTTGTAATTGTTGTGATGCTACCTTGCTGGCAATCTGTTGTACGGCATCGGTAATTTCCATCCTGCTGCCGTAATTGATGGCCAGGCACAGTGTCATACCCTGGTTATTTTTGCTCAAGTCTACATTGGTATCAATCTCAGTCAGAACATCGTCCGGCAGTGGGTCGCGTCTGCCGATGGTGGTGAAGCGGATGTTCTGTTCCAGTATCTCTGCACGTTCGTCGATGAGGAACTCTTTGAGGAGTGCCATCAGGAAGTCGACCTCGGTTTGTGGTCGCTTCCAGTTCTCTGAACTGAGGCAGTAGAGAGTCAGTTGATCGAGACCCAGTCTGCAACATTCTTCCACCACGAGACGAACGCTACCTGCCCCCTGGCGATGGCCAACCGTGCGGACTTCATCCCGAGCCCCTGCCCAGCGGCCATTGCCATCCATGATGATGGCAACATGCCGGGGAAGTTTGTCAGGATCGAGCCCGAAGCTCAATAACTCGTCGTTGGTGTAGCGTGGCTTAGTGGGCATGCTTAGCACAGAATGGTTTGATCGCGATCAGGACCAACGGAAACGATGGAAACCGGCAAGCCGACTGCTCCGCTGATGACATCAATGAAACGCCGAGCTTCGGGAGGGAGGTCTGCCAGCTTGCGAACCTTGCTGATGTCTTCCTTCCAACCGGGTACCGTAGTGTAGATTGGCTTGCAACGGCCGAGCACTTGAGCATCACTGGGGAAGTAGTCGAGACGTTTGCCATTGTCATCGTAGGCTGTGCAGACCTTGACCTCATCCAAGCCGCTGAGCACATCAAGGAGCATCAGTGAAATGGAATCAGCATCGCTGAGGGCTGCAGTATAGCGAACTGCGACAGCATCGAACCAGCCGCAACGACGAGGGCGGCCGGTGACAGTGCCATACTCCTTGCCTACCTTGCGAATACGTTCGCCGATCTCATCGTTGAGTTCAGTGGGAAACGGGCCACCACCTACTCGGGTGGTATATGCTTTCACGATGCCGAGTACGTTAGTCAAGCGTCGAGCGGGCACCCCTGCACTGCCAATACCAGCGGCGGTGCTGCTGCTGCTGGTGACATACGGGAAGGTGCCGTGATCAAGATCAAGCAAGCTGCCCTGTGCTGCTTCAAAGAGGATGGTTTCCTTCGTTGCCAGTGCCAGGTGGAGCAGTTCAGTAGTATCGGTGATGTGCGGCCGCAGTATCTCACCGAAGGCGATGTATTCATCAGCGAGCTTGTTGGCATCAAACTGAGTGGTGGAGCCGAGCGCTTGCAGAATCTTGTTCTTCACCGGAACAATGCGGCTCAGTCGTTCACGCAGCCAATCAGGTTGAAGCAGTTCGCCAACACGGATGGCATAGGTGCGGCCAGCCTTATCGGCATAGCATGGACCAATGCCACGACCTGTGGTGCCAATCGGCTTGGCTGCCAATCCTTCGTGGGCCGCTTCTTCAGCCATGTGGTATGGGAAGATGACGTGAGCACGATCACTCACTTTGAGGTTGTACCCATTGATGGTCACGCCAGCCTGTTGCAGGCTGGTTACTTCTTCAATTAAACGAGGCGGATAGACGACGACGCCGTTGGCGATGACTGCGGTGCGATCCGGACGCAGTACGCCAGCGGGCAGCAGCGACAACTTAAAGACCTTATCGCCATGCACAATCGTGTGGCCTGCATTGGAGCCACCATTGTAGCGAACGATGATGCGATGCTTCTCCGCCAGCAGATCGACAATTTTCCCTTTGGCTTCATCGCCCCACTGTAACCCAACCACGCAGACAACTGAAGACATGAATCGCGTTCCTTCACACAACACTGGCAGAGCCAGACAAGAGACAACTCCATTATCATAGGGAACTGCGTTGCCTGATAAACCTGTTATTGCTTTGCTTTTGTCACAAGAACAACAGAGGATACAATAACTGGAGCGATAGGTCTGAATAGGGATAAATCATGCTGCTGCAGGAATTCAACTGGAAGAAGGAAGTGCTCGAATCGACGGAACCGGTATTGGTCGATTTCTGGGCTCCTTGGTGCAGCCCGTGCCGGATGATGAATCCGGTGTTGGAATCGCTGGCACGGGAGTACAAAGTCTGCAAAGTGAACGTCGATTCCAATTCGAAGTTGGCAGCAGCGTACGATGTCTCGTCTATCCCAGCGTTGCTTATCTTCAAACATGGTCAACTGGCGGCCCGCCACATTGGTGTGGTTTCCGAAGTGACCCTGAGAAACGACCTGAGTAGTTAATCGATACCGTACCTTCTCTTTCCTTTTATGAGGTATTTCATGACTCGTGCAGATCTGTTGCAGCAACGTCGTCTCCTCCTCGCTCTCGCTCAACGGCTAGGCAAGGATACTCAAGAACTGGAACGCGAAACCCAAGGCATTCACAAGCTTGAAGGTGACTACGGAGCAGGCGAAGACCTGGGAGACAACCAGGAGATAGCTAACCAGGCGATGGAGGAATACCTGGCGCAACACATGCTCGGTAATCAGGAATTCACTCTCAGTGAAGTAGAAGCAGCTCTCGATCGCATCAAGCAAGGTACCTATGGAAAGTGTGTGGAGTGCAAGACGGAGATCGGGGTGGAACGCATGAAGGCCCTGCCCTACGCCCGGCGATGCATCCAATGCGCAGCACAGTTCCATAGCTAGTTCAGGCCATTTTGCTTCATCTCTGCTTTAGTCACGAAGAGAAATGGATGAGAGTTGGAATACTCATCCCGATCAGTCGGTGTTTGAGTATGCAGATGCAACTGCTGCTTGAGTAAGTGGCCCAAAGCATCTGCGGAGGTTTAACCATGTGGAAGTTTGCAGTAACAGTGTTTGCGGTGGCGGTGGCAGTTGCTCCTGCAGCAGCCCAGGAAAAAGGTAGCAGAGATGATGCCATCCGAAAGCTGGAGAAGGAAGTCGCGCAGTTACGCAGTGAACTGCAGCAGTTGAAAGCACAGAAAACAGAACGTGGACCGGATCGCAGTGCAGATCGCGGTCCGGGACGTGGACCAGACCGAGCAACGGAGAACCGAGCCAACCGTGGTCAGGATCGTACGGCAGACCGAGGCCCTGGGCGTGGCCCCGATCGGGCTTCGGGAAATAGAGCAGGTCGTGGACCAGATCGCCGTCCTGGTTCAGACAGATTTGCTCGTGGTGGGGCAGGCAGACAGGGATTCGGCCCCCGTGGATACGGTCGATTTGATCGCCGACCTGACTTCAGCCGTGATTTTGGTCGTGGCCAGTTTGGTCGAGGACAATTCGGCCGTGGATATGGATACCGTGGAGGCTGGTCAGATCCTCGCATGCAGTCACAGCGAACGATGGGTCCCCGTTTTGATCGAAGCAGTTACCGCCCCGAATTTGGCCGTGGCATGCCAGGCTCGCGTGGTTTCGAAGGACCACAGTTCCGCCCTGGCTCTGAAGGTCGCCGTCCAGGTTTTGATCGACCAGCACCACCTCCACCACCTCGTGGTGGCGACCGCAACAATGATCGCCAGCCAGCACGAGAGCGAGATGGTGGAGATCGTCGGCCACCGTTTATTCTGTAAATCAGTTTGTGGGATTGAATGTAAACATCTAGCCCAGGCCTTCCGGTCTGGGCTATCAATTTGCGCATCGTTAGATGCAACGCACTCACGGTTGTCGTGGATTGCTGGTAGAAGTCGCAGCAGCGGGAATGATGGTTGGCTGCACGGCTTTCAGCCGAGCCTGTAGTGATCCAGTCAGATCGGTGCCCATGCTGCCGGCGAGTGGCAGCAACTCAACAGCCTGCTTCCAGATGTGTCGGGCTTCGTCGTTCTTGTGTTGCATCAGGTAGGCATCCCCGACGGCTAGCATCACCCAGGGATCGGGACGCAGTCGACGGGTGAGTAGTTCGTCGAGTGCCTGTGTTCCTTCAGGCACTCGACCTGCTCGCAGCAGGATGGCACCGAGCGTGGCCTGGTACTCGGCCTTCGGTTCGAGCTTGACCGGTGTGGGACTGAATCGCCGTTTCTTGTGCTGGTCAATCAGATCGAGTTCGATGGCTGCTCGGATAGTCGTTTCAGCTCGCTTGAGGTCTGCGTTTTGAAAGAGTAGGCATCGGGCCTGGGCAGCCTGGGCTTCGTTGTCGTTGGGGTCAACCTTCAGAATGGCATCGTATTGTTTGAGTGATTCAGCATACTGGCCCAGGGCTTCGTGAGCATGGGCTGCAATATAACGAACCTGCCTGGCCCATGGGCTTGTAGCTAGTGGTGTATCCATCAGTTGATTCACCTGTTGCAGACAGGCAGTATGCTGGCCGAGTAAATGCTTGATATAGAGTTCAGTGCAGAGGAGTTTGTGCTCATCAGTGGTACCTGGAGCACAGAGTTCACGAGCAGCCTGCAGTGCCTGGTATGCAGGCTGTGTTTGCTTCAAGCGGGCATGGGCCTTGGCTTGTTCGATGTGGAAGACGAGAGGTTGTTGCACATTCGGATGAATGATTGCTTCCTGGCAGAGGGTGACGAGTTCGTTGAACTTTTGCTGTTCGAGGAGCGACCGAGCCAGAAGCAAGTAGGCTTCCTGAGGCTTGGTTTCGGAGACTAGGTGCAGACGAGTGAGTCGCTCAGCTTCGCCCCATAGTTCGGCCTGCTGGCAAAGCCTGATGAACATGAGCCTGGTGCCGGGTTGTACTTCGTTGATGGTAGGCAAGGACAGCCACTTCTGGAGCATGCCGACATCATTGAGGAGTGCCTGTACTGCAACACGGGCCCAGCGGACGCGTGCCTGCTGATTCAGCAACTGATCAAAGTCAACAAGTGCTTCGGTAGCTTTGCCTTGTGTCATCAAGAGCTGATAGTACCCTGCGATGGCATCGGGGAAAGGGGCAGCTTCGACGGTCATGATCTCACGGTAGAGCAGTTCCGCTTGGTGGTACTGCTTCCACTGGGTGTACTGCTCGGCGAGCACCAGATTGATGGCGGTATGTTGCGGTGCCTGGCGATGGAGTTCTTCGAGGCTGGGAATGATCTCGTCGCCACGTCCCGATTGTTGCAGGGAACTGATGTAGAGCCGATAAGCTTCGTCGACGCGTGGGTGGGTGGCGACCGTCTTCTGCAGATGCACACTGGCAGCTTCAGGTTTGCCTGCAGCCAGGTAAACCTCGGCCAGGTTCAGTTGGATGCGATCACTGGAAGCAGGCATAAGGACTTGAGCATGCTTGTACGAATCCATAGCCAATTCCCACTGCCTGGCAGCCAGCGCCGCCCTGGCCAGCCGCTCCAGCAACTTGGCTTCCTCGGCTGGCATTTCTTCCACCAGTGGCGAATAGGGATCATCCAGGTAATGATTCCGATCTTGGATAATGGTTAATGCTTGCTGATACTCTTTGACAGCTTCCGCATGCTGCTGACGAGCTTCCAGACAACAGGCATTGACGACATGCAGATCAGCGGTGAAGGCTGGGAACGTCTGCTTGTCAATCACGGCGAATGCCTGCTTGACCGCCTCACTGGCTTCGTGGTAGCGCTGTAGTTCAAGAAGTTGCTGGGCATACTTCATCCACAGATCAGCTTGCTTGGGATCGAGGGCCAGCGACCGACGCATGAGCTTGAGTGAACTAGCGGTCTGTTCGAGTTTGAAACAGAGAGGCAGGATGTGACGAATGAGATCGGTCGCCTGGCCATCCAGTTGATTAGCGAATTGGTAGCTCTGCAAGGCATCGGGAATGCGATCCTTCAACTCCAGCATTCGCCCCTTCGCGAAATGCCTGAGCCCTTCGTAGTGCTTGAGTGTCTTCATATCACCAGTGGATGACTTGCCTGCTTCAATTACCTCCACACAACTATCGCTGAGCATGAGCCGACGATCATCCGCGTGCAGCGCGGTTAGGCAGAAGCTGGCAGCGACGACTGGTAACCATCGATTCATGGCACACCTGGCAAGACAGAGAAGCAACGCACCATAGCGAGTTTTCTGTGCCTGCCTAGGGGGATTTTCACCCCCAACTGTATATAGAATGACGAAATGACCAAGTACACGAATATCGCCGCCTACCATTTTGCCGAACTGACAGACGTGAAGTCGCTGAAGGCTGAACTCTCAGGACTGTGCCGCACCTGGAATCTGAAGGGTACCATTCTGCTGAGCGAAGAAGGGGTTAACCTCTTCCTGGCTGGTTCAACAGAATCGATTGAGCTGTTGTTGGATCGCTTGCGCAAAGTCCCCGGGTTGGAGAAGCTCTTCGCCAAGTACAGCTACAGCGATCATCAGCCGTTCAGTCGGATGCTGGTGAAGCTCAAGAAGGAGATCATTGCGTTTGGTGTGCCGGGGATTCAACCTTCGCGATACACGTCGAAGAAATTGGCAGCGCAGACGCTCAAGAGTTGGCTCGACGAAGGCAAGCCTGTCACGCTACTTGATACCCGTAACGATTACGAAGTGAAGCTGGGAACATTTCAAAATGCAGTGACGCTGGACATTGTCAACTTCCGAAACTTTCCCGAAGCGGTGGAGAAACTGCCTGGCGAAATGAAGGAGCAGCCTATCGTGATGTTCTGCACCGGAGGCATCCGCTGCGAGAAGGCTGGGCCATTCATGGAACAGCAAGGCTTCCGCAACATCTTTCAACTCGATGGTGGCATCCTCAAGTATTTCGAGGAATGTGGTTCGGCCCATTATGATGGGGAGTGCTTTGTCTTCGATCAGCGAGTAGGGGTGGACCCTGCCCTGCGGGAGACCGATGTCGAGTTGTGCTTTGCTTGCCTGATGCCTCTCAAACCTGAAGACCAGTCTGATGCACGATATGTTCCGCCACATTCGTGCCCCTATTGCTTCAAAACCGATGAAGAAGCTCAGGCCGCCAAGATTGCTAGACGGATGAAAAAGCTTCGCGAGGTTTCGTCGCCGCTTCCGGGCAGTGTTCCACAAATGAATACCCGGCCACTGCGGGTGGCGGAGAATCAGTCAGGCAAACCGTTGATTGAACTGTTGCACGTCGTCTTTCCTGAAGTGCCTGACGATAACTGGGCGCAAGCCTTTGCACTTCAGCAGATGCTGGGGCCAGACAAGCAGCCTGTGTTACCAACGCACGTCGTGCAGGCTGGTGAGAAGTACTATCGCCTCTTCCCTGAGTATTTGGAACCTGATGTCTCAACGGATATCCAGATTCTGCACGAAGACACCGGGTTTGTTGTGGTCAATAAGCCAGCCCCGCTGCCGATGCACGCGAGCGGACGGTATCATCGCAATACGTTGGAGCATCTGCTCAATCTGACTTATGCCCCGGAGAAGTTGCGTCCCGCCCATCGGCTGGATGCCAACACTACCGGTGTCGTCGTCTTTTCACGTAGCCGACGCTGGGCGAGGTTGATTCAGCCTCAATTCGAGTTTGGCCAAGTGGAGAAGACGTACCTTGCCCGCATTCAGGGTGAGCCCACTGAAGATCACTTCAGTTGCGATAAGCAGATCAGTGATGAAGCAGGCTGGGCAGGCATCCGCTTTGTCGATCAGGATGGTGTCTCAGCTTACACCGAGTTCAGCGTCTTGAAACGTTTCGGCAACGGCGAAACGCTACTGGAAGTGCGACCCCAGACCGGTCGCACGCATCAAATCCGCCTGCACCTCTGGCATCTCGGCTACAGCATCGTCGGCGACCCCACTTACCTGGCTGGTCGGGTGGTGGGCCAAAAACAGACAGTCGATACCGATGCCCCACCGATGTGTCTGCATGCCTCGAAGCTGAGCTTCCTGCATCCGGTAAGTAATGAGCGGATCAGTTTCCATGCACCTGATCCGGAGTGGGTGAGGTAAGCAAAGTTACTGCACTTCTCTATGGACCAACCCCCTAGCATCCCGCTCCACCGTAGCGTACACTGTCTACAGCAGAACTCTCTCTCCACTTTCTGCCGAGGATGGACACATGGTTTCTGATTACGTGCGTATCTTTGACACGACGCTCCGGGATGGTGAGCAATCACCCGGAGCCACTCTGACATCGGCTGAGAAGCTGGAAATTGCTCATGCGCTCGCCAATCTTGGTGTCGATGTGATGGAAGCAGGTTTCCCCGCTGCTTCGCCTGATGATCTCGAAGCGGTTCGCACTATTGCCAGAGAAGTGGGGAACAAGAAGATCGATGGGCGTGAGCCACCGATCATCTGTGGACTGGCACGAACAGCCAAGATCGACATTGATAAGTGCTGGGAAGCAGTGCAATACGCGGCTCGGCCTCGCATTCACACCTTCCTTGCTACTTCTGAAATCCACATGAAGCATAAGCTCAAGATGGATCAGAAACAGGTAATGGAACGGGCTGAGGAGATGGTGAGCTACGCCCGGTCGCTCTGTGCCGATGTCGAGTTCTCGCCTGAAGATGCAGGCCGAAGCGATCCGAAGTTCCTGTACGAAGTGCTGGCACTAGTCATTCGTGCCGGGGCCACCACACTGAACATCCCTGATACGGTTGGCTATACGCTTCCGGAAGAGTATGGTGAACTGATCGCGGGCATTATCAAGAATACCAAGGGCATTGATAACTGCATCGTCTCGGTGCATTGCCATAACGATCTGGGACTGGCGACTGCGAACAGTCTCGCAGGCATCAAAGCTGGTGCCCGACAAGCGGAGGTCACGATCAATGGCATCGGCGAGCGGGCAGGCAACACGGCCCTCGAAGAAGTGGTGATGGCACTCCATACTCGTCGGCCACTCTTCAATCTGCGAACTGGTATCGATACCACCCAGATTGCTGAAGTCAGCAAAATGGTCTCGCATCACACCGGTATCGTGGTGCAACCTAATAAGGCCATCGTTGGCATCAATGCATTCGCTCACGAAGCAGGTATCCATCAGGATGGCATGCTCAAGAATGCCACCACCTATGAGATCATGCGGCCTGAATCGGTGGGCGTCAGTAAGACTAACCTGGTGCTGGGCAAGCACTCGGGTCGCCATGCGTTCAAGGCTCGCATGGAAGAGTTGGGGCACGTGTTGGTGGATCAGGACCTCGACAACGCCTTCGCACGTTTCAAAACGCTGGCTGATCGCAAAAAGAACATCATGGATGCTGACCTGGTATCGTTGATGAAGGATACTGCGTGTGCCACCAACGGTTCTAACAAGCCAGTGCGTGTGACTGTGAGCGTGGGGTAGCCATGAGTAGCAAGCCGAAGACGATTGTCGAGAAGATATGGGACCAGCACGTGGTGCATCAGGAACCTGGTGCGCCAGCAGTGCTGTACATCGATCTGCACCTGATACACGAGGTTACTTCCCCGCAGGCCTTTGATGGTTTGCGGAAGCGTGGGCTCAAGGTGCATTCACTCGATCGTACCGTGGCGACGCTTGATCACAGTATCCCGACCATTGGCAATGGTCTGGAGATGGCAGACGACATGGCTGCCCAGCAATGTCGTAAGCTTGATGTGAACTGTAAGGAGTTTGGCGTAACTCTGCACGGGCTTGGTAGCCCGCATCGGGGCATCGTCCACGTTATTGGACCTGAGTTAGGCCTAACCCAACCAGGCATGACCATCGTCTGTGGTGATAGTCATACGGCTACCCACGGGGCGTTTGGGGCGTTGGCATTTGGCATTGGTACCAGCGAAGTGGAACATGTGCTGGCGACGCAATGCCTGTTGCAACGGCGGCCCAAGACCTTTGAAGTGAAGGTGGAAGGTACTCTCAAGAACGGTGTATCACCGAAAGACATCATCCTGGCACTACTTGCCAGGATTGGTGTTCGTGGTGGTACGGCCCACGTTTTTGAATACACCGGCTCCGCTATCCGTGCTCTCAGCATGGAAGGGCGAATGACAGTGTGTAACATGTCCATCGAAGGTGGTGCGAGGGCTGGTCTCGTGGCTCCTGATGATGTAACGTTCGAGTACCTCAAGGGGCGAACCCATAGTCCGCAGGGAGCAGCGTGGGATAAGGCAGTTGCAGCATGGCGAAGCCTGGGTAGCGATGCTGGGGCGACCTACGACAAGAGTATCACTATCGATGCCAATGCTCTCGAACCGATGATTACCTATGGCACCAACCCCGGCATGGGAATGCCGATCACCGCGACGATCCCTGATCCTGCCCAGTCTAGCGACAGCACCGAACGAGCTTCGCTCGAAAAGGCGATGAGCTACATGGCTCTTCACCCCGGCAAGCCGCTACTCGGGCAGAAAATTGATGTGGTCTTCATCGGCAGTTGTACCAACTCCCGCATCAGCGATCTTAGGGAGGCGGCAAACATCTTCCGAGGCCGCAAGGTGGCCAAGCATGTTCGAACGCTGGTGGTACCCGGCTCGCAGGACATCAAGAAACAAGCTGAAGCAGAAGGCCTGGCGGATATCTTCAAGAGTGCAGGCGCTGAGTGGCGTGAGAGTGGCTGCTCCATGTGCATTGCCATGAACGGCGATCAGCTTAGCCCGGGGCAGTATGCAGTGAGCACCAGCAACCGCAACTTCGAAGGCCGACAAGGCCCCGGCGGGCGCACGTTCCTGGCCAGCCCTCTGACGGCTGCAGCGGCAGCGGTAACGGGCGAAGTGGCAGATGTAAGGAAACTGCTCTAATACTCTCATCCAGGATAATGTCACCTGACGTGCTCAGCACTCAGGACTCAGCACTCAGGACTGTATTCATGGCTCGCTTTACTACCCTCACCTCCGCACTGGTTCCTCTGGTTCGGAACGATATCGATACCGACCAGATCATCCCGGCCCGGTTCCTGAAAGTAACCGATAAGCTGGGCTTGGGAGAAAAGCTCTTCTCCGATTGGCGCTACTCGGCTGATGGTTCGCCGCTTCCTACGTTTGTGCTCAATCAACCACAGTATCAGGGGCGGTCTATTCTGCTGGCGGGTGACAACTTTGGTTGTGGTTCATCCCGTGAACATGCTCCCTGGGCACTGGTGGCTTGGGGTATCCGTGCTGTGGTGGCACTCGGCTTTGCGGACATCTTCAAATCCAATGCACTGAAGAATGGGCTTCTTCCTGTGCAACCTGACGATATTGGCTTTCATAGCAAGTTGGTGGAGTTGACAAAGTCATCGCCAGATGTGGTGGTCACCATCGATCTGGAAAAGCAGCGCATCAGCCTGCCCGATGGGACATGCTCCAGCTTTGCTGTGGATGCTTTCTCGAAGACCTGCCTGCTGAACGATCTGGATGAACTGGGGTATATCCTCAGGTTCCAACCCCAGATCGCTGCCTTTGAAGCGAAGCGAAACGCAGGCTAAGGAGGCGGCTGGACGTTGCCTGGTGTAGATGCTGGCTTCCAGCCATCGTTCTTCAGTGGCGGTGGTGGAGACGTACCGGGTACCACAGCGCCAGCCTGCTGAATCGGCGGTGGCGAGGTGTTGACAGGTGGTAAGCGGTTGCCACCAGGTGTTGCTGCAGC
>WBZX01002273.1_pt1 | contig 13259 bp, 10 predicted proteins | sample 5204211 | NCBI WGS metagenome assembly WBZX01 (sample SAMN12344362, study PRJNA552823) | activated sludge metagenome | biome: Activated sludge suspended growth; feature: Nitrification reactor; material: Wastewater; isolation source: activated sludge from nitrification reactor of wastewater...
CATCCTTGGAAACCAGCATGGCAAATCCCTTATCACAAAAAAATTTTCAGGCAAAGATCTCGCCTCACCTGTTTTTTTTTGCGGAACAACGACGATCCGGTCGAATTGAGTGGCGAGAATATCAACTTCGCTCTCGAGGAATTGCTCCCCACGACCAAACGGAAAAGCTGTAGTAATCAAAACCAGGGTTTTCGACATGGAATCTGAATCGATTGGGGCTTATTTAAGCAACTCGGCGGACGCCTTATGGTACGAAACGAATGAAAATACAAGGCCCACCATGTAACCAAGGCTTGCACCCAACGCCACGCCCTCTGCACCAAACTGCGCGCCCAATACACAGGCGATCAACGAAACAACAAACGCCAGCAGCGACACATTAAAATTTGCTCTTGAAAGGCCAAGACCTGCGAGCTCGGCCCCGAGTATGGTCACGCCGCTCCAGGAAACGATACCAGGGACGAGGGCCAAGACCACCCTGTGCACTCCTTCAAACCCTGAGCCAAAAAAGACCGACCCAAAGAAATAGAACACTAGGCAAAGAGCGAGCATCCCGATCAAGGACAAAAACATGTTACCGGCAACAATCTTGTAAACGCCGCTTCTTTTTACGCCACCGTCCATTCCACTCGATGAACGCTCCGGGAAAAGTATGGTTGCAACGGCTTTTCCGGGAATCCATATTTTTTCCGAAAAATTATTCGCTAAAGCAAAAACACCCAACGACCTTGCATTGCACATGTGCTCCACAATGAACAAAGGCGTGCGATAAAGTGCCATCGTAATCAAATTCGCCGACCATATCGTCAATCCGTACTTGAAGTACGTCTCAGAGACTCCGACACTAATCCCCAACTTGACCGCACCAAATGTCCGCAAAGAGAAAATCACATACATCGGGGTCGCGACCATTGCCGCAACACAGGACAAAAGCAACGCTTTTTTCCAGCCATCACCCGAGTCCAGAAAAATCAATACCAGAGCCATCAAGACGCACGGAACACATACTTGAAGCAGATTGAACATTCTGTAATTTCGGCTGCCGAGAAATATTGCCTCAAATATCGAATTTATGACCTGAAGGGTCATCAGCAGCACAACAACAGCCCAACCACTTACATCAATACCCCACGCATCGAGCCATCCAGAATAAAAAACGAGCCCTGAAAATACGACAAACAGCGATAGCGCACAGGCAAAAATGGTGATTCCATCACCAACAAGGGTTGCTCGATCTTTTACCTTGGAAAAGAAATGAACAATTACCGGCGGAGCCGAAAAAGAAAATATGGCCTGCCCCACACCGGCCACAGCGACCGCAATCGCATAACGTCCAAAATCGGCCGCCCCTAGCAACTTAGATACCATTGATATTGAAACAACACCCAAGCCCATCACAAATATCTGACGGACAAACGTTGATATGAAAGCAGTTCTTAGTCGCATGGTCACTTTTTAAAATCCCGATCAAATAAAAAATGGTTCGATCGGGATTTCTCTATTTGCTTTCAGGCCAGCAGTGAGGTGACTGTCTTTTGGCTTTCAACGGTCAAATCAGGCCCCATCGGCAGGCTCATGACGCGCTTGGCCGTATCTTTGGAGATCGGGGTGCAATCCGGGCAGCATAGATGCTTGTAGGCGGGCTGTTCGTTCAGGGGGATGGGGTAATGAACTGCGGTCGGAACCCCAGCATCGGCGAACTTCGCTTGCATCGCTTCACGGTCATCAATCAGAACGGTGAACTGCGCGAACACGCTTGTACGATCTTCACGCTGAACAACTCGCTTCACCTCTTTTGCATCGAGAGCTGCGTTGTATGCGTTCCCAATCTCGATCCGCTGCTGAACTTCCCACTCGAAACGCTCGAGCTTGGCCAACACAACAGCACATTGAATGGTGTCCATTCGCCCACCCACACCAATGCGGGTGTGTACATAGCGCTTGCTCTGGCCATGGACGCGAATCTCCCGGCACGCTTGGGCGATGGCATCGTCGCTGGTGAAGATCGCGCCGCCGTCTCCATAACAACCAAGGGGCTTGCTGGGGAAGAAACTGGTGCAACCGATGGTGCTCAAGTTGCAGCTCTTGCGGCCCTTGTATTCGGCACCGAAGCTCTGGGCTGCATCTTCGATAACAATCAGTTTGTGCTTGTCAGCAATGGCGTTGATTTCGTCCATGTCGCACGGCTGGCCATAAAGACTGACAGGCATGATGGCCTTGGTGCGGGGGGTGATGGCAGCTTCGATCTTGGATACGTCGATATTGCAGGTGTCGGGTTCGATATCCACAAACACAGGCTTGGCGCCAAGCAGCACGATGACTTCTGCAGTTGCTACAAAAGTAAACGGAGTGGTGATGACTTCGTCACCGGACTGAATGCCCATTGCCATCAAGCTGATCAGCAGGGCCTCGGTGCCACTGGCCACGGTGATGCAATGCTTGGCGCCCGTATAGGCCTCCAGCTTCTGCTCCAGCTCGCGCACTTCGGGGCCCATGATGTACTGGCCGTGCTCCAGCACCTTGTGCATGCGCGCCTTGATGGAATCTTCCAGAGCACGGTATTGGGTCTTGAGATCGATGAAGGGAATCGGGGAGCTCATGTTTATTCAGCTTTCGTGCAAATGTTGTTTTCGAGACGATAGAGTGTGCCGGTCGCGGGGCAGCGCGCTTCACCATTACCGGTAAGCGGCAGATCGAGGCGCTCGCCGTGTTCGCTCATCCAGCCAATCTGCCTGGCAGGTACACCAACCATCAACGCGTAGGCGGGCACGTCGCGATTAACAACGGCGCCGGAGCCGATAAAAGCGTATTCCCCCACGGTATTGCCACACACAATGGTGCAATTTGCGCCGAGGGTTGCACCGCGCTTGACCAGCGTATTGCGATACTCGTCCTTGCGGGATACTGCACTGCGCGGGTTATAGACGTTGGTAAAAACCATGCTAGGACCGCAGAACACGTCGTTCTCCAAGGTCACGTTGTCGTAAACCGACACGTTATTTTGAACCTTGACGTTGTCGCCGATGACAACCTTGTTGCCGACAAACACGTTCTGGCCAAAAGAGCAGTCGCGGCCGATGATGGCTTGGCCGCAGATATGCGCCCAGTGCCAGACACGGGAGTTTTCGCCAATTTGTGCGCCATCGTCGACGATGGCAGTGGGATGTACGGTGTAGTTGCTCATGAATGACTCACTGAATCTGGTTAGAAACTTTGCGGGCCAGCGCGTGTGCGGTGGTCCATTTGCCGCCAAAGACGCTGATGAGGGCACCCTTCCGATCAAGGGCATATTCCCGGGTAGCTTGGGATGGATCGTCTGCCGAACGAAGCAGCGGTCGCACACCGGCAAATGACTTCATTTCAACATTGCCAAGCTCAAGTGCGGGAAAGTAATGCTTAAGAATACGAAGCATGTATTCGCGCTCCTCGTCAGCACAGCGTATGGGGCTGCCCAAATCCTGTCGCACCTCGGTCGTCCCAACAAGCGTTTGGCCTTTCCAGGGCAGTACAAAGATAATCCGGCGCTCTCCGGGCACTTCGAGCAGATAGGCCTGATTGCAAGGCCGCTCTAGAATGAGATGACTCCCCCGGACCAAATCGAGGCGGTAGGGCGAGCGGATTCCGCTGTGTTCGAGCAAGCGTCCGGCCCATGGCCCGCAAATGTTCAGCGCCCGGTCGTGGCGTCGGACACTTCCGTCGTCGAGCGTAATCTGGCCGTCGGTCGAAACAAGCCTTACGCCGCAGTCCTCATGGATCACGGCACCGGCCATGCGGGCCTGCTCCGCCACCCACAGGCCCAGCGCGCGGTCATCCATCTGCCCGTCGGAAAATTCATAGCCGCCCTTCAAGCCCTCGGCCCGGAATTCGGGATCGCGGCGAAGAATCTCGGATGCGGACAACCACTTCGCCGGAGGAAGCACGCTGTGCCCTGCCAGCCGGTCATAGAGAAACAAGCCGACCCCCATCATCCAGCGGGGCCGGCGGCTGTCTTCATAGATCGGCAACACAAGCCGGAGCGGGTTCGTCAGTGCAGGGACTCTTTGCAGCCACGCATCCCGTTCGCGCAGGGCTTCACGCACCAGGCGGAACTCCCTGTTTTCGAGATAGCGCAGCCCCCCGTGCAAAAGCTTGGACGAACTGGAGCTGGTGGCATTCATCAGACGGTCGCGCTCGTACAGATGCACCCGATGCCCTTGTTCCTGCAGCACCCATGCGCAGCACAAGCCATTGATGCCCCCCCCGACGATGCCGATGTCCATCTGTCCGTCCGCGCTCTATCAATATTCGAGGGGCAGGGAAACCTGACGTCCGTCGCGGGCCGACAGATAGGCGGCAATCAGCACCTCAAGGGATTTGAGGCCCTCGCGCCCATCGACCTCGGGTTCGGCATCGCCCCTCAGCGCGTCGACGAGATTTCTGTAATACAGCGGATGGCCAAAGCCGTAAACCGAGGTGGTTTCGTAGTTGGCCTTTTTGATGTCTTCGTCGTAATCGCGCTTGTCTTCGAAGTTCCAGATCTGGATATCGTTTACCGCAACGCCGCCGACCCGGACGGTGCCCTTCTCACCCAGAATGGTGATCGAACCTTCAAGATTCTTGGGATAGGTCAGCATGGTGCAGCTCATGGAACCCAGCGCACCGCTACGCCAGCGGATGTTCAAAACCCCGGTGTCTTCCACTTCGATATCCCGCTCCAGGGTTGCGGTCATCGCGTGCACGCTTTCCACCGGCCCCACCAGCCAATCGACGAGATCGACATAGTGGCTGGCCTGGTTCATGAATGCGCCGCCGTCCAGCTCCCAGGTGCCGCGCCATTTGGCAGAGTCGTAATAGTCCTGCGGGCGGGTCCAGAAGACATTGATATTGACCATGTACACCTTGCCAAAGCGCTTTTCGTCGAATGCGCGCTTGAGCATCTGCAGCGTGGTGTTGCGGCGGTTCTGCTTGACGACAAAAAGGCGGACACCCGCTTCATCGCAGGCTTTGACCATCCGCACGCCGTCCTGCCAGCGGGTTGCCATCGGTTTTTCGGTAACGACATTGACGCCATGACGGGCAGCAAGGACGGTCTGGTCCGGGTGAAGGCCGCTGGGAGTACACAGGGCAACAAGATCGAGTTTCTCGTTGGTGAGCATCTCTTCCAGGCGGGAATAGCCCCTCACACCGTATTTCTGCTCGTGCGCGGCCAGAGTTGCCGGGTCGATGTCACAAACGGCAACCAGTTCGAGGTCATCGGCGTGGGCCTCGATCGAACCAAAGTGATTCTTGGAAATCCGTCCACAACCCACGATACCGACGCGGATTTTTCGATCTTTGATCACTTTGAACATCTTCTTCCTCTCGTCTTTGAATCCATAGAGAAACAGCGGACGGACAGCTAGGGCACTTCCGCTGCAATCAGGTGTGCAATTCCGCAAGGCCGGCAGTCGTGGCCGGCCAAGCCTTCGCGCGGTTCAGTTCTTGGCCTTGTACGAATATTTGTACACGTAGCCTTTGTAGCCATACCGATAGCGCTGCCGATCGGTATCCAGATCGTTGAACACAAAGCCCTTCACCTGCACCCCTGCGTGGTTGAGACGCTTGACCGCCTGTTCGAGTTCGGCGATGGGGTGCCGGGCTGCGCGGGCTACCATCAGCGTTGCGCCGACCTGGCGGCCGATGATTGCCGCATCCGACACCGCAAGAATCGGCGGCGCATCGACAATCAGGGTGTCGAACTGCTCGCCGAGTTGTTCGAGCAGTTGCTCAAAACGGAGGTGCATCAGCAACTCGGAAGGGTTGGGCGGAATCTGGCCGGTGGTGACAACCCATAGATTCGGCACCGCGGTGGGTTTGACGATGTCCTCAATCTTGACGGTGCCGGCCACGTATTCGGAAACGCCGGCCTCCCGGCGCAGGCCGAATTCCTTGTTGATGTGGCCCTTGCGCAAGTCCGCATCGATGATGACGATCCGCCCGCCGGCCTGGGCCAGCACGGCGCCAAGGTTCTTGGAAACAAAGCTTTTGCCAAGACCGGGGCTGGAGCCGGTGATCAGGATCGAATTGTGCTCGGCATCCATCAGCGCAAAGTGGATGGTGGTGCGCAGGCCGCGCAGGCTTTCGATGGCATCGTCGTCGGGATTGGTCACCGCCAGCAATTCGCCGGGGCCCTTTGCCTTGCGCGTACGGCTGAACAGCGCAACCTCTTCCTCGCTGTGCGGTACGGTGGCGTAAACCGGCAGGCCGAGTTTCGATTCGATAACCTCCGGGTCTTCGACGACGACGCGCAGCGAACGCTTGATCCAGATGATCGCCATGCTGGCGATCAGGCCCAGCAGCGCAGCGATCGCCAGCTTGGCGGGCGTCTTCAATCCGACGGGCAGGCTCGCGGCCGCGGCGGGATCGATGACACGCACATCGCCCACGGTGCCGGCCTTGGATACCTTGAGTTGCTGGGCGGTGTTGATGAGGTTGGTATACAGCGTGGTGGACACCTCCACATCGCGGGCGAGACGAAGTACTTTTTGCTGGGTGTCCGGCAGTTTGTTTACGTCGGCGTCGAACTGCTTGCGACGCTCGCGCAGGCGTTCGAGGCGCTGGTCCACGGCCTGCACGCGGGGGTGCTCGGCGGTGAAGCTCTGACGCAGTTCGTCCCGCTCCTGCTTGAGGGCGACGATCTGGTTATCCACTTCGACGAGGGATTGCAGCACGCTCTGGGTTTCGAGGTTCAGGTCGAGCGAGCCGCGGCTTTGACGATAGGCGTTGTACGCGGCCTCGGCGACATCCATCTCGCGCTTGAGGGCGGGCAGCTGGGTTTCGAGAAACTTGAGGGTGTTTTCGGCTTCGGCCGACCGGCGCTCGACGTTCTGGCGCACATAGGTTTTGAAGATTTCATCCAGCACCGTGGCGTTCTTGTCGGCATCAGGGCCTTGCAGGCTGACTTCGAGAATGCCGGATTTCTTGCCGCGCTCCTTGGCGGCGAAGTTTTCCCGCAGCTTGGCAACGGCCGATTCGGTGGAGCGGCGGACCAGCACAAAGCGGGTGCCTGGGCGCGCTTCCATGCGGGACACAAAAATGGAGAACTGACGGCCGTTGGCGCGGGTGCCCACGGCGCCCTTCAGCGCGGAATCGTTTTCGGCGTCGAAAAGTTCAAAACTGCCGTTTTCGCCGGCGGTAAGGATCAACGGTTTGTCGAGGATGTCGCGCGGCACCTCAAGGGCGTCCACCTGCAGCACATCGCCACCCCACGCGTAGCTGGACAGGCCAAGCCACGGGCCGTTGGGCTCGTCGCCCTTGTAGCGGCGCGCCACGGCCGAGCCGACGATGGGGAAATACTTGGGCTGCACCTCGATGCCGAGCTTGAGCTTGTCGATAACGCGGCCGAGCACCATGCGCGAGGTGAGGATTTCGAGTTCGGCCGATACCGTGGTGCTGTCGCCCAGCAGAGGCTGCAGTTCCTTGAGCGCCGACATGCCGCTGGCCTTCTCTTCAACCTGGAGCAGACCATCGGCGCGATAGACGGGTTTGGCGACGATGACCCACGCCACGCCAAGCAGGATGGCAATGGCGGTGACGATGGCGATCAGCCAGCGGTGTTCCATTGCCACAGCAATGATCTCGCCAACGGCGAGCCCTTCGCCTTCGTCGTTCGACACCGTGATCTGCTGGCCGGGGATGGCCGTGCCGGGTTTGAGGTTTTCGTTTTCCATGGACGGTTCGCTTGGATTCTTGTCTGCGGGGGCGGCGTGAGACGTGCTGTTAATTGATGCCGCGGGCCGGCGCCTGCGAAGCAGCTCGGGCGGTATGCCGGTATCGGGGCAGTGTGGGCGACTGAAGTCGCCCCTACAGGAGAAATGAAATTCGGGCGGTTTGCTCGCTTACTGACGGCCGCCGAAGAGCGGGTAGCGGGTGCCACTGGTCTGGAACAGCGTTTGTGCGGTGGGCAGGATGTTGCTGATCACACGGTTCCAGCGCACCACGTCGGCCGCATCCACATAGACGATGTCCCGCGGGCGGAGCGTGAAGCGGTCGGCCAGCAGCATGGAATCCGGCGAGCTGCCATCCAGGTGGAAGAGTTCCGGCACGTCGGAATCGCCGCGCATCACGTAGATCCACTTGGGATTGGAGCGGTCCTGGGCGATGTAGCCGGAATCGGCCAGCGCTTCGGCCAGTGTGGAACGCTTTTTGGTCATGACCAGCGAGCCGGGCTTTTGCACTTCGCCGAGCACGAAGATCTTGTTGAAGCTGCGATCCTGCACGTTGAGGATGTCGCCGGGTTCGAGCAGCGCGTTTTGCTCAGTGGCGCCGGCTTCGTACATGGCCTGGATGTCCACGCGATAGGTGGCGCCCTTGCGGGTGAGGAGCACGCGGCTGTGATCGGCCTCGGGGCCAAAACCGCCGGCGCGGTTGACGGCCTCGAGAACCGTCATCGGAATGTCGGTGACTTCCTGCAGGCCGGGCTTGAGGACTTCGCCGACGACATACACGCGCTTGCTGCGGAAGGACGCCATGCGCACGTCGATCTGGACTTTCTCGATGTACTTGGCGAGCTTGCTGGCGAGCAGATCGCGCACCTGGCGGGTGGTTTTGCCGGCCACCTGCAGCGTGCCGACGTAGGGATAGAAGATGGTGCCGTCCTCGGCCACAACGGTGCCGGCCTGGTCGGCGGAGCGGTATTGGCCGGCCGGAGTGGTTAGCTCGGGGTGATCCCAGACGATGATGCTGATGATGTCGCCGGGGCCGAGTTTGTAGTCGGGAGCGGTTTGCAGGGCAGTGTCAGATTTTCCGACACGGGCCGTGAGGTTGTCGTTGGTGGCGGTGGCGCGCTGGGGTGCGGCGGCCTTGAGCTGCTCGATGATCAGCTCGGCGGTGATCGGTTTGATGGCCACGTTGGCCGGCACCGGCTCGCTCGCGTCGGCGTTTTTTACCGGCAGCTGAACGGCAGATTGCTGGGTGCGCAGGGAGTAGGCGCGATCGCCCGGCACGATGGCGCAGGCGCCAAGAGACGCGCACAGCGCCACGAGCAGCCATCCACGAAAGTGAGCGGCCCGGACGCCCGGGCGGCTGGCTAGGGATACATCGGGCGCACGCACGCCCGCATCAAGAACTGGCTTCATGAATTCCCTGATTCTGGTGATTGGACGACAACCAGAATGATAATTGACAATGCATTACAACCTAGGCAGTAGGACACGAATCGGTTCAAACCCGTCTCGCGCGTCGAACCGCCGGCCCTCAAGCTGCCCCCCGACGCCGCCTCACAGGCGCTTGGCCCACGCGGCAACGCCTTCGTCGATCAGATGCAGCGCCTGCTCCCACACCTCGGGGGAGCGTTTGTATGGATCGGGCACCTCGTTCTTTTGCCAGTGCCCGAGCAGAAAAGTCTTGCCACGCACGGTGGGGTCGATATCGCCCAGCGCTTCCCGGTGATGCCCTTCCATCACGAGGATCAGCTCTGCCCAGCGGCACAGCGGGATGGTGGCCTGCTGGGCGCGGTGCGGCGTGAGATCGAGCCCGCGGGCCTGCATCAGGCCGACGGCCGTTTCTTCGGCGGGGTGATCGACGAGGGCCGCGACACCAGCAGAGCGCACATCCGGGTTCTTGCCGGACTTGATCAGGGTGTCGCGGAGCAGGAGTTCGGCGATGGGGCTGCGGCAGATGTTGCCGGTGCAGACTACCAGGATACGCTGATACAAAAAACGGACCTCTTATCCATGCTTGGCGAGAACGCTGGACTCGCCGGCCGCACTGTCGAAACAATAGACGAGGGTTACCTTGCCCACCGAGCGCCGATCATTCACGCGGCGCTCGCTCCGCCGCTGCCGCGAGGCCAGACGCCTTTCGTGAACTTCCTTGCGCTCGACGAACTGGCGGATGCGGACACCGGCGGCCCCCCGCACCTCGCGGCGCAACGTGGCGATGATACGACTGATCTGCGCCTGCGTGAGTTCCTGGTCGTCCCCGATCAGCTTGATCACGCCGAAGCAGTGGCCGCCCTCGGCGTGCTCGGGGCGATATGCACGGAAGGAGAAATCGGTGTGCGGCCCGATGTTGCGGTTGAGGATGTCGGAAAACGCCGCAACCTGCTTTTCTTTCAGCCCGCCGACGTGCACCCCGACGGCATGCACCGAAGTCATCCCCAGCACGCGGTGAATGCGCCGCAACAGCGGTACGACGCGCCACGGGCGCAGCACAACGACGAAGCACAGCGCAAACAGCGCCACGAACAGCAGCAGCATGGCGATTTCGTCCACGCCGTCGGCGTACATGCCGGCCAGACCGATGGCGCCAAAACCCAGCTGGACGGCCGCCAGCACGACGACCGTATCCTGCACCCGGAAACCGGCACGCAGGAAAAGGTGGTGCAGATGATTGCGGTCGGCATGGAAAGGCGAACGCCCCATCCACACCCGACGCAGCATGACGCATAGCGTGTCGATGAGAGGCACCGCGAAAAGCCACAGTGTGGTGACCGGCGTGATGGCCCGGGCCGAACCGTTGGGCTGGGAAAGATCGGTCAGCAGCCAGGCGAAGACGAAACCGAGCAGCATGCTGCCGTTGTCGCCAAGGAAGCAGCGGGCGCGACGGCGGCCGAAGTAGCGGAGGTTGAAGTAGAGAAAACCCGCCACACCACCGGCGATGATCACGATCAGCGCGAAGTAGGCCAGATCGCCGGCCACGTAAACCGCGGTGGCGATCAGCAGCAGGCTGACGATGGACAGGGAGCCCGACAGGCCGTCGATGCCGTCGATCATGTTGAGCGCATTGATCGCGCCGATGGTGGCGACGAGGGTGAGCGGAACGCCCACATAGCCGAGCGCAACCAGCTCGCCACCCCACAGGGCGCCGAGATCGGAGAGCACCACGCCGCCCCAGTAGATCATCGCCAGCCCCACCGCGGCCTGGATGACAAAACGAATCTTGAAGTTGAGGTGGAGGATGTCATCCGCAAAGCCGGTTGCGAACATGACGAGCACCCCGAAGACCATGGCGTGCAAACCCTGGCCGAACTGCGGGAAGAACTGGCTGACGACACACGCGCCGATCAGCATTGCAAACAGCACGCCAACGCCGCCGACGAAGGGGGTGACGGTATCGTGCGCCTTGTGGCCACCCGGCTTGTCGACGACACCGAGGCGATGCGACAACACGATGCCGTAGTGGATCGCCATCGCCGACACGACAAACCCCAACAGGAACAGCGCCAGCGAAAACATTCCCCCAACCCCTGAGACACCCCGGACTTAACAGGCCGGCAGCATCTTCGACAATTAACCGATCACCCGGGATCCGGATGGTTCACAAGGCACGCCGGCCAACAACCCATTCCGCATCACCTGCTCAACGACAAATGAATCAGGCATTCGTCGTCACCAGGGCCACTAAAGCCCATATGGCATTTTACAAAATATTGCACATGCGTAGCGGCGAAGGAGCCGCGCCCGTGACCAAAATCACGCTGCAACAAGCCCGAGGAAATCATCGACCTGCAGACCGCCGTTACAAGAACCGCGCTTTGCAACGGCAAAAATCAAACAAAAAGGCCGCAGGAAGGAGCGGCCTTTTTGTATCAGCTATGCGCGACGGGAGTCCGCCACACGGCTACATCATCAGACGCTACGACGACGCAGCGCAGCGCCGAGGACACCGACACCAAGCAGCGCGAGGGTGCTGGGCTCAGGAACGGTCAGCGAAACCTCGTAGTTGCCGGCGTAGGAAACGCCATCGATGGCATGGACGCCGGACGGCGTGGCGTTGAAGCCGTAGAGGTAGCTGGTGTTGCCGTTGTAGGTGACCTTCACGACTTCGCTGGCCTGATTGAGGCCGGTGAGGACAGGAGCACCAGGAACGCCGGCAACCAGAGCGTTCAGGAAGTTGGTGGCATCGTACAGACCGCCCAGACCCACCTTCAGCGACGCGCCACCGGCCGGATCCTTCTGGTAGTAGGCGTAGGAGATGTTGGGATCGCTGACCAGCTGCCACGGCGACTTGCCGGCCAGAGCGGCGTTCGGAGCGTAGAAGCCGGCAATGGCGGCGCTCAGCAGACTGCCGGGAACCGAGCCTCCGAGGGCAGCAGCGTAAGCAGCCGAGATGTAGGACTTGGTCAGAGAATCGTTGTTGGCTTGCCAGTCGGCCAGCGTGAGGCTGTCGAAGCTGACGGCGATGCCGTTCACGGTGCCGCTCAGCGTGGACACCGGGCCGCCGAACTTGCTCAGCTCGATGTTGCCACCGGGAGCGGCAGCATTGCCGGCCAGCAGGCTATCCAGCGTGGCGGCCGGATTCGGGGTCAGAACGCCAGGAGCGGTCTCGTCCCACTTGATGACCGAGCCGGAAGTGGACAGATTGATGACCGGGTTGATGCTGGCGTAAGCGCCGGTGGAAACAGCGCCGAGGGCCAGCAGCACAGCTGCGCCGAGCTTGGAAAATTTCGTCATAACGGACTCCTGAATTTTTGAAAACATTGCTGCATGACCAGATACATTCGCACCCGACCGAACTTCCGCAACCTGCTCATACTGAGCAGACACCTTAGCCGAATACTCAGGCTCGAAGTAGAGCAATAATCAGGCCAGAAAAATAAAATCGCTAAAAATCAGACGACTAAAACCCGAGCCCGGCAAGTTTCTAAACTAGTGTAAAAAAACTCGACAAGCCTGACGAAACAAGACCTTGCCGAGTCAGCCGGAACCCAAAATGGGTGCTTGATCGGCGAAGTCGGCCCGCTATGCAAACGGAAATTTTTTGCAAACCGCAAACGAAGCACGCAAGGATTCGATAGACGCAAAAAAGGGAGCTTTCGCTCCCTTTTTATTGGTGGCGGAGTGGACGGGACTCGAACCCGCGACCCCCGGCGTGACAGGCCGGTATTCTAACCAACTGAACTACCACTCCGCGCTTGACCTTCTGCCGCAGCCCGGTTTCGGCTGCAACTGCCTGCGTTACCACAGGACTTGTGATCCTGGCGTCCCCACGGGGATTCGAACCCCGGTTATCGCCGTGAAAGGGCGGTGTCCTAGGCCTCTAGACGATGGGGACCCGTTTTTACTGCCATCGTTTGGTGGAGGTAAGCGGGATCGAACCGCTGACCTCTTGCATGCCATGCAAGCGCTCTCCCAGCTGAGCTATACCCCCACGACTCAACAACAGAACCGCTACTACAACTGCAAAACTGGCGTCCCCACGGGGATTCGAACCCCGGTTATCGCCGTGAAAGGGCGGTGTCCTAGGCCTCTAGACGATGGGGACTGCAAACCATAACGAAGGGGAGCAAGGGCTCCCCT
>WBZX01002275.1_pt1 | contig 13257 bp, 9 predicted proteins | sample 5204211 | NCBI WGS metagenome assembly WBZX01 (sample SAMN12344362, study PRJNA552823) | activated sludge metagenome | biome: Activated sludge suspended growth; feature: Nitrification reactor; material: Wastewater; isolation source: activated sludge from nitrification reactor of wastewater treatment...
GGTGAGACCCGCTCGTTCATCGCCAATGCCTGGGAGCCAGCGGCACGACTGACGATCGTGCCGGTCGCACCGGCCGAGCAGCTCTAGAGCAACGGAGCCTCGGCGGTCGGGTGCCCTCGGGCGGGCCCCGACCGTCGCGCATCGCCGTCCGGTTCGTGGCCGGATGCCGCGACCCGCAGGGTCCTGCAGCCCTTTCGGGGTGCTGCAGGACCCTTTGCGTTGGTGCGTTCGTACCCATGCGCTCCACCGGCCGCCCAGCGGGCCGATCTCCCCTTCGTCCGGGGTGGGATTCGCCCCGGAGACGGACACTCAGGAGTTGCTGGGACATGAAGGCACGATTCGGACAACTGCGACGGGTCTCGGTTGCACCGATGATGGCGACCGTCGGACTCATCGGCGTCACCGCAGCGGTGGTCGGGGGCCTCGCCTTCGCGACGTTCACGTCGACCACGTCGGTCACCCAGAACGTCAACTCCGGCACGGTGGCGTTCGCGTCCCTGACGCCGAGCGGCACCGGTCAGCGACTCTCGGTCGCCGCCACCGACATCGCCCCCGGCGACACCATCCAGCGTGCGGTCACCCTGACCAACACGGGCTCCATCAACATGGACGCCTCGGCGGTGCGCCTGACGACCTCGGCGACCACGTCGTCCCTGCTCGACACCGGCGGCAACGGCCTCACGATGACCATCGACAAGTGCTCGGTGGCCTGGACCGAGAGCGCCTTCCCCTACACCTACACCTGCGGTGGCACCACCACGACGGTCCTGGCCTCCTCGCCGGTCATCGGCACGAACGTCGCGCTGGCCAACATCGTCACCACCCCGGCGACGCCGAACCACCTCCGGGTGACCCTGACGCTGCCGACCGCGGCCGACAACACGTACCAGAACCAGACCTCGGTCATCTCGTACAGCTTCGCCGGAACGCAGCGAGCCGGCACCAACCGATGACCCACGGCGGGCACCGTGACGGATCGCAGCGGGCTCACCCGCTGCGATTCGTCGCGTTGTCCGTCAGCGTCGTCGTCGGGTGCGCCTGTGCGCTGCTGATCGCCGCGTCGTCGACGGGGCACATGGCGTTCCTCAGCGTGCCGAGCCGGTCCATGACGCCCTCGATCCCGGTCGGTGCGGCCATCGCCGCGTCACCGGTGGGGCCCGACGAGGTGCGGGTGGGCGACGTCATCGTGTTCCAGTCACCCGGCTCCGATCACCTGACCGTGCACCGCGTGGTCGAGATCGACCGCAGTGACGGCGAGCGCACCTTCCAGACCAAGGGCGACGCGAACGCGACACGCGACCCGTGGGAGCTCCGGCTCGACGGCGACTCGGTGCACCGGGTGCGCCACGTCGTGCCACACGTCGGCCGGGCCCTCGCGATGCTGCACACCAGGGAGATCCGCCTCGCGCTGCTGGGCCTGGGCGCTGCGTTGTTCCTCCTCACGGGGCTGCGGTCGATCTGGTCCCGCGCCGGCCGGACCACCCCGCCATCCCGGTCGAGCTCCGCGGCGCCGTCCGGCTCGTCGACGACGTCGGCCCGGTCGCGCCGCCGTGCGCGGGTCATCGCCGCGGCCGTCGCGGCGACCGCGGTCGCCGCCGGTGGCGGCGAGGCCCAGGCACAGCTGAGCACCGCCACCGGGTCCGTCATGCCGGTGTCGAGCGCCGTGCTCGGCACACCGACGGGGATGGGCTGCGCCTGGGCCTCGGCGACCACGCTGACCTTCGTGTGGACACCCGCCCTGTCGGGCAGCCCCACCGGCACCCGCGTCACGACCTCGAACACCATCGGCGGCACCTACACCACGGCTGCCACGGTCACCCCTGCGACCACGACCACTGCGACGTTCGCGCCGGTCACGCCCACCACCACCAACCGCTTCTACCGCGTGAACACCTATCGGGGAGCGTCCTGGACCGGCGTGCCGACCGCCTCGGTGGGCTCGAACGAGTGCCGCGGCGCCATCACGACCTCCGCCGGCAACGGCACGGCCGGCTTCCTGGGCGACGGTGGCGCAGCCACCAGTGCCCGGCTGAACGCGCCCCGGGGCATGGCCGTCGCCCCCTCGGGCGACCTCTTCGTCGCGGACACGGGCAACAGCCGTATCCGCCGCATCACCCCGGCCGGCGTGATCTCCACCTTCGCCGGCGGCCCTGCGGCGAGCGCCTGCAGCTACACCGGTCCCGTCTCGGGACTCGGGCTCAACCAGCCCTACGACGTCGCGGTCGACGGCGCCGGGAACGTGATCATCGCCGACACCCTCGCCAACTGCGTGCGCAAGGTCGACACCGCCGGCAACGTCACGCGGATCGCCGGAGGCGGCGCGACCACGACCTGCAACGCCACGGGACCTGCGACGGCAGTGAGCTTGAGCGCTCCCCGCGGCGTCGCCGTGGACGCATCGGGCACGGTCTACATCGCCGACTCGAGCCGCAACTGCGTGCGCAAGGTCGTCGGCGCCACCTTCAGCCACGTGCTCGGCGGCGGTGCGACGACGACCTGCAACGCCACGGGTGCTGCGACGGCGGCGTCGTTGTCCGCTCCCAACGACGTGGCGGTCGACGGCGCAGGGACGGTGTATGTCGCGGACACGAGCCGCAACTGCGTGCGCAAGGTCGTCGGCACCACCTTCAGCCACGTGCTCGGCGGCGGCGGGACCACGGCCTGCACCTCGACCGGCGCAGCGACGGCAGCGTCGCTGTCGGCCCCCGAGGGTGTGGCGGTCGACATGGCCGGACGGCTGGTGGTGGTCGACCGGGGGCGGCGCTGCGTGCGGTCGGTCAGCGGGTCCACCTACTCCCAGGCGGCACTCACCGGCGCCAACTCCTCGGTCGGCGACAACGGCCCCGCCATCAGCGCGACCATGCGGACGCCGAGCGGTGTCGCGGTGACGGCGAGCGGCGACGTCCTGGTCACGGACCGTGCGACCACGTCCGGCAGCAGCAAGATCCGCTCGATCGTCGGGCCCTGGCCCCTCTGAGCGGATTCCATCCTCGGATGCACCGCCGCCGCGGCGTGGATGGTGGAGGATGAACACATGACCGAGCCGTCCTCGTTCGACGACCTGGCCTCGCTGGTCGAGCTGCTCCCGCAGGCGATGTTCGTCCACGACGACGCGGGTGCGCTGCTCGTCGCGAACGCCGCGGGGGCGGAGCTCCTCGCGCTCGAGCCCGAACCCATCGGCGGCCCGCTCCCGTGGGAGGGCGTGTCGGGTTCGCCGACGACGGTCGACCTCCAGATCCCGAACCCGGGTGGCCCAACGCGGTGGATGACGGCGCAGTCGCAGGTGGTCGACCGGGACGGTCGCAAGCTGGTGGTCACCACCGTGCTGGACCTGACCGAGCGGCAGGGGTGGGCGCAGTCGGCGATCGAGGGGGTGATCCAGCGGTTCCAGCTGAGCTGGGCGCGCAGCCACCTGCCCGTGTTCCTGGTCCGGATCGACGACGAGGGCTTCGGCTGCGTGCTCGTCGGCAACGCCGCCCTGGACGAGCTGTTCGGCGGCGAGGGATCGCTCGCGGGACGCCACCTGGCCGATCTGTTCGAGATGCCCGGCATGGAGGGTCGGATCGGCACCGACCACCTGCTCCGTCGGCTGATGGCCTCCGAGGACCGGGGCCCGACGATGACGTCGCGGGCGCTGCGTCCCGATGGCACGTCGCAGCGCGTGCTGCTCGGCCTCACCGTCGCCCGTGGGCCGGTGGGTCGCCCCCTGTTCGTGCTCGGGTACGCGATCGACGAGTCGCCCCTCGAGGAGTTCGAGGAGGCCCGCCGGCGTGAGCTGGCCCACACCGAGCTGATCTACGAGTTCGGCTCCGACGTCGTGGTCGTGGTCTCCGCCGACGGCCGGTTCCAGTTCATCGGACCCTCGTCGCTCGACGTCCTGGGGTACGGCCGCCACGAGCTCATCGGCGACGACGTGTTCCAGCTGATCCACCCCGACGACCGTGGGCTGGCCATGGAGGCGTTGGCCAGCACGGCCTCGCGACCGGGGCTCGCACCGCCGCTGCACCTCAGCGTGCGCGACGGCCAGGACACATGGCGCCCGGTGGAGATCGTCGCCCGCAACCTGTTGGACGTGCCGGAGGTCGCAGGGGTGGTCGTCACCATCCGCGACCGCGCCGAGCAGGCACGCGCCGAGGCCGAGCTCGAGGACCGCGAGCGTCAGTACCGCCAGATCGTCGAGCTGGCGGCCGACGGGATCGCCTCGCTCGACGCGTCCTACCGGATCGACTTCGTCAACCAGCGGCTGGCGCTGATGCTCGGCTACCGGCCCGACGAGCTGGTCGGCCGCTTCGTGTTCGACCTGGTGGCGCCGTACTCGCGGGCGCTGGCGTTGCGACACCTCGGCGGGGCGGGCGAGCTGGAGGAGGGTGAGCGCCTCCGCGTCGACCTCCAACACCGCGACGGCCAGGTGATCAGCGCGCTGATCGCCGCAGCGAAGCGCCACGACGGTGACGACCTGGTGCGCTCGGTGGTCTGGTTCACCGACCTCACCGAGATGGAGACCGCCCGGGCGGAGCTGGAACGCAGCGAGCGACAGATGCTGGCGCTGCTCGAGGCGCTGCCCGACCTGATCTTCCGCATCGGTACCGACGGCACGTACCTGGACTTCCACAGCGCGGATCCGGCCCTGCTGGTCCGGCCCCCGGAGCACTTCATCGGTCGTCGTGTCGACGAGGTCCTGAGCGAGTCGTTCGCCCCGGGGGTCGCCGGGGCCTTCATGGAGGCCATCGGCCGGGTCGTCGACAGCGGCGACACCCATTCGGTCAACTACGAGCTCGACCTGCCCGACGGTCCCCACCAGTTCGAGGCCCGTCTCGCGCCGATCCACGGCGAGGAGCTGATCGCAGTGGTGCGCGACACGAGCGATCTGCACCGCTCCGAGCAGCGCCGCGTCGAGCACGAGCGGGAGCTGGTGCGCCACCAGGCGGCGTTGGAACGCTCGGCGATGGAGCGCGAGCTCGAGCGGGCGAGTCGGACCGAGGCGATGGGCTACCTGGCCGCGACCATGGCCCACGACGTCAACAACCTGCTCGGCGTGATCAACAACTACGCCAGCGCGATCCGCCGGTCCCAGCCCGGACTGGCGGTGCAGCGCGACGCCGAGGAGATCTCCGCCGCGGTGGCCCGTGGGGCCGAGCTGACCCAGCGGCTGCTGCGCATCGGCCGTCGCCCGAGCGACCCGCACTCCATCGAGCCGATCCGCGACCTGGTCGACGGCCTGGCAGCGAGCCTCCGCAGTGCATTCGACCTCGAGGGCGGCGCGGACCTGGTCACCCAGCTGCCGGACCACCCGGCACAGGTGCGCGGCTCTCGGCCGCGCATCGAGCAGGCCGTCATGAACCTGGTGCTCAACGCTCGCGATGCCGCCGAGGCCTCGGGCGGCCAGGTGGTGGTGACCCTGTCGGTCGAGTCGCGCCACGCCCGCGACTGGGACTGGCGACCGGAGGGCGTCGGGCCCGGGGAGTACGTCGTGATCAGCGTGGTCGACGGCGGCGGCGGCATCGCCGAGCAGGTGCGCGAGCGCATCTTCGAGCCGTTCTTCTCGACCAAGGACGGTGCCAACTCGGGCCTCGGGCTCCCGATCGTGCGCGAGGTCGCCGAGCAGCACGGCGGCGGCGTCGGCATCCACGCGGTCGAGGTCGGCGGGGTGCCCGGCACCCGGATGGAGCTCTGGCTCCCTGCGGCGCCGGCGGGCTCGGCACCCGCCGCCGATCAGGAGCGCCGCCCGGTGCGGGTCCTCGTCATCGACGACGACGACGACGTGCGCCGATCCACCCGTCACCTGCTCGAGGGCATGGGCCACGACGTGGTCGACGTCCGTGGCGCGAGCGGCGCCCTGGCGCTGATCGCCGGGGGTGACCAGATCGACCTGGTCCTGTCCGACGTGCGCATGCCCGGCACCAGCGGGCTCGAGCTCGTGCGTCGGCTCCGGACCATGGCTCCCGGCCTGCCGGCGTTGTTCGTCACCGGGTACTCGGACGACCTGGCCGGCGCCGACGACCTGCGCGACGTGCCGGTGCTGGTGAAGCCCTACAGCCTCGAAGAGCTGGCCTCACTCATCGACGAGCACGCGGTCCACCGCTGACCTCGGGCCCAGCGGTCGCGGGGTCAGCGCTGGTGCTCCTCCTGGGGGAGCTCGATGAGACCGCGCCGGATGGCCGTCATCGCGATCTCGAGTCGGGTGCCGACACCGAGCTTCGCGGAGATGCGCTGGATGTGGTTCCGCACGGTGTTCACGCTCAGGTAGAGCTCGTCGGCGATCTCGTTGTTGCTCATCCCCCGGGCGATGGCCCGCACGACCTCGAGCTCGCGCTCGGTCAGGGCCTCGCCGGACCCCTTCTGGGCGTCGACCGCCATGGCCAGCGCTGCGGGCGACATCGAGAACTCGCCGCGCATCGCCTGGTCGAGCGCGTCGAACAGCTCCTCTGCGGCACGGTCCTTCGTGATGAAGCCGGAGCAGCCGATCTCGAGGGCTTCGCGCACCACGGCCGGCTGCAGCGCCCCGGTCAGCACGATCATGCGCAGCTCGGGGGTTCGCTGGCGCAGGATGCGGATCACGTCCGAGCCGCGGCCGTCGCCCAGCTGCCAGTCGATCACGGCGATGTCGGGCTCGACCTGCGCAGCGGTGGAGCGCACGGTCGCGACCGAGTCGGCCACGTACACGTCGGAGATGCCCTCGCGTCCCACCAGGAGCCTCGCCAGGCTCTCGGCGAACATCACATGATCGTCGACGATCAGTACTCGCATCGGCGGCTGCCCTTGTTCGGTCGGAACGAGCATAGCGCTCTGAACTGTGTTCAGGACACTATGACAAGAAAAACGTTCCGTGGGCGTGACGCTATGCCAGATCAGGTGTCCGACGTCGTCAGGCCGAGCTCGGTGCACCACGTCAGCTCGACACGATCGCCGCCCGAGCGCTTGGCCGAGTACGACGCCGCGTCGGCCGAGGCGAGCGCCCGCGTCAGGTTCACCGCGCCGTCCAGCAGCGCCACGCCGACCGAGCCCGAGACGTGCACCAGCCCGGCCCGGAGCCGGAACGGGGCGGCGAGTGCGACGCGCACCCGTTCGCCGAGCGCCACGACCATCGCTGCGTCGGTCACGTCCGGTTGGTAGATGGCGAACTCGTCGCCGCCCAGGCGACCCACCAGGTCGGTGACCCGCACGCTGTCCACCAGGCGCTGCGAGATCAGTTCCAGCAGCTCGTCGCCCGCAGCGTGGCCGTGCGCGTCGTTGACCGCCTTGAAGCCGTCCAGGTCGATGATGAGCAGGGCGCCCGGCGCCCCCGAGGTGCCCTCGGCGATCTCGGCGATCTCGGCGAAGCGGTTGGCGAACCCTGCGCGGTTGAGCAGCCCGGTCAGCGGGTCGTGCGCCGCTGCGCGTTCGAGCTGCTCCCGCAGCGTGCGCTGGTCGGTCACGTCCTCGATGTGGGCGATGGTGTGCTGTGGGGCCCCGTCCTCGTCACGGATCACCGTCGAGGTGACCCTCGCCCAGGCGATGCGGCCGTCGCGTCGCACGAAGCGCACCTCCACCGGATCGGTGTCGTTGCGGTTGATCACCGCGAGGGCGCGCTCGATCGCCTCCTGCCGGTCGTCGGGGTGGGCGAGCGAGAACAGCTGCTCGCCGGTCAGGTCCTTGACCGTCCGGCCGACCATGTGGGCCATCGCCTCGTTGGCCCGCACCAGTCGACCGTCGTTCGCGACCAGGACCATGCCGATCGGAGCGCGGTCGAAGGCCTGCTCGAAGCGGTCGCGTGCCTGGTCCGCGCTCGCCTGCGCGCTCACCCGCTCCGAGATGTCGCGGGCGGTGATGACCAGCCCGCCGACGTGTTCGACGTCGATCAGGTTGTTGGCGACGATCTCGACCTCCCGCCACCGGCCGTCGGCGTGGCGCACCCGCAGCTCCAGTGCCTCCTTCACCCCGGGGCCGGTGCCGACGCTGTTCGCCATGGCCTCGGCCGCGCGGCCGATGTCGTCGGGGTGCAGCAGCTCGAAGACGTCGCGGCCCAGCCAGTACTGCGGGTCGTGGCCCAGGATCCGGTCGGCCGCCTGGCTGATGAAGCTCAGCTTGCCGGCGGGGTCCACCACGACCACCAGGTCCGACGAGTTGGAGAGCACCGCGTCCAGCATGAGCTGGCGGTCACCCCACTTCTGGTGGAGCTCCCGCAGGTCGGTGGTGTCCTCGACGGTGCCGATCACCGCCTGCACCCCGTGCCCGTCGACCACCGGGTCCGCTCGCACGTGGACCCATCGGATCCGGTCCCCGGCGCACACGCGGTAGCTCTGGTCGAACGCGTCGCCACCGAGGCTGTCGGCCCACGCCGTCACCACCCGCTCGCGATCGTCGAGGTGGATGCGGTCGACCCACGCCCAGCCGCCGTCGTGGTCGCGTCGGGCGCCGATCATCTCCGCGCAGCGGTCGCTGACGTACACGACCGAACCGGTCGCCGAGGTGATGAACACCCCGACCGGCAGGTGCGCGACGAGCACGTCGAGCCCGAGTCGCCAGGAATCCTCTCTGCTCATGCCGTCGCGTCCACCCTGGGATCCGGGGTGACGATCCGCTGCCGTCGATGACCCCCGTGCACTCCCCATCGGCATCGCGGCGCCGCCCGTGGAGACAAAACCGGGCGCCTCCCGACGGTTAGTCCGTGTGTACCAACGGCGCGAGGGTGCGTCCGAGCAGCTCCACCCGCTCGGGCAGGTGCGTGGTCGCCGGCAGGGACACCGTGAAGCCGTCCACGCCGAGCGCCTTCCACTCGGCGAAGCGCTCTGCGACCGTGTCCGGGTCGCCCACGACGATCATGCCGTCGATCATCTGCTGCAGCTCCTCGGGGAGGCTCGACCACTCCATCCCGCGTCCTGCGAGGTACGCGTCCCGGTCGGCCTCGGCCTCCGCCGTCGTCGGGGCGACGCAGGCGACGCGGTTCCACGACAGGGTGATCTCGCTGCGGTCGCGGCCGAGCCGCTCGCAGTGCTCCGCCAGTGCCTCGGCCTTGCGGGGCACCTCGGACGGCTCGCAGGTCAGGTTCCCGAGGTCCGCGTACTGGGCGACCATGCGCAAGGTCTTGCGTTCCCCCGAGCCGCCCACCATCACCGGGATCCGCGACAGCGGAGCCGGGCGGTTGATGGCCTCGGTGATCGTGTAGTGCTCGCCGTCCAACGAGGGGCGTTCGCCGCGCAGCATCGGCAGGATCACCTGCAGCGCCTCCTCGAGCTTCTCGAAGCGATCGGTGAACGTGCCGAACTCGATCCCGAAGGACTGGTGCTCCAGCTCGAACCAGCCGGACCCGATGCCGAGCTGCGCGCGTCCTCCCGACACGACGTCCAGCGTCGTGACCGTCTTCGCGAGGATCGCCGGGTTCCGGTAGGTGTTGCCGGTGACCAGGGCCCCCAGCCGGACCGACGAGGTGACCGCGGCCAGCGCGCCCAGCAGCGTGTAGGCCTCGAGCATGAAGTCGTCGGGCTCACCCAGCCCGGGCAGTTGGTAGAAGTGGTCCATCACCAGCACGGTGTCGAACCCGCTTCGCTCCGCGGCCTGTGCGGCGGCGCTCACGATCGGGAAGATGTCGGCCGGGTCGCCGCCGGGGAACGTGAAGCTGGGGATCTGCAGGCCGAGTCGTGTCATGTCCGCAGTCAACCACTGCGCGGCCCCCGGAGGTCGGTCGGACGCCGGTCGGCAGGGAATGGTTGACTGCGGACATGGGACCGTCACCATCGAGCAGCGACGAGTTGGCACAGCTCGAGGACCTGCGCCGGCTGAAGGCCCGCTACTTCCGCCTGTTGGACACCAAGGACTGGGACGGTCTGGTCGAGGTCTTCACCGACCCGGTCGACATCGACGTGAGCGAGGACAGGGGAGGGGTGACCACCTCGGCCCGGGCGTTCGTCGACTCGGTGCGGCGGGCGCTGCACGGCGCCGTCACCGTCCACCACGGCCACATGCCGGAGCTCGAGCTCACCTCGCCCACCACCGCCACGGGCATCTGGGCCATGGAGGACCGGATCTGGTTCCCCGAGGGTGCGCCGGTGACCCGTCTGGTCGGCCAGGGCCACTACCACGAGACCTATGAGCGCACCACGGACGGATGGCGCATCGCGTCGATGCGACTCACCCGGTTGCACCGCAGCGTCGAGCCCGGCTGAGCCCGGCCGCCGGTGGGCCCCGGCCCGCGGGACCTCAGCTCGGCGGTGCCCAGTCCTTGTGCAGCACCCGTCGCACCATCGGCTCGAAGGTCGACATCGGCTCGCTGTCGTAGTCGGGGTCGAACGAGATCTCGTCGTACAGGGCGCAGAACTCGGCGGTCCGATCGAAGTGGGGGCTGTCGCGGTACTCGTCCCGGGTGTTCGGGTCGATGCCCAGGTGCGGACCGTAGAAGTACACCTGGAACACGGGATGGTGCGCCAGCATCCAGTGGTTCGCCTCGGAGATGAACGGCCGGAGGATCGCGGCGACGACGTCGCCGTGGTTCGCCGGACCGAGCGACTCGCCGATGTCGTGCAGCAGCGCGCAGACGACGTACTCCTCGTCACGGCCGTCGCGCAGCGCTCGCGTCGCGCTCTGCAGGCTGTGGCTGCAGCGGTCGATCGGGTAGGCCACGTCCGCGGTGAGGTCGGTCAGCATCCCCATCAGCAGATCCGGCAGCGCCGCCATGTTGTCCTCGTGGACCTTCGCCAGCACCGCGAAGTCGGCGTCGGTGCCCTCGTCCATCCGGCGGAAGTGCATCTGAGCGATCGTGTCGGTCATCGGGACATTGTGTCGCCGGGCGCCGTGATCACCAACGTCGGACGGTTTCACCCCGTCCGGGTGACCCCGGTGGCCCGTTGCGCGGCGTAGCGTCCGCAGTGCCGAACCGGAGGAGTGTGCAATGGGTGTGGACGACAACGACGACGACACGACCGGCAGCGACGACGTCCAGACCGAGCTCGACCGACTCCGGGCCGAGAACGAGCGACTGAAGTCCGAGGTGTCCGACGACCTCGAGGCCCACGACCGTCGCCGCACCTACCGGCGTCGGTCCTTCATCGCGATGGCGTTGCTCATCGTCGGCTCGCTCCTGCTGCCCGTGTCGGTGCTGACCATCTGGACCCGCAACCTGCTGCTCGACACGGACCGGTACGTCGCGACCGTGGAGCCGCTCGCCAGCGATCCGACGGTCCAGGCGGCGGTGTCGGCCCGCATCAGCGCGAAGGTCGCCGAGCTGATCGACGTGAAGTCGCTCGCCGAAGAAGCGCTGCCGGAACGTGCGCAGGTCCTCGCCGTGCCCATCGCCGCCGGTGCGAACAACCTGATCAACGAGGCGACGACCCGGGTCGTCAAGAGCGATCAGTTCGCGAAGGCGTGGGTCGAGGCGAACAAGGTCGGCCACGACGGCCTGGTCGCGGCGTTGACGGGCCGCAACGGCGACATCATCTCCACCGAGAACGGCAAGGTCGTCCTGAAGCTCGGCGGCGTGGTGAAGGAGGTCCTGGACCGGGTGGACCAGCAGTTCGGCCTCGACATCGCGTCCAAGGTGCCCGCGGACAAGCTGAACGTGAACTTCGTGCTGGTCGACTCGAAGCAGCTCGCCGACGCGCAGTCCGCCGTGCGGATGCTGCAGAAGCTCGCATGGGCCTCGATCGTGCTGGCGCTGGGCTTCCTGGTCGCCTCGGTCTTCGTCATGCCGGATCGTCGCAAGGGCATCCTCCGGGTCGGCGTCGGCATCGCGCTGGGCATGCTGGCGCTGAAGCTGGGCTTCTCGTTCGGCCGCGAGCTGTTCCTGACCAACCTGCCGTCCGGGGTCGAGCGGCCCGACGTGATGGCGCTCGTGTTCGACACGCTCACCAGGTTCGTGCTGCAGGCGGTCCGCACGATCTTCGCCGTGGGCCTCGTGCTCTTCGTCGGCGCCTGGATCGCGGGCCCGTCGGCCGCCGCGGTGAAGGTCCGCTCGGCGTGGGACAACGTGCTCGGCCGCGGCGGTTCCGCCGCCGGTGCTGCGGTCGATCTGGGCCCCGTGCCGGTCTGGCTCTCGCGCCACCTGAACGCCGTGCGTGGGGGCATCGTCGCCCTGGCCGTGCTCGTGCTGGTCTGGTGGGACCGGCCCACCGGCAAGGTGGTGCTCCTCCTGGGCCTGGCCACGCTCGTGCCGCTGGCCATCGTGCAGCTGCTGGCGAACGCGGCACCTCGGCACGACGACGGCCAGGGTCCGGACGACGGACCCGCATCGGCGCCGCCCGACGCCCTCGTGCCCGCCGACGCCTGAGCGATCAGCTGCGACGTTCGCGCGCGGCGGGCATCCAGTGCTCGCCGGCGGTCTGGTCGATACGTGACAGCAGCTGCTCGCCGGCCGGTTCGACCAGGTCGAGGAACCGCTCGGTGGCGTCGACGCCGAGGAGGCGCCACGCGCGCTCGCACAGCCGATCGGTCGTCGTCTCGATCTCGGCGCGCAGGGCCAGACCCGCAGCGTTGACCCGGCCGTCGTCGGCCAGGCCACGAGCCTCGAGCTCGTCGAGTGCCGCGCCGAGGGCGTCGTCGTCGGCCCCACGGCTGCGGGGGATCCACTGCTCGGGGTAGTTCAGGTGCGCGTTGTGCAGCACGCCGGCCTGCGTGCCGCTCAGGTCGGCGGCGGTGAGCACCGCGAAGTGGGTGTCGCCGCGCCACTCCCGGATGCAGTTGACCGCGAGCCATGCCGACACCACCGGGTCCTCCGGGCGGGGGCACTGGCGGTGTGCGGCGAAGAGCACCCGGCCCGAGACGGGCAGTGCGTCCGCTGCGGCCCACAGCTGCGGGCCCAGCTCGGCCAGTCCGTCGCAGATCTCCGGAGCGTGGGCTCGCAGGCCCTCCCCGACGGCTGCGTCGCGTGCGGCGATGATCTGGTCGAAGGTCGTGTGCTGCGCTGCGACCGTGAGGCACATCTCGATGAAGCCCGGGTGGATCGAGTAGAACGCGGCGGCCACCGCTTGGTGACCGGCCGGAGCCAGCGGCGCGCCCCGGCTGGCGACGTAGTAGCCGAACCCGTCGGGCACGCCGAGGGCCGTGTAGCTCTCGATCGCGCCGGGATCCCAGTAGATCCAGCCGATCAGCCGGTGGGAGGCGAACGAGGCGCGGGCGCTGAGCGAGGTCCAGTCGGTCATCGCCACAGCGTAGTTGTGGCCACTAGCGTGCCACTTGTTGTCCGGCACCGGGTCGGACGGAGCGGGCCGGAGGTCGACGTGGTGCAGCAGGTCGCGGCGGATGGTCGCACGGCACGACGGGACCGCAACCGCGACGCCGTGCTCGATG
>WBZX01002276.1_pt1 | contig 13257 bp, 10 predicted proteins | sample 5204211 | NCBI WGS metagenome assembly WBZX01 (sample SAMN12344362, study PRJNA552823) | activated sludge metagenome | biome: Activated sludge suspended growth; feature: Nitrification reactor; material: Wastewater; isolation source: activated sludge from nitrification reactor of wastewater...
TGTGCAACAGTCATGGTCTACTCTAAAACCACCTTCCACGCCCGTTCCGCTGATAGCTGCCCTATCCCCAGTGCTTGCTTCAGTTGATAATCCTTGGCGATCCAGCTCTTCAGTTTGGCCAGTTCAGCAATCCGTTCTTTGCTGATCCTGGCTGAGTAGGCATTGGGGCTGACCGGGAACGGAAAGTCGCTCCCATGAAGCAACCGATCCTTAAGCAACGGATCATCGAGCAGCCGATAGAAATCCCGTACCCGACCAGCCGTGCCCAGTACCGACGTGTCACCCCACAGCTTGGGATACCGTTTCAGCAAGCTCGCAAACGCAGGGAGTTGATCCGGCGTATCCGATGCCCAGCCGGTACCTGCATGACACGCGACTACCGTTGCTCCCTGTTCCAGCATCAACTCGAGCCGAGCCGGGTTCGCCAGGTCTTTGTCGATGACTGGCGCGCTGTGTTCATGGCCAGTGTGGACCATGATCACGATCTTCTGTTCCGCACAGCGGCGATAGAGCTTGGTGTGTTTCGGATCAGCGACGTTCACCCCCTGCGTTGGTGGATGAATCTTGAAGAGCCTGGCTCCCCTGGCATGAATGCGTTCCAACTCCTCGATGGCATCTTTCCGCATCGGGTTGATCGATGGGCAGGGGATCATCATCGCATGTTGTGCCGTCACCTGGAACACATACTCATTCGGTGTGTAGAAACTAGTGCGTGCCCAGTTTGGCTCGCCGTTTGATTCATACACTGCGTCCTGCCCGAGGATGGCGCACTTGGTCAGCCCCGAAGTCTTCACCTGGTCAGCAAGAACGTTGGCATAGCCTTCGTCCAGCGTCTTTCCTTTCGACCTAATGTTGAGGGCAATCGTCAGTGCCCGGAACTGCACCCCGTTCTGGATGCCATCACTCAGCCGACACCCACTCCCCGAATCACCAGTGCCAAAGAGGTGCACATGCAGATCGAGCGTGGGGGGCTGAGTTTGTGCCGAAGCTGCGAGTGGCAGTGCCGCGAGTGAAGATAACCAGGTACGACGATTAAGTAGTGACATGGAGGCTTCCTGTTGGAGTACCGCCTTCAGGCGGCTCTGCAATCGCGAGAGTCAGTCTGACACCAGTATTCAGTTGGTACTACTGCTTTGCAACGAGATTTCATCGCAACAATTGCCCCAACCTGTTACCATGCCCCTCATGCAACCACCACCCACCAAAACCTGGCGACAACGCCTCCGCCCCTGGCACATCCTGGTGCTCGTGCTCCTCACCTTCGCCGTCAGCTTCTTTGCCTACTCGTGGTATCAAAGCTATGTCATCAACAAAGAGCTGAAGCAATTGATCGCCGAGATAGAAGCCAGGGAACCCCACTGGAAACTACCCGACCAGGAAGCAGCGCACAAGAAGCTCCCCATCTCGCCCGGCTTCGTGAAAAGCCTTGCTGCTATGCCATCAGGCTATCGAGGTTGGTTTGGTGATGATCTCCTTCACCGGCCTGACGCACTCGACTACCAACCCGATGGCCGCGACTACACACTTCGTTTTCCCAAGAAGTACTTCGATATCCTGAAGGAACGGCTGAGCGATCCCAAGGTGGAACAGTTGCATCGGGAACTCGATGCCTACAGCAAGGAACAGGGTGCCTACCAATCCCCTTTTGAGGATATGAACCGCATTCAGCAATTACGTACTCTATCTAATGCCATCCGAGATCAAATGGAACTGACTGCTCATGAAGGGCGATGGCAGATGCTAGTGCCACTGATGCAGCAGCAAACGCGCAATGCCAACCTTTGCAGGGAATCGCCATTACTTATTGGCAGGCTGGTCGGCATTGCCTGTTACGCCAACGGATTGAGCGGTCTCTATCGAGCTTTCGCCCTGGGTACGTTGCCTGATGCCGTGCTGGTTGATCTACAAGCGATGTTGGAAATGCAGCCGGATGACGACCTGCAACAACTCATCAAGCTGATGCGAGCCGAGCATCACCGTGAGTTGGAGACCATCACTTCCGGGGTGTCACGGACTCAATTCATCGAGTATTACCATAGCAAAATGAAAGGGAGTTTTTCACCCGATGTCAGTATGTCCGATAAGGCATTTGCCCTTTGGAATCGCTTTCGTGCAGAAACAGAGCTGTTCAACGTGACTTCGGCTCAATTGGAGTTGCTCAAACTTCATAAGCAAGCTCTTGATTTGGCAACACATCATCCCAGGGAAGTCATGGAAGTATACAAAGCAGCAGGCATCAACATGCGACGACCATTAGCTGCCTTTTATGCGCCGTGGGATCATAAGCTCGCCTCTGCCAGCCTGTCACTCACCATGTGTCGCCATGCTGCCATCGTCGGCATCGCCAGCGAACGTTACCGCCTGGCCAAAGGTCAGTGGCCCGCCAGCATGAACGACCTCATCCCTACGTACCTGAAAGCCATCCCCCTCGATCCCTATTCCGACAAGCCGCTCCTCTACCGCGTTCTCCCTGATGGCATTGCCATCTACTCCGTCTGGATTGATGGCAATGATGACGGTGGGCTAGTGCTGGCTGATCATGTTCAAGGAATCAAAGACAAAGGCTTCCGCCTCTTCAATCCCGAACTCCGCGGCAGACGCTATGAGGATGTACACCCAGCCAAGTGATGTGGTATAATGACTGTGTTGGAGTACCGCCTTCAGCCGGCTAGGTTCTCGTCATCGCTTGCCGCCTGAAGGCGGTACTCCAACTGAGGAATGCACCATGTCCGAACAGGAACGCCAACTACGGGAGCTTGAAGAGGAGATACCTCTTCTCGCTGGGCCTGCGTTTGCTGCGGCCCGTGAAAGAGCCAGGCTATCTGGCCAGAAGCTGATTGAAACGATTGACAATGCCATCTACGAAATCAGTCCTGATGGTTCACAACAATTGATCAGGCACATCGGTTCGAAAGTGCATGTGTCCGCAGGCACCAGGGTTCGAATCAAGTGAGTGTTGACACCCCTCGCATCAGAATGTTTGCCGGCCCCAATGGATCGGGTAAGAGTAGACACAAACATCTGTTGAAACCCAGCTCCGCAAACCCCCAATAACAACTTGCTCCCCGCCATCGTTCCTGTAAGGTACTGCTATCAGGGAGGCACGGGGATCGCATGGCCAAGAAAGCCACCGCCAAGAGTGATGCTGCAACCACTTCGACACCCACCAGTGCAGGCGGGCAAAACTACACCGTCCTCGCTCGTCGCTATCGGCCTCAGGTCTTCGACGATCTCATCGGCCAAGGGCCTGTGGTGCAGGCACTTAAGAACGCCATCACCAGCAATCGCATCGCCCACGCCTACCTCTTCACCGGCGTGCGGGGGGTGGGCAAAACGTCAACCGCTCGCATCCTCGCCAAGTCGCTCAACTGTGTGAATGGCCCGACTACCACGCCCTGCAACGAATGCTCGTCCTGCCTGGCCATCTCCGTCGGCGAAGATATCGACGTTCTCGAAATCGACGGTGCCAGCAACCGAGGCATCGATAACATCCGCGACCTGCGAGGCAACACCCAATACCGCCCACAAAGCTCCCGTTTCAAGATTTACATCATCGACGAAGTGCACATGCTTTCGAAGGAAGCATTCAACGCACTGCTGAAGACTCTCGAAGAGCCGCCTCCCCACGTCAAGTTCATCTTCGCCACCACCGAAGTGAACAAGATTCCTATCACCATCCTCTCCCGTTGCCAGCGGTTCGACCTCAGTGGCATTGCCCGTGAGAGCATTCAAGAACGACTCGCTTCCATCGTGCAGGCGGAAGGGCATGAATCGGAAGAAGCAGCTTTGCAACTCATCGCCCGTCGAGCAGGCGGTTCGATGCGTGATGCACAGTCGCTGATGGATCAGGCCCTCGCTTTCTCGCAGGGTAAGGTCACACTCGATCAAGTGCAGAAGCTCCTCGGCCTGGCACACGACGAAGAAGTGATGAGCATCGTCAAGCCGGTGCTGGAGCGTGATACCGCCAAGGCACTCGAAGCACTGCATGCCTGCCTGAACAAGAGCGTGCAACTCGGCGAACTGCTCGATCAATGGATCGACCTCTGGCGGCAACTGCTACTCCGTGCCACGCTCGGCACTTCGCAGTTAGTCAAAGATCTGTGCGAAACCGATCTGGCTCCACTCGAAGCTGCATTGAAACCGTGGAAGCCTGATGCCTTGATGGCCGGGCTCGATGTCCTCATCAACACCAAGACCAAGTTCCGCACCACCGGACAAACCCTAGTGCTGATGGAACTGGCCACCATCCGCCTCTGCCGCCTGGCTGACATGCTGCCACTGGCTGATGTGGCCAAGCGACTCGAAGGCTTCGCCAAGGGAGCGAGCAGACCTTCGCCGATGACCTCGTCGGCCCGTATTACCACGCCTGATGCTACTGCGAAGGCCATTCCTGCACCATCGACTTCGCGACAAACCACGTTGCCGATGCCGGTGAGTGCCGGGCGCGTGGAACTGATTGCCCCGGAAGAGACTGACAAACTCTGGGAGGCGTTCATCAATCAAGTGGGTGGCACGTCTGTATTGGGTGGACAGCTCAATCGCTCCATCCGCCGTACTTTCCATGCTCCCGCAGCATTGATGGTCAGTTATGCTCCGGAAGATCATGGGGCTCGCGACTTCTGTTCCGATGCTAACCGTTGTGCCCGCATGGAAGAGATGATCAAGAAACTCACCGGCAAGAACATTGCCCTGCGGTTTGACATTGCCAGCGACGTGGCTGCTGCGAACAATGTACCGAAGGCGGTGCTCCAAAAGCAGATGATCCTGCAGGTGCCCCTCGCCAAAGCCATCATCGAACAACTAGGCGGCCAACTCGTCCACATGGACGACAACTTCGTGACATAGAGAATTAGCCCCCGGTCAATGACCGGGGGAAGCCCACGCCAGACAGTCGCTAACCAACACAACGAAGAAACAACGAGGCAGACATGATCAAAGAACTAGGCGCCGTCATGGGGATGCTCAAGAACCTCCCCAAAATGCAGGCCGAAGCAGAGAAGATGCAGCAGCGGATCGCTCTCATCACTGCCGAAGGTGTGGCCGGTGGCAATATGGTCACCGTCAAAATGAACGGCAAGATGGAGGTCATCAGTTGCATCATCGACGACTCTGCCTGGAAGATGCAGGACAAGGAACTCATTGAAGACCTCATCCGCGGTGCCACCAACCAGGCCATCGAAAAGGTCAAAGCCCTCGTTGCCGATGAAACCGCCAAGATGATGCAGGGCATGGGCATGCCCGCCGGTGCCGGTATGCCTGACTTAGGTGGTTTGGCCGGCATGATGGGGTCGTAATCCCATCCTCGTCCCCGGTCTCCGACCGGGGACGCACTGCAAGCCGGTCTCCGACTGGCAGCGACGACGAGAGTCCAACACCACCGCAATAACCGATAAGCACTCTCACGATTGCAACCCGGCGGAGCCGGGACAGCACCACATCCCCGGTCGGAGACCGGGGACGAGAAGGATGAAGTATGGCCTTGGCCCCCGAAGCGACCGGCGTTCCCACGCTCGACTTTCTCGTGCAACAACTGAGCAAGCTGCCCGGCATCGGCCCCAAGTCAGCCGATCGTTTGATGCACCACCTCCTCGGTACCGAATCGGGCGAAGTCCTGGCGCTCGCTGAAGCTCTGCGCAACCTCAAAGAGAAAGTCCACTTCTGCAAGCAGTGCAGTCACATCACCGAAGGGGAACTGTGCCACATCTGTCGAGATGCGAGACGCGATCAGGGCTTGATCTGCGTGGTGGAAGAAAGCCGACACCTCATGGCATTGGAACGTACCGCCAACTACCGTGGTGTGTATCACGTCCTGCGAGGTCGTCTCGCCCCGCTTGATAACATGGGTCCCGAGAAACTCACCGTCGATCAACTCCTCCGCCGCGTGCAATCAGGCACCGTCAGAGAACTCATCATGGCTACCAACCCCACCATGGAAGGCGACGGCACCGCCCTCTATATCTCGAACCTCCTCGCCAACAGCGGTGTCAAGATGACTCGATTGGCGCGAGGTCTCTCTTCGGGACTGAGCCTGGAGTTCGCGAATCGGGATATGCTCTCGGACGCGCTGGAGGGGAGGCGGGATTTTTGATGTCAAATGCGTTGAAGAAGACTGAAAAGGCCTGTTCAGGACTGGTGCAAGTTACGAATGTGACATGGACCAAGATGTCGCGTGGTGGTGACCTTGCTCGGGTACGAAGTGCAGTTCCCGTGGTTTATCCCAATGAATCGCACCCAATCGAGGAAGGCAATCTATCCATCATCTATAGAAACTGGAGGGAACACAATGAGTTCAAAACTCCTGGCGAAAGACATGACTCTCAAGAATTGCTGAAACGTTTTCAGATTGGCTGTGCGGAGATATCAGCAAGCACCAACTCACTCACACTTCGTTTTCACTACAGTCAAGATAGTGGTGGCGCGCCTGATCGCTTCTACCTCAATTGGTCAACGGACGAAGAAGCAACGACAGGCAAGGCTATTACCGTCGATCCAGGTGAATGGGTTCAACTTCGCTACAACGGTCGATTTACAGACATCGATACTGGAATGTGGTGGTACGAAGAGACCACGATCAATTTGGCTTGTGTTGTCAATACACCTGCAAGGAATGTCTTCTTAAGTCAGCCGCCCAAACATCAATTGCAATTCCTGGCCGACCTCTGGTAGTTCGACATAGAAACGTGCCCACCATGACAGCCCGTGGCGCGAGCCAGGGAGATCGCGCGAAGTTGAAATGTTTCTAGCTTGGCCGTTGGAGTACCGCCTTCAGGCGGCCAGCGGTGGCAAGGCATGTTGGTCCATATCCTTCGTCACGTAGTAATTTCAAGCGATCGCGCGGCCTCCCCTCGCTCGCGCGTCGGGCTGCCATCTCAAGCCTGCTGTCAAATTAGGCGACCACCCACTCTCGCAGCACAAAATAGGGCCCACCGAATGCGTAGTCTTCGTGCGTGTACACCATCGTCCAGTCAAACTCCACCGGGGCGACGAAGAATTCATACACGTGAAATCGTGCTAAGGAAACGATTGAACCTGTACATTCATAAGCAGACCATTCTGATCCATAAGGATCAACGGGCAGACCAGGCACGGGATGTGTGAACGGTATGATCAGCCAGTGATCACAATCTTGTTTCAAGTATTCAAACTCTGCCCGGGCACCATGCCGAAGTCGTGGTCGCCCCCGAAAGGCACTACCATAAACGCTACGCCAGGTTGCTTCCAGTTGACGATGTTCTAGACGATCAAGGTAGCGAGGGATGATACCTGCCTGGGTTAGGTATTCAACGATGTCTTGTTTTGGTTCGAAGGGTAACTCCCGTTTGCAGTTGTACCGATAGTATCACGCCAACTCCCGCAAGACAATAAATCCACTTGCACACCACAACCATCTCCCGTCTACTATATCCCATGCTCGGTCCCGTCTTTACTGTTGATCTGCGGAGTCATTCTCGGCGGCCGAGAATCTTGTGGCTTCGTTTGTTGTTTCTCTGCATCCTGCTTGCTCTGTTTCTCAGCTGCTACTACAGCTTGCCGGGGGCTATCTCCAAATCGCATTCAACTGTCCTGGCTGACTTCGCAGGCCGCTTTGTCATGATGTACATGATTGGCCAGTTGTTCTTTCTGCTGATCATCGGCCCGACGTATGTTGCAAGCGCGATCGCGGAGGAACGACAACGGGGGACGCTCGATTACCTCTTCTCGTCTGATCTCACCAGCTACGAAATAATCGTGGGGAAGTACTTCTCCAGACTCTTCCTCCTGCTGCATTTCGTGTTGATCGGTCTGGCTCCGCTGATGTTGGCACAGATGATCGGTGGTGTTTCGCTGGAACTTATTCTGGGGATGCTCCTGGGAACCATTGGTTGCCTGGCTTCGCTGACAGCACTGACGCTACTTATCTCCGTCGTGAGCCGTGACAATCGGCAGGCACTACTGCGATCTTTTGCGGTGTTTGGGCTGCTGGTGTTGATATGGTTTACGGCCCGCTGGTATTTCCCGTTGGGCGTGGCCATGTACTCCCCCTTCCATCTGAACGGGGATTTGTACTCACTGTTCGTCAGTAGTAATCCCTTGCAGTTGACCTACCTGTTGAGCGAACAACAGGCGAAGGTAGGCAACATCGATGGATTGCCTTTACGCTGGTTTGGCGAGTGCTTCGTCATTCATGCAGTGATTGCCGTCCTGCTGGTGACAGCAACCGTGCTCAGTGCCCGAAGACAGTTTCTCCACCTCAAGAATGCACTCGGTAAGCAATCAAGTAACGCTCAAGGCATCACCAAGCCTGCTATCTGGACGAACTTTCCGCTCTACTGGAAAGAGAAGTACGTGTTCCACGGCGTGTGGCGACGGCTGAGTTGGAGTTATCTGCTGAAACACGTTCTATTCCCCACGGTGACACTGCGCATTCTGGGCTTCGTGGCATTCGGCATCGTGTATCTCTCAGTACTTCTCACGGTGATGCTGCTTCAGGCAAATGATCGTTCTGTACGGGCCTTCATCTCGGAGATCACTCCCGTTGCCCTCTGGGCCATTCTGGCACTTCTCTTTTGCAGCATGCTCGCTGGCATCATGCGAACCGCATCAGGCATCGCAGCTGAGAAAGATGCAGACACCTGGGACGCTCTCGTTGCCAGCCCGGTATCCACGAACGACCTCCTGCTCAGTCGGCTCTATGCCGGTTTCCTCAGTGCGCGTGGGCTATTCATCCTCAGCATGTTGATCATGATTCCTGTCAGTGCCATTCGATTCAATGATTACACCAACGGGTATCTCCGCTATATTCCTGGCGGTTCGAGTAACGTCGTCTTCATCCTTGCCAACGTACTTTACTGCTGGTTTGCTCTCTGTCTGGCCAGCTACTTTTCCCTCAGCAGCAACTCGTCGATACGCAATGTGATGAGCACCATCATGGTGCTGCTCATGCTGAATGCCTTGCCTCTGGTGGCTGGTATGTTCTTCTATGGGAATAATTCGACCAGGCTGGTGGTGGCAGTGCTCTACTTCTTTAGTGATCCGATCAGTGCGTTTGTCATCATCGGTCTGGGGCTACTGGCGATGGTCTGCGTGGTGTTCTTCTACCGCAATCCACGATTGCGCTGGCTGTTCAATATCGTGAAGTGGCTGGGGAACATGCTACTACTCAATGCTGTCTTCCTTCTCATCTTCAGCGGATTTGCATTCGCCTTTGAAGGATACATGCCGTTTGATCGGATGGTGTTGTTCTTTGCTCCCTGGGTGATGGATCACATACTCCTCAGTCAAAATATCCTGGTGATACAAAACAGATACTACGGTGATGCCAATGGCCTGGTGCTGATGCAACTGAGCAGCAGTGTGGCATTCGCCTTGTTCGGCGTGGTGCTACTCTTGCTGGCGCTTCGCAAACTGAAACGCGCTAGCGGAAGAGTCGAGTATTCCCGTCTGGCAGCGAAGAAGCGCCGGGAGATGACTGAAGCAACGGCTACGAATTCACCAGCACCCGTGATCGGAGCGCAGGCTGCATGCTAGGCCCCGTCTTCACTGCTGATCTGCGGAGCCACACCCGCCGGCCTCGGCTGCTCTGGCTCCGGCTCTTCTTTCTATTGATGCTACTGGCACTCTTTCTCTTTACCTATTCCGCGATGCCGACGTATCTCAGTAAGTCGCAAGCGACGGTGCTGTCCGACTATGCCAGCCAGTTTGTCACCCTCTACATGTTGGGGCAGTTCTTCTTTCTCCTTCTCATCGGCCCCACCTATGTAGCCAGTGCGATTGCGGAAGAACGACAACGAGGTACGCTCGATTACCTCTTCACCTCTGACCTGACAAGCCGTGAGATCATCGTAGGCAAGTACCTGTCCCGGCTTATGCTGCTCTTGCAGTACGTCATCATCGGCCTGCCCATCCTGGCTCTCGTGCAACTCATCGGCGGCGTGTCGATGGAAATGATACTGGGGCTTATGCTCGGCACCGCGGGTTGTCTTGCTTCCCTCACTGCACTGACATTACTTTTCTCGGTCATGAGTAAGAGCAGCAAGAATGCCTTGATCCGTACGTTTATGTTCGCGGTAGCTTTGCTGATCCTCTGGGTCATTCTCTACAGTGTGAATCAATCCGGGTTCTACACATCCATGCTGCCTTCGGGTTGGGCAGCACTTGCCCATCAGGTCTCGGAGCAAGTACTACACCTCAATCCGGTGTATACCACTGCTCAACTTCGGCAACTATTGGCCATTTCCGGGAACATTGAAGGCTTCGCCATCCGGATGTATGGGATAGGTTTTCTCCTGCATGTGGTGTTGGCGTTGCTGCTGCTGTTACTCTCTATTGTTCTGATCCGCCGCCGATTTCTGAAGCAGATTGATCGATCGTCAAAAAGAGCAGTGGCCATCGTGGGTTCGCGGAACCCTCCGGTATGGGAGAATGCTCCTATCTACTGGAAGGAACGTTACTTCCAAGGCACCTGGACTGTGGGTTACTGGTTCAAGAGGCTGCTCTTTGGCAGGAACTCTGCTCACTTGAAGTTTGCTGTTGGTGCATTCGTAGCAGCGTTGTTTTTCCTTTTCAGCATCAGCCTGTTTCCAGGCATGGTGGAGATAGGCTCTAGTGGAAAACAGATACTCACTCTGGTATGCTTCCTGACCACCTTCGGCATGCTGGTGCTCGCCCATTTCCTGGCACTCATACGCACCACCTCAGGGATTGCAGCCGAGAAAGACCGCGATACCTGGGATGCTCTCATTGCCAGCCCGGTGTCTGTTCGTGACATTATCCTGTCACGAATTTACGGAGGCTTCCTCAGCGCCCGCTGGCTCCTCTTGCTTGCCATCCTGGTCTTGTGCGCTTTCACCATCGTTTCAGCCATCCATCGGCCAGTGAATCCATACGGTAACCAGTACAACCCATTCATGAACTCGGCCGACGTTTCGTTCACGAATAACCTCTTCTATGTCGGTGGCTTCATTCTCGCTAACGTTGGCTATCTCTACTTTACTCTCGGCTTTTCAGCGTATTTCGCACTCGCCAGCAATTCTACTATCCGAAATGTCATGTCCGCGCTCAGCATCATGATGATGCTCAACCTGATACCGTGGCTCGCACGAAACATCATGAGCTCGGGCAATTCCATGGGCCTGATGGGGATGCTCTATGCGATTACCAGCCCAGCGTTCATGGTGTTTCTCTCGAGCGTTGCCTTCGTCGTGGTGCTGGCCCTGGTGAGTTACTACAAGTTCCCTCGTCTCAAGTGGATTTACACCTTCGTGAAGTGGCTTGGCAATCTGCTGGTGCTCAACACCTTTATCTTCGTCGTCATCACCTGTTTGTTCTTTGCCTTCGGAGGGATGATCGAATTCTCACGGCTGCTGATGCTGGCAGCTCCCATGACGATGGACTTTTATGTTTTAGGTGAATTGCTCAACCCGGATCGTTACTACTACAACGGAGGAACCGATCAGATCATTTTCTTTCAGCTAGGCAGCGCTGCTGTCTTTGCCCTGCTCGGCTTCCTCCTCTATCTGCTGGCCAAGTACAAACTCGGCTACACCAGCGGCAGAGTGGAACATACCCGCGAAGCAGTGAAGCACCGTAAATCGAATAAACCAATTGCTGTGGCAGGGTCGTAACTGTACTCAGTTTCGACCCTGAAGTTGGCAAAGTTATTGCACATCCACAGGGTTGAGCGGAATACCGCAGACTCCTCCTACCTTCGTTGCAGTAGTCGCAAACCTTTGTCTGGCAAGGCTTTGGCGATTCATTATGTGGTCTCTCCTGTTTGGTGTGCTGAAACTGTGCTGAGTTCTTCAGCTCGTTTCAGCAAGTTCTTCTGTCGATTGTGCTTCCTTCGCTTCGCTACGCATGCGATTCGCCATATCTCGTCTCCTTCATCGTTGAAAAGAGATCGAGGCTAACAAACCTGTCAAGAATGGCGTTCATCCTACGCTAACGTTTTATTGGTAATAACTGCGATCAGAAAAATGACGGGGACAGTTATTTGGGAAGAACTGCGCCTACAATTTGGGCGGGGACAGCTAGGTCATCATGATACGAGCGCGGGCGAACCGGCGAGAGTATTTCTCAAGCGAGGGATTTCGGAATCAGGAACTTGCCACAAGTGGAGTCCGTAGTCCGTTAAACGTTTTAGTGTACAACCTGGCTGGGACGTTGCGATCTGAAATAAGGTATCACTTTCGCTGACTTGAATATTAAGTTGTTCTTCGTTCAGGATGTTGTAGGGATAGACATCTCGAATTAATGTCATCCGAATATCTTCATTTGCAGTGTACCAAGTGCGTAGCGACTTGTATTCCTCAGCGGTCAGCTTACCACTATCGAGTCCAAGAATGTGAAAGTCGGGTTGCTTCTCGACGCTCGAAGAGAATCCGTACCCAAAGTCCCACCGACACAACTCGACCTGCGATTGCAACAGCCCTTCGAATTTTGGGGAATGGATTTTGGCAAATGATTCATTGACAACGATGCATGCCAAAAGTTCACGGTTCGCTTTAACGTAGCTCAGCGAAGCACTAACAAAACAATCGAAAGATGGCTGTTCGCTTTCTGTTGGATTTGCGGTGATCGACAACACGCTGACATTCGCGAAATTGGACTTCACCAACTTGTCATGCGTTCGACTGCCAACCTTGGTGAGTTTCCCTGAATATCCGTTTCCATCCGCACCAACGTAAGTAGCCGCCACTCCCCACAATTGCAATTGATTGATAACAGCTGAATAGAAACGACCAAACAATCCGTATTCAGGGCTACATTCGTATTTATAAAGCCCCAACGCCGAGGCGGAACTGCTCAACTTCATGATTAACACCTCTTTGCTGGATAATACCGCACAACCCTGCCACGCTTTTCAACTAACAACCAGCAACCAACAACCAACAACAATAAAAACGAAGACGACGGCAGGAGTTCCCTCGCTGCCGTCGTCGTGTATCCCATCCGTGGGATGTATTTGCGCTTCCCTGGTATCTAACCCTGTTACAGGTTAGCCCGCTTTTCGTCGACGATGCTCTCGATGTGCTTGCCTAACAGGGCAACATCGAAAGGCTTCTTGAAGGCGTCGTTGAAGCCCTGGGTCTTCAGGCTGTCGGGATTCGCTTCATCTTCGAGGGCGAGGGCGAGGATGAGTGTCTCTTCGTAGGCTGCATTGCGGCGGAGGTTCTGGGCAATCTGAATGCCTTCGCTGCGGCCCATAGCGAGATCGATGATGATTGTGTCAGGGTGGAAGCTTTCGGCCTGGATGCCTGCTTCGAAACCACTAGAGGC
>WBZX01002277.1_pt1 | contig 13247 bp, 9 predicted proteins | sample 5204211 | NCBI WGS metagenome assembly WBZX01 (sample SAMN12344362, study PRJNA552823) | activated sludge metagenome | biome: Activated sludge suspended growth; feature: Nitrification reactor; material: Wastewater; isolation source: activated sludge from nitrification reactor of wastewater treatment...
GTGAGGGTGGCGGCGCTGCTGCCGGTAAATACCAGTACGTTGTCGGTGGTACCGGCCGTGGTGTTAGCCGTAAAGGAACGGTAGTTGGTCGACATAGAGCCCCGCACGTCAAGGGTTGAGTTCGGCGAAGTGGTGCCTACACCCACCTGGGCATACAGGCCCGCCACCGAGCACAAAAGCAGGAGTGTAAAAACTATTCTTTTCATAGTTTGGATTTAAGGATTGAGTGGTTCATAAAATTGGTTATCGTCATCGGCATTGGCTGCCTTTGTTTTTTTTATTTGTTACCATTCGACATTGATGCCGACGATGTAATTACGTTGTGCGCTTCCGGGATTGAACAGGTAAACCGGTATGGTCAGCTTCCGGATCGTTACCCCGAACATGAACCCCCATTCCCCCAGTCCCGGCGTGTCATGCAGCCTGGTATACTGCGAACTGAGGCCGGCATAAAACCAGTGCACAGGCTGAAAACCGAGCTCCGACCAGTTGAAGAAAAAATTGTCCGACCGGCTGTGACGGTTGATCGTGTACTGCGCCTGTGTTGAGAAAAAGAACTTTTTATAGCTGCATTCCGAATTGAGCGCCAGCGAACCCCCGGTGTATTCCCCGAAGACCAGCCCGGCCATCGGCGTCAGGTCGAAGGACAGCGGGCCATCCTTACTGAAACTTTTTCCCAGGTATACGGAAGCGGTTTTGCTGGCTTCGTAATTATACCGGATCTCGGTACGCAACCCCCGCTTACCCGTATGGTGCACCACGGGCATCCACAGGTACTCATTGCCGGCACGCAAGAGGGTATAGTTCTCGATACCCGTCTTGGATTGGGCAAACCCCTCAGGCGGCATCGTAATGCTCCAGGTGATAATTAATAAGAGCTTCTTCACTTTCAACTATATTGACTTTCGCGTGCTGCATTTTTTCATAGAGCAGAATTTCTTTCAGGAACGGGTTCCAGTAAAAGATCAGCCGCTCGATCGGTTTCCAGAGGATCACCCAGCTGAATACGTCGATGGCATTGCTGAACATGGAATGGATGCGGTGATCCTGTCCGAAGATGAGCGGTATCACGCCCTGGCAGAACATGACAACCATGATGCTCATCATCAGCAATATGTAGTTCCGGCGTTTGAACTTCCGGAATTCGGCCTCTTTCAGCATTTTTCTTTTCTGGAAATGACGCCGGATGGTCTTCATGAGCGGTTCCACCATGAAACGCATGTTATCGGTATCACAACAGAAAACTTTGAAGTCGATGTGGGTGTTGCGGCCTGCCGTCGCGATCGAATTGTCGAGGTATTCCTGGAAATCGTGGCCAAGCTGGCGTTTATCCAAACGGGCCGGATCGTGCGGATTGAAGTACGCATGGATGCTGTTACTGTCAATCTTCAGGTAGATGCTGATCTTTTGCGCCGTGGTTCTGGACATGGCAGGTGGTTTAGGATATTGGGTGTTTTGGTTGTGTGAAAAGAAAACGGGAATGGCTTGAGAATAGTGTTGCGGGAGATATAGTAAGAGTCGCAATTTTTGTGTAGAAAAATGCCGACGCAGCCCAGAATTTATACTAATTTTATTTCGCAGAACATTCTATCCGGAATACATGAGCGGATGCGCCAGGGTAGATTAATTTTGCTACCCGTATTGATCACTGCAGTCAACAACTAAAATCCAGGGATCCTTAGTCTCTAACAATTGATGCCAGCAAATAAAGCACAGCAAGGCCGGTTCGGGCAAAAAAAAACAGACGCTTCCGGCGGCCTGTTCTCCGTATTGTACAGGCCCGTTTTCCTGGGCTTGCTTACATTTGTATTACTCGGGTCTGTTTGCGCCATCCTGATCTACCAGCGCTATCTTATATTAAAGGAAGAACAAAGGAAGGAAGTGTATGATGTGGCGCACCGCACAACAGAAAAACTACAACAGTCCCTGGCCTACAGTCTTTCCGCTACCAAACTGCTTTCCTTCTTTGTCGACAGCGATGGTAACGTAAATAATTTCGATTCGGTCGCGGCACAGATCATGTCGTCCGGAAACGAGGTCGACGCCTTGCAGCTGGTGCCAGGGGGTGTGATCCGGTACATCTACCCGGCGAAAGGCAACGAACGGGCGATCGGTTATAATATATTGAAAGACCCAACACGGAGCAGGGAGGCATATAAAGCCATTGAGAAAAAGGAACTGTATTTTGCCGGGCCCTTCGAACTCCGGCAGGGCGGCCTGGGCGTGGTGGGCAGGCTTCCCATCTTCCGGGGCGGCACATTCTGGGGCTTCTCGGCCGTGATCATCAAGATGCCTACATTGCTGAAAGCCGCCGGCATTGATACCAGCGGAGCAGGGGGCTATTACTACCAGCTCTCGAAGGTTAACCCCGATACCCGGAAAGAAGAATTCTTCATCAGTCACAAACTTGAAAAAAAGAATGCGGAAACCGTTTCCATCACCGTACCCAATGGCGAATGGAAACTGTCGGTCACCAAAGCCAGCTCCCTCCAGGACTTTACAGATATCTTTTGGTTCATTGGGCTTGGGGTGCTTTTCTCCCTGCTCGGGGCGGTGTTTATATATCATATCGCACAGCGTCCGCAAAAACTCGACGAACTGGTCCGTTTGCGCACCCGGCAACTCAAAGACAGCGAAGCGAAATTTTCGAAAGCCTTTCACTCCAATCTGCTTGGCCTGGTCATATACGATACGGATTGGAGTATTGTAGATGTCAACGATCCCTATGCCGCGTTGCTGGAATCCACACCCGATCAACTCATCGGCCGTTCTTCCGAGGAAGCGGGACTGATCAGTAAAATGCCGGGGGAGAAAGGGAAATTCACCAGCGATGAGATCCGGGAAATACTCGAAGAAAAAGGATACCTGGAGAACTATGAACTGGAGATCGTTACCAGGGATACCGAAACACGTTCCTTACTCCTTTCCATCGAACCGTTGCGGATTGAAGAAACAAAATACTGGCTTGCTTCCGCCGTGGATATCTCAGGCAGTAAGAAGGCCGACAAACTGGTGCAGGAAAGCGAAGAAAAATACCGCAACCTCGTAGAACAGGCCAGCGATGGCATTGTGATCACCGATCTCGACGGCATCATACTGGAAGTAAACAACAGCATGTGCCAGATGAGCGGTTTCGCGGAAGAAGAATTTTTAGGGCAGCCACTTACCCGGTTCCTTCCCGCAGAAGACCAGGAATCCAACCCGCTTCGTATCCAGGAGTTACTCCAGGGACGGTCACTATTATATGAACGCCGGCTGCTTAAAAAAGATGGCTCCGTCCTGGATATTGAAGTCAATTCCAAGATGGCCAGCTCGCATACCCTGATCGGTTTTATCCGGGATATTTCGGAACGAAAGAAAGCGGAGCGGGACCTGCAATACCAGTCGCGCCTGCTCGAAAGTGTTTCCGACGCCATCACATCGCTGGATATGGAACGGCGTATTGTTAGCTGGAACCGGGCCTGCGAAGAACTTTATGGATTTACCACGGAAGAAGTGATCGGTAAACGGGTACCCGAACTGATCTCTTTCGAATACCCGGATTATACGCGGGAGGAAGTGTTCGAGGAGGTATTTGCCAAAGGACAATGGCGGGGCGAGTTCAACTTTATTCATCCCAAAACAAATCAAAAGGTTCACCTGCTCAGCGGCATCAGCCTCTTCAAATCCCGTAAAGGCGAAACCATTGGTTTCATCATTACCAGCCGGGATATCACCGATCAGAAAAAAGCACAGCAACTGATCGCGGAAAGCGAAGAAAAATACCGTACCCTGGTTGAGCAGGCCAGTGATGGAATATTCATCGCGGATAAAAAAGGACGTTTCCTGGTGGTCAACTCGAGCGGGTATAAGATGTCGTTGTATTCACCGGAGGAACTTAACAGCGTAACCATCTACGACCTGGTTTTGCCCGGCGATCTGGAGGAAATGCCATTCAACTTTGCCGATATGATATCGGCCAAAGGCGCCCGGTCCGAACGACGCATGCGCCGTAAGGACGGAACACTGCTCGATGTGGAGATAACGGCCAAATTCATTTCGGACGATCGCTTCCTGGCCTTTGTGCGGGATATTTCCGAACGCAAGAGAGCGGCCGAGGAGATCAGTGTTTCCAACGAACGCTTCAGTATGATCGCGAAAGCCACCAACGACGTGGTCTGGGATCACGACTTTACGATCAATGAAACCTGGGGTAATGAGGGATTATATAAACTTTACGGATTCGATTCTTCCGAAACAAAGATCAATTTCGAGATGTTCATCGACCGGGTGCATCCCGACGAGCGCCAGGGCCTGGTAGACCGGCTGAACCAGGCGATCGAAAAAGGAGAGCATGTGCTCTATGAGCAATTTCATTTCCTCTCTGCCACCGGCGAGTACCGCACTTTCTATGACAGGGCCTATATACAGTACGACGCGGCCGGTAAACCGCTCCGTATGCTGGGCGCCATGCAGGATATTACCGAACGGGAACAAACCGAGAAGCAGATACTGAAAGAAAAAGAACTATCCGATTCGATCATCAACAGCCTGCCCGGTGTGTTCTATTTATATAATAAGGAGGGAAATTTTTTGCGCTGGAACCGGAACCTGGAATCGGTGACGGGTTATTCGGCTGAAGAGATCAGCCGGCTGCACCCGATCGAACTATTCGATGAAAGCGAGAAGCAACTGCTTACGGAAAAGATCAATAGCGTATTCACGAACGGCTACGACTCCGTGGAAGCCGATTTCTTCCTGAAGGATAAACGAAAGATACCCTATTATTTTACCGGGCAGGCGATCGAGTATGAAGGGCAGAGTTGCCTGGTGGGCGTAGGCTTTGATATTTCCGAGAAACAAAAGGCGGAAAAAGTGATCCGCGAAAATGAAAAACTGAACCGGGCCCTGGTAGAGCATGCACCCGAAGCTCTCGTGGTACTGGATGTGGAAAGCGGCCGGTTCACCAGCGTTAGTACGAGTGCCACCCACTTGTTTAAAATGACAGAAGAAGAATTGCTGGGTACCGGCCCGATACAGGTGAGCCCGTTGCGGCAACCCGACGGACGAACCTCCGAAGAAGCCGGTGGCGATTATATTCAACGGGCCATCGATGGTGAAAAGCCGGTGTTTGAATGGACACACCAGGATAAAGAGGGAAATGAAATATCCTGTGAGGTATGGCTGGTTCGTCTTCCGGCGGAAGACCGGGTGCTGATCCGCGGAAGCATCAAGGATATCACCGAACGCAAGAAAGCCGAAGAAGAAATATTGCGATCCAGACGGCAATTCCAAAGCCTGGTCGAAAATATCTCCGGGGTATACTGGGTGAACAATCTCGACACCTACGAAACCCTGTACATCAGTCCGTCGTACGAAACCATCTGGGGACGAAGCGTGGAAGAATTGTATAAAGATCCCGGCGCTTTCCTGGAAGCGGTGCACCCGGATGATAAGGCCCTCCTGCAAAGCGCTTTTGAAAACCTGGCCAGCACCCGCAAAGCAAGCCTGTCGTACCGAATCCTGCGCCCGGACGGAAGCATTCGCTGGATCCAGGTGAAGACAAATGTGGTAGAAGATCCGAAGGGTGCGAAGATTGAATACGGCTATGCCGAAGATATTACCGAAAGAAAACAGGCGGAGGAAAAACTGCAGCAATCGGAAATGAAATACCGGTTGCTTTTCTACAACAACCCATTGCCGATGTGGATGGTTACCATTCCCGACCTGATGATCATCGATGTGAATGACGCGGCTATCAAGCAATACGGCTACAGCCGCGAAGAATTCCTCCAGCTCAGCACCCGCGACCTTCGCCCCGAAGAGGATCTGCCAAACTTCCTCAGCGAAGTAAGAAAAATGGAACCCGACCGCATCAATGTGCGGGCCTGGCGTCATAAGAAAAAGGACGGAACAATCATTCATGTGGAAACCTATAGCCACCAGATCATATACGAAGGCCGTAAGGTGTGGCTCGGACTGTCGCACGACGTGACCGAGGCACATAATGCCAAGGAGCTTTTACAGAAATCCTACGAAGACATCCGCCTGCTTGCTTCCAACCTGCAAAGCATACGGGAAGACGAGCGTACCAATATTGCCCGGGAGATACACGATGAGCTGGGTCAGCAACTAACGGGTTTGAAGATGGACATGCACTGGCTGAACCGCAGGATCAACAGCAGCGACGATGAAGTGAACCAGAAGATGAAGGAGAGCATTGAACTGATCAACGCCACCATCACAACCGTCCGGAAGATCGCCACCGAACTGCGCCCCAGCATCCTGGACGACCTGGGCTTACTGGCGGCACTGGAATGGCAAAGTGAGGAATTCGCCCGGCGTTCGGGTATTGAAGTTCTGTTTACCAATAACGCGGGTGAAATACGGGTGCTGCCCAACGCGGCAACCGCCTTATTCCGTATCTACCAGGAAGTGTTAACCAACGTTGCCCGTCACTCGCATGCGAGCCGGGTTGATGCTTTGTTTGACAGCGACGGCAAAAATCTGTACTTTAGTATCAGGGACAACGGTGATGGCTTTGATGTGAACAGCACCAAAGGCAAAAAAACACTGGGGCTCCTTGGTATCAAGGAACGCAGCCTTTTGATTGGCGGAACCTATGAAATAAACAGTAAACCTGGCGACGGATCGGAGATCCGAATCTCTATTCCGTTAAATCTTGTCGAAACCTCTGATTAAAACGTAAAGTATGTTGCGGATCCTAATTGCAGATGACCATACCATTGTCAGAAGAGGCCTCAAGCAGATCCTGACCGAAGAGTTTTCCAATGCCGTGATCGATGAGGTTCCGGATGCGGAAGAGCTGATCAAGAAAGTGATGTCCGAGAAATGGGATGTGGTGGTAAGCGACCTGTCGATGCCCGGCCGGAGCGGCCTTGATGCCCTGCAGCAGATCAAATCAAGTTTCCCCGATCTTCCGGTACTCATACTCAGTATTCATCCCGAAGAGCAATACGCCCTGCGTGCGCTAAAATCCGGGGCTTCGGGTTACCTCAGTAAAGACACGGCCCCCGATGAACTGGTTAAAGCGGTGAAAAAAGTGCTGCTGGGCAAAAAATACATTTCGCAATCCATTGCCGAAAAACTGGCCGACTCCTTCTCGACCAATACCAATAAACAACTGCACGAAACGCTCAGCGACCGGGAATTCGATGTGATGAAACTGCTGGCGAATGGTAAGTCGGTTTCGGATATCGCCGAGACGCTCTCGCTCAGCGTCACTACGGTGAGTACCTACCGGGCCCGCGTCATGGCGAAGATGAACCTAAAATCCAACTCCGACCTTACCAAGTACGCCATCGAAAACAAACTCATCTGATCTTTTTCTCCCTTGTCTACCCTTGTAGAATTAGTACTACCTGAACATCAACACCCTGACTACATTTCATCGCCTTCAACCGGGCTAACTTGACAAAGTTTTAATTGTATGCCCGCGACTGCAATGAAAAGCAAATCTGTACTTGTAGTGGATGACTCCGTGTTGATCGTGGAGAGGCTTGTGGAAATGCTTAAAGAAGTGGAATCAGTTAAACAGCTCTTTACAGCCGAGAATTACCATGAAGCCGTGGGCGTGCTGAGCCAGCGTAAACCCGACCTGGTGCTGCTCGACATCCACATGCCGGGCAAGAACGGGATCGACCTGCTTCGGTTCATTTCCAGCGAATACCCCGAAACCAAAGTACTGATGATCAGCAACCAGGTAAGTGAACATTACCAGCGTTTGTGTAAGCAGGAAGGAGCGATTGGTTTCATCGACAAATCAAAAGACTTTGACCAGATCCCTCAACTTGTTGAGGAATTGTGACGGTCGGAACATATTGATACTATGATTAACCCACGTTGTATTAATGCCCGTATAACTTATTGAAAAATCAACCTTACTGATCATCCAGGTTCCTTGAATGCATTAACAAGCATGAGTAAACTGCCGGGAACGCCGATTCAATGCCAACAATCAGCGTTCCCGGTTTCTTTTTACGCGTAGATGCGGTCTATCGCGGCCTTGTATTTTTCCATGATCACCTTGCGCTTGAGTTTAAGCGTAGGCGTAAGTTCCCCGGTATCGATGGTCCATTCATTGGGCAGCAGTTCGAACTTCTTGATCTGCTCCACGTGGTTGAAGAATTTATTGAAGGAGTCTACCAGTTCCCGGTAGAGATCGAGCACCTTGGGATTGTTCACCGCGTCTTCCGCGGTGGTGAAGGGTATGCCCTTGTGCTGCATCCATTCCCGCAGGTTGGGTATCGACGGAACGATCAGGGCGCCCACAAATTTCTGTTCGGCTCCCACCACCATCATTTGCTCCACGAAGGGCGATTCCTTCATCTTGTTTTCGATGGGTTGCGGCGCCACGTATTTACCACCGCTTGTTTTGAACAGTTCTTTTTTCCGGTCGGTGATCTTGAGGAATTTATTCTCTTCGAATACGCCGATGTCGCCGGTGTGCAGCCATCCGTCGATAATGGTTTCCGCGGTAAGGTCGGGGCGTTTGTAATAGCCCATCATCACACTGGGGCCCTTTACGCAGATCTCGCCGTCGGCTTCCAGTTTTACCTGCTGCCCTTCGATGACCGGGCCTACGGTTCCGAAACGGGTACCGCCTTTTTCTTTCCGGTTCACACTGATCACGGGGCTGTTCTCCGTGGGGCCATAGCCTTCATAGATCGGTATGCCGGCCGCGGTGAAGATGCGGATCAGGCGAACCTGGCAGGCGGCGCCGCCGGTAACAATGAAACGCAGGTTTCCGCCAAGCGCCTCTCTCCATTTGCTGAAGATGAGTTTGTTGGCCAGGGCCAGCTGCATATTGTAATAAAGTCCCCTGGATCTTTCATTATCGTATTCATTGGCCAATGCCAGCGACCAGTCGAATAATTTTCTTTTCAGTCCTGTAAGTTCCGCTCCCTTGGCCATGATCTTTTCATAGGTTTTTTCCAGCAGGCGGGGCACGGTAGAAAACAGGTTGGGTTGTACCTCTTTCAGATTCTCTCCGATCGTATCCAGGTTTTCGGCATAGTAGATCGAAATACCCCGGTAGATATAAATGAAGGAAACCATGCGCTCGAAAATATGATTGAGCGGCAGAAAGCTGAGCGCCCGGGCCGAGGTATCTTCTTCGAACGGAAAACTATTTACCGAGTTGAGCACATTGCTTACAATGTTGCGATGGCTGAGCATCACGCCCTTGGGAGTTCCCGTGGTGCCTGATGTATAAATGATGGTGGCGCAATGCCCGGGCAGGATACTGGCTTTTGTCGTTTCCAGTTTGGCGAGGTCTTCTGCCGAATGATCGTTTAATATCGTTTTCCAGTATTCGGCGCCGGTTAGTTCATCAAAGCTGAAAACACCGGAAAGACTCGGCACCCGTTCCCGGATGATCGTAACCTTGTCGAGGATATCCTGTCCGCTTACGAATACATATTTAACCGCGGCGTCGTTGAAAATGAATTCCAGTTCATTGATATTCGTGGTGGGGTAAATGGGGCATAGCGCCACGCCGATCTGCTGGCATGCCAGGTCGAGCATGAGCCATTCGGGCCTGTTCTTGGAAATGAGCGCAACCTTATCCTGCTGTTCGATCTGCATGTTGTGCCCGCTGAGGCCCAGTTTCACCAGCCCGGCGCTGAGCCTGTTCACGATGTCTTTCACATCGGCTGTGCTGTAGGGTGTCCACTGCCCGTTCTCTTTCCCGCAAAACATGTCTTTCTTGGGAAAATGATTCAATTGGTAATCGAGAAAGTCGAAGATTCTTGACTGATCATTCATAAGCAATCGTGATTGGAGGACGTTTATTTGCGCTCGTTCTTAAGCTTTTCGTATTCCCGCTCGGTGAGTGTGTCTTTATCGGTGCGGTAAGCCTTCATGAATTTGGAGAAAAGGCCAATGCCCAATCCCAGCATCACCCACAGGGGCCAGGGTGTACCGGTATTGATACCCCTTCTGCCCGCCGTGAAATACCAGATCACCCAGCAAATGGTGGTGATCACGGCAAAACTCAGCATGCTGTTCTGGAAATCGGCCCGGCGTTTGGCAAGCTGCCACAATTTTTCATCGCGTTGCTCTTCCATAAAGGATTTGTTTAGTGAGACAAGTTAATGAAAAAAGATCATTTTGCCGGCATGTGCAGGTGTGCCCCGCCGTACGGGGAGCAAGTGTATGGGTGGCGAAGCGAAAAAGCGAATCTGCTTAATGATAATACTGTCCGGCCGGTATCCGGAATACCCTGTTTTGCCGGAAGCGGATGAGTTCGTTGTATTCTTTCGGGTGGTTATTGACCCAGGTCTGGTACGTGGCCAGGTTTTGCGCAGCGCCGAAGATCCATTGGTTGTAGGCTTCGAAGAGGCCGTCCTGGATCAGTTGTTTCTGCAGGTCGAACAGGCGGAAAGGGAATTTACCGGCGTGGCTGGCCGACCAGTCGAGAATGAACCGGGTACGGATCATCGTCAGCGTTTCGGGGGTAATGCCGGAATTGGCAACGCTGCTTTGCTTGTTCATCGTAGCCAGGAAGGCGCCCACGAAACTATTCTTTTCGGTATTGTGTTTCTCCAGGTTGGCATCGGCAAAGAGTTTTTTATATCCTTCAAACAGGAAGTTCTTTACTTCCGGCGCCGAGGCGTTCTGCGGGTCCATGTTCAGGAATATCTCTCCGTAGATAAGGCTCCATACCCGGTCGGTGGTGAGGTAATAATAACGGGCAGCGTTGTAATAGTTACCGGGGTAGGCCGGGTCGCTCTCGATGCCTTTCTCCCATTGTTTAATGGCCGAGTAATCGCCCTGCGACCAAAGCAATTGCCCGAGTTCATTGTACAGCGCCCCGTTGTTGGTCACTTTCCGGATTCCTTTCCGGTATATTTTCTCGGCTTCTTTTTTCTGGTCGAGCGCCAGGTACGAGTCGCCGGCGATCTGGTAGCAATGGTCATCGGCGGTTTCCTTGTCGATCAGCGGCCGCAGCACCGATATGGCTTTCGTATATTCCTTCGAATAATAATAATTCAGCGCCAGGTCTTTGGCGATCTCCATGTTTTCGGGCTGAAGGGCAAGCGCCCGGTTGAGAACGATGATGGCGTTGGCGTGATCGCCGTTCTGCATATAGGCCCGGCCGTTCTTGTGCAGTTCGGCCGCGTCCTGCGAAAACACAACCAGGGGAACGACCAGGGTAATAGCCAGCAAAAACTTCTTCATGGTGTATGATTTGGAATAAGCGATCGGGTTCTTATTCATTTTCCGCGATACCATTGTCGATCAGGTGGGTAAGCAAACCATCCCGGAGTTTGGGTTCGAACCAGGTACTCTTGGGCGGCATCACATTCCCGCTGTCGGCGATATCGAACAGTTGCTGAATGCTTACCGGGTGTAAACTGAACGCTACGGCCATCTCACCGCTGTCTACTCTTTTTTCCAACTCACCGAGCCCGCGTATGCCTCCTACAAAATCGATGCGTTTGTCGGTACGCTGGTCCTTGATATTAAACACCGGGTCGAGCAGGTTGTTCTGCAGGATGGTTACATCCAGTACCCCGATGGGGTCGTTGCCGTAGGAACCTTCCTTCGCGGTAAGCCGGTACCATTGCTTGTTGATGTACATGCCGAATGTATGCAGCTGTTCGGGTGAAAAAGCCTTCGCTGCTTTTTCCACGGTGAATTGGTTGCCGAGTGCGGCCAGTAAACCCGTTTCATCCAACCCATTCAGGTCGCTTACCACCCGGTTGTAATCCATGATGTGCAGTTGGTTGGATGGGAAAAGGGTTGTCAGGAACAGGTCGGCCCCGTCCTGGGCTGCATCGCCCAGGGCTTTGCGCACTTTGGCCGCAGACGCGGCCCGGTGATGCCCATCGGCGATATAGGTGCAAGGCACTTTTTCTTTGAAGAGTGCGGAAATCTTTTCGATGGTATCGTCATCGTTCACGATCCATACCGTATGCTGGATGCCGTCGTCGGCAGTGAAATCGTATACAGGGCTTTTCTTTTTCCAGCCGTCGATCACTTCGTCGATCGCCTCCACCTGTTTGTAGGCCAGGAATACATTACCGGTTTGCGCCCCGGTTGTTTTGATGTGGTTAATGCGGTCGAGTTCTTTCTCGGGCCGGGTGAATTCGTGTTTCTTGATCAGGTCGTTCTCGTAATCGTCTACAGAACTTCCGCAAACAAGGCCGGTCTGACTGCGGCCATTCATCACCAGTTGATAGATATAATAACAGGCTTTGCTTTCCCGGAAAAGGATCTTCCGGCTGATGAAGGCGTCGAGGTTCTCCTTGGCCTTGTCGTATACCTGTTGCGCATGTATGTCGATGCTTTCGGGAAGATCAATCTCGCTTTTGGTGATGTGGAGGAAGCTGGCGCTGTTGCCTTCCGCCTCTGTTTTCGCTTCTTTGCTGTTCAGCACGTCGTAGGGGCGGGATGCCACCTGCCGGGCGAACTCGGCAGCGGGGCGCAGTGCTTTGAACGGGTGAATCGTTACCATGCTTTCGGGTCATTAAGATTTGTAAATGTAATCGAATTTGTGTTAAGCGTGTTGCAGGGCGAATTCCTTCATGGCTTCGGTGAGTACCTGCACGCTGCCCAGGGGCAGGGCATTGTATAAAGAGGCCCGGAACCCGCCTACCAGGCGATGTCCCTTGATGCCCACGATGCCCCGTTCTTTGGTGAAACGCAGGAAGGGTTCTTCAAGCGCCGGGTCGTTCATGACAAAGCAGGCGTTCATCATACTGCGGTCTTCTTTCACCGTGGTGCCGGTGAAGAGCGGGTTTTCGTCGATGGCTGCATAGAGGGCTGCCGCTTTTTCCCGGTTGATCTTTTCGATGGCCGCCACGCCGCCCTTCGCTTTCAGCCAGCGAAGCGTGAGCATGCTTACATAGATGGCAAAAACCGGCGGGGTATTCAGCATGGAGTCTTCCTTGATGTGATTGCGGTAGTCCATGATGGTGGGGATGGCCCGTTTAACCTTTCCGAGTATCCGTTTGTCGACCACCACCAGGTTCACGCCGGCCGGGCCCATGTTCTTCTGCGCCCCGGCATAGATCAGTCCGAAGGAATTGAAATCAAGCGTACGGCTGAAAATATCACTGCTCATATCCGCTACCAGGGTATTGCTGGTGCGGGGTATGGTTTGCCATTGCGTACCGTAGATGGTATTGTTGGTGGTGATGTGTACGTATTTCGCGTCGTTGGGTACGGCAAAGTCTTTAGGGATATAGGTGAAGTTGCTTTCCTTACTGCTGCACACCACTTCCACCTTACCAAATAATCGG
>WBZX01001746.1_pt2 | contig 13246 bp, 10 predicted proteins | sample 5204211 | NCBI WGS metagenome assembly WBZX01 (sample SAMN12344362, study PRJNA552823) | activated sludge metagenome | biome: Activated sludge suspended growth; feature: Nitrification reactor; material: Wastewater; isolation source: activated sludge from nitrification reactor of wastewater...
CAAAGGCCTGGGCGAAATGAACCCCGAGCAACTGTGGGAAACGACGATGGACCCCAAAGTCCGCCGCCTGCTACGGGTGCAGATCGACGACGCGATTGCCGCCGACGAGATCTTCACGACGTTGATGGGTGAGTTGGTTGAGCCCAGAAGGGCGTTCATCGAGACCAATGCGCTGAATGCGCGGATCGACATCTGAAAATATGTAGGTTCCAGTCTGAGTCTGGATTTTTCCAGTTTTTCTGGATTTAGGTGGATTAAATAAAGCCGGTCAAGAGACCGGCTTTTTGATTTCTGCAGTTAGGCCAAAGCGGCCGGTGGCGACTGGGCGATTAAAGGACCGTTGTCGAGCAGATTACTGACGTTGGGAGGCATCGACGTCCCCAACGGGCTTCAAGACCTAGCGTGAAGCGAGTAGAGTATCGTCATCAAAATTAAGAAATAAAGTGCATGAAAGCGATTTTTTCTATCCTGGTCGCATTAGGAATCCCAGCGGCTTTCTGGAACTACTATCTCAAAGAAGCACCTGACGTTCAGTATTCGATTTCCACATCAATACCTTTGGCATTTGAGGAGGCAGCGAACGCCAAACGTTCCAGAAACGAATATATTCAACAAATCGAAGTCGCAAATTCGGGGAAGGGCGAAGCAAAGAAGATCGTAATCAAGCTATCTGAACCAATTTCTCAGTTCTACCTCTCAAAACACTCTGCTTCAGAAGTGCCGCTTATTACAAATAATGCGGATGGCTTCGAATTGAGCTACCCAAGCCTGCCTCCATCAACAGGTTTTCAGTTGACGGTGAAGACGAATACTGACCTGGCAGCCCGACAGGTTGACGTATTTCACCAAGCGGGTAAGGCCCGTTTTGTTTCACCAGGAGCGAAAAAATCCGAATTTGGCTTGGCGGATGCCTTTTGGCTCGGGATGCCAATTTTCTATTTATTCATGATGTATTCGTCAATTAGGGACGAATTCAAGTATCGGTATTTATTTAAGAGGTACTCATCAGGGATTATTGAACTGCTAAAGAGCGAAAAACCTTGGTATATACGGAAAACAGATTGGCCTGAAGTTCTCAAGGATTTAATTGAACGTAAGATATCCACCGAGATTTCTACCTATTCTGCTGTATCTGCTTGGCCACAGTACGTCCTGCTCAACTCAGATCGTCCAACGGACTTGACGCAATCAATTTGGGAAGAGTTGAAGGATACGGCGAGCACGAGATTGCTTGATGCGCTGAAATTAAAGGCACGGCGGGCATCAAGCAAAGCAGAAATCTATGACCTTTTATCCCTCCAGTGGCCTGTCGGGCTAAGTGAGACCAATAGAGAGTCTGCTATCAAGGCATTGTCGGCCAACTATCTTGAATACATGCTCACCGCTTATTCGACGGATGACTTAGTTAGAATTCTGTCGGCAGATGACAAACCTTCACTGATTTCTACCGAGTCTTGGGAACGATTCAAGGAGAAGGCAAACGCTGAAGTAGTGAGGTTGGTTGCAGAAAAAATCATCAGCACAGTCTCCGTAAATATTGAAGCCCTTCCGGAATGGTCGGTACTCTCGACCCTTAGCCGTTACAAGCTTTCGACGCTGAAAGAGTTTCAGATTAAGGCACGCGAAGCTGATGAAAAGCTCGAATTGGCTAGAAAATCAACTGAACGGGCCAATAGTCTTGAAAACGAGGTACTGCGCCGTGAAGCGGAAGCCAATGCGTCAGAGCATCGAAATCGGCAGCTACAGGATAAAGTGACGCGGCAATTGGACATAATCGACAAACTAATCGCAGACCCGTCCTACATTGACCGTATTGAATCCTATGATGACTCCTTCGCACCGGGCAACTGGGCACTACTCCGAAAATTGGTATCTATTCCCTCATGAGATAGCAGACATCTGAATACCTAGCTGCTCCAAGGCTGGTTACCGAAACGAAGCCACCGTTCATGCTGGCACCTTCGGACGTACGGAAAGGCTGACGAAAGGTCTTTCATAGTTCCATTTTATTTGTAAAAAATTGACTGGATGGTCGGTTCCAAGGGCATCGTAGGATTTTCGAGAAATTTGAGATTTAGGTAACAGCCCGTTCTCACAATAGCTTCCCAAACAGTTGATCCGTAGTCAGGTGGCTATCAACGAATTTTGAGAAACTACTCCGCCTCTAGTCTTCCAGTTAACTTATAAATGCGAACCATCATCCAGCGCGTCGCCGAGGCATCTGTTGCGGTCGACGGTCAAAAAGTGGCAAAAATCGGGGCGGGTTTGCTGGTGCTGGCGGGGTTCGAGGATGGCGATGGCGAGGCCGATCTTGACTGGATGGCGGGCAAGATCGTTCGCATGCGCATCTTTGCCGATGCCGACGGCGTGATGAACCGCAGTGTGCAGGAGACCGGCGGGGAGATTCTGGCGGTTTCGCAGTTCACGCTTTATGCCTCGGTGAAGAAGGGCAACCGGCCTTCCTGGAGCCGGGCGGCGCGGGGTGAGGTTTCGCAGCCATTGTTCGAGCGCTTCGTTGCCCGTTTGTCGGCGGAATTGGGGCGGGCAGTTCAGACCGGGGTTTTTGGGGCCGATATGCGGGTCGCGCTGGTCAATGATGGCCCGGTCACCTTGAGCCTCGATTCGCGGGCACCTGAATAGCGCTCGCTGCGCCCGACGCTTTATTCGACGACGGTCATTTCCGGCGCTTGGCCAATGAAAGTCAGGCGCTTGCGCAGGGCGTCGGTGACAAAAATCCGGTTGTCGCGGTCGACGCGCAAAACCAGGCCGATTTCCATTTTTCGCGCCATTTCGCGCCAGTGTTCCGGGCCGGCGATGAAGATGGGCTTGGAGGCGGCATCCGAAAGCGTGCCGGCCTTGGCGCCCGGCGGGATCAGGATGGTGACGGCCTGCGTGTGGTCGGCGGGGTAGCCGGTGCGCGGGTCGAGCAGGTGGGCGTAGCGCTGGCCGTCGACTTCGAAGTAGCGCTGGTAGTCGCCGGAAGTGCCGATGGCTTCGCCGTCTTCGAGTTCGACGGTGGCCAGCGGGCCGGGCTGGCGCGGGTGCTGGATGCCGACGCGCCACTTGCGGCCTTCCTTGCTGCCGAGCGCCATGACGTTGCCGCCGATGTTGATCAGCGCGTTGTGGATGCCTTGCTCGCGCAGGATGGCGGCGGCGCGGTCGAGGGCGACGCCCTTGAGGTAGCCACCGAAATCGAGCGCGACATGGCGGTTGCTGCTGGCGATGGTGTTGTCGGTGATCGTCAGGTTGGCAATGGAGGGTTTTTGCGCGAGCCAGGCGGCGATGTCGGCGGCGGGCGGCACCTCGGCCTTGAATTCGTCGGCCTGGAAGCCCCAGAGCTTGATCAGCTGGCCGATGCCGGGGTCGAACAGGTAATCGCCCTGCTGGCTGAATTGTTTGGCCTCGGCCACGAAGGCGGCCAGTTCGGGGCTGACCTGTTGCGGTCGACCCTCTGAAATGGCCGAATTCAGGGTCATCAATTCCGAGGGTTGCCAGGCGTGGTAGGCGCGGTGCAGGCGGTCGAATTCGCGCAGCACGGCGGCGATGGCCTTGCGCCCCTGTTCCGGCTCGGCGCTGACGACGATAACTTCGACGCGGGTGCCGAAGACGTAGGCTTGCTGTTCCTGCAGCGGGGTGCGGCCACAGGCGGCGAGGAGCAGGGCGAGGAGCGCCGCGAGGACGAGCTTCAGCAGGCGCCGCATGCGTCTTCGATGGCGGTGATGAACAGCGCCGCCGCGTCGAAACCGGTCTGCTGGCGAATTTCGACCATGCAGGTCGGGCTGGTGACGTTGATTTCGGTGAGATGGTTGCCGATGACGTCGATGCCGACCAGCATCAATCCCCTGGCGAAGAGGATGGGCGCCAGCGTCTCGGCGATTTCGCGGTCGCGCGGCGTGAGTTCCTGTGCCACGCCGGTGCCGCCGACCGCCAGGTTGCCGCGCGTTTCGCCGGCTTTCGGGATGCGTGCCAGGCAATAGGGGACGACCTCACCGGCGATCAGCAGGATGCGTTTGTCGCCCTGAATGATTTCCGGCAGGTAGCGCTGTGCCATTACCGTGCGCTGGCCCTCGTCGGTCAGCGTTTCGACGATGACGTTGCGGTTGGGGTCGTTGCGATGGACGCGGAAGATCTGGCTGCCGCCCATGCCGTCGAGCGGCTTGAGGATGATGTCGCGCTGGGTGTCGATGAATTGCTGGAGCTGCGCCATGTCGCGGGCGACCAGCGTTTGCGGGGTGAATTGGTTGAATTCGGTGATCGCCAGCTTTTCCGAGTGGTCGCGCAGGGCACGCGGCCGGTTGAAGACGCGCACGCCGTCGGCCTCCGCGCGTTCGAGCAGCCAGGTGGCCGTCAGGTATTCGAAATCGAAGGGCGGATCCTTGCGCATGATGACCGCGTCGAAGTCGGTCAGCGGGTGGACCTCGCAGCCGAGTTCGCGAAACCAGTCGTGATCGTCCGGGCGTAGCGCGAGTTGCACGGCTTCGCCGAAGACGCCGCCGGCATCCTCGGCCTCAGGCCGGCGCCAGCCGAGGGTCGCGGCATCGATGGCGAAAACTTTATGACCCTGGTTTTCGGCGGCGCGCATCATCGCCACCGAGGAATCCTTCCATGCTTTGAGCGCATCGAGCGGGTCGAGGACGAAGGCCAGTTTCAGGGACATGTTGGCTTTACTCGCGGATTTTTAGCTGTTTTCCGGCGCTGTCCGCGCCAGCTCGACGGCTGCCGCCAGACAGGCCAGGCGGCCGACGACGCCGTAGGCGTAGAAGCGGTTGGGCGGCGAATCCGGGTTTCCGCAGCGGTAGTCGGGCAGGTTGCAGCCGGTATCGAAGGCGAGCGGTTCGAAATGCATGCCCGGCGCGTTGAGGTTTTCGTCCTTGCCGCGCCCGGTATGCACGCGGTAGAAGCCGCCGACGACGTAGCGGTCGATCATGTAGATCACCGGTTCGGCGACGGCGTCGTTGAGCGTTTCGAAGGAATGGACGCCTTCCTGGATAAGCACTTCCGAAACTTCGAGGCCTTCCTTGACGACGCTCATCTTGTTGCGCTGCTTGCGGTTCAGCGCGATCACCTCGTCGGCGTCGCGCACGGTCATCACGCCCATGCCGTAGGTGCCGGCGTCGGCTTTGACCACCACGTAGGGCGTCTCGTCGATTTCGTATTCGCGGTATTTTTCACGGACGATGTCGAGCACGGCGGCGACGTTGGCGGCCAGGCATTCCTCACCTTGGCGCTCATGGAAATTGACGCTGCGACAGACCGAGAAAGCCGGATTGATGCGCCACGGGTCGATGCCGATTTCCTTGGCGAAATCGTTGGCGACCTGATCGTAGGCGGCGAAGTGGTTGGACTTGCGGCGCACCGCCCAGCCGGCGTGCAGCGGTGGCAGGATGAATTGTTCGTTGAGATTGGTCAGGATTTCCGGAATGCCGGCCGACAGGTCGTTGTTGAGCAGGATCGCGCAGGGGTCGAAGCCGTCAAGCCCGAGGCGGTACTGGCTGCGCACCAGCGGTTCGAGCAACAGTTGCTGGCCATTGGGCAAATCGACGGGGGTCGGCTGGGTGATTTCAGGGTTCAGCGATCCGAGGCGAACATTGAGGCCGGTCTGCTTGAGGATGGCGGCGATCTGCGCGACGTTCTGCAGGTAGAACTGGTTGCGCGTGTGGTTTTCCGGAATCAGCAGCAGGTTGCGCGCGTCCGGACAGATTTTCTCGATGGCGCTCATCGCCGCATGCACGCAGAGCGGCAGAAAGGCCGGATTGAGGTTGTTGAAGCCGCCGGGGAAGAGGTTGGTATCGACCGGCGCCAGCTTGAAGCCGGAGTTGCGCAGGTCGCAGGAGGAATAGAAGGGCGGCGAGTATTCCTGCCATTGGCCGCGCAGCCAGTGTTCGATTTGCGGACTGGCGGCCAGGAAGCGGCGTTCCAGTTCGAGCAGGGGACCGCTCAGGGCGGTGGTCAGGTGCGGAACCATGATTGCTGTCTCTCGATTCGGAAGTTTTTATAGTGGCTGCAAATCTTACACCGCAGTGCACAAAAATGGGGCGGCCTGGCGCGGTCAACCCATTGAAAACAGGTAAAATCCGCCCCTTGGTTTTACCGCATTGTTCAATGCCTATTCGTAGATCGGAATCGCCGTGCTCGTCGCCGCCAACATCACCATGCAGTTCGGGGCCAAACCCCTGTTCGAGAACGTCAACGTCAAGTTCGGCGAAGGCTATCGCTACGGCCTGATCGGCGCCAACGGCGCCGGCAAGTCGACTTTCATGAAGATCCTGTGTGGCGCGCTCGAGCCTTCCGCCGGCAATGTCTCGAAGGACGTGCATGAGCGCATGGCCTACCTGAAGCAGGATCAGTTCGCTTACGAGGACATGCGTGTCCTGGACGTGGTGATGATGGGCCACGAGGAGCTGTGGTCCGCGATCCAGGAGCGCGACGCGATCTACGCCAACCCGGAAGCCACTGAAGACGACTACATGAAGGCCGCCGAGCTCGAAGGCAAGGTCGGGGAATACGACGGCTACACCGCCGAAGCGCGCGCCGGCGAACTGCTGCTAGGCGTCGGCATCCCGACCGAACAGCACGACGGCCCGATGAGCGAAGTGGCGCCGGGCTGGAAGCTGCGCGTGCTGCTCTGCCAGGCGCTGTTCGCCAACCCGGACATCCTGCTGCTCGACGAACCGACCAACAACCTCGACATCAACACCATCCGCTGGCTGGAAGACGTGTTGAATGGCCGTGACTCGACGATGATCATCATCTCGCACGACCGTCACTTTCTGAATCAGGTCTGCACCCACATGGCCGACCTCGATTACGGCAAGATCACCACCTACGCCGGCAACTACGACGACTTCATGGAAGCCGCGCAGCAGGCCCGCGAACGCCAGTCGGCGGCCAACGCCAAGGCCAAGGAACGCATCGCCGAACTGCAGACCTTCGTCCGCCGCTTCTCGGCCAACGCTTCGAAGGCCAAGCAGGCGACCAGCCGCCTGAAGCTGATCGATAAGCTCAAGCCGGAAGACGTGAAACCTTCATCGCGCCAGTACCCGTGGATTCGCTTCGAATACGATGAAAAGCAGAAGCTGCACCGCCAGGCCGTCGAGATCGAGAACCTGACCTTCGCCTACGAAGGCGGCGAGCGGAAGATTTTCGACAACCTGAGCATCACCATCAACGGCGGCGAAAAGATCGCCGTGATCGGCGAGAACGGCGTCGGCAAGACCACCTTCCTCAAGCTGCTGATGGGCGAACTGCAGCCGCAATACGGCACGCTGAAGTGGGCCGAGAAAGCCAAGCCCGGCTATTACGCGCAGGACCACAGCGCCGAATTTTCCGGCACGCAAAGCCTGACCGACTGGATCGTCGGCTATGCGCGCGCCTCCATCGAAGAGGGCGGCGACCTGGAAACCCTGGTGCGCGGTACGCTCGGGCGGCTGCTGTTCTCCGGCGAAGAGCAGAAAAAGTCGGTCAACGTCATCTCCGGCGGCGAGCAGGGGCGCATGCTGTTCGGCAAGCTGATGCTGCAAAGGCCAAACGTGCTGGTCATGGACGAGCCAACCAACCACCTCGACATGGAATCGATCGAGGCGCTCAACAGCGGCCTGGAGAAATTCCCCGGCACGCTGATTTTCGTGTCGCACGACCGCGAGTTCGTTTCCTCGCTGGCGACCCGGGTGTTCGAGATCAAGGGCGACGGCAAGATCGTCGACTACCTCGGCGGTTACGAGGATTACCTTTCGAGTCTCGGCGTGGACTGATCGCACGCCGGTTTTTGCCCATTTTCGGGCGTCGACCGCAACAGGCCGAAACGCGATGCGTCTTCGGCCTTTTTACTGGGCCAAGCCCTCGGCCGCCAGTGTGCGGATCAGGCGCACGCAATCGATATCGGACTGGTGGTAGGCCGATTTCACGTATTCGATGTAGGCCCGGTCTTCGGAGTTGGGATTGTTGGCCAGCGTTGTCTGGTAGGCGAAGCGCAGGAACAGGAAGCCGGGTTCGGGCTCTTCGATGGTGATCGTCAGGCTGCCGCCGGCGTGTGCCTCGGAAGGGATGATGTCGAAACGCACCCAGTGGCATTCGAGCAGCGTGACGCGATCCTGGATCGTCGCCGGGCCGAAATCCAGCTCGCGCAGCAGTTCGTTGGCCTGTCGTTCGAGGATGGTGCACGACTCCAGGCCGGGCAGGAAGGGCACGGGGTTTTCGATGCGGTGACAGAGACCCTGCCACAACTGGTCACGGGTCAAAGGGGCGACCAGCGGGTTTTCCGGGTCGTTGATCTGGATAAGGTGTTCGAAATTCATGGCTGAATTGTATTTCATCGGCGTGCCGCACATCGCTTTGTCGACTTCGCCTTGCCGTGCTAATCGCACTGTCGGCGGCTCGTCTTCGCGCTCTGAGCGGCACGCCGACGAAATCAATCGGCCGTGTTAGCATCCACGCCATGCAGCTCGAACGACTTCTCCAGAAGCATGGTTTCGGCACCCGCAAGGCGTGCCGGTCGCTGATCCGACAGGAACGGGTCGCGGTGAACGGGGGGCTTTGCGACGACCCCTTTGCTGAAATAGACACCGCCGGCCTCGTTTTCACGGTCGATGGCATCGACTGGCCGTATGCCGAATTTGCCAGTATCGTGCTCAACAAACCCGCCGGCTACGAGTGCTCGCGCAAGCCGCAGCATTATTCGAGCGTGTTCGAATTGCTGCCATTGCCCCTGCGCGAACGCGGCGTTCAACCCATCGGCCGGCTCGACGAGGACACCACCGGCCTGCTGCTAATCACCGACGACGGACAGCTTAACCACGTGCTGTCCTCAGCCAAGCGCAAGGTGCCCAAAGTGTATCTGGCGACGACCAAACACCCGCTCGATCAGGCGCAGGTGGATAAGCTGCTGGCCGGTGTACTGCTTAACGATGAGCCGGCGCCGATCGCCGCAACGGCCGCCGAAATCGCCGGTGAAAACCTGCTGCGCCTGACGGTGACCGAGGGCAAATATCATCAGGTCAAGCGTATGGTTGCGGCAGCCGGCAACCGGGTCGAGGCCCTGCACCGCGAGGCGGTCGGCGACTTCGTGCTGCCCACTGACCTGAAGCCCGGCGAATGGCGCTGGCTGGCTGCGGTCGACCTGCAAAAAATGGGATATTCGGCATGACCCTGACCGAAATGCGCTATATCGTTGCACTCGCTCGCGAGCGCCATTTCGGCAAGGCGGCGGAAGCCTGTCACGTCAGCCAGCCGACCCTGTCGGTGGCCTTGAAGAAGGTCGAGGGCCAGCTCGGTGCCGCGTTGTTCGAACGAACCGCATCGGATGTGCGGATTACCGCGCTCGGCGAGCGCATCGTCGCCCAGGCCCGGCGCGTTCTCGAAGAAGCGGTGCGCCTCGAGGAGATCGCAGGTTCGGGCGGCGATCCGATGACCGGGCCGCTGCGCGTCGGCGTCATCTACACCATCGCGCCCTACCTGTTGCCGCAGCTGATTCCGGCACTGCACCGCCACGCCCCGGCGATGCCGCTGTTCCTGAAAGAGGATTTCACCGGCAACCTGATTCCGGCGCTGAAGGCGGGGGAACTCGACGTCATCGTCATCGCGCTGCCGTTTGCCGAACCCGGGCTGGTCGCCCAGCCGGTCTATGAAGAGCCGTTCCGGGTCGTCGTGCCGGCGGCTCATGCCTGGGTCGGGCGCACGGATGTGGCGGCCGACGAACTGGACGGCGAGAACCTGCTGCTGCTCGGGCAGGGCAACTGCTTCCGCGATCAGGTGCTGGAATCCTGCCCGCGCCTGACGGCACCCGACGCGCTGGCAAATTCGCTGGAAGGCAGTTCGCTGGAAACCATCCGCTACATGGTGGCGAGCGGGGCTGGCGTGGCGGTGATGCCGAGTACGGGCGCCGACCCGTTGATCGATCGGGAGCCGATGGTCAAGGTGCTGCCCTTTGCCGGCGCCCAGCCGGCGCGTACCGTCGGACTGGTCTGGCGCGTCACCTTTCCACGCCCGCAGGCGATCGATGCGGTGCGGGCGGCGGTGCTCTCTTGCCATTTGCCCGGGGCGACGGCTGTTCGCTAAGGTTCCACGTGAAACCCCAAGGGGCAAGATTCAGGCCTCCGCGGCGGCCTTTTTCTTCGCTGGAGCCTTGGGCTTGGCGACTTTTTTCTCGAACTCGAAGCCGACCTTGCCGTCCTTGGCGACCAGATAGGCCGAGAACTTGCGGCGCGTGCGGTTCGATACGAATTCCTTGAGCAGGTCGGTCTTGCCATCGGCTAGGAGTTTCTTCATCTGGGCCGCATCGATCGGCTGTTGCAGGATGATCTTGCCGGAACGGAAGTCACAGCTTTTGGCCGGGCCGAGCGATTTTTCGCAGACGTAGGAATTGCCATGCTCGTAGACGCCGGCAGCGCACTTCGGGCACTTGCCGAGGCTTTCCTGGCCGGAAAAATCGACGGGTTCGGCTTCGGCCTCGTCGGCCTTGTCCTGGCCGAAGTCGAATTCGGGCATGAATTCGCCGTTGAGCTTGATGGCGGCGGCAAAGGTACGCCCCATCTTGTTGCGGAAGCCGGTCAGCGGGCCGATTTGGCCGTCGGTGATCAGGGCGTCGATTTCGGCCGGCTCGAACTGGCGGCCGGCGACGATCTTCCACAGTGCGTAGTCGCACTTGCCGCACTGGAATTTCTTGTAGGTTTCGCGAATCTGGCCGCCACAGCGCGGGCAGGGCGCGGTCAGCACGCCAAAATCGCCGGGAATGGTGTCGGCTTCGTAGCTCTTGGCGCGCTCGACGATGTGGCGGGTCATCTCGGCGATTTCACGCATGAATTCCTCGCGCGTGAATTCGCCTTTCTCGATGCGACCGAGCTTCCATTCCCAATCGCCGGTCAGTTCCGGCTGGGTCAGTTCGGCGATGCCAAGCCCGTTGAGCAATGTCATCAGCGAAAAGGCCTTTGCGGTCGGGATCAGTTCGCGGCCTTCGCGGTGCATGTACTGCTCGCCGATCAGGTTTTCGATGATCTGGGCGCGCGTCGCCGGCGTGCCGAGTCCGCGGCCGGCCATCGCCGCCTTGAGTTCCTCGTCGTCGACCATCTTGCCGGCGCCTTCCATGGCGGAGAGCAGGGTGGCTTCCGAGTAGCGCGGTGGCGGCTTGGTTTCGTTGGCCTTGACGGTGACCTCTTCGGTTTTGACCTTTTCGCCGGCGTCGACCGCAACCAGGTTGCCCTCGCTGCCTTCCTGGCCTTCCTTGCCATGTACGGCCAGCCAGCCGGGGTTGACCAGCACCTTGCCCTCGGTCTTGAAGGGATACCCTTCGACGCGGGTGATGCGGGTGGTGACCAGGTATTCGGCGGCCGGGAAGAAGACCGACAGGAAGCGGCGGACGACGAAATCGTAAAGCTTCTGTTCGAGTTCGTTCAGATGCTTCGGCGCCTGCGGCGTCGGGATGATGGCGAAGTGGTCGCTGATCTTGGCGTTGTTGAAGATGCGCTTGTTCGGGATGACCCAGTTGCGTGCCAGGATCTGGTGGGCAAAGGGCGAATAGCGGGCGAGCAGCACTTCGTCGTGGCCCTTGCCGGCACCTTCGCCGGTGAGCACCGAGAGGGTGGCCTTGACCGTGCCCAGATAGTCTTCCGGCAGGCAGCGCGAGTCGGTCCGCGGATAGGTGAGTACCTTGTGCTTTTCGTAAAGCGCCTGCGCCAGCGACAGCGTGGTCTTGGCCGAGAAGCCGAAGCGAGCGTTCGCTTCGCGCTGCAGGCTCGTCAAATCGAAAAGGAGCGGCGAGAGCCGGGTTTCCGGCTTGGCTTCTTCGGTGACGATGCCAGGCTTGCCCAGTGTCGCGGCGCGGATCGCGTCCGCCTTCGTCTGCTCCCACAGGCGGTCGGCGCGGGCGTGTTCGTCGTCTTCCTTGCCCTTGTACCCTTCGTCGAACCATTTGCCGGTGTAGCTGCCAGCCTTGGCGGCAAATTCGGCCTCGACTTCCCAGTAGGGGCGTGGCTTGAACTCGCGGATTTTCTTTTCGCGCTCGACGACGATGGCCAGCGTCGGCGTTTGCACGCGGCCGACCGTGGTCAGGTGAAAGCCGCCGGTCTTCGAGTTGAAGGCGGTCATCGCCCGTGTGCCGTTGATGCCGACCAGCCAGTCGGATTCGGAGCGGCAGACGGCGGCATCGCCCAGCCCCTGCATTTCCTGGCCATTGCGCAGGCGCGCGAAGCCGTCGCGGATGGCGCCCTGGGTCATCGACTGCAGCCACAGGCGCTGCACCGGCTTGCCCGACTTGCTGTGCTGGGCAATGTAATTGAATATCAGCTCACCTTCGCGTCCGGCGTCGCAGGCGTTGATCAGGCCGCCGACATCCTTGCGCTTGATCAACTTGTTGAGCAGTTTGAGGCGCGATTCGGTTTTCTCGATCGGCGACAGGGCGAAATGCGGTGGGATGACCGGCAGATGCGCGAAAGACCATTTGCCGCGCTTGACCTCGAACTCCGCGGGGCAGGACAGTTCCAGCAGGTGGCCGATGGCCGAGGAAAGCACGTGCGACTCGCTTTCATAATAGTCGTCGTGCTTGGTGAACCCCCCCAGCGCCTTGGCGATGTCGGCGGCAACAGAGGGTTTTTCGGCAATGATCAGCTTTTTTGTCATGGGTTCTGTCGGTTGGATGCCGGGGCATGATAAGTGCGCGGCGCGCGGCTTGGCAAGCCGTCTCTATATATGGAGCCTCAGGCGAGGCGCTGGTAGCGATTGCCGGGCAGGGTGGCAATCCGGCCGGCCAGTTCGAGAGTCAGCAGTTCGGCGAGCAACTGGTCGGCGGGCAGTCCGCTGCGTTCGGCAAGATCATCGAGGCAGCAGGGATCGTGTCCGAGGGCATCGAGCAGCAGGCTTGAGTCCTGGTCAGGAGGCGCAACCGGTATCTCTCTGACGGGTTCAGGATAGTTTCCAAGTTCTTCGAGAATATCCTGTGCCGTTTCGACCAGCTTGGCGCCCTGTTTGATCAGCTTGTGGCAACCGCGGGCGACCGGCGAGTGGATCGAGCCGGGAATGGCGAAAACCTCGCGTCCTTGTTCGGCCGCCAGGCGGGCGGTGATCAGCGAGCCGCTTTCGGGGGCAGCTTCTACGACAAGCACGCCGCGCGACAGGCCGGAAATGATGCGGTTGCGGCGCGGGAAATTGGCGGCAATGGCCTGCGTGCCGAGCGGAAACTCGGAGACGATGGCGCCATGCTCGATGATCGCCAGTGCCAATTCGCGGTTGCGCGCCGGGTAGAGGCGGTCGGCGCCAG
>WBZX01002278.1_pt1 | contig 13245 bp, 13 predicted proteins | sample 5204211 | NCBI WGS metagenome assembly WBZX01 (sample SAMN12344362, study PRJNA552823) | activated sludge metagenome | biome: Activated sludge suspended growth; feature: Nitrification reactor; material: Wastewater; isolation source: activated sludge from nitrification reactor of wastewater...
CGGCGTCGGCGGGACCCGCCGCGGCGTGAAGTGCCTGCACACCCACTACGCCTGGTACCTGGCCGGCGGTGACGACCCCGTGGGGCGTTGGGTCCATGTGCAGCTGGCGGCGGCGGCCGCGACCGCCGACGCCGACGCCGACGCCGGCGACGACGACCGCGCCCACGACGACGACCCGGGCGCCCCCGAGCCCACCGAGAACGGAGCCACCACATGACCGAACCGCTGTACGCCGCAGTGGACTGCGGCACGAACTCGACCCGCCTGCTCATCTCCGACGGACGCAGCCAGATCGAGCGCCACATGCGCGTGACCCGCCTGGGTGCCGGGGTGGACCGGACCGGCATGCTGGATCCCGAAGCGATCGAGCGCACCCTCGCGGTCATGCGCGACTACCGGCAGATCATGGACCGCTACGAGGTCGCGGGCGTGCGCATCGCCGCCACCTCGGCCTCCCGCGACGCGGCCAACCGCGAGGACTTCTTCGGCCCGGCCACCGAGATCCTCGGCGCGGCGCCCGAGCTCATCAGCGGCACCGAGGAGGCGCAGCTCAGCTTCAACGGGGCCACACGCGACCTGCCGCCGGTCGCCGGTCGCTCCCTGGTGGTCGACATCGGCGGCGGTTCGACCGAGTTCGCGCTCGGCACCGACGAGCTCGAGGCGTCGTTGTCGGTGGACATGGGGTGCGTCCGCATGACCGAGAAGTTCCTGCACCACGACCCGCCCCTCGCCGAGGAGCTCTCCAACGCCCTCTCGGTCGTCGAGCAGCACCTGGACGACGTCGCCCGCGAGGTGCCCGGCGCCGGCGACGTCGAGCGCTTCGTCGGCCTGGCCGGCACGGTCACCACCATCGCCGCGGTCGAGCTGGGCCTGGCCGAGTACTCCCGCGACGCGATCCACCACTTCGTGCTGACCCGGGCCGCCGCCGAGGACGTCTTCCGCACCCTCGCGACCGAGGCGACCGAGGCCCGCCGCCACAACCCCGGGCTGGACCCGGGCCGTGTCGACGTGATCGTCGGGGGGTGCTGCGTGCTGGTCGGGATCTTCCGGTACTTCGGGTTCGACGAGTGCGTCGTGAGCGAAGCCGACATCCTCGACGGCCTCATCCTGTCCCAGATGGCGCCGTGAGCTGCGTGACCGTCGTCCGCCGGTGAGTCGATAGGCTGCGAACGGTGCTGCGCCGCAAGACGACCTACGACCCGATGAGCTCCGTGGCGCTGCTGCACGGTCGTCGCGTGCTGCTGCGGCCGCTGACGCTGCACGACTTCGACGAGTGGCGTGAGGTGCGCCGGCGGTGCCACGACTGGCTCACCAAGTGGGAGCCCCGTCGCATCCCCGGCCAGCCCGACACCGTCGAGGACCGCCAGGCCTTCTCGGCGCGGTGCTCGGTGCGGATGCGGGAGATCCAGCTGGGCACCGGCTACGGGTTCGGCATCTTCGTCGAGGGTGCGTTCGCCGGCGAGATCAACATCAACTCGATCCACCGCGGCGCCCACCAGAACGCCTACGTCGGCTACTGGATCGACCAGCGGCTGGCGGGCCAGGGCTACATGCCGGAGTCGGTCGTCGCGGTGCTGCAGTTCTGCTTCGAGCAGCTGCTGCTGCACCGCGTGCAGATCTCGGTCATCCCCCGCAACGCCTCCAGCCGGCGGGTCGCCGAGAAGCTGGCGATCCGCGACGAGGGTGTCGCGCAGCGCTACCTCGAGATCAACGGGGTGTGGGAGGACCACATCCGCTACGCGATCACCGTCGAGGAGTGGCAGGAGCGTCGCGACGAGCTGCTCACCGCCTGGATCTGGTGACGACCGTCCCCGTCCGGCGGGAGCCGCCACGGTTCCGACGCTGCCACGTGGTGGCGACCGAGATCCGGAGCGCGACCATGCTGCGGGTGACCTTCGCCGGTGCCGAGCTGGTCGGACTGGAGCGAGGAGCACCCGGGTCCAGCGTGCGGCTGCTGCTGCCGGGTGACGACGGGCGCCTCGAGCTGCCGACCTGGACCGGCAACGAGTTCCGCCGGGCCGATGGCGGCCGTGCCCGGATCAGGACCCTCACCCCGTTGGCGGTGCGCGACGACGGCAGCGAGGCGGAGCTGGACGTCGACGTCGTGCTGCACGACGAGGCCCCGTTGACCGTGTGGGCACGCTCGGCGGGCGTCGGCACGCCCGCGGCGGTGTCGGGCACCGGCGGCGGCTACGAGATCGATCCCCGGGTGAGCTCCTACGTGCTGCTCGGCGACGAGTCGGCGCTGCCCGCCATCGCCACCCTCCTGGCGGAGCTGCCGCACGACGCGTCGGTCACCGTCCGTGTCGAGCGCCGGACGACGGCGGGACCGGTCGACCTGCCGGCGCACCCGGGCGCGACGGTGACCTGGACGGTCCAGCCCGACGGCGCCCCACCCGGCGACACGCTCGTCGCCGCTGCAGAGGTCGTCGAGCTGGGCCCGTCGACCCGGGTGTGGGCCGCCGGCGAGGCGGCAGCCGTGCACCGCATCCGCAAGGTGCTGTTCGATGCGCGGGGGCTGGCACGCAGCAGCGCCTCGGTCCGCGGCTACTGGAAGCTCGGCCGGGACGGCACCTGAGCACACGACGCCTGGTTCCGGGTGAGCCCGGGCCCCGTGGGCCGTCGTGGCTGCACCCAGAACGACGACCCGCCTGCGCTCAGTCCGCGCCGGAGATGCGGGCCTGGAGCTGCGCGAGGCGCTCGGCGAACGCCGGCTGGTCCATCGACCAGAGCTGGTCGCCCAGCTCCCTGTCCACCGCGTCGGCGTGCACCGCGATGTCGGCGACGTCGCCGATGGTCGCCTTGATCCGGCGGGTCAGCTCCGGCGGGCCCGCAGCGGCACGTGCGGCCATGTGCACGGCCGTGTCCAGGAGGTCGGCGTCCTCGACGCAGCGCCACACCAACCCCACCCGCTCGGCCTCGGCGCCGTCCAGGCGCTCGCCGAACACGACCATCGACATCGCGGCCTGGGGGCCGACGATGCGCCGCAGCATCCAGGTGTGGCCCCCACCCGGGTGGATGCCGAGGTCCAGGAAGCGGGTGTCGAAGCGCGCCGAACGCCCGGCCAGGCGGACGTCGGCGGCCAGCGCGAGGTTCATGCCGGCGCCCACTGCGGCGCCGTTGACCGCGGCGATCGTCGGCAACGGCGAGCCGGCGACGCGCAGGAATCCCTCGTAGATGGCGAGCAGGCCGTCACGTCGTGACTCGCCGAGCTGGGTCAGGTCGGCGCCGGCGCAGAAGGCCGGCGCGGCACCGGTGACGACCACGGCACCGACGGCGTCGTCGGACTCCACCTCGTCCATGGCGGCGGCGAGCTCGGCGCACAGATCCATGCTCAGCGCGTTGCGTCGCTGCGGGTCGTCCAACGTGATCACGGCGACGCGTCCGTCTCGTTCGGTGCGGATGAGCGGCACGGTCACACTCCTGTGGTGGCGGTCCGGCGGGCGTCCACGGTGCGGCGCCCGGCGAGCGGGTACGGTGCCACGCCGTGAGGATCCTCGTCGTGGCCGAACAGTATCCGTGGCCCGCCGTGGACGGGTACCGGCAGCGCATGCACCACCTGATCGCAGGGCTGACCAGGGTCGGCGAGGTCGAGGTGGTCGCGCTCGACCGTCGGCCCGCGGGGGTCTCCCAGGACGACGAGGGCCGGCCCGAGGGAGTCGTCGAGGCGCTCGGGGTGCCGTCGGGCGCCGATGCGGGGCTCCGCGCGTGGTTGCCGATCTGGTGGCGCGGCGACATGCCCCGCCGCGTGCTGGCGCCCGACTGGGGCGGGGTCGAGGCCGAGCTGCGACGGCGGGTGGCCGACGGCGATCCGGTCGATCTGGTCTGGTACTCGCACGTGGACACCTGGTTCCCGCTGCACGACGTCGTCGAACGTGCCGCCGGATCGCGACTCGACGGCTCCTCGCCGCCGGCGGCGGTCGTGGACTTCGACAACCTGGAGCACCTGGCGCTGCGACTGCGGCGCACCACGCCCCCTCGGTTCGCCCCGGACGCCGGTGTGCTCGACAAGGCCCGGGCCTCGGGACGCTGGGCGGTGTCGCGCGGCTTCGACCTGGTCGACGAGCGCCGGTGGGACCGAACCCAACGCCATTGTGCGGACCACGTCGACCGCGTGGTGGTGTGCAGCGAGTTGGACCTGCGGCGCAGCGGGTGCGCCAACGCCGTGGTGGTCGGCAACGGCGCGAGCGCTCCCGATCTCGACCGGGTGCGCCGCGACCGCACCGAGCTGCGGGGAGGGGTGCCCACCCTGTTCTTCGTCGGAGCGCTCGACTACGAGCCCAACACCGAGGCCGTCGAGTGGTTCGTGCGCGAGGTGATGCCGTCGGTGCGTCGGTCGGTGCCCGAGTCGCGGGTGCGGATCGTGGGCAGGGGCGCCGAGCGGGTCGACTGGGTGCGCGGCCGGGACGGTGTCGACCTGATCGGCCCGGTGGACGACCTGGCGGAGGAGCTGGACCGTGCGGATGTCTCGATCGTGCCGATCCGGGTGGGCGCCGGCACACGGCTGAAGGTGGTCGAGGCACTTGCGAACCGCCTGCCGCTGGTGACCACGACCGTGGGATGTGAGGGCATCGATGTCCGCGACGACGTCGACGCGCTGATCGCGGACGATGCGGGCGCGTTCGCCCGAGCGTGCGTCCGGCTGCTCACCGACGGTGCACTGCGCCAGCGACTGGCCGATGCGGGGGCCGAGCTGTTCGCCCGGCGCTACGACTGGGACGGCATCGAGGCGGCGGTCGCCCGGCTCGTCAGCGACGTCGTGCAGGGTCGCGCCGGCCGCGGGTAGTGCTCAGCCGCGGTCGCGCAGCACGGCGGGGGAGTGGCGGAAGAACTGCTCGACGTCGCGCTCATAGCGGTACGTGGGCTCGCTGTCGCCCACGGTGCGGCGCAGGCGCACCGCCTTGATGAACGCCTCGATCGCCTCGGTGGAGGTGTACTCGTAGCGGAACCCGTAGTCCTTGAGGCGGCGGTTGTCGACGCCGCGGCCGTACTTCAGCAGGCCGTGGTACTCCTCGGGCACGTCCGCGACGCCGATGCTGCGGAACGGGCTGGTGAGCAGGGACGTGCCGATCGGCGGCAGCGCGATCGTGCGCTTGCCGCAGAGCTTGGCGACCTCGGACCACGGCAGGAGGCCGTCGCCCGCCACGTTGAACACGCCGGGCAGGTCGTGGTCGAACGCGAAGAGGATCGAGCGGATGACGTCCTCCTCCTGCACGAACTGGAACCGCGGGTCGAAGCCGAACATGGACGGCACGACCGGCATCTTCAGCAGGCGGGTCAGCGGTGTCTCCAGCTCGGCGCCGATCACGTTCGAGAACCGCATGAGCGCGACGTTCACGTGCGGGTTGTCCTCGGCGAAGTCGCGCACGTAGCCCTCGACCGCCTCGAGGCTGCGTTCGACCGGCGCCCTCGACGGACGGGAACGAGGGGTGTCCTCCGCGAACCAGACCGGATCCTCGGGTGCGCAGCCGTAGACCATCGTCGACGACTTCACGATGACGTTGCGCACCGTCGAGGAGGCCGCCGACGCCGCGGCGAACAGGTTCATCGTGCCGATGACGTTGATCTCGTGCATCGCCCGACGCGACATCTGGGTCGGGTCGACGACGAGGAAGGTGTGGATGACCGTGTCGACCTGGGTGGCGCGGACGATGCGGGACAGGATCGAGTAGTTCGCGTCCACCCGGACGTACTCGGTCCGTTCCAGCTCGACGGTCGGCTCGGTCGTGTCCAGGCCGACGATCACCTCGACGTTGGGGTCCTGCTCGAGCGCCTGGGCGACCCGGCCGCCCCAGAAGGTGCCGAGGCCGGTCACCAGCACCCGTCGTGCGCGGCGCTCGCCGTCGTGGGACACGGCGGTCACCCGAACCACACCGATCGTCGGGATCGCAGCATCTCGTACAGCGCTGCCTGGATGCGATCGCGGATCGCCTCGGACTCGTCCATGATGCGCGAGCGCGAGTAGCGCTCCTGGCCCGGGGGCACGTCGAAGTACACGGGGTCCAGCACCTTCAGCTTGAACTTCGCGGGGAAGTAGGCGACGGCGCCGAGCGGGCCGGCGACGAGCATGTTGGCGGTGAGTGGGACGTACGGCAGCCCGAGTGCGCGGGCGAGCGAGGGGATGCGCACCAGCGTGGGCATCGACTCCTCTGCGCCGACCACGGCGATCGGCACGACCGGCACCCCGGCTCGCATCGCGATCTCGACGAAGCCGCCGCGGCCGAAGCGCCGCAGCTGGTAGCGCTCGTCGAAGGTCTTCGCCGGGCCCTTGGCGCCCTCGGGGAAGACCAGCACCAGCTGTCCCTGGTCGTGCAGCAGCCGGTAGGCGTTGTCGGGGTGCGCCGGCAGGCCACCCAGTCGGTTCCAGAGGGTGCCGATGACCGGCAGCGTGCGGAACAGGTTGTCGGCCAGGCCGTAGCAGGGGCGGTCGAGCTCCTTCTCGATGCCGTGCATGATCACCGGGGCGTCCGACGGGATGGCGGCCGCATGGTTCGCCACCAACAGGGCGCCACCGTCGGTGGGGATCTTCTCGAGCCCTTCCCACTCCACCCGGAACCAGTTGCGGTACACGGGGTCGTAGAGCCGCCGGGCCAGCTCGCGCATGTGCTCGGATCGGCCCCACTCGTTGACGTCGGAGATGCGGTCGTCCTCGAGGTCGTCGGGATCGTCGTACTCGACGCGCACTGGCAGGTAGGGATGCTCCGGTGCGCTGCCCGGCGCCAGCACCTCGACCTCCTCGGGCGCCACGGCCACGGTGGGTCGCGCCTTCTTGCGCGCCCCGCCGGACTTCTTGGAACGGGCGGGACCGTTCGAGCCCTGGGGCGGCGGCGACATGGGCCCATGCTAAACCCCCCGAGGTGTCCGACTCGATCGAGCGCCCGGCGCTGGTGGCGCTGTCGCACCGCGACTTCCGGTGGTTCTGGCTGGGCGCGCTCGTGTCGAACACCGGTGGCTGGATGCAGAACGCCGCCGTGCCCTACGTGGCCTTCACGCTGACCGGCAGTGCGGGCGACGTCGGCATCACCGGGTTCTTCCAGTACGTGCCGTTCATGGTGATGGGGCTCGTCGGCGGCACGCTCGCGGATCGCTACCCGCGCCGGATGCTGCTGATCGCCGCGCAGGTCGGCCAGGCGGCCTGCGCGTTCGCGCTGTGGGCGCTGGTCGCGTCGGGATCCGCCACGATCGCGTCGCTGTCGGCGCTCGCGTTCCTGTCGGGACTGGCGGGTGGGGTGAACACGCCGATCTGGCAGTCGTTCGTGACCGAGCTGGTGCCCCGCGAGGTCCTCCTCAACGCGGTGACGCTCAACAGCGCCCAGTTCAACGCCGCTCGCGCGCTCGGTCCCTTCCTGGCGGGCATCGTGATCGCTGCGTGGGGTGCGGCCGCGGCGTTCGCCATCAACGGGGTGTCGTTCGTCGTGGTCATCGGGGTCCTCCTGGTGATCCGGGGCACCAGCGAAGGTCGCGGCCGGCCAGCTCGTGGCGGCGCCTGGGCCGGCATCCGTCGCGGTGCTGCGCACGTCGTGTCGACCCCGGCGATCCTGGCGTGCTGCCTGGCCATCGTCGCGGTGGCGGGGCTCGGGAGCCCGCTGTTCAGCTACCTGTCGGTCTACGGCGAGTCGGTCTACGAGGTGACCGGGGTGCGTCTGGGCCTCCTGTTCGGTGCTGCAGGCATCGGCTCGGTGCTGTTCACCCCGTTGCTGTTGTCGGTCGCGCCGCGCCTGCCGCGTGCGCGGCTGCTGGGCGGGGCGATGCTGCTGTACGGGGTGGCGGTCGTCGCGATGGGGCTCGCGCCGACGTACGCCGCGTCGATCCTGGTGCTGCTGTGCTTCGGTGGCGCCTACCTGTCGATCGCCTCGACGATCAACACGACGATCCAGCTGGTGGTGCTCGAGGAGCTCCGCGGGGTGGTGATCGCGATCTACCTCATGTGCCTGACCGGTGCACTCCCCATCGGCCTGTTCGTCTGGGGCGAGGCGGCCGACGCGTACGGCATCCGAGCCACGACCGTGGCTGCGGGCGTCGCGCTCGTGGCGGTGACCGTGGCCTTCATCGTGACCGGCCGCTTCAAGGTGATGGCCGACGCCGACGACGCCCGGGACGCGGCCGCGTCGGGCTAGGAGTCGGTCGTGGTGTCCCGGCGGAAGAACTCGGCCATCCAGCCGACGACGCGCTCGCCGTCGATGCGGTCCGCCAGCGTCGGCAGCGCTGCGTCGACGACGTCACCGCCGATCACCTCGCGTCGTCGGCCCATGAGGATCCGGGACAGCTCCGGGACGAACTCGGGGTGGCCCTGCACGCAGAACACGTGATCGTCGATGCGGTAGGCGCCGACGGGGCAGTAGTCCGCCGTGGCGACCAGCTCGGCGCCGTCGGGCAGACGGGTGACCTGGTCGCGGTGGCTCATCAGGATGGTGAAGTCGTCGACCGGCTCCATCCACTGCGGTGGTGCGACCACGTCGAAGGCCTTGACCCCGACGCCCCAGCCGACCGTGGCGGGCTCGACGGTCCCTCCGAGCGCCTGCGCCGTCATCTGGTGGCCGAAGCAGATGCCGACGAGGCGGCGCCGGTCCGCGACGATCCGGCGCACCAGGTCCTCGAGGTCGTGGATCCACTGCTCGTCCTCGTAGGTGCTGCGGCGTGACCCCGAGACGATCCAGCCGTCGTGCGCGTCGAGGCGATCGGGCAGCTCGCCGCGGGTGACCTCGTAGATCGTCAGCTCGACGCCCGCCGGTGCGAACACCGCGGGGTACAGCTCGGTGTAGTCGCCGACCTGCGCGGCGACGTCGTCGTCGAGGTGGTCGCACAGCAGCAGTCCGATGCGCAACGGTCCGTCGATCGTCCGCTCCGACGGCTCGACGGCGTCGTCGGGGTCGGGGTGCTGGTGGGTCATGGCGCAGCCCTCGCTCAGCGGAACGAGAACATCGGCTCGTCGTCGCCACCCGGCAGCTCGGCGAGCAGCTTCCGCCGCCGCAGCTCGGGCAGGAGGCCCTCGCCGCAGCGGTACGCCTCCTCGAGGTGGGGGTAGCCCGAGAGGATGAACTCCTCGATGCCGAGCTCCATGTACTCCTCGATGCGGTCCGCGACCTGCTCGTGGCTGCCGACCAGCGCCGTGCCGGCGCCGCCGCGGACCAGGCCGACCCCCGACCACAGGTTGGGGTACACCTCGAGGGCCCTGGGGTCGTCGGGGACGTCGTCGCCGCCCGCAGCGGCGGACATCTCGGCCATGCGGCGCTGTCCCTCGGACTGGGTCGCGGCGAAGTCGGCGCGCGCGGCACGGACGGCGTCGGGATCGATGCCCGACATGAGGCGTCCGGCCTCGGCCCATGCCTCCTCGGCGGTGTCGCGGGTGATGACGTGGAAGCGGATGCCGAACCGCAGCGGCCGGTCCGCCGGTCGGCCGGCGCCGGCCGCCAACGCGCGCATCCGGTCCAGCCGCTCGCCGATCATGTCGGGTGTCTCACCCCAGGCCAGGTACACGTCGACGTGGCGGGCGGCGACGGCCTCGGCGGCGGGTGATGCGCCCCCGAAGTAGATCTCGGGCTTGGGCAGCGGGGGCTTGCGGGTCGTGGCGCCGTCGATCCGGTAGTGCTCGCCGGTGAAGTCGTACGGCTCGTCGTCCCATGCGCCGTACATGACGTCGAGGAACTCGGCGGAGCGCTCGTAGCGCTCCTCCTTGGACCGGTGGTCGCCGAAGCGGGCGAGCTCGGACGGTTCGGCACCGATCACGATGTTGACCAGCAGCCGGCCACCGGACATGCGCTGGTAGGTCGAGGCCATCTGCGCGGCGAGCGTCGGGTTGAGCAGGCCGGGGCGGAACGCGACCAGGAACTTCAGCCGCCGGGTCATGGGGATGAGCGAGGCGGTCGTGATCCAGGCGTCCTCGCAGCCCGTGCCGCAGGGTGTCAGCACCGCGTCGAAGCCCAGGTCGTCGCACGCCCTTGCGATGTGCGCGAGGTAGGCCTGCGAGGGAGCGCGCCGGTGCGCGTCGTCGCCGGTGGGCAGGATGTCGCGGCTGTCGCCCCCGGTGGGGAGGAACCAGTGGATCTTGATCTCGGACACCTGCGACTCCGGGGAGGGGTGCGGCGACGTGCGCCGGGTGGCTGGATCTCGCCAAGTCTGGGGTCCGCGCGCCGGTTTCGCCAGCGGCAGGACAGATCGTGCCGGTCGTCACCTCTGCCGGTTCAGTGTCAGACCCCCTTGGGAAGATCGCTCCATGCCCACCGCAGCCCCCCGCCCCCGACTCCGCGCCGTCCCGCCGACCGATGCTGCTGCTCCCCGGGCCAGCGCGCTCCAGTTCTCCGAGACGGTCCGCCAGGTGGTGGCACTCGCCCGTCGCCACCAGCTCCGGCCGCCGGTGTTCCGCTCACCGCCCCGGTTGGACGGGGTGGACCGTTCCATACGTCGCCGGCCCAACGGCACCGTCGTGGTGGCGGTGCGCCGGGTCGACCGGCCGTTGGCGGCGGTGCAGGCCGACGTGATCGACGGTGTGCTCGCCGCCAACGGTGTCGTGGGGGAGCCGGCCGATCGCTTCCGCCACGCCGCATGGGACCGGCTGAGCGATCTGCCCCCGCCGGGTCGCCCGACGCTGTCGGTGGCTCCATCGCCGCTGCCGGCCCGCGTGGCGTGAGCCGGGCCAGCTCGCCGGGGCCGGGTCAGGTGCCGCCGACGGAGCGATCCGGGGCGCGCTCCTGTTGGTAGTCGGTCACGCTCTCGTGGCCCACCGCGATGTCCGCGGCCACCGCGGCCAACAGTGCCGGCACCACGTACCCGGGGCTGCCGCTGGTCTCCGCGACGAACATCACGGCGGCCAGGGGCACCTGGTAGCCGGCACCGAGCACTGCCGCCACCCCCAGCACGGGGAACAACCCGGAGGCCTCCAGCCCAAGGATGCCGCCCGCCGCACGGCCCAGCAGGCCTCCGAGGACGACGAGCGGGATGAAGAATCCGCCGATGCCGCCACCTGCGGTGGTCGCGACCACACCGACGAAGCGGATCAGGAGCATGGCGATCACTGCGCCCACCGCCACCTTCGGATCCTGCAACCAGTCGAGCACCAGGTAGCCGGGGCCGATGCCCAGGGGACGGTCCGTCATCTCGAACGCGGCCCATGCGGCACCGAAGAGCGCGACTGCGGCGACCGGGAGGCGGAGCAGCGCTCCGGTCGATGCCGCCCAGTGCTTCGCCCACCGGACGGAGCGAGCGATGATCCGAGCGAGCAGGCCGGCGACCATGCCCAGGAGGATCGCGCCGCCCAGGTCGCGCAGGTCGAACGGCGGGTTCCCGCCGACCTGGAAGAGCCGTTCGGTGCCGGCCAACGACACCAGGGCGACGTAGCCGGCGGCTGCACCGACGAGCGCCGGCATGAGCTGGTGGCGAGCCAGGTCGGATCGGTAGGGCACCTCCAGCGCGAACACGGCGCCCGTCGCCGGGGCCTTGAACACCGCAGCCACTGCTGCCGCGGCGCCGGCGACCAGCAGCGCCTGGTGGTCGACCGCGACCCTGCGCCCGACACGTCGCACCAGGTTGTCCGCGGTGCCGGCACCCAACAGCACCGCCGGGCCCTCCAGGCCGAGCGAGCCACCGCTGCCGAGCGTCGTGACCGCGCCGACCATCCGGGTGGCGATCTGGCCGATGGGGAACCGTCGCCCTGGCTGGTGGACGGCCAGGACGTACTCGTCCGCGGTGGCTCGGGACCGCGGTGTGGGGCCCAGCCGCAGCACCAGGGCCGTCAGCGCCAGGCCGACAGCCGGAGCTGCGGCCATCAGCACCGGCGGCGCCGACCGGACCGCGTCGAGCAGCAGGGTGACGATCCGCTCGAACGCGAAGACCCCCAGGCCGACGATCACCCCGACCACGGCTGCAGCGGGCAGCGTGCGGTCCCGGAGCGATGCCCTCCAGGTGGTGCGGCCGCGGTCCGTCGGCTCGTCGGGGGGCGTCGTCACCTCGACGAGTCAACCAGTGATCTGCACCGGCGTCAGGTGCAGGCGTGCGACGATGGTCGGCCACCGCCCGGGTGGCGTAACTGGCAGGCGCAGAGGGCTTAAACCCCTCGGGAGCTCACGCTCCGTGAGAGTTCGAATCTCTCCCCGGGCACGATCGCACCAGATGGGACTGGACGGCACGAACGTGAGAGGGGCTTCTCACGGACGGTGGGGTGCGACCGGCGCAGACGGAGCGCCAGTCGGCTGTCGAGAAGAACTGCAACATGCTTCATGCCCGACCTAAGCGCGCGGGGATCAGGAACTCGGCGGAGATTCTTCTGGATCTGCCTTCCGCAGGCCGGCTAACGGAGCGAATCCCCCGCGCTTCCGCCCGCGTCATGCGGCGAACCGCCGGATTCTGTCACCGCGGGTGGCCCGGCATCCGTAGATAGTCGCGTTGATAGTCGCGATCCAGCTGGCTCAACAGATCCGATGTCACCGGATCTTGCAGCAGTCCCGCCTGAGTCAAGGCACGGTTCAGTTCTCCGCAGGGCGCGATCCGCGATCGGATCAGATATACCGGCCGCAGAGTAGCTAATACTCTACGATCAACTAGAGAAACCCGCAGCTCTACGACTCGGCACTCGCCCGGAGGCAGTTATGGCACTGGTTCCCGACAACACCCTCATCACCGAGACGCCCGAAGAGGGTCGCGAGCTGGCGATCATGCTGGCCCGCAAGACCATTGGCGCCATCCAGGCCGACCCTGAGATCCGTGCGGGTTTGCGGCCGATGTATGCCAACGATCCGGCCTCACTCACCGCCGCGGGGCATGTCGTGGCCATCGAGTTCGCGACTATTGCAGCAGCGAACGATTACTGGAGGGACTGACTTCTGTCGACGTACCGAACCGCCATGTCCGCTGACGTCTTGGCCGTTGCGTTTGCCGTAGGGAAAGGCCGCTGGAGCAGTGTTCCTCGCGTCTTGGCCGCACCGCCAGGACTGGACTAACGGAGTCGAGCAGATGACGACCACGTTCCTGATTCCGACCGAACCGATCGTGTCGATCGCGGAGTACCTCGAGGGCGGCGTCGGCGGTTCGGGCATCCGGCGTGCCCACGAGCTGGGCCCGGAGGCCACGATCGAGTTGGTGGCGACGTCCGGCTTGCGGGGGCGGGGTGGCGGGGGGTTCCCGACCGGCAGGAAGTGGGTGGGTGTCGCCGAGCAGGTCGGCGGTCGACGCTACGTGGTGTGCAACGGTGCGGAGGGGGAGCCGGGCACGTTCAAGGACCGCGCCCTCCTGCGCTCGAATCCGTTCCAGCTC
>WBZX01002279.1_pt1 | contig 13235 bp, 15 predicted proteins | sample 5204211 | NCBI WGS metagenome assembly WBZX01 (sample SAMN12344362, study PRJNA552823) | activated sludge metagenome | biome: Activated sludge suspended growth; feature: Nitrification reactor; material: Wastewater; isolation source: activated sludge from nitrification reactor of wastewater...
TCGACTTCGGGCTGGCCAAGGCCAAGGGCGACTTCGACCTGGCCAACGCCCGCTTCGCCAAGGACCTTGCCGCCAAGCTCGACCCGGCCGAGTGCGTCGCCTCGCTGCGGGCCCACGCGGACCATCGCTTCAAGCCGCCGGGCTTCGGCCCCGAGGCCCCGCTCACCGACGTCGTGGTGCACGGCGCCGACATCCTGCGTCCGCTGGGTCGCTCGGTGGCCGTCGCCCCCGAGGCGCTGGCCAAGTCGCTGGTGTTCGTCCTGGAGCGAGAGGGCGGGCGAGGGTTCCCGAAGCTCGACATCGACGACCTGCACTTCGAGCCCACCGACGTGGACGTGTCGGGAGGGCACGGCTCCAAGGTCGTGCACGGCCCGGCGCTGTCCATGATCGCCACGCTGCTGGCCCGCACCACGTTCGACGATGACCTGACCGGCCCGGGCGCAGACCTGCTGCGCGAGCGCTTGCTGCAGTAGCGGGCGCAGCGGGCTCAGCCGGCCGCTCGCTCCACCTGCGCCCGCTGGCCGGGGCTCAGCACCTTGACCACCTCGCGCCGCGTCACGCCCGAGGCGCGAGCCGCTCGCGGCAGGAACCAGTCGAACACGAGGTCGGGGCGCTTCCGCCCGGTGTCTCGCAGGACCCAGCCGATTGCCTTGCGGATGAAGAACTCGCGGTCCTCGAGCAGCGCGTCCGCGTAGCGGGTGAAGCGCTCCCAGTCCCCTCCACCGGCGCGCAGCGGCTTGAGGAGGGTGAGCAGGGCGGCCCGTCGGATCCAGAGGTCCGGGTCGGTGGCCCAGCGGTCCAGGACCGCGCCCAGCTCCGGGTGCGCCACGACCAGCGGCCCCATCACGCAGGGTGCGAGGACGTCCACCAACGCCCACGTGCGGGCCTCGCGCAGGAGGCGCTCCACGAGCGCAGCATCGGCCGGGCCGAGCAGCCCCACGTGCGCCTCGAGTGCGAACCCTGCTGCTGCCCGGCGCTCGTGGATCGGAGCGGCCCACAGCCCTTCGGCCACCGCCACCACCAGGCCGTGTGAAGGGGCCGGCCGCCGGGGGAGGTGGTCCCGGACCGCCTGGCGGGTGGCGGGCACGCTGGCGCCGTAGTGGGTGAGGGTGCTCTTCAGGTAGGCCCGTTCGTGCTCGGCCCGATCCGGGCTGCCCGCCGCTCGCAGCTGTGCGTCGATGGCCGCCACGATGGCATCGACCGAGTCAGCGCTGGGCGGGCCGGTGGCGGGGCCGGTGGTGTCGGATCCGTCCATGGTCCGACTCAACCACACGGTGCGGCGATGCACCGAGCCGAGGCCTCGGTAGCCTCTGCGCCATGCCCAGCGACTTCGCCCTCAAGGCCATGAACACCGCCCACCGGATCATCCTCAAGGGGTCGTTCGGCAAGTTGGGTTGGACGGCGGGCAACATGCCGGTGCTCGAGCTCACCACCATCGGGCGCAAGAGCGGCGAGGCCCGCTCGGTGATGCTCACCTCGCCCATCCAAGAGGGCGACACGGTCGTGGTGGTGGCGTCCAAGGGCGGCGAGGACACGCACCCGGCCTGGTTCTTGAACCTCCGCGCCAACCCCGACGTGCAGGTGGCCATGGGTGGCGCCGCCAAGGCGCCCTACGTGGCCAAGGTGGCCGACCCCACCGAGCGCGCTCGCCTGTGGCCCACGGTCGAGGCCAACTACAAGGGCTACGCGGGCTACCAGAAGAAGACCGACCGCGAGATCCCGCTGGTCCTGCTCACCCCCAAGGGCTGAGCCCCCGGCTCGCCGTCACGTGCGCGCAGCTGGCCCACACGGCACCCACCAGACCTGGCAGGCTTGCGCCGATGGCTGACGCGCCGATTCCCACGGGTGGCACCCCCAAGCGGGGCTCGCGAGACGTGAAGCGGATCACCGCGTCGCTGGCGCTGGTCGCGCTGCAGCGCCTGTCCGACCCTGAGGTGCGGGCACAGCTGGCGAAGCACAGCCGCACCATCGCCGACAGCGCTCGCGAGTGGCGGGCCGAGCGGGCCGCGCAGCGAGCCGATCTCGTCACCGTGCCGGGAGCCAGGACGGGCACCGCTGGCATCGCCGACCGGTTCGGGCGGCGCAAGCTCGAGCGCCGCATCGAACGGCTGCGCTCCACGGTGCTGGCGCTGGGCGAGGGCCGTCCGGAGCTGGCCCGCTCGCTCGACCCGGTCCTGGCCGCGCTCGAGGAGGTCAGCTCCGCCCTGGACGTGGCCGCGGCGCTCGCCCTGCCCCGACGGGTGTGGGCCCACCAGCGCGTCGATCACGTGCTCGACGAGCTCGAGACCGGGCTGTTCGAAGCGGCGCTGCCCCAGCTGCCCGGCCCGTACGGCTAGCCCAGGCTGCGCCTCGGCATCGCTCAGCGGGCAGACGCGGCGGTGCACGCCACCACCACCAGGCCGAACAGCATCTGGGTGATGCCGATGGCCTTGACCGGCCACACCGGCCGCCGAGCGAGCACCACCTGCGCCGCGGCCAGCGCCGCCACGGCCGCGGCACCGCCCACGACGCCGGCTTCAGCCAGCACCGCCGCTGTGGCCAGGGCCAGCCCCATCGCCTGGGCCAGGTCGCTGGTGCGTCGATCGTCGGGCCTACCGTGGACTCGGGCCACCTGTGCTCGGACGAACGGGATGGACGCCACCGACCGGGCAGCGAGCACCAGCCAGAGCGCCCCGGCCAGTGCCCAGCTGGTCCCGCCGGCGAGGACGATGGCGGCCGCGACTGAGGCGATGCCACCGGCCCCCGCCAGCTCGGGCGCCAGGCGTCGGCTCCGGCTGCGCACGTCGAACCACAGCTCGGTCGCCACCAGCGGCGCCGCTGCCGCCAGGGGCGCGGCCCAACGCAGGTCGGCCGACCACCGCACCGTCGCGGCTGCCAAGGCGGCCAGCAGCACCGCCTCCCCTGCGGCGATGCGTGCGGCAGCGGTGTCGCGCGGCAGCCACCGGTCGCGACGTCGATCGACGAGCGCGACCTTCAGTGGTGTGCGGATCAGGAAGGCGAGGAAGGCGGCGGCTCCCAGCGCCGCGCCTGCGCTCGAGGGGCCGACCAGCAAGCCGAGCAGCACGGGCTCCAGGGTGAGTCCCCAACCGCCGTGCTCGGTGGGCACCGCCACGGTGCGCCACGTGGCGCGGGCCGTAGGGGGTGGGTTGGTCGGCTCGCCGTCGACCGGCCACCGCTGCAATGCCCGAGCGAAGGCGTCGGCGAGCGCGTCCTCGGCCAGGTCGAGCCGGCGCGTGCGTGCGACGAGCAGCGACAGCAGGCGGCCCCACTCGCGGCGCTGCAACGCCGCGAGTCGGGCCGACACGCCGAGCTGCTCGTCGGCCTCAGTCGAAGACGACGACCGGTCGGATCTCGATGTCATACGGGGGCAGGATCCGGCAGAGTTCGACGAGCGTGTCGAGGTCGGGCGCATCGATCACGTAGAAGCCGCCGATCTGCTCGGTCGCCTCGGCGAAGGGGCCGTCGGTGACGCTGAACGATCCGCCACGCGTGCGGAGCGTGGTGGCCAGCGACGCGTCGGTGAGCGCCTCGCCGCTGACGATCTCGACGCCGTCGCGCTCGGCGCACGCCTGGGCGAACGCGCCGTGCTGCTCCATCGACACCTGCTGCTCCTCGGGTGTCATGTCGTCCCAATGGGACGTCTCGCCGTAGCTGGCGAGCAGGACGAAGTACTTCATGTGGCCTCCAAGGTGATCGGCCGACGGTCGTCGCCGGCACCAGGATGACGCGCAGCGCCCATCGGAATCGACATGCGGTCGACAGGAAAGTGGATCTGGCGGTGGGGGAGAGCCGTCAGGCGTGGCCCTGTACCGGCTGGGGCGTGTACGGCGCCTCGAGCTCGCGGATCTCGTCCGGTGTGAGGCAGATGTCGAGCGACGCGATCGCGTCGGTGAGGTGCTCGGGCTTGGTCGCCCCGACGATCGGCGCGGTGACGGCCGGGTGCTTCGACACCCAGGCGAGCGCGATCTGGGCCCGCGGCACACCGCGCTCGGCGGCGATGCGGGCGACGGCGTCGATCACGCCGCGGTCGGCGGTGCCGTACAGCGTCTTGCCGAACTCGTCGGTCTCCTTGCGGGTGCTCGACTCGCTCGGGTCGCGGGTGAGGAACCCGCGAGCGAGCGGGCTCCACGGGATCACGCCGACGCCCTGGTCGACGCAGAGCGGCAGCATCTCGCGCTCCTCCTCGCGGTAGACGAGGTTGTAGTGGTTCTGCATCGTGACGAACGTCGTCCAGCCGTGCGTCTCGGCGACGTGCTGCGCCTTCGCGAACTGCCACGCCCACATCGACGAGGCGCCGATGTACAAGGCCTTGCCGGCCTTCGCCACGTCGTGCAGCGCTTCCATCGTCTCCTCGATCGGCGTGCGGGTGTCGAAGCGGTGGATCTGGTAGAGGTCGACGTAGTCGGTGCCGAGTCGGCGCAGGCTCTGGTCGATCTCGAACATGATCTCCTTGCGCGACAGCCCACCGCCGTTGGGGCCGCTGCGCATCGGGATGTACACCTTCGTGGCGAGGACGATCTCCTCGCGCCGTGCCATGTCGGCGAGCGCTCGGCCGACGAACTCCTCGCTGGTGCCGTCGGAGTAGGCGTTGGCGGTGTCGAAGAAGTTGATGCCGGCGTCGAGCGCCTGGCGGATGAAGCCGCGGCTCGTGTCCTCGTCGAGCGACCACGAGTGCGTGCCGCGGTCCGATGCGCCGTAGCTCATGCAGCCGAGGCAGATGGGGGAGACGTCGAGGCCGGTGCGGCCGAGTTTGCGGTACTTCATCGCCGCAGCCTACGAGCCGACGGCGGCGCCCTCCGGGGCGAGTTCGACCGTGGTGTCGGGCGCGGGCCGAGTGGCGAGCCAGCAGCCGCTGATGACGAGCACGAAGCCGACGACGATCGCCGCGGTGAACGGCTCGTCGAGGAACACCGCACCGAGCGCGACGGCCACGACCGGGTTGACGAAGGTGATGACGGTGGCGCGTGCGGCACCGATCTCCTCGATCAGCCGGAAGAACACGACGAACGCGAGCCCGGTGCACACCAGTGCGAGGGCCACCACGCTCCACGTGGCCTTCATCGATGGCATCTCGTCGGGCAACGACACGGCGGCGATCGGGGCGTAGATGACGCCGACGATGGTGAGCGACATCGCGATCACGCCCATCGACGGCACATCGGCGAGTCGGCGGCTGATGATGAACGGTGCCGTGGCGTAGCAGACGCACACGACGATCACGAACGCCACGCTCCACCACGGCGGCGCGCCGTCGCCGCGCAGGTCGTTGCCGACCAGCAGCGACACGCCACCCACGCCGAGCGCGATGCCGGCGAGGCGGATCGGGCGCAGCGCCGAACGGTCACCCAGCGCGAACGCTGCCAGCGCGCCGAAGATCGGCACCGACGAGATGATCAGTGCGGCGAGGCCCGACGCGAGGTGCTGCTCGGCGGTGGTGAGCAGGATCCAGGGGATCGCCATCTCGAGGATCCCGAACGCGGCGATCGGCCGCCAGTGGGGGAGGGCCTGGCGCAGGTCGCCGCTGCGGGCAGCGAGCGTAAGCAGCACGGCGGCAGCGAGTGCGGTGCGGCCGAACACGACGACCGACGGCTCGAGCTCGTCGACCGCGACGGAGATGAAGAAGTACGGCACGCCCCAGATGCACGCCATCGCCCAGAAGAGCACCCACCCCCGTTTGGTCATCCGACGATCCTGCCAAGCGGGTGTGCGATCGCACCATCGAGAACCCTGATGATGTCGAACAGCACCGGTGATCGACGGATCGTCAGATGCGGCGCCACGCCGTGGACAGGGCGCGCTGCACGGCGCCCTCGTCGGCACCGAGTTGGCGGGCGACGATCACCAACTGCTCGGCCGCTGCCTCGAGCGCCGCCGTCGACTCGCGCGTCGACACGGCGGCGCCCTCGGCCACGTACGTGCCGTTGCGGCCGTGCCGTTCGATCACCGCGTCGCCCTCGAGCAGCTCGTAGGCGCGTTCGATGGTGCCCTTGGCCAGCCCCAGGTCGGCGGCCAGCTGCCGAATCGTCGGCAACCGGGTGCCGGGCGTGAGCGTGCCCGCCGCGACCATGCGGCGGATCTGCTCGCGCACCTGCTCGTAGACCGGCAGGGCGCGGTTCGGGTCGACCGACAGGATCATCGACCGCTCACGCGATCACCGGCCCGCGCACGCCCTCTTTCAGGAAGTCGAGTCCGAGGCGACGGTTCTGCCACCACAGCACGGCGGCCGTGAACCAGCACACGGTGCCGAGGAACGACGCGAGATCGCCGAGCAGCGGGGTCAGCGAGTCGGTCGCCTCGGCCAGCATCGCGAGTCCGAGGTAGGTGGCCGGACGGGCGAGGCCACGGCCGATGGCCAGCTCGCGGGCCAGGTCGTCGGCGCAGGTGAGCTCGGGCGACACGGCCGGTCGTGCCCGGGTGACCACGCGCTCCTGCATCAGCCGGGTGAGGCCGAGTGCGGCGAGCGCGGCCAGGGCCCACCAGCTGGCCGACCGGGTGTCGCCGCCCCACAGCCCCAGGAAGCCGAGCACCGCGGCGACGATTCCCACGCCCACCATCCACCGGAGGTCGCGAGTGGTCAGGTAGTCGCCCACACGCCGGACCTCGATCCGTGCGACGCGCGGACCGGCCGGACGTCGGGCGTGGTGCAGTTCGGCGATCATCGCCCCGAGGTAGATGCCGCCCGCGCCGAACAGCAGCAGGCTGCCCTGGAAGTTGGTGGCGAGCAGGCAGGCGACCAGCCCGGCGAAGCCGCCGACGAACCGCGCCCAGCGGGCCCTCTCGAGCCACCGGGTGAGCAGGCGCTGCTGCTCGGGGTGCGCGGCCAGGTGCTGCGCGAGTTCGGGTGCGTCGGCGTCGACCCCCGCGAGCTGCACGCCGAGGCTGAGCAGGACGTAGAACACCAACACCACGGCGACGGTGAGATTGAGCACGAGCCACAGGTGCGGCCCGTCCGTGCGCTCGCCGCCGGCGCGTATCGGCAGCAACAACATCACCGCCAGCACGAACACGCTCAGGACGAGCGCACCCCGCCAGCCGGCGATGCGTCGCCACCCCGTCAGCTGATGTCGATTCCCTCTTGACCGTCCCATTGTCCTAGGACAATATGACAAACAGTTCCCGACGACAAGAGGCAATCGCGATGGACACGCTCACCGCTCCGGTCACCGACCCGGATCCGATCGATCTGCTGATCCCACCGCCGCGCCCCTGGTGGGTGCGCCTGCTCGTGGGCCTCGCGGTGGTCGGCCTGGTCGGGGCAGGCTCGTGGCTCGTCGGCTTCGGCTATCTGTACCCCCGGCCCGAGTGCTGTGGCAGCGGCAGCGGCTCGTCCGACCTGGTGCTCGCGCCCGATGCCGAATCGGTGCTGGTGCTGATGTACGCCTACAACTCGAGCGGGCGCGACCTGACGATCGAGTCGGCCGACGTGGTGCTCCCCGGCGCCCGCGTGCTCGACGTGACGCTGGCCGACTCGCCGTGGAACGGGTCCCTCTCGCTGGCCCCCGGACGCGCACTACCCACCCTGTGGCCGGGCCACCAGGGCGTGCGACTCGTCGTCCAGTTCGTCCCCGAGAGCTGCACCGCCGGCTCGGGCGACTGGGGTACCGCGAGCGTGCGGCTCGACGTGGTCAACGCGTGGCTGCCATCGGTCGACCGCACGTACGAGCTGCCCGAGCCCGTCGTTCGCGCCGACGCACTGGTCGTCTGGCCGCCTGACGACTCGACCGACTGGTCGTCGATCCGCGACCCGCTCGCGGCCGCGTGCGGCCTGCTCGGCCGCGGCTGACCGACCCGGTGGTCCGTGAGTCGGCGGCCCCGCGGTGGGACCGCCCGCTCACGAACGCCTGATGTCGTGAGCCACAGGGCCCGTGGGTGGGTCCGCTGGCTCACGGACCTCGGGCTTCGTGAGCGGTCGGACGGCGCTCCGCTGACGGGTGTCGTCGGGGCGGTTGACAGAATCGGGCGTGGACGCGTCGGCCGGGGACCGGTGCGCCGGGAGGGGAGCCGTGGGTGCCGCCGACACCGCACTGAGCGAGGACGAACGCCGGGCGTTCGAGGACGAGGCCGTCGCCTGGCTCGACGCGCACGCCGAACGCCGCCCCGTCGTGACCGCTTCCACCACGTGGGGCGAGGGCCAGGAGATCGCGCTCATGGGTGGCTCGACCTCGATCGAGGCCGAGCGCGAGCACATCCGCGTGGCCAAGGCGTGGCGCGCCCAGGTGTTCGATGCCGGCTTCGGATGGCTCGGCGGTCCCGTCGAGTACGGCGGCGCCGGACGCCACCCCGACCTCGATCACGTGTACCGGGCGATCGAGGGGCGCTACGACGTGCCCGACCAACGCGCCTGGAACGTCACGTGGGAGATGGTCGCCCCGGCCGTGCTGCACCACGGCAGCGAGGAGCTCAAGCGACGGTTCCTCCGGCGCTTCTACCGGGGTGAACTGCTGTGCTCGCAGCTGCTGAGCGAACCCGAGGCGGGGAGCGACCTCGCCGGACTGCGCACGCGCGCCGAGCGCGACGGCGACGAATGGGTGGTGAACGGGCAGAAGGTGTGGAGCTCGTACGCCCACCTCGCCGACATCGGCCAGCTGATGGCGCGCACCGATCCCGACGTGCCCAAGCACCAGGGCATCTCGATGTTCATGCTGGAACTCGACAGCCCTGGCGTCGATCGTCGTCCGTTGCGGCAGATGAACGGCAACGCCGAGTTCAACGAGATCTTCCTCACCGGCGTGCGCGTGCCGCACGCCAACATGGTCGGCGAGCCCGGCGGTGGGTGGCGCGCCGTGTTGACGACGCTGATGAGCGAGCGCCGCGCGGTCGGCTCGGGTTCCGGCTCGACGATCGACCCGGTCGACGTGATCACCCGTGTGGCGCAGCACCTCGAGCGAACCGGCGACCCGGTGGTGCGTCAACGTCTCGCGGTCCTGCACACCGACAGCCGCCTGCTCGAGTGGCTCGGGATGCGGCTGGCCGAGGACGTCGCGGCCGGCAACGAACTCGGGCCGCAGGGGTCGGTGATGAAGCTGCTCGCGAACCAGCGCAACATCCGGCTCGGCACCCTCGCCGGGCAGCTGCTCGGTCCGGCGATGGTGGCCGACTCGGGTGAGTGGAACACGTTCGCCTGGAGCGACTTCCTGTGCAGCGCCCCCGGCCTGCGCATCGCCGGCGGCACCGACGAGATCCAGCGCAACATCCTCGGCGAGCGCGTGCTCGGCCTGCCACGAGAGCCGGGTCGGTCGTGAGCGAGTTCGTCCGTCTCGACATCGAGCCCCCGGTGGCGGTGGTCACGCTCGACCGCGCCGATCGGCTCAATGCGCTGACGTATCCGATGATCGGCGAGTTCCTGCGGGCGATCGCGGCCGCCGTGGACGATCAGCGCGTGGTGGGCATCGTCGTCACCGGTGCCGGTCGAGCCTTCTGCGCCGGACTCGACATGGCGCAGCTCGCGAAGTCCGCCGAGGGTGAGGTGCCCGACAGCACCCGCGATCCCGACGATCCCGACCAGCTGCCGGCGTTGTTCTCGCAGCTGCTGTCGGTGCCCAAGCCCGTCATCGCTGCGGTCAACGGCGTCGCGGCAGGCGGTGGGTTCGTGCTGGCGATGATGTGCGACCTGCGCTTCGCGGCCGAGACCGGAGGCTCGTTCACGACGTCGTTCTCGAGGCGCGGCCTGGTGGCCGAGCACGGCACCAGCTGGATCCTGCCGCGCCTCGTCGGCACCAACCGGGCGCTCGACCTGCTGTGGAGCTCGCGCCGCGTCGATGCCGCCGAGGCGTACCGCATGGGATTCGTCGACCGTGTGGTGCCCGACGACCAGCTGGTCGAGCACGCCTGCCAGTACGTGCGGGAATTGGCCGCAGCCACGGCGCCGCGCTCGCTCGCGCTGATGAAGCAGCAGGTGCTGCGCGGCTGGTCGCAACCGATCGGCGAGGCCCTGCGCCAGGTCGACGACGAGATGCGCGCCTCGCTCACCCATCCCGACACGATGGAGGGCGTCGTGTCGTTCGTCGAGAAGCGGGCGCCCGTCTTCGCCCCGTGGAGCCCCGAGTGAACGGATGGAGCAAGCGATGACCGAGTGGGACGAGATCCGCTACGAGGCGAGCGACGGCATCGCGACGCTCACGATGCACCGGCCCGAACGTCGCAACGCGATGACCAACCGGATGGTGCGCGAGACCGCCGAGGCCCTCGCCGCGGCAGCGACCGACACCTCGCTGCGCGTGCTGGTGCTCACCGGCGCGGGCAGCACGTTCTGCCCGGGCGCCGACCTGAACTGGGTGGCCGACGGCGGCGAGACCGCACCCGAGGACCGGCTGAGCCCCGACCACTTCCGCATCCCGCAGCTGCTGCACGAGATGCCGGCGATCACCATCGCCGCCGTGAACGGCGCCTGCGCCGGCGCGGCGATGGGCTGGGCGTGCGCGTGCGACCTGCGGTTCGCCACCCGGTCGGCGCGGTTCAACACGGCGTTCCTCGACGTCGGTGTCGCGGGCGACATGGCGCTGCCGTGGTCGTTGCCACGATTGCTCGGCGCCTCGAAGGCTCGCGAGCTGATGCTCCTGCCCGACAAGTTCGACGCGGCCGAGGCGCAGCGCATCGGGCTGGTGGCCCGCGTGTTCGACGACGACACGTTCGCCGCGCAGGTCGAAGCGGCGATCGAGCGGCTCACCGCAGCGTCGCCCGCCGCACTGTCGACCCTGAAGCGCAACTTCCTCGACGCCGAGCACCAGGACGTCGGCGAGTTCGCGGTCGTCGAGGCCGAGCGCCACCTGGCGCTGTTCCGGCTCGACGACACCCGCGAGGCGTTCGCCGCGAAGGTCGAGAAGCGCCGCCCGCGGTTCACGGGTCGCTGACGAGCGCGTCAGTCGATCGCCACGCGGGGCGAGCGCTGATACGGCGTCACCGACGCCGCGCCCATCACCAGTTCGGCGGCCACGGCGGCGATCAGGCCGGGCACCACGAAGCCGGGCTGGCCGGTGGTCTCGGCGACGAACATCACACTCGCCAGCGGCACGCGGTAGCCCGCGCCCAGGAACGCAGCCACGCCGACGACGGTGAACAGGCCGGGGTCGAGGGTGTGCACGGCATCGCCCGTCATGCGACCCACCAACGCGCCGCCGACCGCGAGCGGGATGAACACGCCACCCACGCCACTGGCCCCCACGGAGAGGCAGGTGCCCAGGCAGCGGATCAGCAGGACGGCGGCCAGCACCCACATCGCATGGTCGCCGGCAGTGGCCCAGCGGATCACGGCATAGCCCGATCCGAGCGTGAGCGACTCGCCGGTGGCCAACCGCGTCAGCACGAACAGCCCGATCATCGACGGGCCGACGACGGCCAGTCGCAACCACACCGGGCGCGTCGCGGCCGCCGATTTCGCCAGCATGATCCCCTTCGCGAACACGCGGGCGCCGAGTCCGGCGACCACGCCGAGCGCCACCGCGCCGGCCAGGTCGCGGAACTCGAAGCCGACCTGCTTGGTCTCGCCGAACAGCGGCTCGGTGCCGTTGATCGCGGCGAACACGAGGTAGCCGCTCGCGGCCGCCACCGAGGCCGGCAGCAACATGCGTCGAGCGAGGTCGTCGCGATAGGGCACCTCGAGCGCGAACACCACACCGGTCGCGGGTGCCTTGAAGATCGCCGCCACGCCGGCGGCCGCGCCGGCCACCAGCAGCGTGCGGTGGTCGGCGTCGCGGAACGGGCGGGGCAGCCGGCGTTGGATGCTCGAGCCGATCGTGGCGCCCGCATAGATCGACGGGCCCTCGAGGCCCATCGGGGCTGCGCCGCCCAGGGTGGCGAGTGCCGCGACGGCGCGGATGCCGAGCGCCCGCAGCGACAGTTGGTGTGCAGGGTCGTGGTACGCGTGCAGGTACTCGTCGGCCGTCGCTGCGTTGAGCCCTTGCCAGCGCAGCAGGATCGCGCTCACCGACAGGCCGGCCACCGGTGCGATCGCACCCAGCCAGAGCGGGGCGTCGAGCAGGTGGGGCACGATCTCCTCGGCGACGAGCCGGTCGAACAGTGCGACCACGAGCCCCGTCACGACGCCCGTGATCGCGGCCATCAGCACCACCTCGCGCGACCGGCGGGCGAGCTGCGACAGCTCTTCCTGGCGTCGTTGCGGCAGCCGGACGGTGCGCTTCATCGCGGCCACGGCACCGTCGGGTCGTCGTCGGCGATCGAGCCGGCGGCGCGGTCGAACAGCTCGAACGCGGCGATCACGGACGCTCGCTCTGCGGGCGCGAGCCGCCGAGCGACGGTCAGCAGGTCTCGGCGCCGCCGATCGATCGCGCGCCGGACGAGCTCGCGCCCGTCGTCGGTGAGGGTGAGCTCGACCTCGCGGCGGCTGTCGGGTGACGGCTGGCGATCGATCAACCCCTTCGCGACGAGCCGGTCGCAGAGGCGGGTCGCGGTCGAGGGATGAACGTCGAGTTCTGCGGCGAGCGATGCCAGGGTCCGAGGGGCGCGTTCCCACATCACGACGAGCGCTCGGAACTGCACGACGCTCACTTCGTCGCCCACCGAGGCGATCGACCGCGCGGCCACGGCGACGAGGCGTCGCGAGGTCACCAGCAGCGCGTCGACCGTGTCGCTGGCGGATGGGGTGGCGGACGGCATCATTGCCATGCTACATCCATTGCATCCATGCAACGATGTGCCGCACGGGACCGGATGCGGTCGACGTTCGGTGCCCGATGGGGCTGGTTGCCCTCGAGCTTCAGGCGGCCGTGGGCGTGAGCGACCAGCGGATGAGCTGGGTGATGGCGGCCCCGGCCGGGCGGACGAGCACCTGCTCGCTCACCGGCAGGAACGGCAGGCGCAGGGGCCACCGGGTCCACGCGGGCAACAGGCTGACCGCCGCCGCGCCGAGCATCGTGTACGGAGCGCGGGCGGCCAGCGGGAGCGGCGGTTCGAGCAGCAGGAACCGGGCCGCCTCGCGGGCCTCCTTGGTGCCGCGCAGCTCGGACCGGTACTCGCGCAGCTCGGCGCGCAACTCGCGGACGTTCACGGGTGGTTCGTTGACGCCGAGCTTCCTGGCCACCAGTGCGGTGTCGGCCACGTAGCCGTCGGCCTCGTCCGGCGACAGCGGCCGGCTGCCGTAGCGCTGGTGCGCAGCGAGGAAGCTGTCGACCTCGCACACGTGCACCCAGCGCAACAGGTGTGGGTCGTTGGCGGAGTACTTCCGGCCGTCCGGGGCGATCCCGACCACGCGTTCGTGCACCTTGCGGACGGTCGCGATC
>WBZX01002280.1_pt1 | contig 13233 bp, 7 predicted proteins | sample 5204211 | NCBI WGS metagenome assembly WBZX01 (sample SAMN12344362, study PRJNA552823) | activated sludge metagenome | biome: Activated sludge suspended growth; feature: Nitrification reactor; material: Wastewater; isolation source: activated sludge from nitrification reactor of wastewater treatment...
ATCGATCATGACTGAAACCACGCAACACCGTTACGACGACCTGTTCCGCCTCGACGGCAAGGTCGCCGTCGTCACCGGCGGCGCCGGCATCCTCGGCCGCGGCTATTGCCGCGCGCTGGCCGAGCGGGGCGCCACGGTGATCGTCGCCGACATCAACCAGGCCGCCTGCGACACCCTGGCCGCCCAGCTCGCCGCCGAAACCGGCGCCGCGGTGCGCGGCCTCGCCGTCGACCTGTCCTCCGAAGCCTCCATCGTCGCCTGGGCCAAGGCCATCCTCGACACCCACGGCCGCGTCGATGTGCTGATGAACAACGCCGCCGCCAAGGCCGACGGCTTCTTCGCGCCGCTCGAAAACTATTCGCTGCAGACCTGGAACGAGGTCATGGCGGTGAATGTGAATGCGCTCTTCCTGGCCGTGCGCGAACTCGGCCCCGGCATGGCCGAGCGGGGCAGCGGCAGCATCATCAACGTGTCGTCGATCTACGGCGTGGTCGCCCCCGACCAGCGCATCTACGAAGGCTCGTGGTACGCCGACCTCGGCGGCGCGATCAACACCCCGATGATCTACTCCGCCACCAAAGGCGCCGTGGTCGCGATGACCCGCTACCTCGCCACCTACTGGGGGCCGCGGGGGGTGCGCTGCAACTGCCTGACGCCCGGCGGCGTGGCTTCCGGCCAGAACGAGGAGTTCGACCAGCGCTACTCGGCCCGCGTGCCGATGGGCCGCATGGCGAAGGCCGACGAGATGATCGGCGCGCTGCTCTACCTCGCCTCGGACGCCTCGTCCTACGTCAACGGCCAGAACCTCATCGTGGACGGCGGCTGGACCGCATGGTGATCGCCGCCGCGGCGGCGGCCGGCGACGATCTTGCCGGCTGCGCCTTCTACATCCCCGCCAAGGGGCAATCCACGTCGATCCCGCGCAAGAACCTCGCCCCGCTCGGCGACCGCACCCTGGTTCAGCTGCCGATCGAGATCGCGCTGGGGCTCGGCGTGCCAGCCGGGCGCGTCGTGGTGTCCACCGAGGATGCCACCATCGCCGACGTGGCCCGGCGCTCCGGCGCCAGCGTGTGGCCGCGGCCGGCCGAACTGGCCACCTCGACCGCGACGGTACGCCAGGTTCTGCTGCACGATGCCGGGCGCCTGCACGCCCTGCTCGGCGACGACGGCATCGTCACGGTGCTGCTGCCGACCTCGCCGTTCCGCCGCGCGGAAGACGTGCGCCGCGCCGTCGCGACGCTGCGGGCCCACCCCGAGGCACACGGACTGGTCAGCGTCAGCCCCTACCCGAGCCCGGTCAGCTACCGCCTCGAACTGGCCGAAAGCGGCGGACTGCTGGGGTTTCCGGAAGGCGACGAAGTCTTCAACAGCCGTTCGCGGCGCCAGCAGAACACGCCCTTCCACTATCCCGACGGCGCGATCTACTGCGTCCGCATCGCGCGTTTCATCGCCGATCCGCGTTTCTTCGTGCAGGGCCTCACCCTCGGGCAGATCTCGTCGCCACCGGCGGGCCTCGACATCGATACCGCCGAAGATCTCGAATTCGCTCACCTCGTTGCCGAAAGACTTTCCAAGCAGGGATTCTGAACATGCCGAAACATTCCGCCGAGGTCGCCGGCCTGCCAGTCGGGGCCGGGCATCCCGCCTTCCTGGTCGCCGAACTGGGGGTCACCCACGAAGCCTCGCTGGAGGTGGCCAGCCAGATGATCCGCGCCGCCAAGGAGGCGGGTTTCAACGCGGTGAAGGTCGAGTGCATCGACGCCGACCGTCTCGTCGCCAGCGACTACCGGGATGCCATCCAGTACAGCTTCAGCACCCTGTCCGGCGACACCCGGACGATCAACTACCACGAGCTGCTGAAGCAGGTTTCGCTCGGCTACGATGAGATCGGCGAACTGGCGCGCATCGCCCGCGCCCTCGACATGCCCTTCTTCGGCACCGCTTTCGACATCGACACGGTGGCCTTCCTCAAGTCCATCGGCACCTGCGCGATCAAGATATCGAGTGGCGAGATCGACCACTTCCCGCTCCTTGAGGCGGCCGCCCGCACCGGCCTGCCGGTGTTCTTCGATTCGGGGCGGGCCAGCGTCGTCGAGGTCCTGATGGCCGTCGAGGCGCTCACCGCAGCCGGCTGCGCGGCGCCCATCGTGATGCACAACCCGTCGGGCTATCCGGCGCCGCCGCGCGACGTGTGCCTCGAGACGATGGATATCTACCGCCGGGCGACCGGCCTGCCGGTCGGCTTCTCGTGTCACACCCGCGGCAACGCGATGGTCCATGCCGCCGTGGCGCTGGGCGCCAACGTGATCGAAAAGCCGCTCAGCCGCGACAACACCATCGAAGAAGACGAACACATCTTTGCGATCAACGTGGACGAACTCGGCGCCTTCGTCGGCGAGGTGCGGGCCATCGAGGCCGCGCGCGGCGTGGACCTGGCCAAGCTCGCCCACGGCGGCGACGCCACGGCCAAGATCCGTTTCCGCCAGTCGGTGGTCGCCGCCCATGACCTGCCGGCCGGACACCGGCTCGGCGCCGCCGACCTGGGTTTTGCACGGCCCGGTTTCGGCATCCGCCCGATCGATGCGGGACGCCTGATCGGGCGCCGCCTCGTCACTCCGCTCGCCGCCGGCGTGCTGTTGCAGGACAAGCATCTTGCCGACTGAGCGGGACAGCGCCCCGATGGGCGGCAGATTTCTTTTCGTCTTCGACGCCACCGCGCTGCCCGCCTGCGGCGACCCGACGCGCACCGTCAAGGCCCAGCTCGGCGTGCGCCTGCAGGCCGGCTGGCTGAATCTCTACGCAGGCGCCGCCGACCGCTCCTACGCCGCACGCATGGAGAACCTCGAGGTTCTCAAGACCTTCTCGACGATCCTCGGCCGGAGCGGGTTTTACTCCCGCTTCGAGCTTGCCGGCTGCCGCTATGGACGTTACCTGTTCGGCATCGGCTGGTCGGCGACCGAGCGCTACCTGCAGTACCGCCGCCTGCTCGCCGACTTCTGCGCACGCTACCAGCCCGGCGCCATCGACTGCGCCGGACTGGGCAACGCCCATCCGGTCGATGCCCGGGCCTTCCGCGCCTTCTGCGCCGAACACCGGATCGCATTCACTGAACTTCCCGCTGCGCCTCCCGCAACAGCGGCGGACGGCAGGCAGTGGAAGGGCTGCGCCGGCGCCTATGCCGGCTTCGGCAGCCTGGGCCGCGAACGCCTGTTCTTCCGCAACGGCGACCCGGCAATGCTTTACGACGAAGTCTTCCCCGTCGACCCGGGCAACGGCGGACTGCGCTTCGACCAGCACGTGGCGCCGTCGCGCTGCCATTTTCCGCTGGATGCGTCGTCCGGGGCGTTCGCCGGCTGGCGTTTCCGTTACCTGCATCTGCCCGGCACCCGGCTGCGGATTCAGCTCGCAGCCGCCGGCAAGGCCGTCGAGGTGTCGGCCACCCGCGACGGCTGGGGCTGGGGAACGGACGCGGCGTGGCAACGCCTCGGCCCGGTCGGCCCCATGTATCCGGGGCAAGGGCTGCTCATCCAGGATGGCCACGGCTACTTCTTCTTCGACGGAATGCCGGCGGTCGAATTGCCGCTGACGGCCACCGATCTGCCCGACGGCCTGCATGTGTCGGCCGAAGGACAGGGCGAGTGCTACACCTATCTCGACCGCATCCTCCTCACCGAAGCGCCCGCTGCCGGCGCCGCCGCGCTGTTCCGCCGCGGGCCGGCCGCCTTCGTCAGACCGGCGGCGCCCGTCGCCGCGGTCGGGCCACGCCACGTAACGGCCGCCGCGTTGTACCACCCGGCGCCCTGCGTCGCGCCGCCAGTGCATGGCCGGGTCGCGCGCCTGGCGGCCTTCTACCAGGACGGCTGGGACGAGTTTCCGGCACACGATGTGGCGATCCGCTGGATCAGCGCCCAGGAGCCGTGGCGGCTGGACGGCGGCGTGCTGCAGAGCGACGACGAGGAATACCTCTACCGGCCGATCGACATCGATTTCGTGCCGCTGCGCGAAGCCTGGCAGGCCGCCCTCGACCAGGATTTCGCAAGCGTGGCGGCGCAGCGGGCGCAGCTGCTGGCGGCCCGGCCCGACGAGGACTTCGTCGATTTCTTCCTCGCCAACATGAAGGCGGGCCTGCCGACCGTCGCCGCCATCGCCGGCGACGCGCTGCGTCTTCGCGCCTGCCTCGCCGATATCGCTCCGGATGCGCTGGTCGGGGCCCGCATCGACAACGCCTTTCCGTGGGCGGTGGCCGCCGCCCGGGAACACGGCATTCCCGCGCTGTCGTCGGAGATTTCCTTCATCTACCACGAAATCCACCGCCTCCACCGCCTGTCGCACGAGCCCGAAACGACCGCTGCGATCTCGGTGTGGGGGCTGGAGCACAAGCGGCGCATCGAGGAAATGGGACTCTCCTCGCCGGCCATCCACTGCGCCGGGCTGCCGGCCCTCGACCTGCACAAGCGTTGCCCGTCGGCGCTGGACCTGCCGGACGAGCAGCGACGCGAACTGGCCGCCTATCTCGGCTTCCGCCTGCAACCCGGCCCGGTGGTGCTCTACGGCGGCTGGTTCGGCGGACGCAATCCGATCTACGACGCCGACGAGTTTCGCCATGCGATCGCCGCGCTGCTCGAGGCGATGGCCCCGCTGGGCGTCGGCAACGTGATCATCAAGTCGATCTCGATGGACGATCCGCTGGGCATGCGCGCGGCCCTCGACGGCCTCGACATGGAGCGGGTGCACATCCTGCATCCGCAGCAGCCCTTCCATAACGCGTTCTACATCGCGCTGGCCGATGTCCACGTGGCCCTGCCCACCACCATGCTGGCCGAGTCCCTGGCCCAGCGCTGCCCGACCGTGGCGCTGTGGGCCGGCACCCTCGGCAGCTGGTATCCGGTATCGCAGCGGCAGATCGATCTGCTCGCCCGCATCGTGCCGGTGGCCGGCTCCTACCCCGAACTGGTCCGGATCGTGCGCAAGACCCTTGCCGAACGGCGCTTCGTGCCGCCCGCCGAGCCGGCGCTGCGCGAGCTTTTCGGCACGCTGCGGGAGGACAGCACGGCGCGCCTGGCCCGCATCCTGGGCACGCTGGTGCACGGCAAGGAAGCGGGCATTCTTGCTCATCTTCGCGGGTTGTGGCCCGCGCTAGTCGGAAGGTTGTCATCGAAATGAGTCATCCCACCTGGCGGGACATTGCCCGCCACACGCCCGGCGACGACTTCGCCATGAAGATCACCGCCGGCGGCATCGCCGAACGGCGGCGCCCGTTCGGCGAGAGCCTGCAGCACTTCGTCACCGACCTCGGCCGCATCGGCTTCATCGTGTCGTCGGAGGCCAAGGCCAAGATTTTCGACAAGGTGCTGGGCCAGCTGTGGCTGCTGCTCGAACCGGTCATCATGGCGGCGCTGTATTACTTCATCACCACGGTGGTGTTCAGCTACGTCGGCGAACAGCGGCAGTTCCTGTTCATCCTGACCTCGGTGGTGTTCTGGCGCTGGTTCTCGCGCACCGTGGACGGCTCGCCGCTGTCGATCGTCGGCTACGGCTCGGTGCTCAAGCAGACGCGCTTCCCGGTGATCATGGTGGTGCTGGCCTTCATGGCGACCGAGGCCTTCTTCTTCGGCATGTCCTTCCTGGTGCTGGCAGGTTTTCTGGCCGCCTACGGCCACTACCCGAACCTCAGCTATGTGTACCTGCCGCTGGTGCTGCTCGCGCAGTTCGCGCTGACCCTCTTCCTGACCATCCTGTTCTCGGTGGTCGGCACCTTCATCAAGGATCTGGGCGGCATCCTCTACGCCGTCACCGGCATCTGGTGGTACCTGTCGCCGGGCATCTACCCGGTGTCGCAGATTCCGCCCGACTGGATGTGGCTGTACATGCTGAATCCCTTCGCCCACCTGCTGCCGGCCTACCGCGACATCCTGATCGACGGGGTGGCCCCCGATCTGCTGCCGCTGCTGGTGATCTTCCTCGTCTTCTCCGTGCTGTCGGTGCTGGCGATCAAGGTCTTCAACTGGGTTCGTTACTACTTCTTCGCATTCCTGTAAGGGCGCTGCAGCACCATGCAAGCAATCAGCACATCGGCCCCGCCGACGATCCGGAATGCACTCGACCTGCTCGAAAAAGGCGATTTCCGCCACGCCCAGCGGATGGCCCGGAGCCTTGGCGACGCCCTGCCCGCGAAGCTGTTCGGCGCCCTCGCCCACGGCGCCGCCGAACTCGGTCCGCTGCTCGACGAGCACAGCCGGCAACTCGACACGCGGCGCCTGTTCGCCACCTGGAACCTGCCCGACGCGGGCGCCTGGCTGACGGCCGGGTCCGCACCGGGCCTGCGCATCGAAGGCAACGGCATCGTGCGCACCGGCGCCAGCCTCGAACTGGTGACGCTGGGCCAGCAGACCGCGGCGGTCCGCCTGGCCGGCCTGCCGGCCGGCGGCAGCTACATCGTCCATCTGCTGGCGAGCTTTCCAAGCAATGTCGGCGACAACTTCTACCTGTCCCTCGAAGGCGCGGACGGCGCCGAGTCGATCCGCTTCAGCAACACCGGCGTCGCGCTGGTGGTGGACGGCGCGGTGTGCACCGGCAACACCAAGAGCGCCAAGCTCTACACCCTGCAGGTGACGCCGGACAAGGCGCGCCTGTACGTGAACGGCATCCTGCAGAAGAGCAAGCGCCGGGCCGTCGCCCAGCGCTTCGACGAATTGGTGGTCAAGCTCATCGGCGAGCACGGCCCCGACCTGGCGGGCTTCGTCCATGGCCTCGAAGTCCAGCATTCGGCCGCCCCGGCCGGTCCGCCGTTCGGCGACGACCGCGGCCTGTTCGTGCTGCGCCTGCAGGAACTGCTCAAAGAAAAGGACGCCGGCGAGGTCTATCACCTGCTGAAAGGCATCGACGACGACTGGCTCACCGAGCTGGACCGCCCGCTGCTCGACCTGCTCGACACCCAGGTGTCGGAGCGCGGCGTGCAGGAATGGATCTACGACCAGATCCTCGGCCGCGTTTCGCCCGAACCTGCCGCGCAGTGGGTGGCGGCCCACCGCGAACGGCTGCCGGCGCCGGTGCTGTCGGTCCGGAAGCTGTCGGCCGAATTCATGCTCACCCCCAACAAGCGTTTCGCCCTCGGCTCGCTGCTGCGCGGCAAGGGGCGGGAACGCTTCCGGGTTCTCAACGACATCAGCTTCGACGTCTTCCCCGGCGACATCGTCGGCATCATCGGCCCCAACGGCGCCGGCAAGAGCACGCTGCTGCGCGCCATCGCCGGCCTGATGCCGATCCACGACGGCGAGATCGTGCTGCGCGCCCAGCACCTGCTGCTGAGCGCCGGCATCGGTGCCCGCAACGAGCTGACCGGGCGCGAGAACATCTACCTCGCCGGCACCTTCATGGGGCTGTCGAAGGGGCAGATCGACTCGCTGTTCGACGAGATCTGGGAATTCTCCGAGCTCGGGCGGTCGATCGACAAGCCGTTCAAGTACTACTCCGACGGGATGAAGGGGCGGCTCGTGTTCTCGCTGGCGACCAGCGTCTCGCCGCAGCTGCTGATGCTCGACGAACTGCTCAGCGCCGGTGACATCAAGTTCCAGAAAAAGGCCGCCGACCGCATGGAACAGCTCCTCGACCGCGCCAAGGCGGTGATCGTGGTGACCCACAGCATGCCCTTCGTGGCCCAGCGCTGTAACAAGGCGCTGCTGGTATCGGGCGGGCGCCTGGCGGCCTACGGCGACCCGAAGGAAGTGATCGCCCATTACCTCAACGTTCTTCACCTCGGCGAAGCGCCGGGGGATTCCGATTTCAATCCGCTGGACATGAGCATCCAGCAGCAGCAAGTGGGAGGCTTTGGTGTCGCTGGCAAATGAAGAAAGCAGGGCGCTGCCCCGCAACAAGGACAACGGGGCCGGCAAGCTGTACTTCGTGAAGGGGCTGAAGAAGGCCGACGAGATGCCGGAAATCCTCCGCGGCATCGACCGTGACGCGACGCTGTGCGTCGAAACCCATTCCCTCGAAGGTTTCAAGGCGCTGCGCAAGGTTCGTCACATCTCGGAATTCGGCCCCGAGCACGGCGAGGAATCGTCCCGCGAGGCCGGCCGCGACTGGGTCGCCCAGCTGACTGAAAGCGTGCTGCACTGCACCGGCAAACCGGCCTGGCAGTCCTTCGAGTACCGCGGGATCAGCGCCTGGTGGTTCCTCGAGATCATCTTCCAGGAACCGTCCTACCTCGTCGCACGGCGCCAGCAGGCGCTCGCCAAGGCGGTCAGCTCGATCGGCAAGGGCATGCCGCGGGCGCCGCGGGTGAGTCTCGAATCCCATCTGCCGATGGTGCCCGTGCCGCCGCCGCTGCCGACGCCGCTCGGCCCGCGGGCGCGCCTCAAGCAGCAGCTCGCCGCGCGCCGCGAGCGGCTCAAGACGTGGCGCAACCAGAAACTGCGCCGCCTGGCGCAACTGCGCTTCCTGGCCCGGCTGCGCCGCAGCGAGGTGCTGTGCCTCATCGAACACGAAAACCTGCGCCGCCACGCCGACCTGCGCGATGGCTCGATCCGGGCCGTGCTGCCCTACGCCGAGGGCGTCATCGAGGGGCTGCGGGCAGCGCTGGGCGAGCGTTGCACGGTGCTGCCGCGGCGGCCGCCAAACGCCGTCTTCGAAGGCTGGGAATTCCTCGGCCCGGCGCTGCCGCCGCTGATCTACAAGCCGCTGCCGCCGGGTTTCGAGGCCGCGCTGAACGAGGTCGCGATGCTGGCCCTGCCGGTGATCCGCGACTATTTCACGCCGGCCACGCTGAAGGAGGTGATGGTCTTCCGCCTCGCCGAATACGACTTCTACCTCGATCTCCTCGAGCGGGTGAAGCCGAAAGCGATCTTCGCCTACAACTGGGAAGGCGTGTTCCGCCCCCTCGTCACCGCGGCGCGGGTCAAGGGCTGCCGGCTGGTCGGCGTACAGCAGGCGCTGGGGCCCTACCTGCACGCCCTCGATCACCGCGAGACCGGCTACATCGGCCCGAACAACCCCCAGGGTTTCGCGATCCCGACCAAGGTCGCGCTGTGGGGCGCGATCCACCGCCACGAGTTTCTCGAGTACGGCTATCCGCCCGACAGCATCGCGGTGCCGGGCTATGCGCGCCTCGACAACCACTTCCACGTGAAGGACAACAAGCGGCGCATCCGCGAGCGGGCCTGCGCCCAGCTCGGTCTCGACCCGAACGAGCGCTACCTGCTGTTCACCGGCCAGTCGCGGGTGCTCGACACCATCATCCTGCGCGCCGAGCACTTCACCGGCGCACTCAGGCTGCTGTGCCGCCTCGCCAACGAATTCGGCTTCCGCATCATCATGAAGCCGTGGACCAGCGACGACATGAGCATGGTCGAACGGGCCGCCCACGCCAACCCGGGGGTCGTCTATGTCGCCCCGCAGAACGTGCTGGTCGCCAACGCCGACCTGCTGGCGGTGAGCGACTGGCTGGTCGGCACCTTCTCGAGCATCATCGGCGAGGCCACGCTGGCCGGCAACGCCTGCGTGCTGCTCAACTACCCCGAGTCGCGCTACTACTTCGACCTGCCCCACGTCGAGCACTACCGGGCCATGATCCCCTTCGTCGACCGGCCCGAAGACATGGAAAGCGTGCTCCGCCCGCTGCTCGAGAGCGAGCCGGCCCGGACCGCAGTGGTGGACCGGGCCCAGGCCGCGATGCACGACATCTTCGGCCCCTGCGACGGCAAGGCCGCCGAGCGGATCGTCAACCTCGTCCTCGCGGAGGCGGGAGTCGGGCCCCATGCCTGACGGCAGCGACCGGCCGGCCGGCACGCTGTTCCTGCTGGGCGTGCCGGCCGACCCGCGCGGCACCCCGCTCACCGGGCCGGCCACGATCCACGTCGCCAGCCTGCAGGACGAAGCCCGCCTGGTGGCCGCCGGCCTCCCGGCCCGCTATGTCTATCGCGACCGCGACGCGATCTTCGCCCGCGCCGAAACCCTGGCCCTCGACTGGCTCGCCACCCTCGAGGCGCGGGCCACGGCCGTCGGCGGCAGCGCGTCGATCCTGTTCGGCGAGCACGACGGCTGCGCGCCGTGGCCCTTGAGCTACGACGCACTGTTCGAGATCAAGGCCGGCATCTTCGATTCGATCTTCCACGCGCTGCTGGCCGACGAACTGTTCCGGACCTCCACCGGCCCGGTGCGCATCGTCGCCACCCGCGGCGATCAGCTGGCCCTCGCGCTGGCCCGCCTGCCGGGGTGGGACGCCGGCCTCGAATGGGTCGAGCCGGCGCCGCCGGCCGCCGACCAGCCGCCCTCCGCCTCGCGGGTCGCCCGCCTGTGGCAACGCGCCGACCGGCTGCTGATCCATCCGCTGCTGGTCGGCCTCCGGCGGCTGCGCGAGGGGCGGCGCCCGGCCAGCGTGGACGCCATCGTCGGGCCGGGCGGCGAGATGGCGAAGGTCGTCGCCGACGCCCGCGGCCGCCTGCAGGTCGAAGACGTCTACTACGAAAACCTCGAAGCCCCGCTGCGCGACCACTGGCCGGGCCTGCTCAAAGTCTGCATCAATCCGCCGAAAATTCCGCATGGCGGGTGGCGCGCGACGCTGACGGTATGGCGTCTGATCCTCGCCGGCAGCTTCCGCCCCTGGTACGCCTACGCCGGCTGGGCCGACATCCTCGCCACGCTGCGGGCGCGCCGGCGCTATGCGCGGGTTGTGGCGGCCGGCGATCGCGACGCCGGCTTCGCCGGCCTGTTCCGCGCCGGCGGGGTGGATTTCCACGCCCTGCTCCGCCCGCGCCTGCTCGAAATGCTGCCCGGCATGCTGGCCGCGGCGCATTTCCACGCCCGGGTCGCCGAGCGTTTCGTCCGCCGCGAAAACGTCGGGCGGGTGCTCTCGGTCGAATCCTTCTCCAACCTCGGACGCTGCCTGGCGGCCGCGCTCCACCGCCACGGCGGCTGCCTGTGGGGCATCCAGGGCGGCATCATCAGCCCGCGCCGGGTCACCAACATCGGCTTCTTCGCGGCCGCCCTCGGCGGGCGCCGCGAGCTGCTGGCCGACGCCTTCTTCGCCTGGGGGCCGGCCTACCGGCAGGTGCTCGAAAGCTTCGGGCTGCCGGCCGAACGCATCCACGTGATGGGCTTCAACCGCGCCAAGCCGCGCGCCGACGCCGCCCCGCCGCGCCGCGGCACCCGGCGGGTGGTGTACATCGCCGGCGGCAATGCGCTGGTGTGCCCCTACCTGATGACCCTCGACGAGGATCTTCACACCCTGCGCGTGCTCGCCGCCAGCCTGCCCGCCGACACCGAGCTGCTGGTGCGCATCCACCCGCGCCACCGCGCCGAGGATTTTCGCGCCGCCACCGCCGGGCTGCCCGGCGTCCGGCTGCTCGGCGACGGCGAAATGAGCCTCGCCGCGTGCCTGGCCGGCGCCAACTGCATCGTCGGCAAGGCCAGCACGGTGCTGCTCGAAGCGGCCCACGCCGGCCATCCGGTGCTGGTCGTCAACCTCGCCGGCACCCCCGAGTTCACCGGCTTCACGGCTGGCCGCGCGGCGCTGCCCTACGCCACCGATCCGGCCGGGCTGCGCCAGCGGCTGGCGCAGCTGTTGAGCGATCCGGCCGGCGCCCGGACGGCGCTGCGGAGCTTCGCCGACGCCTGGTGCGCCGACGACGCCGGCGTCGCCATCGAGCGCATCCTCGGCGCCGCCCCCGCGCCCCGGCCGGCGCCGGTCCTCTTCGTGTGCAGCAGCGCGCTGCACGTCCGGCTCTTCGCGGCGGTCATCCGCGTGCTCGCCGGGCACGGCGTCCCGCCTCTCATCCTGTCGCTCGATCGTTTCCACGCCGGCGTTCACGGCACCGCCGCCGACTGCGCGCGCGCCCTGCGCCTGCCGGCCGAAATCATCGACGCCGACTTCCAGCCCGCCGCCGGCCAGTCCGTTCTTCAGCGGGTGATCGCGACGCAGCTGCACGCGCGGCGCGGCCTCGTCCGCCTCATCGGCGAGCGCCGCACGGCGCTGGTCGTGGTCGGCAACGACACCGGCCATGCCGAGCGCGCGGTGGTGCACGCCGCCCGCGCGGCCGGCTGCCCGAGCATGCTGGTGCAGGACGGCTATCTCTTCGAACACTTTCCGCCCACGCTGCGCGGCCGCCTGCTGCGGCGCCTGCGCCAGCTGTGGCTGGCCGCCGGCGGCGACCGGCTCGGCGGCGTGCCCTACGGCATGGGCGGCTGCGACTTCATCGCCGCCTACGGCGAGGCCTGGGCCGGACTGTTCGCGCAGACCCGCCGCGGCCGCACGCGGGCCATCGAGGTCACCGGCCATCCCGCGCTGTGCATCCACCCGGCCCGCGGCTGGCAGACCGGCGACGGCCGCGACATCGTCTATTTCTGCACCAACTTCCTGAGCGCCCTCGACGACCGCGACGCGCACCGCCGGCAGATTGACGAAATCCGGAGCCTGCGGCAGCTGCTCAATGCCCACGCCGGCCCCGGCACGACGCTCCGCGTCCGCCTGCACCCCGGCGACAAGCCCGACGACTACGCGGCGCTCGCCGGCATCCCCGGCATCGAACTGCAGCACGACACCGATCTGGCGACAACCATCCGTTCGGCGTGGCTGGGGATCACCAATATTTCATCGGTGGCCCTCAACTGCCTCGCCGAAGGGCGGATCTGCCTGATCTCGCCGACCAGCGTGCAGTCGCCACGCTACGCCCGCAACCTGACCCGCCTGCCCGGCCCGCGGCTTGCCAGCCACGCCGACCTGCCGCACTGGCTGCAACGGCTCGACTCGCCGCCGCGCTACCAGGCGGCCCTCGACGCCGCCATCGACGAACTGCAACCGTGGTTCGACGCCATCGCCACCGACACTGGCGCCCGGCGGCTGGCCGACTTCATCGGCCGCAGCGCCCGCCGGCCGCCGCACGCGACTTCGCCATGACCCGCAACCCGCTCCAACCCGCCCTGCTCGTCCAGCTGTCGGACACGCCGCCCTACTCGCCGCTTTACGACGACGTCTACCACTCCGCCGCCGGCGGCCCCGGTCAGGCCCGGCACGTCTTCCTCACCGGCAACGGGCTGCCCGCGCGCTGGCAGGGCCGCCACCGTTTCACGATCGTCGAAACCGGCTTTGGCACCGGCCTCAACTTCCTGGCCACCTGGGCCGCGTGGCGCGACGACCCGGCACGCAGCGCACAGCTGCATGTCGTGTCGGTCGAAAAACACCCCTTCCGCAGCGACGATCTGGCCCGCCTCCACGCGGCGTGGCCCGAATTCGCGGCC
>WBZX01002281.1_pt1 | contig 13230 bp, 13 predicted proteins | sample 5204211 | NCBI WGS metagenome assembly WBZX01 (sample SAMN12344362, study PRJNA552823) | activated sludge metagenome | biome: Activated sludge suspended growth; feature: Nitrification reactor; material: Wastewater; isolation source: activated sludge from nitrification reactor of wastewater...
GATCGGCCGGCCGAGGAACTGGTCGCGCTCGGCGATGTTGTTCACCGTGTTGATGAGGCTGATGTAGGCGATCGAGAGCTGGGCGTTGTAGCCCTCGCGGGCGAAGGTGGCGAGGTCAACGATCGTGATGTCCGCCTCGGGCCAGGGCGTACCGGGACGGTCGAACATCTCGCCGTCCACGCCCTGGCAGAACATGTCCATCGCATCGGCCATCTCCAGCAGGCGGGCGCGCCGCGTCTCCGGCAACGTGGCGTCGCGGGCGCGCTCGCGCAGCGCATCGCGCACGTCGCGCGTGAGCACCGTGCGCTCCCCGGCCACGCAATGTCGGGCCGCATCGAGGATGCACTGACGAATCAGGCTGCGGTCGGCGCGCGTCATGCGGGCCTCTTCCTTGTCCTCGCCGCCGGTGATCATCAGCCGCGCGGTGATCTCCAGTTCGCCCAGCACGTCGCGTTGCTCGTCCGCATCCGACACCTGCGCCGCCTCGTCGCGGTCCTCGTCCAGGTCGTCGGCGTCCAGGGTCTGCACCTGGCTGGGCGTATCCACCAGCCGGTGGGCGTCCGCGAAAGGCGCGAGGCTCACCCCCGCACCGGGGGCGAGCTTGACGCGATGCACGGTCAGGCCCAGGCGCGAGGCGAAGTCGCCGAACAGGCCGAAGCTGTTGCCGGCCTCGACGATGAACAGTCGCGGCCGGTAGATCGCCGTCACCTGGTTCAGGATGTTGTTGAGAGTGGCGCTCTTGCCCGAGCCCGTGGGGCCAAACAGGAACAGGTGTGCATTCATCTGCCGGTCGAGTCGATTCAAGGGATCGAAGGTGATCGGCCCGCCGCCGCGGTTGAAGAAGGTGATGCCCGGATGCCCCGTCCCCTGGCTGCGACCCCACACCGGCGCGAGATTCGCGGCGTGCTGCGCGAACATGAGCTGGGTGTACCACTGGCGCTTGTCGAGAGCCGGGTCGAAGACGCAGGGCAACCAGCGCCGGTAGCTGTTGAGCGGCGCCACCTCGTCTTCCTCGCGCACCGGCTGCAGACCGGCGTTGAGCATGACGTTGACCAGTTGCAGCCCGCGCGCGTCGAGCTGGGCCAGGTCGCGGCCGCGCAGGTAGAAGGCCAGCGCGCCGCGATAGAGCTTGTGCGCGCTGCCGATCAGGCCACGCGCCTGTTGCACGTCCTGCCGGGTCTGCTCCGAGGCGAGCGTCTCGCCGACCGACTTCCTGCTCAGGTGGTTCAGGTGCGCCTCGAGCACGTCCTGCGGCGTGGCGACCAGCGTCAGGCACATCACCGTGTCTTCCGGCATCTGGTCGAACAGCGCGTTGACCGCGTCGCCGCCCTTGCGCGTCTCGCCGGTGATATGGCCCGTCGACGGCGGGATGCGCAGACGGTCCATGACGATGACCCGATGCGGCAGGCCGTCGAACAGCCAAGTGCCGTTGTCCACGTCCGAGCGTGGTTGGCCGAAGAACAGCCGCTGCGCGAAGTCGCCGCTTGCCAGTTCGATCTCGCCTTCCTCCGCCTCATCGGGATAGCGGGTCAGCGCGTAGAAGCGTTCCCGGTCCTCGGCGGTCGGCCCCAGCAGCGTGGGGTGCGGATTGAACCAACGCAGCAGCCAATCGTGGATGTCGGCAGCCGTCAGGCGGCGGGTCTTGACGCCCGCATTGGCGAGCCCGCCGACGAGCCGGTCGCTGATCGTCGCCAGCGCCTGCTCGGGCGATTGGCCGCGGCGGACCGTTGGGGCATTGGGTGTGCGCCGATAGACCACCATGCGCACGCGCCGCACCTGGCCGCGCCACGGCAGGCGCGTCACCGTCGTGTCCTCGAACAGGCCGCCCGGCTTGGCGATGGCGCGCAGGTGGTGCGCGAAGAAGCACTGATAGAACTCGCTGAAGGCGCTGCCCTGGGCGCGCGGCCGCACGTAGCTCGCCAGTGTCCGCCGGTAGCTGTCCCAGTTCGATTCATCCTGGGCGTAGAGCTGGACGACCCAGGGGTTGTCGTCGAGTTCGTCGAACGAGTCCTGCAGCGCGTTCTCCAGCGCATCGCGCGCTTGCCACAGCCAGGCCATCTCGCGCCCTTCGGTGCCTACCGGCGCCAGCTCGAAGAAGGCCGAGACCGACTGCCCGTCCTCCAGCAGCATGCTCCTGGAGCCCGGCAGATACTCGACCCAGGGCAGCATGTCCGCGAACGACGGCGCGACACCGTAGAGCGCCTCGTGGTCGGCTCCGGTCGCGGGGCGGCGCCGGCTTGCGTCGAGCCCGCTGCCAGGTTCCGGGATGCCAGCATCGGCGAGCGCAGCCACATGCCGCTCCCAGGGTTCGTCGGTTGCATCTGCCATGACGGCTGGCGGGATCGCGGGCGTGGAAGGCATGGCAGTCTTGCGCCCCCATGGCATGGGCCAGGCCATCAGTAGTCCTCCACGCGCTCGCCCGGCATCGCGTACTGGACACGCTGGTACAGCGGAAACACCGTGCTGTAGCCGGGCACGGGCACCGGGTCGGTGCCGGCCAGGTGCGGGAATACGTACATCACCAGGTCCGGATTCGGCAGGCGCCGGAACTGCCGATAGATTTCGGTGCTCGCCGTGCGCGTGTAGGCGGCGTTGGCGGTCGGCGTTGCCTGCACGTCCGCTTCGGTCAGCGGGCGGCGCAGGCTCTGGCGCGCATCGAGCAGTTGCCGCGCCGCCTGCCCGCCGACACCACTCCCGCCAGCCTCCTGCTGCCAGACGTCGAGCATGGTGCTGTCGCCGTGCGGCAGCAGTTGGTCTTTGCTGGTGGCGCAGCCGCCCAGCATCATGACCGCGAGCAGGATCGCGGCTGCTTCAATCCAGATCCGACGCATGGGCGCCTCCGATGCGGTGATTGACCCGGCGCCCCTTGGCGTCGTAGTCGATGTTGAGCGGCTGCTCCAGGTGCACGGCGACCTTGGCGCCAGGCTGTACATAGATCGCGGCGAATGCCTGGCCGTAGAGCTTGTTGACCCACTGCGACATTTCCTGCACACCGCCGGCCAGGATGCGGCCCATGGCCTCGTTGCCGCTGATGCCCACGGTACCCAGCGAGCCGTTGCTGTTTGAGACCACGGCCACGCTGCCGTTGTCGGACTTGATGAGCGATGCAGCACCGGCACCGGCCGCGGTGATCAGCGCCTGCGACCCCAGGTACTGCTGGGCGTTGCTACGCCGCTCGCCGGAGACGCAGGGAATACCGTAAGGATCGCTGATCCAGCCCAGACCACCGTGTGTGGTGCTGTTGCCGATGGTGCCATTGGCTTGCCCGCCGCTACCCTGCGCGCGGTTGCCGTCCTCCGGCACGGTGCGGATCGTGCCGTCCTGGAACACGAAGGTGACGCTGCGAACCTGGCCGCGCACGCAGGAGAGCGTCCAGTCGCCCGAGGCCGTGCCGCTGACGACGGCGCCGGCCACGTCGGGAATGTCGATGCCGTTGGCGGTCAGGTTGTCCGGTCCGATTAGCACCTTGAACGGGTATGGGTCGTTTACGGTGCCGTCGATCGGCACGCGCCCGATCAGCGCCGTCATCGCGATCGAGCCCATCAGCGTCGAGTTGGACGGTACCGTGTAGACCGGCTTGGCCGACGGGTGCACCGCACTGGCAGCCTGCGCGCCGGCATCGGCTACCGTATCGGCGGCGTTCGAGAGGGCTTTCTGCGCCGGGCCGAAGCTCGTCGGGAAGTTCGGCCCGCCGGTCGTACCGCCGCTCTTGGCCTGCGGCTTCGCGTCGTCGGGCTCGACCCAGCGCGTACCACCGCCGCTGCTGGGGCGGGCGCCGCTGCCCTGGCTGCCACCGAAGTTCTTGCCGTCGCCGTCCTCCAGGCCCAGCCCGACCGGCAGATCCGCCTGGCCGCCCTTGCCGGAGAGGCTGTCGAGGCGTCGCTGCAGGTCTTGCAGCAGGCCCTGGGTCTGCTGGCGGTCGCTGGCCACCTGTTCGCGGTCCTGCTGCAGGCGGCCCCGCTCGCCATCCAGTGCGGTCTGGATGCGCTGGTCGATCGCGCCCTCGCGGGCACGCATGCGCTCGTTCTCGGCCTTCTGGTTCTTGTTGTCGGTGAGCGCGGTCTGCAGCTCGTTGCGCAACTGCTTGACCTGGGCCACCAGCGTGGCGACGGTATCGCGCGGCGTGTCGCCCTCGACGCCCAGGGCCTTCATTTCCTCGGGCGTGAGCTGGCTGGCGGCGCCGGCCGGTGCGGGCTTGGCGCCCCGCTCGCCGGAGAACAGCTTGATGCCGACGAAGACCAGCAGCAGCCCCATCGGAATCAAGAGCCACTTCAGGAGCGGGTTACTTTTCATCGCCTGCTCCCTCGGTCGCGCCGGCGGCCCCAGCAGGCGGCAGATTCACGGTGGCATCGATGCGGCCGATCCTCGGCAGCAGGGAATCGGCCAGACCATGCCCGCGGGTGACGAGGTAGACCACCGTCGTGTCGGAAGACTGCCCAGTTGCCCCCAAGGTCGGGTGCTGGAACGTCGCCGCCACGAAATTGCCCTGCAGGGCGCGCGGGTCGAGGTCCAACCAGCGTGCGGTGGTATTGGTGAGCCGCACGGCCGTCACCCACTGGTCTTCGAGCCGCCAAGCGGCCAGCGCCCGTGCCCGCACCGGCAGCGTGGGCAGCAAGGTGTCCAGCGGCAGATCGCGCCGCAGGTTCACGCGACCGATGCCGGCGACAGGTTCCACCGTCCGCAGCGGCGCATACAGGTTCTGTGCCGCGTAACGGGTCAGGATCACGGCCACTGGTGTTTCGCGCCTGGGGGTAGGTGTGGTCCCTGACGCGGGGGTATCGCGTTTCTCGTCGTCGTCGGTGTGCGGTGACGCGCCGGCCTGCTCACCGTAGTGCGCAGGCGTCGCTTCGTCTTCGACGATGCGCACCGGTTCCAGCGCGGCCTGGCCAGGCTTCGCTGGCTCGGCGGCGATGTCGAGCAGGATCAATGCCCCGGATTCCACGTCCTGCAGTTGCAGCCGCGTGGGAGGGATGGGCTTGCTCGCGCGGAGGTAGATCGCGCCTCCCGCGCTCTGTACGCGCAGGTTTTCGCCGACGCCAGCCGGCACGCCGATGCGCACGTTACGGTCGATGAAGACCACGCGCTCCTGGCCGACAATAAGGGGCACGGCCAGGGGCAGCCGCTCCCAGCGCAGAATCTCCATGGCTTGTCCGGCGGGCACCAGCCCCAGGCCGAGCAGCATGCCGGCCAGGGCCGACGGGATGAGTCGCTTCATGGGGTCTCTCCCTGTAGAGGCGCGGCTGGGCTGACGGGCGTGGCGGGCTTGCCGGCGAGCGCTGGAGCTTGCGGAGCCTCGATACGCTGAGGCGCACTTGCATAGCAATCCAGCGCCAGGCCGAAGGGGTTGTGTTCGGGGTCGATGTCCATGCGCACTACCTTCAGTGCGTAACGCACCAGCGCGCGCTTGACCTGCTCCGACCCCAGGTATTCGTCGGCGCTCACGTCCAGCGTGACGATCCAGTCGTTCGCGGACAGCACCTGGACGCGCGATGCCGGGTCGTCGCCGTAGCCGCGGCCCGGAATCTCGTAGATGCCGCGCACGCGCTGGCGCAGCTCGCCGTTGCCGCGCCGGTACTCGTAGTCCTGCTGTAGGAAGGCTCGGCAGCTCGGCGTGAAATAGCTGGACAGCGCGCGCAGGTTGCGCGGGTAGTCCTCCTCGCCATTGGTTGGCCAGCGCTGGGCCTGCTGCCAGATGTAGAACGTGAAGGCATAGACGCTCTCCGGCGGCACCTCCCACCACTTGCGGGTGCTGCCCGAGCGCAGGTCCGGCGGCACGTGGATGGTCAGGCTCTTGGGCGCACTCCACCAGCCCGCGCCAAGTAGCAGCGCTACCACGAACAGTGCGGCGGCACTCAGGCGCAGGGTCTTCACGTGGGCTTGCAGGTGCATGACCTCGTTGCGGAATCGGCTCACGGGAAGGCCCTCCTGTCGCTGTGTGCCGTCCGTCCCGCGGTCGGAGCAGCCGCAGCTCGTGTGGCGTGGCGGCCGGGGCGCTGGCGCCGCGTGGTCCACCAGCCCGAGCGGGTGACGAGCTGCCCACCGCCCACGTGGGCCGCCAGCGCGGGGTGGCGCAGCGCGAGCTGCCACTGGAGCTGGCGGTACAGCCAGGTGTCGGGCCGACCGCGCTTGTACCGGCGCAGCAGTCCCCCGCCCACGAAGACGCCGACGCCGATGCCCAAGACGATCAGCGTCGGGACCATGGCGATGCTGTGGGTGAGCCACGCCAACGGCACCCCGGCCACGAAGCCGGCCGCGGCCGAGAGGCCCGCGCAGACCCACAGTTCGTCCGCAGTGAGCCCGCGCACGACCACCGGATGCCGGTTCAGGCGATGCGGCAGAAAGGTCACGAGCCCGTCGCGCGGGATGTCGCGCGGACTGTCCAGGGGGCCAACCATCGGTTGCGGCTCCTACAGCACGCCGGTGGCCTTGGTCAGCAGCCAGATGCCGACGACCAGCAGGATGGCGCCGACCGCCACGGTCAGGCCGAACTGGCCCCAGGTGGCGCGACCGGTGTGAATCTCCGCATAGCGCGTGTAGGCGTGGTAGCAGACGCCGACGAACATCGATGCGACCACCAGCAGCGCGATCAGCAGCACGATGTCGTAGCCGTAGTTCTGCAGCGTCTGCATGATGCCGCTGCCCGTACCGCGTGACGGATCTTCCATCGTGGGCAAGCCGGCCGCCAACGAAGCCAGTGGCGTGGCCGCGATGGCCAGCGGAACGAGCATGGCGGCAGTGCGGACGGTGCGATGTGAAGTCGAAGAAGCGTGCATGGCGGAATACCCTTTCGTGGTGGTCAGGACAGAAGGAAGAAGCCCAGCACCAGGTACATCGCGACGAAGCGCACGATGACGCCGAGGAACTGGCGTTGGGACAGGCGCTGCTCGGCCCAACCGACATAGGCGGTGCGCATCGCCCATACGCCCCACAGCAGCAGGACGGCGAAGACGAAGCCGAGCACGACGGTGGAAACGGCCGCGGGCGTGAAGCCGCCGTTAGCCTGGAACGCGGCGACCTGATCGGCGGAAGGCGTCATGGCGACGGTGCCTCCTTGTCGTCCGCGGTGCGGCTGCGGGTGTAGTCGCCCGTGAGAGGCACGGGATCGCGCGGCTGAGCGCGCTGCGGAACGAGGTAGTCCTGCACGCCGGCGCGGATGCGCTGCAGATCGGCGCGCAGCCGGGCGTAGTCGAAGTGGTAGCGGGCGTGTTCCTGTGGCGCAGCGTTGGCGGTGTGCTCGGCCAGGTGGTCAGTCAGCTCGATCTGGCGAATCAGCGCGGAGAGTTGCTCACGTTCCAGCGCCCCATCCGAGGCGATGGCCGGACGCACGGCCGAAACCATGAACGTCAGCATTAGCGGCAGCACAGCCGTTGCGCGCGGCCATGTGCCAATACGTCGGCGGGTTTGTTCCATCGCCATTCCCCTGAAGTGAATGACGTTGATGCTCCGGCGCACCTCACTCAGACGCAGCAGAGAAAGAGAACTCCTGTGCGACCGGATTGATGGCGCAACGCCGTCCCAGTCATTGGCCCGAAGCGCATGGCGCGACCTAAAACTGCCGCCATATGGTTCTCGACAGAACCCGATGATGCGTTAAATGTTCCATTGAGAGCACTTATTGCCACAATCTGGCACCGACCGATATAATCGTCCCGACAGCACCCTGTACCCAACATTAGGTGTCCCTTGGGAACGATTAGCATGGAATCCCCGATCCCCCTGCCTGTCGAGCGCGCCATCCGCAAGCTCGGCAACGACATTTCGCTGGCGCGCCGGCGCCGCCATATTTCGCAGGCTTCGCTGGCCGAGCGCATGGGCGCATCCCTTTCCACCGTGCGCCGCATGGAGAAAGGTGACGTGCGCGTGCCGATCCACTTCTTCGCCCGTGCGCTGCATGTCTTCGGCGAAATTCAGGTACTGGAGCATCTGCTGGACACTTCTCGCGACGAGATCGGCCTGACGCTGATGGACGAGCGCTTGCCCAAGCGCGTGCGCAGCAAACCGGGCGGCACCTCGGGAGCACTCTGATGGCCGCCGTCGCCCCGATCCGTCAGCAGGTCCAGTTGTGCATCGGCAAGGCGGGCCTGCCGGTCGGTTCGCTCATCTATTTCCGGCAGGGCCGGCGCGAGAACAGCGCCTTCGCCTATGACGAGGCCTGGCTGGCCAATCCGGCGTGCTTCAACGTGTCGGCCGACCTGCAGCTCATGCCGGGCCACCAGCCGCATAAGGCCGCATCGCCCCATAATTCCGTGTTTCATGGCGCGATTGCAGATACCGCGCCGGATGCCTGGGGCCGACGCATCATCGCCCGCGACTATGCCAAGCGCCGCAGGGCCGATCCGGAACTGCCGGCCCTCACCGAGCTGGACTACCTGCTGGCGGTCGACGACTTCAGCCGGGTCGGCGCACTGCGCCTGCGCGATGCAGATGGGACGTGGCTCAGGACGGTCGCGAAAGGCCGACGCAGCACGCCGCCGTTGATCGAGCTGGAGCACATCTACCAGGCCAGCCGCGCCGTCGAACGCGGGCAGGAATCGGCTGAGGACTTGCGCTACCTGCAAGGCAAGGGGACGTCGCTCGGTGGGCTGCGCCCCAAGTGCACGATGGTGGACGAGGACGGCTGGCTGGCCATCGGCAAGTTTCCGAGCGTGGGCGACACCCGCAGCGTCACGCGCGGCGAGGTGCTGGCCCTGAAGCTGGCGGCACGGGCCGGCATCGATGCCGCGCCCGCGCGCATCGTCTTGCTGGGTGACAGGGGAAACGAGGCGCCGGTCGCGGTGATCCGCCGGTTCGACCGCGACAGCGAAGACGGCCGCATCCCCTACCAGTCGGCCGCATCGCTGCTGCAGGCCTCACGCGAAGAGGATCGCAGCTACACGGAGATCGCCGACGCCATCCGCTCCCACGGCCACGCACCCACCGACGATGTACGCCAGCTTTGGCGCCGCCTGGTGCTCAACTTGCTGATCACCAACGTGGACGATCACCTGCAGAACCACGGGTTCCTGCACGTCGAGCACGGCCTGTGGCGCCTGGCGCCTGCCTTCGACATCAATCCCTTCCCGGACAAGGACAGGGAGTCCAAGACCTGGCTGAGCGAGCGCGATGGGCCGATCACCGACGTGCAGATGCTGCTGGCTCGCGCATCGTATTTCGCGCTGGACGAGGCACAGGCCCTGGGCGTGCTGGGTGAGGTGCATGCCGCAGTATCGAACTGGCGCCAGGTTGCGCTCGGCCCAGAGGTCGGATTGTGCGCCGCCGAGCTGGATGACTTCGCGCCGGCCTTCGAACACGAACAGATGGATGCCGCCGCCGCGCTGCTCGGGCGGTAACGCAAGCGAGGGGCGGACATGGAATGCTTTCACATCGACGAGAGTGGCTATACGGGTTTCGACCTGCTCAACGCGGAGCAGCGCTTTCAAGGCGCTACTGCGGTGGCCATCAGCGATGAAGCCGCCGCACGGCTGATCCAAGCACACTTCCCCAAGCTGCAGGCGCCCGAACTCAAGTACCACGCCCTCGCGCGCAGGCCGGGTTACCGGCAGCCACTGTTGGACTTGCAGTGCGCCGTGCTGTCCCAGCACAAGTGCGTGACCTACGTCTGCGACAAGCGATTCCTGTTGATCCTCATGTTCCTGGACTACGCCGCCGAGCCCTTCTACTACGAACGCGGCGAGGACTTCTACAAGGACGGACAGAACTACGCCCTAGCCTCTTTGCTGTACACCGTCGGCCCCACCTTGCTCGGCAAAGCCGCGTTCGATGATCTGCTTGTGGCCTTTCAGAGGGCGGTCAAGGAAAAGACTCCGCGAGCCCTGGATGCATTGGTGAACGCGGCCAGGAGGCTCAACTGGCACGAACTGCCCGAAGCGCTGGGGCCAATCGCGCTGGGCGCGCCCGAATGCCTGTCCGCGATCGCCACGCCGGGAGTCTCGACCGACGCCGCGATGGTGGTGCTCCAATCCCTGATCTCCCGGATGGAGGTGATGGCTGCCGGGCCGTATCGGGTCGAGCACGACCAGTCCAAGAATCTGCTCACGTACCACGAGCTGCTCCAGCGCTACATCGATCATCAGGATGAAGTCGAATTCAGGCAGACACAGGTCGCGGGCATCCGCTTCCCGCTCAAGCTGTCTTCCGTGGCCCAGGTCGACTCAAAGACCAGTCCGGCCGTGCAGATCGCCGACGTCATGATCGGCGCTGCCATCGAGGCCGCCAACGGGCTGACCGGCCTGCGCCCGCCGCTACTGGACCCGCAGACCGTGATGTCCCTGTATGCCGACGATCAATTCATCCATCTCGTGCCGTCGATCAACTTCGATGAACAGAAGCAGTTCCGTAAGGGGACGCAGGCGGCGGAAATGATCGACTACTTCGCCAGGCACTTTGGCGCGAAAACCTCATGAATAGGCCACGGCCGTACATCATCAGAGAGGCAACCCATGGCACGAATCAGAAAAATCGAGATCGCCAACTTTCGCGGCATCCAGTGGCTGACCTGGTGCCCGACGCCTGGCATCAACTGCCTGATCGGCCCTGGCGACAGCGGCAAATCCACCGTACTGGACGCGATCGACCTATGCCTGGGGGCTAGGCGCAATGTCCAGTTCTCGGATGCGGACTTCTTCGGCCTGGACATCACCACCCCAATCAGCATCACGCTGACGCTCGGCGACCTCGATGACAGCATGAGGACGCTGGAGAGCTTCGGTGCATTCCTGCGCGGATACCACGCCAACACTGGCGTCGTCGAAGACGAACCATCTGCCGGCGCGGAGGTTGTGCTCTGCCTGAACCTGACGGTCGCCAGTGACCTGGAACCCTCGTGGACCCTTGTCTCCGACCGCGCCGGACAGCAAGGCATCGTGAAGACGCTCGCTTGGAAGGACCGCGTCGCCCTGGCGCCCACTCGCATCGGCGCGCTGGCGGACTTCAACCTGGGATGGCAGCGCGGCTCGGTACTGAACCGCATCTCGGAGGAGCGAGCCGACGCTTCAGCCGCTTTGGTCAAGGCCGCGAGGGATGCGCGGAGTTCCTTCGGAGACCAAGCCGAACAACAGTTGGGAGAAGCGCTGGGGATCGTCACCACCACTGCCCAGGAGCTGGGCGTCAACATCGGCGCCAAGGCCAAGGCGCTCCTGGATTCGCATTCGGTGTCGTTTGGTGGCGGCACCATCTCCCTGCACAACGAAAGCGGCATCCCGCTTCGCGGTCTGGGCGTCGGTTCCACGCGCCTACTCGTCGCCGGTCTGCAGCGCAAGGCGGCGGGTCAGGCGTCAATCGTGCTCTCGGACGAACTGGAGTATGGGCTGGAGCCGCACCGCATCGCGCGGTTCCTGGGCTCCCTCGGTGCCAAGGAGGCCGCTGCTCCGCTGCAGGTGTTCCTCACCACCCACTCACCCGTGGCGCTGAGAGAACTGTCGGGCGGCCAACTCTTCGTGCTGCGCCGCGGCCCCCTCGGCCACGAGGCTCGCCTGGTCGGCGCCGACAATGACATCCAGAGCACGATCCGCCTCTATCCCGAGGCCTTCCTGGCTGGCTCCGTGGTCGTGTGCGAAGGAGCCAGCGAGATCGGTCTGCTGCGCGGCCTGGACTTGTACCGGCTTGACCAGGGGAATGCGTCACTGGCTGCATTGGGTGTGACCCTCGTCGACTCCGGTGGTGGGGAGCCGGAAAGACCGTATGCCCGCGCCGCCGCTTTCCAGTCTCTGGGCTACCGGGTGATGGTGCTGCGCGACGACGACAAGAAGCCCACACCTGCTGTTGAGCAGGCTTTTGTCGCGAACGGTGGCACCGTCGTCGCCTACCGCTCGCGCCGGGCGCTGGAGGACGAGCTGTTCGGCAGTCTCACGCCGGCTGCCTGCCAGAGGCTGATCGGCTACGCCAACGAATTGCATGGCGACCTGATCGTCGAACACCTGCGCACTGTCTCGAACAACACGCTCACCTTCCAGCAGGTCTGGGACGAGATCCAGAACACCGGCCTCCTGTCGGCCGAACGCAGGGCCATTCTTGGTCAGGCAGCGCGCATCCGAAAGGCGGGCTGGTTCAAGCAAATCTCGTGGATGGAGGACGTGGCGAGGACCATCGTTGCACCGGACCTGCATCTTTGCGATCAGGGCTTCCGTGCTCTGATGGACCAGGTATTCGGGTGGGCCGCTCATGGGCCACGTTGATATCGACCTTCGTGCGATCGAACGCGGAACCGTCACCGCACCGGCTGGCTGCGGCAAGACACAGTTGATTGCCCACGCGCTTGCCGGTCATCGGGGCAACAAGCCCATCCTCGTGCTGACACACACGAACGCCGGGGTCGCGGCCCTGCGTGGCCGGCTGGACCGCGCCGGTGTGCCAGCCAGCGCCTATCGATTGAGCACGATCGATGGCTGGGCCATCCGGCTCATCTCGACCTTTCCCGGCCGCAGCGCCCACGATCCGGAGATTCTGCGGCTGGCTGCACCTACGCGGGACTACCCGGCAATCCGCGACGCCGCTTGGAAGCTGCTGCAAGCTGGGCACGTCAGTGAGGTGCTGAAGGCATCGTATGCGCATCTCATCGTGGATGAGTACCAGGATTGTTCGGTGACTCAGCACCATGTCATCTATTTCCTCTCGCTGATCTTGCCGACCTGCGTGCTGGGCGACCCCATGCAGGCGATCTTCGGATTCCGGGGCAATGCGCTGGCCGACTGGAACCAGCACGTGTGCGCGCATTTCCCGGTCATCGGGGAACTGGCTACGCCCTGGCGATGGCGCAACGCTGGCGCAGAAGTGCTGGGACAATGGTTGCTGGAGGCCCGCCGGCTGTTGGCGGCGGGGCAGTCGGTGGATCTGCGCAGTGGGCCACCGGAGCATGTGACCTGGGTGCAGGCCGTCCCGCCCAACGACCATACCCAGCGCCTAGCCGCGGCGAGGACGGCGCCGCCAACCGCTGACGGGCGTGTGCTCATCATCGCCGATAGCCGCAATCGGGCAGCTCAGCAGAACTTTGCGAGCCAGACGCCGGGCGCTTCGACGGTCGAGGCCGTCGATCTACAAGACCTCATCGCCTTCGCCAGCGGCTTTGATGCGGGGGCGCCGAATGCCCTCGCGCAGTTGCTGGCGCTGGCACAGAGCGTCATGACCAATGTGGGCGTGGCGGAGTTGACGCGGCGCCTGGAGTCGTTGGCGAAGGGAACTGCAAGGAATCCTCCGAACGAGGCAGAAACCAGTTCGACTAGCGTGTAGCGTCCG
>WBZX01002283.1_pt1 | contig 13226 bp, 14 predicted proteins | sample 5204211 | NCBI WGS metagenome assembly WBZX01 (sample SAMN12344362, study PRJNA552823) | activated sludge metagenome | biome: Activated sludge suspended growth; feature: Nitrification reactor; material: Wastewater; isolation source: activated sludge from nitrification reactor of wastewater...
CGCGTCGACGATGGCGATCAGCGCCAGGCCCTCGGCGCTGTCGGCCGGCAGCAGGTCGACGGGCAGGCGGGCGGCCCACAGCGGATGCTGGACGACCACCTTGAGCAGGGTTTCGACGGCGCTTTGCGGCGCCTGACGCGGCGTCATGCGCGGAAAGCCCTGGCCCTGGCGGCGCTTGCCGCGGAAGTTGCCGTTGCCGAAGCCGCGCTCGAAGCCCTGGCCGAAGTCGTCGAACGGTGGCGGGCCGTCGTCGAAACGGCGCGGGGCGGCGGAAGCGGTCTTCAGGCCGAAAGCCTGTTCGACCTCGGCCTGCGTGAAGCCGGCGGCTTCGGCGAGCATCTTCACGACCTGCAGGCGCAGCAGCGGGGCGGCAATGCGGGTCACCAGCGGCTTGGCTTCGTGGACCAGTCTGGCGCAACCTTCGGCGGTGCCGAGGTCGATGTCCTTTTTTAGTTCGGCGAGCAGGAATTCGGCCAGCGGCAGCGCGCGGTTCATCGCCGCACGGAAGGCGTCCGGCCCTTCGGCGCGGACGAAACTGTCCGGGTCGTGCTCTTCGGGCAGGAACAGGAAGCTCAGCGTCTTGTTGTCGGCCAGGTGTTCGAGGCTGACTTCCAGGGCGCGGCCGGCGGCGCGACGGCCGGCGGCGTCGCCGTCGAAGCAGAACACGACCCGTCCGGTGAGCTTGAGCAGTTTCTGGATATGGTGGGGCGTGGCGGCGGTGCCGAGGGTGGCGACCGCGTTGGTGACGCCGAACTGGGCCAGCCCGACGACGTCCATGTAACCTTCGACGACCAGCGCGCACTCCTGGTCGCGGATGCTCTGGCGAGCCTGGACGAGGCCGTAAAGTTCGCGACCTTTCTCGAAAATCGGGGTCTCGGGCGAGTTGAGGTATTTCGGCTCGCCCTTGCCGAGCACCCGCCCGCCGAAGCCGATGACGTTGCCGCGCTGGTCCTGGATCGGGAACATGATGCGGTCGCGGAAGCGGTCGTAGCGCCGGCCCTGCTCGTTTTCGAGCACCAGTCCGCATTCGAGCAGGCTGGCGGCGCTGTAGTCGGCGAAGGCGGCCTGCAGCGCCTGCCAGCCTTCCGGCGCGTAGCCGAGGCCGTAGCGGGCGGCGATCTCGCCGGTCAGGCCGCGACCCTTGAGGTAGTCGATGGCGACCGGGCTGCGCTTGAGCTGCTCTTTGTAGTAACGGGCGGCCTGGGCCATGACTTCGGTCAGCGACTGTTCCTTCACCCGGTCGTGGCTGGGGGTGAAATCGTCCTGCGGGACTTCCATGCCGACTGTGCTGGCGAGTTCCTTCACGGCGTCGATGAAGCCGAGGCCGCTGTACTCCATCACGAAGCTGATCGCGCTGCCATGCACGCCACAGCCGAAGCAGTGATAGAACTGCTTGGTCGGGCTGACCGAGAACGACGCGGATTTCTCGCCGTGGAAAGGGCAGCAGGCGAAATAGTTCGCGCCGCCCTTTTTGAGCGGCAGATAGCGTTCGATCACCTCGACGATGTCGACGCGGGCGAGCAGATCCTGGATGAAGGATTGCGGAATCATGATGTCCGGTCGGCGCCCGGGCGTCGGCCCGTGGGCGCTGTCTTCATGAATCCTAGTTGGCGAGGCGGGATTTCACCAGTTTGGAAACTTCGGCCATGTCGGCCTTGCCGGCGAGCTTCGGTTTGAGGACCGCCATCAGCTTGCCCATGTCGGCGGCGCTGGCGGCGCCGGTGGTGGCGATCGCCGCATCGACCTCGGCGGCGATCTGGTCGGCGCTGAGGCCGGCCGGCTTGTAGGTGGTGAGGACGTCGATCTCGAAGCGCTCGGCGCTGGCCAGGTCGAAGCGCTGGGCGGCCTCGTATTGCGTGACGGAGTCGCGGCGCTGTTTGAGCATCTTGTCCACGACGGTGATCACCGCCGCGTCGTCGAGTTCGATGCGCTCGTCCACTTCCTTCTGCTTGATCGCCGCGAGGAGCAGGCGCAGGGCGGACAGGCGGGCGGTTTCCTTGGCGCGCATGGCGGCCTTCATGTCTTCGTTGATCTTTGCTTTGAGGGACACGAACGAGATTCCTGAAGGTGGGGTGGCGGGCGGCTCAGGCCCGACCGCGGGCTCGGGCCTCGCCAGGCCGGCAGGGCCTGACCGGCGGCGCGTGCCGAACGACACAAAACGCAAACGCCACGCGCCCGCGCAAAAGCGCGTATCGCGTGGCGAGCGGGAAGCGTGTACTCGGGGTGCGGCTTAGTACATCTTCGGCGGCAGGGTCTGGCTGCGCAGGCGCTTGTGATGGCGCTTGACGGCGGCGGCCAGCTTGCGCTTGCGTTCGGCGGTCGGCTTTTCGTAGAACTCGCGCGAGCGCAGTTCGGGCAGCAGGCCCACTTTTTCGATGGTGCGCTTGAAGCGGCGGATGGCAACTTCGAACGGCTCGTTTTCTTTGACGCGGATACCCGGCATTGCGTGCTTCCTCGAAAATTCTTTTGACGGAAAGACGAAGAGTATAACCAAGTCCCCGGTGACCACCAAGCTCAATTTGCGCTTTGTTGGCGGCGGCGGGGTAAAATCCCGTTTTTTCTTCGGGTCGGCCATGCGCGTTCTGGGTATCGAAACCTCCTGTGACGAAACCGGTGTGGCGGTCTACGACACGACGCGGGGCCTGCTCGGCCATCGTCTCCACTCCCAGATCGATCTTCACGCGGCCTACGGCGGCGTCGTGCCCGAACTGGCCTCCCGCGACCACATTCGCCGCCTGCCGCTGCTGCTGCGCGAAACCCTCGAGGCGACCGGCCTGGCGATGAGCGACATCGATGCCATCGCCTACACCTGCGGACCGGGGCTGGCCGGTGCGCTGCTGGTCGGCTCGAGCGTCGCCGAGGCGCTGGCGCTGGCGCTGGGGGTGCCGGCGCTGCCGATCCATCATCTGGAAGGGCATCTGCTGTCGCCGCTGCTGTCGGCGACGCCGCCGGTCTTTCCGTTTGTCGCGCTGCTGGTCTCGGGTGGCCACACCCAGTTGATGCGGGTGGCGGGCGTCGGCGATTACACCCTGCTCGGCGAGACCGTCGACGATGCGGCCGGCGAGGCCTTCGACAAGACCGCCAAGCTGATCGGTCTGGGCTATCCGGGCGGTCCGGCGCTGGCCAGACTGGCGCAGGACGGCCGGCCGGGACGCTTCAAGTTGCCGCGCCCGATGTTGCACAGCAAGGATTTCGATTTCAGCTTCAGCGGCCTGAAGACGGCGGTGCTGACGGCCGCCTCGGCGCCCGGCTTCGCCGGTGCCGACCGGGCCGACCTGGCGGCCGAGTTCCAGACGGCGGTGGTCGAGGTGCTGGTGGCGAAGTCGATGGCGGCCCTGAAGCATGCCGGCCTGAAACAGCTGGTGGTGGCCGGCGGCGTCGGCGCCAATCTGGCGTTGCGTGCCCAGCTCGATGCCGCGGCGGCAAAGCGCAAGGCGCACGTCTTCTACCCGGAACTCGAACTGTGCACCGACAACGGCGCGATGATCGCCTTTGCCGGCGCGATGCGCATTATGGCCGGCGAACGGCTGGCCGGGTCGGACGGGCGTTTTGCGGTGCGGCCGCGCTGGAGCCTGCAGGACATCGCCCCGCCACGCGCAGTCTGAGCGATGTCCGGCGGCCTCGTCGCGGCCTACTTCTTCTTGCTGCCGATGCGGCTTTCCTGGCCGGCCAGGAGGCGCTTGATGTTGTCCTTGTGGCGCCACAGGAGCAAGGCCGACATCGCGGCGATGGCGACGATCCAGCTGGTGTCGAGGCCGAAGAAATAGGCCAGCGCCGGTGCCGCCAGCGCCGCACAGAGCGCGGCCAGGGACGAGTAGCGCAGCGCTACGGCGACGCCCAGCCACACGCCCAGTACAGCCAGTCCGAGCAGGCCCTTGGCGCCGATCAGCACCCCGGCGGCGGTGGCGACGCCCTTGCCGCCCTTGAAACCGAGGAAAACCGGGAACAGGTGGCCGAGGAAGGCGGCCAGGCCGGCGGCTGGTGCGGCGATCGGGCCGAGGCCGAAGGACAGGGCGAAGGTGCTGGCCAGCCACACCGCCAGCCAGCCCTTGAAGGCGTCGCCGATCAGCGTCAGGACGGCGGCGAGTTTATTGCCGCTGCGCAGCACATTGGTTGCGCCGGGGTTGCCGGAGCCGTACGAACGGGGGTCGGCCATGCCGAACAGGCGGCTGACGACCACCGCGAAAGGAATTGAGCCGATCAGGTAGGCGGCGATGAGCAGGACGACGAGTTGCATTTTTTGGAGGGCGCCTTCGGGATCGCGCGAGCTAGAATGAGCGCGATTCTAGCTGGGACTTACGATGGATTTCATTTTTATCGAGGCATTGCGGGTCAAGTCCCGCGTCGGCATCTATCCGCGCGAGCGGGTGACGGAACAGACGCTGGAACTGAATCTGACTTTCGGTGTGCCCGATGCGGCGGCCGAGCATGACGACATTGCGGATACGATCGATTACGCGAAGGTGATAGAACGCATTCGCGACGAGCTGGCGCAGCGTCAATTCAACCTGATTGAAACCCTGGGCGAATTCATCGTCAAATTGCTATTCGACGAATTCGGCGCGCCGTGGGTGAAGCTGGCAATCGCCAAGATCGGCGTGATGAAGGGCGTGCGGCGGGTCGGGGTATTCATCCAGCGCGCCCGAAATGGCGTCGAGCCGCCGGCCCATGCGCCGAGCGCGGGATTGCCGGGCTGAGCCCGACAGCGGGGCGGAGCGGACCGTGGCGGCCGCTCCTGCCGGATTTTCAGGCGGCGGTGACTTCCGAAGCGGCCGGCGCTTCGGCGCGCAGTTCGTCGAGAGCCTTGCCCTGAGCCAGCCAGTCGATGACCCACTGGGGCTTGCGGCCGTGGCCGGTCCAGCCGATGGCGGCGTTTTCCGGGTGGCGGAACTTGATGACCGACGCGGGTTTGGCGGCGGCTTTCTTCACCGGTTTGGCGGCGGCCTTTTTCGGTGCGGCAGGAGCCGGTTTCTCGGCGGGCTCCTGGCTGATCACGTCGTTGAGGCTCATGCCGTGTTCGGCGGCCAGTTTCTGCATGCGTTTCAGCAGATCCTTCTTGGCGGTATCGGAACGACGCCGGATTTCCGCCTCCACTTTGGTCTGGAGGCGACGCAATTCGGTAAGGGAAAGGGAGGAGATATCCATGGTGCTGTTTTCCTTGGTCTTCGAGTTTTGACTGGCGGCGGGCCTGGCGAGGGTGCCGGGGGGGCGCCGGATTGGACTCGGATACGCGGCTTTTTTCTGCCAGTGCCGAATTCCGGTTCTGTTTCTATTCTGTCCGATATTTTGCCACCATTGCCGGCCCATTTGGCAAGTGTTTGTTGCGGGCTATTCGAGCGCGACTTCGACCAGCACCGGCTGCAGCATCCGCAGGATGTCGTGGGGATGGATGCCGACCAGAAAGCCCCTTTTCCCACCATTGATGTAAATGAGCGGCAGATCGAGGATGCTGCGCTCCATGCATACCGGCATGGATTTGCGGGTGCCGAAAGGCGAGGTGCCACCGACCAGATAGCCGGTGTGGCGCTGGGCGACGGCGGGTTCGCAAGGGGCGATGTGCTTGTGGCCGGTCTGGCGCGCGAGTTCCTTGGTCGAAACCTTGCGGTCGCCGTGCATCAATACGATAAGCGGCTGCCGGCTTTCGTCTTCCATCACCAGCGTCTTGACGACCGCATGCTCGGCGACATTCAGTTCGCGGGATGAAACCTTGGTGCCGCCGTGATTTTCGTAAGTATAGAGATGGGTCGAAAACGGCGTTTTGTGCTGGCGCAGAAAACGGGTGGCGGGCGTTTCGGGGGCGTGCGGATCGGGGCGGGCCATGGGTCAAATCGGATGAAAGGGTAATTCGGTGCGCCGGCCGATTCAGACGGCGCCTTCGTGGCGCAATAGCCAGCGTTTGGTGTCGAGCAGGAATCCGCCGCGGTCGTGGGCGAAGCCGCCCAGGCCGGAGGCGGCGACGATGCGGTGGCACGGAATGACGAGCGGAAAGGGATTGTCGCCGCAGGCCTGGCCGACGGCGCGGGCGGCACTGTTGACGTCGTGTGCGAGATCGCCGTAAGTGCGCGTCCGGCCGCGGGGAATGGCAGCGATGGCGGACCAGATGCGACGGCGGAAATCCGTGCCGCGGCCGGCCAGCGGCAGGTCGAAGCGGAAGTCGGGGTCGGCAAGATAGCTTTCGAGCTGGCGTGCCGCCATTGCAGCGACGCTATTCGTGGCCGGTGCGCTCGTCTGGCCCGGCGGCAGAAAGCGGATTTCCTCGATGAATTGGCCGCGGACAATGATGCCGACGGCGCCGAATGGGGCCGCAATTACGGCCGAGAAATCATGGGATATTCCGACGGGCGGAAACTGGCTGGAGCGGGCGGCGGCAGGCATGGCGGAATTCTGCGCGCGAGGCCGGCCGCCGGCAAGACAATCAGCTTTTACCGAGCAGTGCGTTTTTGAGGTCCGGGTCGGCGGGTTTGTCACCGAGCCAGATGCGCAGCAGCGCACGGTAGAAATCTTCGCCGGGAATATCCTTGCCGCGGGTTTCATTGCCGACCGACAATCGGGTGCCATTGCCGGGCAGCCATTCGAGGCGGATCTGGGTGCCGGTCGGGGCGGATTTGAGGCTCAGCAACGCGTTGCGGAATTCGTCGCTGCGGGCCTGCAGTTTCGCGAATTCGGCGTCGCTGTGATTCTTTTTCAGGCCGTCGATCAGGGCGTCGGCGAACTGTTCGGCGCTGAGGTCGCGCAGGGTGACGATCTGGATGCGCCGCGGGCCGGGGTTGGCGGCGATGGCGTCGGGGCTGTCGGTGCGTTTGGGGAGGTAGAGGCCCATGGCGTACACCTTGAGCATGAAGCGGGTGCGCAGGCCGGCGCCGTTGAGCGCGAGTTCGCTGCCGGCGAGGCTGGTCTTGTCGTCGAAATGCACGCCGGCGACGTCGGCGGCGCGGGCCGTGAGGCTCGTCGCCAGGGCGCTGGTCAGGATGACGGCGAGCAGGCTGGTGCGCAGGAATCGGGTCATGATGTCTCCTAGGTGGGATGGTCAAACGTCCGTCGATCGAGTTTCGACTCGATTCGAACGAACGTTTGAATCATACCCGGAAGACGTCCGGCGGTGGAAGCCGGGCAGGGTCAGCTGCGCACCTGGCCGTCGCCGAAGACGATCCATTTCTGGCTGGTCAGGCCTTCGAGACCGACCGGGCCGCGGGCGTGGATCTTGTCGGTGGAGATGCCGATCTCGGCGCCGAGGCCATACTCGAAGCCGTCGGCGAAGCGGGTCGAGGCGTTGATCATCACCGACGCCGAATCCACTTCGCGCAGGAAGCGCATGGCCCGCGTGTAGTTTTCGCTGACGATGGCTTCGGTGTGGCCCGACGAGTAGCGGTTGATGTGCGCGATGGCGGCGTCGAGGCCGGCGACGACCCGGATGGCGATGATCGGCGCGAGGAATTCCTCGGACCAGTCGGACTCGACGGCGGCTTTGAGCTGCGCGTCGGGCAGGCCGGTTTCGCGCAGGATCGCCAGCGTGGTCGGGCAGGCGCGCAGTTCGACGCCCTTGCCGGCGAGCATCGCGCCGATGGCGGGCAGCTGGGCGCTCGCGACGGCGGCATCGACGAGCAGCGATTCGGTGGTGTTGCAGGTGCCGTAGCGCTGGGTCTTGGCGTTTTCGACGATGGCCAGGGCCTTGGCCGGATCGGCGAATTCATCGACATAGACGTGGCAGTTGCCGTCCAGGTGCTTGATGACCGGCACGCGGGCGTCGCGCGAGATGCGTTCGATGAGACCCTTGCCGCCGCGGGGAACGATGACGTCGACGAAGTCGGGCATCGCGATGAGCTCGCCGACCGCCGCACGGTCGGTGGTGTCGACCACCTGGATCGCCATTTCGGGCAGGCCGGCGGCGGCCAGACCGGCGCGCACGCAGTCGGCGATGGCCTGGTTGGAGTGCAGGGCTTCCTTGCCGCCGCGCAGGATGGCGGCGTTGCCGGACTTGAGGCACAGCGCGGCGGCGTCGGCGGTGACGTTGGGGCGGGCTTCGTAGATGATGCCGATGACGCCCAGCGGCACGCGCATCTTGCCGACGGTGATGCCCGAGGGGCGGCGCTTGAGGTCGCTCATTTCGCCGACCGGGTCGGGCAGCGCCGCAACCTGTTCGAGGCCGACGGCCATCGCCTCGATGCCCTTGGCCGAGAGGGTCAGGCGGTCGATCATCGCCGGCTCGAGGCCGCTTTCGCGGGCCGCGGCCAGATCGCGGGCGTTGGCGGCGGCGAGCTCGGTGGCGTTGGCGCGGATCTGCGCGGCCATCGCCAGCAGGGCGGTGTTCTTGGCGTCGGTGGAGGCGGCGGCCACGGCGCGGGAGGCGGCGCGGGCCTGGCGGCCGACGGTGTGCATGTAGGTCTTGATGTCCATCTCGTCTCTTTTCGAAGCGGTGTCAGCGGCGTGCCGGCGCCGCGCCCCGGGTGAGGCGCAGGCACAGCTGGAGGAATTCGTCCCACACATCGCCGCCGCCCAGACCCTTGATCATCCGGTCAATCTTCGCCGCGTGCAAGATGGCGGTGCGCAGCGGGGCGGCGCCGAGACGCGGCAGAGCGCGCTGGATGGCTTGCCGGCGGCGGTCGTCGAAGACCCGCTCGGCCTTCAGCAGGCCCTGCAGCGGCTGACCGTCGTCGAGACCCTGGCGCAGGCTGGCGAGGGTGCGGATTTCGTTGGCGAGGGCCCACAGGATGAGCGGCGGTGCCTCGCCTTCGCCCCGGAGCCCTTCGAGCAGGCGCGCGCAGCGGGCGGGGTCGCCATCGAGCAGGGCCTGGCGAAGTGCGTCTACGTTGTAGCGGGCGACGTTGAGGATGGCCTCGCGCACAGCGTCGAGGCCGATGTCGCCCGGCGGATGGAGCAGGCCGAGCTTGAGGATTTCCTGGTGGGCGGCGAGGAGGTTGCCTTCGACGTGGTCGGCGATGAACGCCAGCGCGTCGGCCGGGGCGCGCTGCTGCTGGCGGGCCAGGCGCTGGGCGATCCAGTCGGGCAGGCGCTCGCGATCCGGGGCGTTGGTCTCGACGACGATGCCGGCTTCGGCGAGGGCGACGAACCAGGCAGCCTTGCGGGTCGCCCAGTCGAGTTCGGGCAGGCTGATCAGGGTGACGACGCCGTCGTCGAGGGCGCGGGCGTAGCGCTGCAGGGCCTCGCCGCCTTCGCGGCCGGGCTTGCCGTTGGGGATGCGCAGGTCCACCAGCTTGCTGGCGCCGAACAGCGACAGGTTGCCGGCGGCGGAGTGTAGCTCGCTCCAGCGGAAGCCCTGGCCGGCGACCAGCACTTCGCGTTCGGCGTAGCCCTGCCGGCGCGCGGCGGCGCGGATCGCGTCGCCGGCTTCGAGGACCAGCAGCGGCTCGTTGCCGTGCAGGACGTAGAGCGGGGCGAGGGGTTTGTCGAGGTGGGCGGCGAGCTGTTCGGGACGCAGGTTCACGGCTTGGCGGCGGGAGCCGCAGCCGGCGGCGGGGCGTCGGGCATCCGGGCGGCGGCGAGGCGGCGCATCAGCTGTTGCACGAGGTCGTTCTGCATGTCGCGGTAGAGCAGGATTTCTTCCTGCTGCTTGGCCAGCAGTTGAGTGTCGTCGAAGGCCAGGTCGCGGCGCAGGAGGATTTCGGTGGACGGCATGACTTCCTGTCCCGACTTGCTCACTAGCCGGAACGCGAAGCGCTGGCGGAGCTGGTATTCACGGACGCGACCCTGGGTGTTGAGGGCCAGGATGATCTTGTCCTTGAGGTCGGCCAGGACTTCGAGGCGCACTTCGGCGTCCTCGGGCTTTTCGGCGATGACGGTGCCGCCGTTGGCGCGGATCTCGCGGCGGATCGCCGCGGCCAGCTCGGAATACTGATACATGCCGAGGTAGACCGACTTGAACGGCAGCGGCCGCGCGCCGCGCAGCTGGAAGCCGCAGCCGGTCAGCAGCGACGCGCCGCCAAGGGCGACGAGGGCCCGACGGCGCGTGATCCGGGGTGTGGAGCTCATCGGGGCGTTCCTTCGTTGATGAGGCGCTGGCGTTCTTTCTCGTAGGCGTCGTAGCTGGGTGGCGGCGGCTCGCGGTTGACGTCGCGCCCCGGTTCGTACTGCCGGCGGGCGTTTTCCTGGCGCAGGCCGTCGTACCAGGCCCGGTCGCCCGGCGTGGCGGTGCAGCCGACGAGCAGGGCAGCGGAAATCAAGCAGGCGAGGGGACGAAACATCGGGAGCCTCCGGTTGTTCAGCCGACGATATTGACGAGACGGCCGGGCACGACGATGACTTTCTTCGCCGGACGGCCTTCGAGGAACTTGACTGCGGCCTCGTTGGCGAGGGCGGCGGCTTCGATGGCGTCCTTCGCGGCGTCGGCAGGCACGCGGACGGCGCCGCGCAGCTTGCCGTTGACCTGCAGCATCAGCTCGATTTCGTCCTGCGCCAGGGCGGCGTCCAGCGGCTCGGGCCAGGCGGCGGCAAGGATGTCGTCGCCGTAGCCGAGTTCGCGCCACAGCGCGTGGCTGATGTGCGGGGTCAGCGGCGACAGCACGCGCAGCAGGATGCCGAAACATTCCTCGATGACCTCGGCAGCGAGCTGGCCGTCGCGGGGCGCTTTTTCGAGGGCGTTGAGCATCTTCATCGTCGCCGAGGCGACGGTGTTGAACTGCTGTTTGCCGAGGTCGTAGTTGGCCTGTTTGAGAAGCAGGTGGATTTCGCGGCGGAACGCGGCCGGCGCGTCCGGCAGCTTGGCCGTTGCCAGCGTGCGGGCGGCGCCGATCTGCGGGCGGATCTCGGTGGCGAGGGCGTGGCCGAAGCTCCAGACCCGGCGCAGGAAGCGGTAGGCGCCTTCGACGCCGGCGTCGGACCATTCGAGCGTCTGCTCGGGCGGGGCCGCGAACATCATGAAGAAGCGGGCGGTGTCGGCGCCGTATTGTTCGATCAGCGCCTGCGGGTCCACGCCGTTGTTCTTCGACTTGGACATGGTGGTCAGCTCGTGCTCGAGCACCGTGCCGTCGGACTTGAGGGTGGCGCCGGTGATCTGGCCCTTGGCGTCTTTCCGGACGTCCAGCTCGCTTTCCCAGTAGTAATTCTTGCCGCCGCCATCGGGTTTGTGGAAGAAGGCGTTGTTCAGCACCATGCCCTGGGTGAGCAGGTGGGCGAAGGGCTCGCGGTAGGTGACGAGGCCCAGGTCGCGCATGACCTTGGTCCAGAAGCGCGAGTAGAGCAGGTGCAGGATCGCGTGTTCGATGCCGCCGATGTACTGGTCGACAGTCATCCAGTAACCGGTTTCGTCATCGACCATGCTGTCGGCGCCGAAGCCGGTGGCGTAGCGGGCGTAGTACCACGACGAATCGACGAAGGTGTCCATCGTGTCGGTTTCGCGACGGGCCGGCTTGCCGCAGCGGGGGCAGCTGCAGGCGAGGAAATCTTCGCGCTTGTTGAGGGGGTTGCCGGAGCCGTCCGGCACGCAGTCCTCGGGCAGCACCACCGGCAGCTGGTCGTCGGGCACCGGCACCGGGCCGCAGCCGTCGCAGTGGATGATCGGGATCGGGCAGCCCCAGTAACGCTGGCGGGAGATGCCCCAGTCGCGCAGACGCCATTGCACCTTTTTCTCGCCGGCGGATTCGGCCGCCAGATCGGCGGCGATCGCGTCGACGGCCGCTTCGTAAACGAGGCCGTCGTACTTGCCCGAATGGATGCAGACGCCGTCCTTGCTGGCGTACCACTCCTGCCAGGCGTCGGTGGAGTAGGGCTTGTCGCCGACGGCGATGACCTGATGGATCGGCAGTTCGTATTTTTTGGCGAAGGCGAAGTCGCGTTCGTCGTGGGCGGGCACGCCCATCACCGCGCCGTCGCCGTAGCTCATCAGCACGTAGTTGCCGACCCACACTTCGACGTGCTTGCCGGTGATCGGGTGGATGACGTGGAGGCCGGTGGGCATGCCTTCCTTCTCCATCGTCGCCATGTCGGCTTCCATCACCGAGCCGTGACGGCACTTGTCGATGAAGGCGGCGAGGCCCGGGTTGGACTTGGCGGCGTGCGCGGCCAGCGGGTGCTCGGCGGCGACGGCGCAGAAGGTGACGCCCATGATGGTGTCGGCGCGGGTGGTGAACACCCACATCCGTCCGCCGCCGATCGGGCCGTCGTCGTCTTCGATGGCGTGGGGGAAGGCGAAGCGCACGCCGGTGCTCTTGCCGATCCAGTTGGCCTGCATCAGCTTGACGCGTTCGGGCCAGCCGGGCAGATGGTCGAGGTCGGACAGCAGCTCGTCGGCGTAGTCGGTGATCTTGAGGTAGTAGCCGGGGATTTCGCGCTTTTCGACCAGCGCGCCGGTGCGCCAGCCGCGGCCGTCGATGACCTGCTCGTTGGCCAGCACGGTCTGGTCGACCGGGTCCCAGTTCACGACCTGCGTCTTGCGCTCGGCGATGCCCTTTTCGAGCATGCGCAGGAAGATCCACTGGTTCCACTTGTAGTATTCGGGCGTGCAGGTGGCGAGCTCGCGGCTCCAGTCGATGGCAAAACCCAGCGACTTGAGCTGCTGCTTCATGTAGGCGATGTTGTCGTAGGTCCACTTCGCCGGCGGCACCTTGTTCTTGATCGCCGCGTTCTCGGCGGGCAGGCCGAAGGCGTCCCAGCCCATCGGCTGCAGGACGTTGTAGCCGCGCATGCGGTGGAAGCGGGACAGCACGTCGCCGATGGTGTAGTTGCGCACGTGGCCCATGTGCAGCTTGCCCGAGGGGTAGGGAAACATGGACAGGCAGTAGTACTTGGGCTTCGCGGCGTCGGCAGAGACGCGGAAGGCGGCGCTGTCGTCCCAGTGTTGCTGGGCGGCACGTTCGATGTCGGCGGGGAGGTATTTGTCCTGCATTTTGTCCTGCATCGGCGGGAAAGATCGAAGAGAATGGCGGGCGGATCTGCTGGCGCTGCGTTTCGTCGGCGGACCGAAACCATACATTATAAACGGCTCCGGCTCACGCCGCTTTGCGATGCTCAAGACCTTGATGTGACGAGATATTTCTTTACAGGCTGGGGATTGCCCGCATGTCACGGTGCGCTCCCTCTGCTACAATTGTTATTCCGCAATGCAACATTTTCCCATGTCCGAACCTCTAGTCCGCCTTGAGAACGTACGTTTCGCCTACGGCGAACGGACGATCCTGCGCGATGTTTCGATGTCGATCCCGCGTGGCAAGGTGGTGGCCATCATGGGCGGCAGCGGCAGCGGCAAGACGACCCTGCTGCGCCTGATCGGCGGG
>WBZX01002284.1_pt1 | contig 13226 bp, 8 predicted proteins | sample 5204211 | NCBI WGS metagenome assembly WBZX01 (sample SAMN12344362, study PRJNA552823) | activated sludge metagenome | biome: Activated sludge suspended growth; feature: Nitrification reactor; material: Wastewater; isolation source: activated sludge from nitrification reactor of wastewater treatment...
AGAAGAGGGAGGGATATCTATATTGCCTGAAGCTGGAATGTATATTTTTTTATAACCCAGCCTGGTGGCTTCTGCTATGCGCTTGTCTAACTGCTGGACGGGGCGGATCTCACCAGACAGGCCCACTTCACCTGCAAAACAGATATCACGTGGCACAGGAATATCCTGCAAGGAAGAGACTAATGCCACTGCCAGCGAGAGGTCAATGGCTGGCTCTGAGACCTTGAGTCCACCGGCCACATTGACAAATACATCCTGGTTGCCAAAGAAAAAACCACAACGCTTCTCCAGGACTGCAAGCATCAGGTGAAGCCTGCGGATGTCATAACCTGAAGTGGATCGCTGTGCAGTACCATAGACTGCCGTGCTCACCAAGGCCTGTGTCTCGATCAGGAATGGCCTGAACCCTTCACATACCAGTGCAATACAAGATCCGGATGCCTGGTGATTGTGATCAGCAGGGATCAGCCACTCGGAAGGATTCTCCACCGGGACAAGTCCCATGCCCTTCATCTCATAGATACCGATCTCCCTGGTCGACCCAAACCTGTTCTTGACGCAGCGCAGCAACCTGAAATTGTACTGCCTGTCACCTTCGAGATGTAGTACTACATCTACAATATGCTCCATCAGTTTTGGCCCGGCGATATCTCCTTCCTTGGTGATGTGCCCTACGAGTATGATGGTGATGCCGGTCTGCTTGCTGAGTTGCTGCAACCGATAGCTGCATTCCCTGATCTGGCTGACAGATCCTGGTACAGACTCCATCTCCGGAGAATAAATCGTCTGGATCGAATCGATGATGACGATACCAGCCTGTATATCTGTGATCGCAGTGATGACCTTATACAGATCGGTTTCCGCGAGGATATGGCAATTCTCTCCTTTGATGCCAAGGCGATGCGCACGCATCTTGATCTGCGTGGCACTCTCTTCACCAGAGATATATAACATCTTAAGATGCTGATTGGCTGCCATTTGCAGCAATAAGGTTGACTTACCTGCACCTGGTTCTCCCGCCATCAGGATCACAGAGCCTGGTACAACTCCTCCTCCCAGGACGCGCTCGAGCTCTGGATCTCCGACCTCTACACGCATCTCTGTCTCCATGCTGATCTCTGACAGGAGAGTTGGAATGGACTTGTCGCCAGCAGCTTCTCTTGCAGCAACGGCGGGGCCTTTAGCCTGGATCACCTCTTCGGTCATCGTATCCCAGGCGCCACATTCAGGGCATTTGCCCATCCAACCCGATGCGGTAGCACCACAATTGGAACAGATATACCTGGTCTTGATTTTTGACATATATTTATATTGCTTTCAATCCGGTTAACACATCATTGTGATCAAACCACACCCCAAAAGTAAGGATTGAAAAACTCAACTTTTATTTGCAGTGTTATAAGGTCAGTATATATTTGGTCCTTCATTGTATAGGTCGGTTTAAACGTAAATCGATCAGGAAGTCCGAAAAGTAACCAGGGATCGTATATAAAGTGAAACATGTACATCCGTCCATACAGATTGATTGCATTTTTGTCGATTTTTTTCGAACTTATATACACTAAATGATCGTTATAATGATTAAATTTGAATATCCTTAGATCGTAAGATTTCGGGGTTATCAAATGATAAAAAAACCGCATCTCATAACAGATCAGATGCACAGAGGTTGTAAGGTGTTTAGCTTTGACCCTCGGTTGACAAATAAAGACAACTGTTAAGCGTAACAGTCAAGATATAGTTTTCAATTGGTTTTTTGGGGTTTTTGGGGTGCCAGGTGCTAGCCTGGTGCCCCCTTTTTTTTGCCCTTCGCCGAGCGAAGGCAGGTGTAAGAAAGTAAGACAGTAAGAAAGTAAGAGGCATGGGAGTGAGAACGTGAGAACGTGAGAACGTGAGATGTGTGTGTATGTGAGTGGGCATGTATCCTTTGCCTTAAGCCTCTTTGGCCTCTTTGGCATCTTCAGCCTTTTCAGCCTCCCTTCTGCCTTTCCGCCCTTCCGCCGGACTGCCATTCCTCCCTTTCAAACCGCGCAGCAGTTTGAAATTTCTATCTTGGTTGCCATGAATCCATGGTTTACCAACGACGCAATAGTCTTCGGCATATTGATCTGCACACTTGCTGTCATCTTCTACACTTCCAACAGCACCCAGCCATTCTGGAAAAAATTCTACACCTACATCCCGGCTTTGCTGTTGTGTTACTTTGTGCCGGCGCTGATGAACTGGCCTCTGGGCCTGATATCCGGGGAGCAGAGCAACTTATATCAGATCGCATCAAGGTATTTTCTACCGGCCAGCCTCATCCTGCTCTGCCTGAGCATAGACATGAAATCCATTATCGGCCTGGGACCTAAAGCCTTGATCATGTTCTTCACCGCGACGATAGGCGTGATCCTTGGCGGACCGGTTGCGCTACTGGCAACTTCGTGGCTCTTTCCTGGGGTAATTGCAGCCAGTCCGGATGATCTGTGGAAAGGGCTGAGTTGCATAGCCGGAAGCTGGATCGGTGGCGGCGCCAACCAGGCGGCGATGAAAGAAATTTTCAAGGTGCCGGATAGTCTCTTTGGAACAATGGTGGTCGTAGATGTCGTAGTGGCTAATATCTGGATGGCCTTTCTACTCTATGGGGCAAATGTTACCGCCAGAATTGACAAATGGCTGAAGGCAGACACATCTGCCATCGAAAACCTGAAGCAGAAAATCAATGACTATCGGTTGAGTATTGAAAAAGTACCCTCCACCCTGGATATGTTTATCCTCATGGCCGTCGCCTTTGGGGGTGTGGCCCTTGCCCATTGGGGAGCAGATATAATTGTACCTGTCCTGCAGTCCTTCGAACCTGAACTGAAAGCCTGGCGCCTGGAATCGATCATCAGCGGATTTTTCTGGATTGTATTGATTGCCACCACCTATGGACTCTTGATTTCATTTACACGGTTTCGCAAACTGGAAGGCGTAGGTGCATCCAGGTGGGGAAGTGTCTTTATCTATATCCTGGTGGCAACGATTGGCATGGGCATGAACCTCAAGGAAGTATTTGACAACCTGGGATTGTTTGCCATAGGCATCATCTGGATGCTGGTACACGCTACAACGATGATCCTGGTAGCTAAACTCATCAGGGCCCCGTTCTTTTTTGTCGCTGTTGGTTCCCAGGCTAATATCGGTGGAGCCGCTTCTGCCCCTGTAGTTGCCAGTGCATTTAGTCCTTCACTTGCGCCGGTTGGTGTGCTATTAGCTGTACTTGGGTATGCCTTAGGTACTTATGGAGGAATTATCTGTGCGTATTTGATGCAGGCGGTATTGGGACTGTGATAAACCTTCATAAGCTCAACCACCATAAAATTTTGTAAATTACTCTGGGTTTTAACCAAATCATTCTTGTGGTGAAGCCCCAACGCAAAACATATTCAATTTTGGTGCTCCTCCTTGCTAAAATATGTATTGACTGTATTAGTGAATAATAGTCATCAATGAATATATTCTTTAAAAGGCTCTTACAAGTATTAACCATTTGGCAGATGGTTGCTCCAGGAGCAGCCATCTGCCAAAATGGCTTTAACAAAATCATTGAAATACCAAATACGCTCAGCCTGAATTTTGATGACATTCTGTATGATCACGATCAGTTAATTATCAGGGGCAATGCGTATAATGACTCACTTAATTTATGGGGCTTTTTTATTGTGGGCTTAGATACAAATGGTATGGTCTTGTGGCATAATACTATAGAAGATAGCAGTCATCATACTCACATCATTTCGAATACGCCGTGTAGAATTGTCAAATCAACAAATAATGGCTATTTAGCCCCAAGCAAATTTTATAATTATGGAAAATCTTGTTTATTTATATTTGATTCAATGGGTAATGAAAAGTATGTTCAAATATACCCAAAATATGGATTAACTATTTTTCCGAAAGATGTTATTCAAATAGGCTCTAATTATTTTATAGCAGGTAGTATTCAACAGGAAAATTTCAAGGATGATGTGTTTGTCATAAAAACAGATAGTATCGGACAGCAGCTATGGATAAAATATTATGGAACCACTGCTTTTTCTGAACCATTTGGAGATCTCTTTAAAAATCCAGATAGCACATTCTCTATTTCCTCCAGTATTTACTCGGATGACTATAATGATGAGCCATTTGGTCAGGGCTGGAGGCGTCCATGGATATTCACAGTTGATACCTCAGGACAAATCGTCAAGCAGTGGATGGGGCAAACGAATGATGCGCGAACCCTTGGTGGAGGACCAATGTATAGAACTAAAGAAGGAGATTGGATTATAGTTTCGGTTGAACATAAAGATGTTTTGTCCGCTGGTCAGGTTGATTTGAATAGCTCACCGACTGTTACTAAACTTGATAGTGATTATAATTTGATATGGAAAAAATATTTGACTGATTTCAACAATATTTATGATCAGATATTTGACCTTGAGTTTGATACAATAAAAAATGAATTGATTTTATCTGGTGATATTGGTATTAGATTTAATCCATGGTCTGGTGCCCTTGAAGGCTGGATATGTAAAATGTCAGCGGATGGGGAGCTATTATGGTCTATAGCCGATACAGCCTTATATGACCCTAATCATTATGTCCAACATCATCTGGGAGGAGTAGCACTGGCCCCATCCGGATCTATTTATGCTGTAGGCTATATTGATCATAGCAAACCTCCTGGACGCAATTATGGGTGGATTCTCAAAGCTACCCCTGATGGCTGTATAGATACGATCTGCACTACGGTATCTGTGGAGGAGCAAATAAATCACAAGGATGAGCAGGTGAGGGTATATCCAAATCCATTCAGTGACCGGGTCCATTTTCGGATCCAACACCTCCGGAGCCAATCCATCTTAAAGGTTTTTGGCCCGGATGGGAAGGAATGTTACCAAACTACCATATTTGAGGGCGAAAGTACCTTCAATTTCGATTTCCCTCCCGGGATGTATTTTTATGCGATCACAGATGATTTAGGAATCTTTGCATCCGGCAGGATTGCTGTGACTCCCCAGTGACAATTCACGTCTCTTCAGTTTTTGACAGCCTTTATCTGCTGCTCGGAAGTCAAGCATCTGATAATGACTGATTTACCCTCCAATGGTATAACCAACTCAGGGGTAAATATTTAATTTTCTTTTAAACAACTTATTCCCTTTGTGCCTTGTTTCCTTAACTCGCCAAAATATGGAGCCAAATACCGTATTTTTGCGGCCTCCAATGAGCGATCAAATCAAACATGAGTGCGGAATCGCACTGATCAGGCTTCTTCAACCACTACAGCACTACCAGGAAAAGTATGGCACGGCCCTCCACGGCCTCTATACCTTGCAGCTCCTCCTCCAGAAGATGCGCAACCGCGGACAGGACGGCGCAGGAGTGGCTACCATCAAACTGGATCCTGCCCAGGGCACCCGATATATCAGCCGCAAACGCAGCAATGGGCCACAGTACCTCAAGGAAGTTTTCCAGGGCGTATTCCAGCATTTTGAAGACTGCACCCCCGCACAACTCCGTGACGGTGCCTGGCTCAAGGAAAACAAACCCTATACCGGCGAAGTCCTCATGGGACATCTCCGCTATGGCACCCATGGCGACAATTCGATCGAAACCTGCCACCCTTTTGTACGACTCAACAACTGGATCACCCGTAACCTTGTCCTTGCAGGCAACTTTAACCTGACCAATGTCGACGAACTCTTTAACGAACTCGTTCGCCTCGGTCAATACCCCAAGGAAAGATCCGACACGGTCACCGTATTGGAGAAAATAGGACACTTTGTCGATAGCGAAGTAGAACGCCTCTTTAAATGGTACAAGCAGGACGGGATCGAAAACGAACAGATCACGCCACTGATCATGGAGAACATGGATATCCAGCGTATCCTCAAAAACTCCTGCCGTAAGTTTGACGGAGGCTATGTCATGGCTGGTATGGTCGGGCATGGTGATGCCTTCATTTTCCGTGATCCTAATGGTATACGTCCATGCTTCTTCTATGCAGATGACGAAATCATCGCTGCTGCATCAGAAAGGCCCGCATTACAAACGACACTCAATATCAGTGCAAAATTTGTCCAGGAACTGGAACCCGGCCATGCGCTGATCATCAAGAAATCAGGCGCACATGAAGTGGTGCCTTTTATTGAAAAGCGCGAGAAGAAAAGTTGCTCTTTTGAGCGCATCTATTTCAGCCGCGGATCAGACAAGGATATCTATGTCGAGCGTAAGCATCTCGGCAAAAACCTTGTAGAGCGAATACTCAAAGCCGTTGATTACAAATTTGAAGATACCGTATTCACATACGTACCAAATACTGCAGAAGCAGCCTTCTATGGCCTGATGGAAGGATTGCATGATGCCTACAATAAAATCAAGGCTGACCAGATCATCGCCGCCGGAGGAAAGATGACAGCCGAAGAAATCAGGACCCTGCTCGACAAGCAGCCCCGCATCGAAAAGCTGGCCAATAAGGATGAAAAGCTCAGGACCTTTATCGCCAACATCGATACACGTCATGAAATGGTGTCGCATGTATACGATGTCACCTACGGCATCATCCGCAATGACATCGATACTCTCGTGCTGCTCGATGACTCTATTGTACGCGGTACCACACTGAGAGATTCAATCATCCGTATGATCTCATTGCGCCTCAAGCCAAAGCGTATCATCGTCGTCAGCAGCGCGCCACAAATACGCTACCCGGATTGCTATGGCATCGATATGTCCAAGATGGGGGACTTCGTAGCATTCAAGGCCCTGGTCGAAATCCTAAAGGAAGAAGGCAAGGAAGATTTGCTGCAGGACTGCTACCAGCGTTGCAAGGCGCAGATCCTTTTACCCAAAGAACAGATTACAAACCAGGTGCAGAGCCTCTATGAACATGTGTCTGAAGAGCGCATTTCAAAACGAATTGCACAAAATGTCTCTCCTACAGATATCGACGTCGAAGTAGATGTGATCTACCAGACGATCGACGGATTGCATCAGGCTTGCCCTGACCATACCGGAGACTGGTATTTTTCAGGTAACTATCCGACACCCGGAGGCAATAAAGTAGTCAACAAGGCATTTATTAATTTTATGGAAGGACGTGATGAAAGATCATATTGATCTGTTACGTTTACCATTGGACCATACATCATACTAACACCAAAAAAGATTACCTCACCGCGTTGAATTGTCACTATGCCGGATATCATTAGGCTCCTTCCCGATTCGATAGCTAACCAGATCGCTGCAGGTGAGGTCATCCAGCGTCCCGCCTCCGTCATCAAGGAACTGCTCGACAATGCAGTAGATGCAGGGGCTACCGAGATCAATGTGATCATCAAGGATGCAGGTAAGACGATGATCCATATCCAGGACAACGGCTCAGGTATGTCCCCCACAGATGCACGTATGAGCCTCGAGCGCCATGCGACCTCCAAACTCAGAAAAGCTGAAGACCTCTTTGACATCCGGACGATGGGCTTCAGGGGAGAGGCACTGGCATCGATTGCCGCCATAGCACATGTCGAAATCAGGACACGAAGAGCCGAAGACACCATCGGAAATAAATTACTGGTCGAGGCTTCTGTCGTCAATGTACAGGAAGGCTGCCAATGCCCGGTCGGCACATCAGTGATCGTCCGAAATCTTTTTTATAATGTACCTGCCCGCAGGAAATTCCTCAAGAGCGACCCGGTAGAGATGCGCCATATCCTGGATGAGTTTCATCATCTCGCCCTGGCTTTCGAAAACATACAATTCAGGCTCTACCACAACGATGAAGAGATATACACCCTGCCGGCAGGATCATTGCGCAACCGGATCATCAGCATCTTCGGAAAAAAAATAAACGAACATCTCGTGCCTGTTGACGAAGAAACTAACTACGTCAACTTCGCCGGCTATATCGGCAAGCCAAAGCTTGGAAAAAAATCAAGAGGGGAACAATTCCTCTTTGTCAACCGCAGGTTTATCCGCAGCTCATACCTACAGCATGCAGTCAAGTCAGCCTACGAAGACATCCTGCCTGCTGATCAATTTCCATTCTATGTGTTGTTTCTAGACATCAATGCAGACAAGATAGATGTCAATGTGCATCCGACTAAGCAGGAGATCAAGTTTGAAGACGAGCGCCTCATCTATAACTATCTCCGGGTAGCTTGTCGCCATGCATTGGGAAAATATAGCATCACCCCTTCACTTGACTTTGAGCAGGAAGTAGCCATCAACAGATCCACCGGTGATGCCCCTGCTCGTACATCTTTCAATTCGGGTATGAGCGGCCAGGAACGTGACCGCCGCCAGGAAAAAGAGAACATCAAGAAGTGGGGTGCATTGCTGGAATCCATTGAAGGATTCTCGATCGCGAAGAGTGAAGAGCATCAAGATACTGCGACCGCAACCAGCACTGTGTTTACCGAACATACAGAGGATTTAGATCCTTTTGCCAATGTCACCCCGGTACAATTGTGGCAACGCTATATCGTAGTGACAGGACTCACCAATATGCTGGTCATCGATCAGCGCGCTGCACATGAGCGGGTGCTGTTTGAAGACATGATGAAAAACCTTTCATCCCACAATGCAGCCGTGCAAAAATTACTCTGGCCCGAAACCATCCAATGCAATACCACCGATGCTGTAGTGCTGAGAGACCTGGTACCACATCTCCAGTCCCTTGGCTTTGATATTGCTGAGTTTGGCCACGATACCTTTATCATCCATGGTATCCCTGCGATCATGACAGATGTCGTATCTCCACAGCAGGCGATTGATGATATCCTGGACCGGTTTAAGGAAGGGCATCAAATGACTGAGATGAAGCCATTGGAAAAGATTGCCTTTGTCCTTGCCTCCAATATGAGCAGGCGTCGTGGAGAGATCATGACCACCGAAGAGATGCAGGCCCTCATCGAGCAGTTGATGGCCTCTGAAAACCCATATGCCAGTCCCTCTGGCCGCAAGACCTTTATCACCTTCGGCCGTGAAGAAATACTCAAACGATTCCAATCCTGATACACCCCTGATCCTGTAGCCTTATGATGCCACTGACCGGAATAGTCAAACATTTGCTGATCATCAATGTCGTTGTCTTTATCGCGTTGCATCTTGTCCCCGAGGAGTGGGCCGCGATGATGCCGTTTTATAGTCCGGCGACAGGCATGTTTCAGCCCTTCCAGATCATCACCTATATGTTTACGCATTTTGAAGTATCCCACATCTTCTTCAATATGCTGAGTTTATATTTCCTCGGGCCAATGGTGGAGATGACCCTGGGTCCCAAAAGATTCCTGGGCCTGTATCTGATCTCCGGTATGGTGGGCCTTGCAGCACACTTCCTGGTCGGCTATCTCCCATTCTTCATGGGCTGGACACATACTGCACCCTTATTTTCAGTATTAGGTGCATCAGGAGCTGTCTTTGGAGTGACGATTGCTTTTGCAACATTATATCCGGATCGTGAGTTGATGCTCCTCTTCCCTCCTATCCCCATCAAGGCATGGGTGATGGCCCTGATCCTGATTGCCATAGGCTTGTATTCAGGGATTACCGGGGCAGGGGGAAATGTGGCCCACTTTGCCCACCTGGGTGGCGCCCTGGCAGGGTATGTCCTTGCAAGGCACTGGAAGCATGGCGGCAGTTTCCTCAGGTAATATTGAAAATCAAGTAGAAACGCGATTAATCGCGTCTCTACTTGATTTTCAATATTACCCCTGTTCTCTCGTTTTCTCTGATATCACTTACATTTGATATTGTGTTCAGATCGATTCTAAACGATATACGCTACCAGTTTGAATCTGGCAATACGATCACCCGGTTGATAATCGTCAACGTCGGAGTCTTTCTGGCTGTCATTTTGTTCCAATTGATCGTGACCCTGAGTACCGGATTCAATCCGCAGCATGGATTATTTGGGGAGGTCATGAACTACCTCTTTCTCTCCGATGACCTGGTATGGGACGCTACCCATCCCTGGACGATCATCACCCACATGTTTACCCACATAGGTTTTTTCCACCTGCTCTTCAATATGATGATCCTGTATTGGTTTGGACGCATAGCAGGCGATCTCCTTGGTGATCACCGGATGTTGCCTTTATATCTCTATTCAGGACTGGCCGGGGCTTTGATCTACCTGCTCAGCGCCCCATTGATCTATGCGGGAGGAAGCAATCTCCATGGGGCTTCGGCAGCGGTCATGGGGATCGTAGCCGCAGCAGGGATTACCGCGCCTGACTACCAGATGAGGTTATTGTTTCTCGGCGATGTGCGGTTGAAATATATTGTCGCCGGCTTATTGGTGATCTATATGGTCGGAATCGCCAGCATGGACAATGTCGGCGGACACATGGCTCACCTGGGTGGGGCTGCCTTTGGTTTTTTCTATGTGCATATGCTGAGGCAGGGATATGACCTCACCCGTGGCTTCAACAGGATGCTATCCTTCTTCAGGAGACCTGCACATATACCTGCGCGTCCGGTCAAGAGGAGAGTCACTATGGAAGTAAGCCACCGTGCCGCCAATCGGAAGACAGACCAGCAACCACCAGCCAGCCGGGCTTATGATGGCGAACAGGACCGGCTCGATGCTATCCTCGACAAGATAAAGCAGTCAGGGTATGACAACCTGAGCGAAGAGGACAAAAAATTTCTACATGACGCGAGCCAAAAATAGTCCGAAGACAGGCTTGCCGAAAAAGTGGTTCCTCTGGATCAACTGTTTTTTCATCTTTCTTCTCCTGCTGACCTACATCACGCCTTATGTGAGTGCTCAAAAATGGGGTTGGCTCACACTGCTTACCCTGACCTATCCCTTTATCATGCTGGTCAACGGGCTGTTTGCCCTGGGCTGGTTTTTCATGGGAAGCTGGTACTCGGCTTTTTCAATACTGGCTATTGTAGGAGGGCTCACCACACATATGAGATATGTCAAGCTCTTCTCCATCGGTGGAGGCAAGGCAGCCTGTGAGGAATCCATCCGGCTCATGTCCTACAATATGCGTGGATTGTCCCTGGTACCTGTCGAAGAAGGAGCTGGCATTGAAGGAAAAATTGACTCCCTCTATAACGCGCTGCAGGAACTAAAGGAATTTCCAGACATCCTGTGCCTGCAGGAAGCAGCACGCGGCGACCTCATCGCCCAGCGATTTGGGATGAAAAACAGCATACATGCCCCAAAGTCCTCCCTCTGGCTGCTCTCACGCTATCCTATCCTCAAGCATGGCGAACTGAAAGGCGCAGAGACCAGCCCCAGTTGTATGTGGGCGGACCTGAAAACCCCTCAAGGCATACTGCGCGTATATAATATGCACCTGGTGTCCAACCGCATCACCAATACTACCGAAGAGCTGATCCAGGACATGGACCTGAAAAATGAAAATACATGGCACAATATCCGGTTTATCATCAGCCGCTATAGGCAGACTACAAAATTAAGGGCAATCGAAGCGCAGGCCTTGCATGATCACCTCAGCAAATCACCCTACCCCAGCGTCATCGCTGGAGATGGCAATGATACTCCCTTGTCCCATACCTACCATCTCCTCTCTGCGGATCTTAAAGACAGCTTTATGGAGCGGGGCTCTGGCATGAGTACCACCTATGAAAGTACCCTTCCTCTCCTGCGGATCGACTATCTGCTCGGAACTACCTCAGTAACCTTCAAAGACCACTATACCCATCACCTCAGATATAGTGATCACTACCCGGTCAGCACCGGAATTTGTCTCAACTCCCCCGCAGGTTCCTGATCTCCTCGTTTCAATAGCTTATTTTTGCAGGCATGAGTCTGAAAATCTACAACAGCATCAGTGGCACCAAGGAAACGTTCCACCCCATCATCGAAGGCCGGGTCGGCATGTATGTCTGTGGCCCAACCGTTTACAGCGATGTCCATATAGGCAATTGCCGGACCTTTGTCAGCTTTGATGTCATCTACCGGTACCTGATGTACCTCGGGTACAAGGTCCGCTATGTCCGCAATATCACCGATGTAGGCCACCTGGAGGGTGATGCAGACTCCAACGCGGAAGATAAAATCAGTAAAAAAGCAAGGCTCGAACAACTGGAGCCCATGGAAATCGTCCAGAAATACACCAATGGATTCCATGAGATCATGCACCGATTCAATAACCTGGATCCCAGCATTGAGCCCAGGGCGACCGGACATATCCTGGAGCAGATCGAAATGGTGGAAGAGATCGTCAAGCGAGGATATGGATATGAAGCTAACGGGAGTGTTTATTTCGATACCAACAAACTGCTCAGGGAGACCGATGTCTATGGAAAATTGTCAGGAAGAAAAGTTGAAGACCTGCTGGTAGAAACCAGGGACCTGAAAAACCAGGATGAGAAAAGACATCCTTCAGATTTTGCGATCTGGATCAAAGCCGACGAACGTCACTTGTTACGATGGAATGCACCATGGTCTGAAGGATTTCCGGGATGGCATCTGGAGTGCTCCGTGATGAGTACCAAATACCTGGGTGAGCGCTTTGATATCCATGGTGGTGGCAATGACCTCAAGTTTCCCCACCACGAAAATGAAATCGCCCAGAGCTATGGTGCTTGTGGCAATACACCAGCCAATTACTGGATCCACAGCAACATGTTGCTGCTCAATGGCAAGAAGATGTCCAAGAGCGAAGGCAACAATATAACACCCGTACAACTATTTACCGGTGATAGTCCGCACATCAGCAAGGCATACTCACCCATGTCATTGCGCTTTTTCTTCCTTCAGGCCCACTATTCCAGTACACTCGACCTCAATGATGTTTCCCTTGGCGCTGCTGAAAAAGGATATCGCCGATTGATTGATACCTACAATACCCTTAAAGGACTGACTTCGGCAGTAAGTAAAAGTGAACATACGCTGGCAGTTGAATTGGAACAAGGTATACAGGCTGCTTTTGATGAAATGAATGATGATTTCAATGCACCAAAAGCCATGGCCAGAATGTTTGAATTATGTACCGTGATCAACAAACTCGCGGATGGCCAGCTCAGCACAGATGATGCAGGGCAACATGCTCTTGATACAGTCACCAGGGGATTCAGCGATCTGTTGTTTGTCATCTTTGGCCTCCTTGATGAATCAGCCGCAGGAGCTGATGATCATATGGATCAATTGCAGGGCCTGATGCAACTCGTCATCGATATGAGGCAGCAGGCGCGTCTCAACAAAGACTGGCCTACGTCAGACAAGATACGTGACACCC
>WBZX01002287.1_pt1 | contig 13210 bp, 16 predicted proteins | sample 5204211 | NCBI WGS metagenome assembly WBZX01 (sample SAMN12344362, study PRJNA552823) | activated sludge metagenome | biome: Activated sludge suspended growth; feature: Nitrification reactor; material: Wastewater; isolation source: activated sludge from nitrification reactor of wastewater...
CCTTCTAGCCGGGTCAGATCAAGTTGCCCGTATTCACGTTCATCTGGACGTTGCCGCCCTTTGCGCGACGCATCACTTCTTCGTTGTTGATCCGAGTGACTTCATCAATCACCTTCTTCTCGTAGCGGGCTTCCATCTTCTCGTCATCGAGGTAGGCGCCAATGTGCTTGAGAGCAGACCAGATCAGCAGGTATTCGTTGGAGTCTCGCATCCAGTTCGGCGCTTCCTTACCAGCAAGCTGAACATGCGCCTTGGTACCACCATGCGTGGCAATCCAAGCATCAGCTTCCGGCTCTGTGTCGAAGCCGTAGATACCATCCACAATCCAGAGGTAGTCACCTGAGCTGGCGCTAGCTTCGAGGAAAGGCTGGGCCGCAACCAGGGAGCCATCAAGCCAGTTGTTTGCGGACACCGTGAAGGTAGCGTTCAGTGCGGGAAGTCGCCGGTAGTAGAAGATTTCAAGCTGGACGCCCGGCTCTTGCTGCGGCCAGATCCAGATTTCATTCTCTCGCCACATGTAGCGTCCACCGGAGTAGTGTTCTTGCCACGGGTCCAGGAAAGAGCGGACATCCGTGACGTGGTTGAACAGGTAGGGTGAGTCACGACCACCTGACTTGTCCAGGGGACGCAGCATAACGAACTGCGCCATGTCAGAGGGGATCGGAATCACAGTGAACCTGTCGTTGGCATTGTTGTCAGAGTTGCTGACAGTGTAGGTTCGAGCAAACTCCAGCGGAGGAATTCTCAGACGCTGGTAGAGGAAGTCGGCGCCGTAGCGGATGCAGTCCTCGATGATCTCGGAAGGGATGGTCGCCGACTCAGGACGGTTGCTCCAGTCGCGGACCTTCGCCACGAGGGCGTCGTAGAGGGGCGTTGCCATTGTGTTACACCTTCTTCATGTTGGACGTCATCAGGTGAGGATACTCAGTCATGATGATCTTCTTGAGACGTCGGTAGTTGTTTGGATCTTCCATGAACTCAGGAGCATGCGCATTCAGGCCATACTTTGCCAGGATGTCGATTGCCACGATGTCAGGGAGAATGAACGAGGAGCGGTACTGCCTGTTGCTGGTGACTTCACCATCTAGGGCGCGCTGCTGCTCGGCGTAGTCCTTGTAGGCACTGACGTTTTGCTCAAGCTGGAAGTCACGCGCATCGGTCTTCACCAGGAAGCTGTGCGCATTGTCGTCTTGCGAGCGGAAAGCCATGTTTGGAGTCCTTTCAAAGAGGCCCGTTGGGGGCGGGCCACTAGGTTAGAAGTTAACGGTACGATTCGAGGACAGAACCACCGTGGCGCCGTCCGGCGTGAGCATGATGAGTTCATACAGCGTGTTTGCACCTGTCCAAGCGGGGATGGCGGCAACAACAGTGATCGTGGGAGCTGCGGCGGCGAGGCCATCAAGGTACTTTAGATCAGTGATCCGACCCCGAGTAATCCGGCCCGACGCATAGGCAGAGGCAGCACCAGTAGCATCGGCAGCTTCCGTGATCTGCAAAACCTGGTTCTCAGGAATCAGAGTTTCAACACCCGCGCTTGAGGTAATGCGGAGAAAGTTCATGGTGTATCCTTTAGAGTTGAGCGTAGTCCACAAAGCTGCCTTGTTTGGCGACGATTGCGCTGTTGGAGATTTCACTAGCAAAACGAGCAATCACATCACCATTGGCAGATGGCTGGATAAAGCCTTCGACAACCGCTACATTACCGCCTGTACTTGCGCTTGATGCGTTGGAAGCAGCAGGAATGTCGTAAGCCACCGCAGTGTTGAAAGTGTCAGAGGTAGTTGTGAGCGAATACTGGCTTCGGTACGACAGCCTCGTGAACGCGGGACCCGTGATAGACCATCGAGAACCTGTAGTCGTTGCAGCCGCTGTGTAGTCGATTACAAACTTGAACCAGTAGCGATTGCCCGCTAAGACAGGAAACTGAAGGCCGGTGACGCTGGCGATTGTATTTGCCGTAGCGTTATTATTGGTCTGGTCTGCGCCAAGAACTACACGCTGGTTACCACTTTGCGCTGGACTATTTCCCTGGTTCAAACTATGCTTGACGGCGCCAGAGGAAGAGTAGACAGACCACCCGCGACCTTCGTCATATTCCAGGCGCTCGAACTGTGCAAGGGTAGCCCTCATCAAAATACGCTTCGTGCCAGAGATATCGGCGCGAACGGTAACATCAGAAGCAGCGGCATTCCCGTTGTAGATGCTGATGTGCTCTACTAGATGCCGCTCCCCACTTGCAGGTGCAGGGACTAAGGTTACAGCTGTAGTACCATTTGTACCAGTCAAAGTGTCTTCTGTAGAGGCATCTGCCGCCTGAATAATACGCCACGCTGCAGCGCAGTCGAGAGGAGCTACCGAAGATGCTGCTAATACGACTTCAATACTCTTAGTCGCTGCGTTAAGTCCAATCATTGTTATGCTCCCAAGAAAATTCGGCGGCGCGTTTCGGCTGCGGTAAGACCACTGCCACCGCCACCACCCCCCGATGCACTGAGTGTTGTCCCAGTCATCGTCAAGTTTGCGCCTAAGGTGATCGGGGCAATGTCTCCTGTAGAGCCTCGTCCGAGTAGCTGTGATGCGGCAAGTGCAAGGTCAGAGGGATCGCCCACAGTAGCTGCTGCACGAACTTTGACAGTGTTGGCTGCCATGTTCGAGAGCTTCAGGTTCGAGACAACATCGTCTGAAATAGTCAGTGCCGTCGCTCCAGTAACATCGCCAGTATGCGTCTGGTTGGTGACTTTTGCGGTGTTAGCAGTAACAGCAGCGGTGGCGGCAACTGTAGAAGCAAAGTCACTGATTGTGCTCGCTAGCTGCGTTCCGGTATGCGTTCCTCTATCGCGCAAAGAAGCATCAGTTGCGTTCGAAGTCGCACCATCAGCTACGTTTAGCAGAGTGCGCACTTGCGTAGCAGAAAGGGCAGTAGGCGCTGCTGACACGCCAGTGTTGTTCCCAATGATACTGTTTGGGGCGAGGTTTGCCATCTTAGACAGGCTCACTGTGCCCGCGCCAATTGCTAGCGTGACAGAAGTGCTGCCAGAACCAGTGACATCACCTGTGCAGGTTATTGTTTGGTTGCCCGTTAGATAGGCGTTTGTGTCTAGAGTCCAGGTGTTTGCAGCAGTCTTACGGGCTAACCCGGAGGTTCCTGCGAGGGCTGCAATTGCAGAAAGATCCGCGTCAAAGGCTTGGACAGAGGTACCAACAGCGGCGGCTACTCGCGCATCAGCAGCGGTGTTGAAGTCGCTAATAGTGCTTGCTAGCTGCGTTCCTGTGTGGTTGGCTCGTGCGCGATCAGCTGCGTGAAAGTGCAGGGTGGTATCTGCGCCATCATCGAGTGAGTTCAGATCACTGGCCGTCATGGAGACGTCAGTGATGTTAGCGAGTACGTGCGTATGCCCTGTGAGGGCGATAGTACCGTCTGCATTAGGCCACGAAAGCGTGCGGACAGTGCCGGGCGTTATTCCTGAGAGTTGCAGCTTAGCCTGTTTTGTAGGATCAACATCATCAAAGAAAGAGAGTACGTTGTCTGTGAAGTAGCCTTCTGGGGCAGGGCCAAGGTACAGCCAAGCGGTGCCACTCCAACGATAAAGACCTGCTTCTTTCTTGTTGATGAAAGGAACTCCGGAAGCGGCTAGCACGACATAGGTATCTCCCGTCGCGGGGCTAGCAGGAAGTGCTGCGAAGTTAGCTACTTCAACGTAGCGCTCCGTGCCGATGTCTGCCTTAAGGGCCAGGGTAGCGATGACGTCTTTCAGGAACTGGTTTGTGAGGGAGCGAACAGGCGTGCCAGTAGGCGGCACAGCCGCATTTGCTTCTGCTACGGTCGGTGGTACAGCCATTGTTAACTCCAGTTGACGCCGCTATCCCAGAAAACACCACCGTCCCAGGTCACTGAGGCAGGTGCTGCGTAATACAGAGATTTCTTGTTAGAGGCAAGTGTTAGGTACACGCCGTCAGGCCCTTTCTTGACTAGCTCGTACAACATGTTGCTGCCGGAATAGTCTGGGATTCCTGTCACTAGCGTGATGAAGGGCGGCACAGAGGGGCCACCTGCGAGGTATGAGATGTCAGTGATCCGTCCGATAGAAGTACCTGCGGCAGAGTATGCCGTTGCAGGTGTCTCTACCCGAGGGGACAGATCCAACCGAAGTACTTTTCTGAGGGGAATCAGTTCGACAAGATCTGCGGGATCTTTTACACGAAGGTACCACATGTGTTCTCCTCAGAAAAATAGAGGGCAGGCAAATTGCTAAGCCTACCCTCCATCTTACGGATTAGGCTCCGTTCAGGCCGAAGATCAGACCGCAGCCCTTCGGGTTACGGCACTCCAGGGTGCCTTCTTCCACGATCTGGCCGATGATCGAGTCACCGAGTTGACCCAGGTCGACTTCCTGCGTCGGCCGCAGAACAGCCCACGAGAACCACATCGGGTCGTACACCAGCGCCGAGAAGTTGGCCGTGGTATCGAGACCCGCCACACTCGTGTAGGCGATACCCATCACGTAGTTCGGGACGACCATGATCGCGCCGAAGTCCGACTCGTAGAACTCCACCGATTGACGGAGCTTACCCGACGCATCGATGTTCCGACGCACGTTGCCGTCACCAGCATTCGTGGTCGAGGAGCCAGCCAGTTGAGCACGGGCCGAGAAAGCACGACGGTTCGACGGAGACAGCATCAGCTTGGAAGCCTTGCCACCGTTCTCGTAGATCGCCTGCATCACCGTATCCACATGCGACAGTTGGAGCGGGTTCTTGTCAGTAGACGTCACCGTGGTGAACGTACCAGAGATGCCGCCGCCCGGGTTCGTCGGAGCGGTGTACTCAGCCGGAGTCGTCAGCACATTGAGCGCCGTCGCCGGGGTGTTCGTCGCAGCCGTGTAGTTGACCCACGCCTGATAGCCACCGAACGTGCGGGTGCCCGCGCCGTTGCTCGACTGCCAAGTGTTCACCGCACCGAACTCGATGTCACGACGCATTTCGACGCCGCGCTTCTTCAGCTGGTAGGCGTACTCGTCGGCGACACCGGCCTGATCCACAGCGCGCTTCGAGCCAGTGACGGTCACGGTCTTGCTGTTGATCTGGCAGTAGTTGCCCAGACGGGTACGGTACGGCTCAGCGGCCTGAGCAGCGGTCTGCGTCGCGTACGACACACCTTCCGCAACAGCGCCTTGAGTCGGCGGCGAGAGTTCGTCGGTCTGCCACTCGTGCAGAATCGCCTTCGCCTTGGTCTTGCCGATCGAGCCCGTGAACGGGGTCTCGTCGCGCGAGATCATGCTGATGAAGTTCGCGAGGTCTTCGCGCTCACCAGCAGCGGTAGAGTTACCCGTGCTCGCAGCCGAGCGGGCAGCGGCCTTCGGACCGCCAGTAGCAAAGTTATTGCCAGCCATGATGTTTCCTTTTCATTGAGGCGGAGAGACCTTCTTTGAGGTCTTGCCCTTGTTGTTTACTTCAGCTTCTTGGAGATTGAGCTGATGCTCTTGAGGAAGTCCAGTTGCTGACCCACGTCGCCCTTGCCACTCAGGACAGCGCTACGGAGGCTAGCTTGGTTCTTCTTAGCAGCGACGGACGGAGGCGTCCCCTTCTTCACAGGCACAGCCTTAGAAGCAGGAGCCTTTTTCTCAGTTCGCTTAGATGCACCCTTCTCGACCGCCTCTTTGAGACTGCGGTAGTCATTGATGAACTTGACCACACGAGCGTCGTAGATGGTTTCCAGCAGCGATTCCGGGACGCCTTCTTTCAGAGCGAAGTCACGGCACTTTGCCGCCACTTCATCGGTGTAACCTGCGATGAGCGTAGGCACTTCTTCAGCGAACTTCTTCGCCAGGGCCTGCTGCTCATCTTGCACCCGCTTCTGATAGGCACCCGCAACCTTGGTCAGCTTCTCCTTACGGGTCTGCTGCGCTGCGGCGTACTCTTCCTGGAGTTCACGCATCCGCTCGTTAGCTTCGCGAGCAGCGTAGGTGTCTCCACTCTTCTTTGCCTCGTCACGGGCCTTCTTGACCTCGCCGTATTGCACAGCGATGGCGTTCTCCGTGGCAGACAGTTCCGTGTTGAGAACATCCGCCAGCTGGATCACTTCAGCCAGTTTCGTTTGACGCTCAGTCTCAGCGGCCTTCTTCAAGTCGCCGATCTCTCGACCCTTCTGCGACAGATGCTGATCCGTGGCGTACCCCTTGCGGAGATCACCCAGGGAGACCTTAACCACCTTGCCGTCGATTTTGACAGGCACGGTAGCGGTCCAGTCGATCTGTTCCTCTTCGAAGTGGGCGGCGTCAGCGGTAGACTGCTCGTCATCGCTTTGGTCGTCTTCTTCGGTTTGGTCCTCGTCTACTGCATCATCTGCGGTTTCTTCGGATGATTCATCGGCATCGGGATCTTCCGATGAGTCATCCTGAGTCGTGTCGCCTTGCTCCTCTTCCTCGTCGGTGGGTAGCGATCCAGCACGTTCAGCAGCGCCCTGAAGCACAGGACTGCGACGGAGAATGGCATCCAAGGAGGGCAGCGCCGCCTCGCCAGTGTCATAGGAGTCAAAGTCAGCCGCCGAGATTTCGCTCGCAGCCGTCGATTCCACGGCACCAGTAGTATTCTGTTGAGTCATGTTGTTCTAGTCCTCGTGATGGGTTAGCGATTGCGCTTACGCTGCGCGGCCTTACGCTCGCGGGCTTCCCGCATGCGCTTTGCGAAGGGATCTTCGACCACAACTTCCTGCTCGGCAGTCTCCTGCCCCTCTGCAGCGGCATCTTCCGCGTCTTCCATCTCCACCACAAGGTCTTGCAGTTGGGAGAGAGCCGTCAGAACGAAGCTCAGTGCAGGGGCCTGTGCGATGATGCGATGCACACCGTTAGCACCTGACTTCTTGGCAGAGATGATGGCACGAACATTGTCTTCGAGAGCTACTTGGAGGCCCTCGATGGCGTCATTCAGTTGGGGTTTGGTCAGCATTATCAGTCCCTTCTTGGCTTGAACTTGCAGCGGCTCCAGTCTCAGCCAGCAGGTTCTGCTGCGCTTGCAGGTATTGGGTGTTCCTGCCGAGATTGGAGAAGTCAATCAGTTTACCCTTGACAGAGCCAAGAGCCATGGCCGTTGCGTAGAGGAACTCACGCTCCTTCGTGCAATGGGCTTCAGTCTTGAGCCATGCCATGAAGATGTCCGAGAGGACTTCACCGAAGGCATTGTCAAAGAACTGTTCTTTCATTTGGTCCGCGAACGAGCCACGGACGATCGCTTCCTGTGCCGATTGAGCGGCTTGCTCAGTGGTCACAGTAGCGGGAAACTTACTGCGGACAGTGTTGCGCAGGGCAACTTCTTTCCGGTCATCAGACATGTCAGTCCTCCTGAATGTGAGAGCCTATCCCGGGTGGGGCCGGAATAGGTTCTGTCTGTTAGGTACCGGCTAACCAGATCACTGGCCAGCGGCGTTGACTTCGGCAGTCGGGTTCATCATCCCTGCAGCCGGTCCCGGAAGTTCCTCGATCTGAGGCGTTGAGATCGGCATGCTCGCGTCAGTGTTGACCAGCGCCATGACTTCCTTCAGGATAGCCATGACGTCGGGCTCAGGCGGGAGCAGAGCGGTATCGATGCCCTCCTTGGCGGCGGCAACGATAGTCTTTGCGTATTCCTGCTTGGCCTTGACCACTGCAACGAGAAGCTGACGCGCATTGTCCTGCATGGCGTTCTTTGTCTGAACGTTCGTCAGGGCAAGGTTTGCCTGCTTGGTGCTGATGTCCAGCTGCTTGATCTGCTCGTCGAGCTTACGCCCTTTCTCTGCAGCTTCAAGTTCTGCCTTACGGCTTTCCTCAGCTTGCTTCTTGAAGTCCTCAGAGGTGTAGTCCACGAGGTAGTCCAGCGGATCGAGATCAAGTGCTTCAATCGTCTTGCACGCAATTCGCACAGCTGCTTCCGGGTTGACAGCACCACCCGCACCGGCTTCCTTGAGCGCGGGCAGGATCTGTTTGCCAACCATTGCCATCTTCTTCACGACGTTGGTGTTTGAGTGATCTCCTACGTCAGCATTGATGTAGAAGTTCATCTCTTCCGGAAGAGTGGCAGGATCGACGGTCTGCAGGATGTCGTTGTGGTCGTAGTACTGCATCTTGGAACCACCCATCTGCTTACGCAGCGTGCGGTAGATGCCTTCCACGAGGCGCTTGAAGCCAGTCTCCACGAGGCGACGTGCCACGTACTGGATGCGAACCTGCGCAGCCGACATGACTCGATTCAGCTTCTCCTCAGAGTTACCGCTGACGTAGAGTGTGTCATTCAGGCCTTGAGCAGCCTTCGACAGACCGTGCGCTTGCTCCTTGTTCTGCTGGAGAACTTGAAGCAGAGGTACCGTGCCAGTGCTGATGGTGTCAGGACTCAGCGGGGCGACCGCATTTTGCGGGTTGCCGTTGGTCGGGATCAGCTGCTTTGGCTTCATGTTCTGAAGCGCGGAGAAGTCAACCACGTTCGGGTCAGCCAGCTTCGGCGAGTAGTTCGTCAGGTAGACGTTCTCCACGAAGCCACGCAGGATTGCCGTTGAGGCGAGAGTGCTTGGGCGAGCAATGTCAGAGACGCTCAAGCCCCAGAACTCGTGAGGGATCTCGAACGGGCAGAGGCTAGCCATCGGCACGAAGTCGCAGTCCTCCTCCAGAAGAATGGCGCTTCCCGCAGTGATGAACCTCTTGAGCTCGGCGATGCCGTCACCGTCACGGTCAACGTGGAACCAGGACTCGATCACGGTGATCGGCTTGTTGGCTTCCGTCGTGAAGATGTCCCGCATGTGGCTGTTCATCCAGTACTCTTGACCGGTCAGCATCTTGCGAGTAGCAGACTCTTCAGTGTACTTAGTAGCCCAGCCATGTTCGCCGTCACCAATCTGGCTCCAGTCAATGGTCTCGGCGCGCTCAGGCCAGTAGGTCCGGATTTCCGAGCGGGTCAACTCATAGGTGACGCCCAGGTAGGAGGCGTCTTCGATGCAGGTAGCATCACGAGTGACGCGGAAGTTCTCCGGAGGCACCGTGTTGATGGCGATCCTGTTGCGTGAGATCTTCTCGCGGAGCCGAACTTCCTTGTAGACGTTTGTGTACTCGGTGGCGTCTGGAGTCAGCAGCATGGGCTCATAGATGAGCTCGCCAATTGCTTCGACGTTGTCCTTGGCCAGTTCCAGGTCGAGCTCCATTTGCGTGATGGTCTCGAACTCGCGGAACCTGTACTCGTGGTCTTCAACGAAGCCCCAACGGATGATGGAGTTCTTCCACATCAGGCCGGACTTCAGCCAAGTGTTGAGCTTCTGCCAGCCGTTGTTCTGTCGGAACACGACGTAGTTGATCAGGTTGGAGGCGACCACCGCTTGGTGAATTGCCGTAGGCGTGTGCTCTGCGGGGAGGAACTTCGCGATCTTGTTGTTGCTGAGGAGGAGCTCAGACAGGATAGCGGTGTAGCCTTCCACGGCTTCCACCGTGTCAGAGCTCACAATCTGACTGACACCTTGCGGGGACAGATGTCCCACCGGCAGCATGCCATACTCCAGCGTACTCTTTTGGCGCTCAGTGGCCAGTGATGCGGAGTTGAGGAAGTCACCCACGGAGTTCTTCACCCCGCTAGCGATCATAGTGATCAGTGCTTCATCGGTTACTGCGACTTGGTAGCCATCAGGCGGCGTCGGCGTGTCGGTTCGATGCTCTTCGTTTTGATCACTGAGATCAATCCGGTCGTCAATCATTGTTGTTCCTTTCGCAGCGGCGTCTAACTCAGACAACCCTAGCTGGTATGTTCGTGGTAAGAGGCCCGGTCCACCAGGGACCGAGCCAATGTTAGTGCTTCTCCCATAGGGGCGCACTTCCCTAAGCCCCTCGACAGCATTCCGCCTTATCAGTGCGGCGCTTATCAGCAGGAGGACTAGGCCTGCTTTTTCAGCTTACCGTCCATCGCTCAGTTTCTTGAGCGGGAGGGTCTTGTCCGATTTCGTGATGCCCTTCGGCTTCACTTTGTCTTTCTCCGCGATGCCACGTACGGGGAGTACCTTGGCCGCAGGGGTGTACTTTTCAGGTTGCGTCTTGGCAAACTTTGCGACGGTCTTCGGGCTGAGGACACTCTTAATGTCCTGCGTCGATTTCGGGTCCATGAAGTGCATGTTGTGTACCTCAGTAGGTGGTGGGTCGCGCGATGGCGCGCACTAGCTTCATGAAGCCAACTTGGAGGTCAGTGTCAGCGAGCGCAGCCCATCGAGCCGGATTCAGGCGGGTTACGCCATCATGCTCCAGCGGGTTGCTCTCCACGAAGTCGCGCACATCCGTTACCAGATGAGCAACTTCCTCCGCAGTAGCTTTCACTCGGTTGATCAGGGCTTGTTCAGCATCACTCAGTTGGCGGTAGCCTTTGATGGATGCCTTGACAGGGGTAGCTTGCTCCATGATCGCGTAGTGGCTACGGACCTCAAGTTTACCGTCTTCTGCTTTCTTCTCGTACATGGTGTTCCTCTCTATTAGAGCCACACAGTGGGTTCTTGGTTCCAGCCGAGGTTCTTCTCGCGGAAACCGATCTTGGTGTTCGTCAACTTGTCTCCGTGCGTGCGGAGTATCTCAAGGCCGATAGCAGTCGCCATGACCGTATCGTCATTAGATCCCGGCTGAGCGGCTGTCTTCCCGGTTTCATCCTGCACGTAGGTCATGAGCTCGGAAATGATGACCGGATCCGGGATCCAGATTTCCTCGTTCTCGATGGCATTCTTCAAGTAGCCGATGATGGCAGGTTTCGATGTGTGCGTCGTGCGCCAGCCTACTTTGGTACCTTCCTCCATCTTGACGTTTGCTGCCTTCGTCTGGTAGTACAGGTTCTGGCAGTCCATCTGGATAAGGCGGTTCAGCGTGGCGATTCCCATGCTGTTAGACTCCACACCGATGAGCGCGTTGTTGTAGTACCGCGCAAGGTAGAACAGTAGATCGCCATACTTTGACGGATCTACCATGTTGTTGCGGTAGACCGCGCAGATTTGCCGCTTCGGGTTGAGCACTACAGCAGCGCTGTGGTCCTTTCCAACTCCGAGGCTCACATCGGCTGCTAGGACGTACAGTCCCGACGAAGTCGGCGGAATGAAAATCTTCAAACTGCCAACCTTGTCATCTTCCCACTGCATCTTCTCGAAGTTGAACTCCTGACGATACTTGATGGGCTGCGGAATCAGTGCGTTGAGTTTCTCCAGGTCGAAAACGTTCGAGCCAGACACCAAGAAGGCTTCTTCTGCGTGGGCAGGGTACTCTTGCTTGAACTTGTCCTCACCACCTTCCGCAATCTTCAGTCGGCGCCAGTAAAGTTGGTCTTTCGTCAGCAGGTAGTCATGCTTTTCGTAGATCTTGAGCGCGTACGCAGCCTCGTCTGGCGTCTTCTCGAAGTTCGGAGGGGCTTCACGGGTGTATTCGGGCGTCAGGAACCAGGGAATGAAGATGGCGAGGTACTCGTTCTCACCTTTCACGGCTCCTTCCCAGAGGCGATGGAACTCATTGCCCACGCCGTTGGCAGTAGACTCCAGGATGACTTCCGTACCGTCAGCCTGGGAGATACCCTGGAATAGACCGGCCAGGATCTTGTCGTCATGCTGCCAGAATGCCACTTCGGATAGGTGCGCCACCGTGGGCGTCATGCCACGGCCAGCTTCTGGGCTACCTGCCGTGAAAAGGCGGTATCCAGACTCGTTGTGCTCGAAGACAATCTCCTTGGCGTTGGACTTCTTGATGCCGGGTTGCCATTCCGGCTCCATGTTGTTGATTGCTGCTCGCGACATGGTGAACAGGGCGTCAGAAGTGGCAGAGTCATGCGCCATGACTACCGATTTCTGGAGCCCGTGGAAGTAGCACTTCCAGAATACTCGTGCGGTGGTGTAGGTCGAGATACCCTGCTGCCGAGCTTTCAGGATGATGGCTCGAACTCGACCAGTTTCTCGCAGTTGCTTCTCAATCTTGTCGTTGATCAGTCGTTGCGCGGCATTCAGCTTCATCGGAATGTAGCCTTGCGAGCTATCCTTAGGCAGAATCCGGATACGTTCCTCCGCAAACAGGGCGAAGTTGGTCTTGTAGACCTCTTCCTGCTCCTTCTTCTTCAGCAGCTTGAGTAGTTTCAGCTTCTCCGCGTTACTGGTTACCTTCTTTGTGGTCGCCATGTCGTAGTCCTCCATGTTGGGTGTACTTTGATGATCCTCTTTGTTCCTTTGTGTCAATACACATCAAGTGGAGGCCATGCTACATGGTCACTCTATAGGATCATCTTACAGAGCTTCACCCGGGGGAGGGCTTCGCCAATAGGAACCGGCTGAAAAGTCGATCAAAATCAACGACTTATCGTGTTTAGGCCATGCGGCATGGGCCATTCTATGTCAGTAGGGACCAGCTGGGTGGTAGCATGTGGCGTGGACCATGTAGGGTGGGGCAGAGCCAGCTGCGCCAGCGCACTACGTGCTTTTGACACAAGAGTGTGACGTAGAATTCCTGCTGCTTGAGTTGACCTTTATCTTCTAACGAAGAACAAACAGATACCACCTACGTTGCGCCATGCTACATGAAGAGCGGAGGTATCCTTCTGGAAGTACCTTCTCGAAAGAATCCTCCAGGGTGGTCTCTGCTTGTGTGCGTTTGGGTACCGATGTGGTGATAGGGTTCGCTAAGGTCTGTTTTGTGACCCCCTAGAGTTCCATGTGCAACAACCCCTTCATGGGGTTCCTTTGAGGAGAGTACCATGTCTGCTACCCAGTTCTTCGCCGATCGTGAGGCCTTGTTCGCCACTGCTCGTGACGCCTTCAAAGGCCTTGTGTCGTGGTCTGAGATCAACGACAAGCTCAACCAGAGACACGACGATACCGTCTACGTCGTGGTCCACACCTATGACAACGGTTGCCCCGAGGACTACAGTCAGCAGGATGTCGGCATGTTCCGTCAGCACGATGATGCCACCTACGTGCTGGCTTCCATGACCAAGAACGACAAAGGGGAGGACGACACCTACCACATCGAAGTCCGTCGCATCTACTGAGGGCTTCTTAGCTTGGCCCCTTCATCGGGGTCTTGCTAAGGCGTCTTGCCTTGCTAGGAGAGCACTATGAACCAGCCTTACCACAAGGCCATCCCCAACTACGAGGAGCGGATGCGCATCATCGCGCAGAACGCCCTGTCGTGGTACCGCGTCATGCAGACCACCCCCGTGTTCACTCTTTCCCACCACTGAGCAAGGAGCTCAT
>WBZX01001649.1_pt1 | contig 13204 bp, 13 predicted proteins | sample 5204211 | NCBI WGS metagenome assembly WBZX01 (sample SAMN12344362, study PRJNA552823) | activated sludge metagenome | biome: Activated sludge suspended growth; feature: Nitrification reactor; material: Wastewater; isolation source: activated sludge from nitrification reactor of wastewater...
ACACCTTCAACCTGCACAAGGGGCCGGGGCTGGTGCGCGACGTCTTCCGCACCCGCAACATGCGCGCGCTGCCTGGCAACTGGGGGATCGGCCATGTCCGCTACCCGACCGCCGGCTCGGCCTACAATTTCGCCGAGGCACAGCCCTTCTACGTCAATTCGCCGTTCGGCATCGTCCTCGGCCACAACGGCAATCTGACCAACGCCGAGCAGTTGAAGGGCGAGATGTTCCGGCTCGACCGCCGCCACATCAACACCAATTCCGATTCCGAAGTCCTGCTCAACGTGCTGGCGCACGAACTGCAGTCGGCGGCGCACGGCTATGAACTGGACGTCGACAGCATCTTCCAGGCCGTCGCCGGGGTGCACCGCCGCTGCCGCGGCGCCTACGCGGTGGTGGCGCTGATCGCCGGCTACGGCCTGCTCGCCTTCCGCGATCCCTACGGCATCCGCCCGCTGGTCTATGGCCAGAACGAGACCGAGGCCGGCACCGAATACCTGGTCGCTTCCGAATCGGTGGCGCTCGATACGCTGGGTTTCCAGATGGTGCGCGACATCGAGCCGGGCGAGGCCGTATTCATCAGCCTCGATCACCAACTCTACAGCCGCCAGTGCGCGCAGCAGCCGACCTACTCGCCATGCATTTTCGAGTACGTCTATCTGGCGCGGCCGGATTCCGTGATCGATGGCGTTTCGGTCTATGAAGCACGCCTGGCGATGGGCGAACTGCTGGCCGAGAAAGTCCGCAAGAACATTCCGGTCGAGGATATCGACGTCGTCATCCCGATTCCCGATTCCAGCCGCCCGTCGGCCATGCAGCTGGCGCAGGCGCTCGGTATCCCGTTCCGCGAAGGCTTCGTCAAGAACCGCTACGTCGGCCGCACCTTCATCATGCCCGGCCAGTCGATGCGCAAGAAATCGGTGCGCCAGAAGCTCAACACCGTCGGCCAGGAATTCAAGGGCAAGCGCGTGCTGCTGGTCGACGATTCCATCGTCCGTGGCACGACCAGCCGCGAGATCGTTGACATGGCGCGCTCGGCCGGGGCGGTCAAGGTCTACTTCGCGTCGGCGGCACCGCCGGTGCGCTTCCCCAACGTCTACGGCATCGACATGCCGACGCGCGCCGAACTGATCGCCACCGGCCGCTCCGACGAAGGCATCGCGCGCGAGATCGGTGCCGATGCGCTGGTCTACCAGGACATCGACGCGCTCAAGCAGTCGGTGACGACGATCCGTTCCGACCTGACGGTTTTCGACGCTTCCTGCTTCGACGGCTGCTACATCACCGGCGACATCGACGAGCATTACCTCGATGCCGTCGAGGGCAACCGCGGTGGCAAGTCCGGCAAGGGCGACGACGACGGCGACGGCAAGGCCTCGCAGCAACTGGTGCTCGGCCTGTCTACCGGAGGCCAGGACTGATGGCCGGGTTCGACGACGACGCGCCGGCCTACCGCCCGGAAACGCTGGCCGTGCGCGCCGGCCAGGAGCGCAGCCAGTTCGGCGAGCATTCCGAGGCGCTCTATCTGACCTCCAGCTTCGTCTTCAAGAGCGCGGCGCTGGCCGCTCGCCGTTTTTCCGGCGAGGAGGAAGGCAACGTCTACTCACGCTTCACCAACCCGACCGTCACCATGTTCGAGGAACGCCTCGCCGCGCTGGAAGGCGCCGAAGACTGCGTGGCAATGGCCAGCGGCATGGCGGCGATCATGGCGCTGGTGCTGGCGCATCTGAAGAACGGCGACCACATCGTCGCCTCCAGCGGCTTGTTCGGCGCCACCGTCCAGCTCTTCTCGAACATCCTGGCGCGCACCGGCATCAGCACCACCTTCGTGCCGCAGACCGATCCTGCCGCCTGGGAAGCCGCTATTCGTCCCGAAACGAAGCTGTTCTTCCTCGAAACGCCATCCAACCCACTGACGGAAATTGCCGATATTTCGGCGTTGACCGCAACCGCCCACGCCAGGGGCATCCTGGTCGCCGTCGACAACTGCTTCTGCACGCCCATCCTGCAGCGGCCACTAGAACTCGGTGCCGATCTCGTCGTCCATTCGGCGACCAAGTATCTCGACGGCCAGGGCCGCGTGCTCGGCGGCGCCGTCTGCGGCCCGAAGAAGCTGACCGAGGAGGTCTTCAAGTACCTGCGTACCGCCGGCCCGACGCTGTCGGCCTTCAACGCCTGGGTCCTGCTCAAGGGCCTGGAAACGCTGAAGATCCGTGTCGAGGCGCAATCGGCCAACGCCCTGCAACTGGCGCGCTGGCTCGAAGCGCATCCCAAGGTGGCGCGCGTGTTCTATCCCGGCCTGCCGTCGCATCCGCAGTACGAACTGGCACAGAAGCAGCAGAAGGGCGGCGGCGCCATCGTTTCCTTCGAAGTCAAGGGCGCTCGCGAACAGGCGTGGACGGTCGTCGACCACTGCCATCTGCTGTCGATCACCGCCAACCTCGGCGACACCAAAACCACCATCACCCACCCCGCGTCCACCACGCACGGCCGCATCACCCCCGAAGCCCGGGCCGCGGCCGGCATCAGCGAAGGCCTGCTGCGCGTCGCCGTCGGCCTCGAAGCCGTCGAAGACCTGCAGGTCGACCTCGACCGCGGCCTTTCTCTCATCTGATTCAATCGCGGCGCCCGGCCTGCCGGGCCGCCGCACGGAGTTCCCATGCAATTCACCGATCTCGGCCTCAAGGCCGAACTCCTGCGCGCCGTCGGCGAGCAGGGCTACGATACGCCCACCCCGATCCAGCAGCAGGCCATCCCCGCCGTCATGACCGGCCAGGACCTGATGGCCACGGCGCAGACCGGCACCGGCAAGACGGCCGGCTTCACGCTGCCCATCCTGCACCGCCTGGCCAGCGGCCCCAACGACCGCCTGACGCGCATCTCCAAGACACCGCGCGTACTGGTGCTGGTGCCAACGCGCGAACTGGCGATCCAGGTCGAGGAAAGCGTGCGCACCTACGGCAAGCATCTGCCGATCAACTCGCTGGCCGTTTTCGGTGGCGTCGGCATCAACCCGCAGATCGCCAATCTGCGGCGCGGCGTCGACATCCTGGTCGCGACGCCGGGGCGCCTGCTCGACCACGTTCAGCAGCGCACGGTCGACCTCTCGGCCATCGAGATTTTCGTCCTCGACGAAGCCGACCGCATGCTCGACATGGGCTTCATCCGCGACATCCGCAAGGTCATCGCGCTGCTGCCGAAGCAGCGGCAGAACCTGATGTTCTCGGCGACCTTCTCGCCGGAAATCCGCGAGTTGGCGGCCGGGCTGCTACACCATCCGGTGTCGGTCGATGTCGCAGCACGCAATACGGCGGCCGAGACGGTCACTCAGCGCGTCATCGAAACCGACCGCGAAAAGAAAAAGGAACTGCTCTGCCACCTGTTTGCCACCCGTGGCTGGCATCAGGTGCTGGTCTTCGCCCGCACCAAGCACGGTGCCGACGCGCTGGCCCGCACGCTGGACAAGGCCGGCATCAAGTCGGCGGCGATCCATGGCGACAAGTCGCAGGGTGCCCGTACCCGCGCCCTCTCTGAATTCAAGGACGGCAAGCTGGTGGCGCTGGTTGCCACCGACATCGCCGCGCGCGGCATCGACATCGACGCGCTGCCCTACGTCATCAACTACGAACTGCCCAATGTTGCCGAGGACTACGTGCACCGCATCGGCCGCACGGGCCGCGCCGGCATGGAAGGCGAGGCCATCTCGCTGGTCTGCCACGACGAGCGGGCGCAGCTGAAGGACATCGAGAAATTGATCAAGCGCAATCTCGAGCGCGTTGTCATTCCCGGCTTCGAGCAGTCAGCCACTGCCGCGCCGCGTCCGCCCCAGCCGCCGCGCGGCCCGCGCAAGCCGCAGTCACCGGGCAAGCCACAAGGCCAGAAAATGTCGCAAAAATCCGGTCGACCGCAACAGCACCACAGCGGCAGCCGGCATCGCTGAACGCCTCAGGTTTCGGCGAGGCCTTCCAACTGCCGATCATGCAGGCTGGAGAGGACGGCCACGGCGCTCGTCGATCCGATCAGGGCCATGAGCATGTCCGATTGCGTATCCCAGGTGTCGCCCTGGGTGCCGAGAAACTCGTCGGCACCCTGCCCTAGTGCGAGGGCGGCGCCCCATTCGATCAACTCGTAGGCAGCGCTGACCGCCATTGCAACGCAGATGCACAGGAAGGCGGTCATCCACCGCCCGCGTACGTAGGCGCCGCGCAACAGGATTTCGCGCGCCACCATGGCGGGCACGAAGCCCTGCATGAAATGGCCGATCCGGTCATAGGGGTTGCGCGTGGTTCCGAGCAGATCCTGCAGCCAGAAGCCGAGAGGAACGCGGGCGTAGCTGTAGGTGCCGCCGACGATCAGTACCAGCATGTGGGCGGCGATCAGGCAATAGAGCAGGGTGGTCAGCCGATAGCTGTGGCGCGTGGCGATCAACACAGGGAGCGCGATCAGTACCGGCGCCACTTCCATGATCCAGGTGGCGCGGTCGAAAGGGGCGATCCCCGAGACCAACAGCGCCAGCATTACCGCAGCGAGCAGGACGGGCCGGAGCGTATTGCCCGCCTTCATTCAAGCCGCCTCGCCGCGAATCAGTTCCAGCAACTCTTCACCGTAGTGCTCGATCTTAGCGCTGCCCATGCCGGTGATTCCGGCAAGCAGGCCGTGGCTTACCGGGCGTGCTTCGGCCAGTTCGCGCAGGGTTTTGTCGTGCAGGATGACGTAAGCCGGCACAGCCTGTTCACGCGCCGTGTCGGCACGCCATTTGCGCAATAGCTGAAATAAGGCCTCGTCGGCGGGGTCCAGGTCGGAAACGGGCACTCGGCTGACTTTTGCCGACGTTGGTTTGCGTTTCGTCTGGCGCCTGAGCTGCACCGTGCGCTGGCCCTTTAGGACTTCGCGCGCGGCTTCGGTCAGTTGCAGGGCGCCGTGCTCGGCCATGTCGACATGCACCAATCCGGCGGCGGCGAGCTGGCGGAAGACGCTTTTCCAGGCGTGGTCGTCGAGGTCGTTGCCGACGCCGAAGGTCGGCAGCTTGTCGTGATTCCACTGCCTGATCTTGTCGGTTGCCTTGCCGCGCAGGATGTCGGTCAGGTGGGCGACGCCGAAGCGCATGCCGGTGCGGAAGATGGCGGAAAGGGCCTTCTGCGCGGCCAGCGTGCCGTCCCACAGTTCCGGCGGTTCGGCGCAGACATCGCAGTTGCCGCAGGGTTGGCGCTCTTCACCAAAGTAGTCGAGCAGTACCTGACGGCGGCAGCGCGGGGCTTCGCAGTAGGCGAGCAGGGCGGTCAGGCGCTGCGCTTCGAGGATTTTCTGGCCTTCGCCGGCGCCGGATTCGGCGATGCGGGCGTGTTGCAGGGCGACATCCTGCATGCCGTAGGCCATCCAGGCTTCGGCTGCTTCGCCGTCGCGCCCGGCGCGGCCGGTTTCCTGGTAGTAGGCTTCGATGCTTTTCGGCAAATCCAGATGCGCGACGAAGCGCACGTCCGGCTTGTCGATGCCCATGCCGAAGGCGATGGTGGCGCACATCACCAGCCCTTCCTCGCGCAGGAATCGGCGCTGGTTGGCCGCGCGCTCGGGAGCGGGCAGGCCGGCATGGTAGGGCAACGCCGGGTAGCCTTGGGCGGACAGCCATTCGGCGGTTTCCTCGACCTTCTTGCGCGACAGGCAATAGACAATGCCGGCCTGGCCCTTGCGCCCGGCGAGGAAGCCAAGTAGCTGCTTCCTGGCGTTGTCCTTTTCGACGACGGTGTAACGAATGTTCGGGCGGTCGAAGCTGGAAAGGAAGACGCGGGCATCGGCGAGGCCGAGGCGGGCGAGGATTTCGTTGCGCGTCGCCTGGTCGGCGGTGGCGGTCAGCGCGATGCGTGGCACGGCCGGGTAGCGCTCGTGCAGGGCGCTGAGTTGCAGGTATTCCGGCCGGAAATCGTGCCCCCATTGCGAGACGCAATGCGCCTCGTCGATGGCGAAGAGCGCCAGCTTGCCGGCTTCGTAGAGCGCGTCGAGCATGGCCAGCGTGCGGTCGAGCAGCAGGCGCTCGGGGGCGATGTAGACAAGGTCGAGCCCGCCCGAGAACATCGCCTGCTCGACGGCCTGCGCTTCTCGCCAATCCAGGGTGGAATTGAGGCAGGCGGCCTTGACGCCGAGTTGGGTCAGCGCGTCGACCTGGTCCTGCATCAACGCGATCAGCGGCGAGACGACGACGGCGCAGCCCGGGCGGAGCAGGGCGGGAATCTGGTAGCAGAGGCTCTTGCCGCCGCCGGTCGGCATCAGCACCAAGGCATCGCCGCCGCCGGAAATGTGGTCGATGATCTCGGCCTGCGCGCCGCGAAAGGCCGGGTAGCCGAAAACGTCGCGCAGGGCGGCGAGGGGGTTGGTTGCGGTCGACACCGTTTTAATGCCGATTTTCAAAAACGATGGCTTCGCGCTTCAGCATTTCTCCATCCCAGACCAGACATTCGCCACAGCCTTCGTGCCAGTCGGCCAGCACCCAGCGCTCGACATGGATGCCATCGACGATGTGGTCGTGCGTGGCCGGCTGGTGGGTGTGGCCGTGGATGAAGGTGACGTAGCCGTGATCGCGCAGGAAATCGTCGGTGGCTGACGGATTTAGGTCGGCATAGACGGCGCGTGCCGTATTGCGGCTGCGCCAGCGGAAGTAGCGGGCAACCAGCCGGCGCACGAAGCGCGGGCGGGCGAGCATTTTCTCCTGCCATTCCGGCGTGCGCACGCGGGTACGGAATTCCTGATAGGCGGTGTCGTCCAGGCAGAGCGCATCGCCATGCGAGAGGACGAAGCTCCATTCGGGAAGCGTCAGATCGTAAGGATCGGCTAGCAGGCGGAGACCGGCGGCATCGGCGAACTTCTGGCCGAGCAGGAAGTCGCGGTTGCCATGCATCAGGCTGATCTGCACCCCGGCATCGGCGGTGGCACGTAGCGCGGTGACGATGCGGGCGTGATATGGGTCGTCGATATCGTCGTCGCCGATCCAGGCCTCGAACAGGTCGCCGAGAATGTAGAGCGCCTGGGCCTGGCGGGCGCGATCCGCCAAAAACCGGAGGAACAAAGCAGTCGCCCCGGGTGACCGGGGCGACAGGTGCAGATCGGAAATGAAGAGGATCAAACGATCTCGGCTTTCTCGATGATCACTTCCTCGACCGGGACGTCCTGATGGAAGCCTTTATTGCCAGTGCGCACGGCGCGAATCTTGTCGACCACGTCCAGGCCTTCGGTGACTTCGCCGAACACGCAGTAGCCCCAGCCCTGGCCGGACGGTGCCTTGAAGTCGAGGAAATCGTTGTCGACGGTATTGATGAAAAACTGGGCGGTAGCGGAGTGCGGATCGTTGGTGCGCGCCATGGCGACGGTGCCGCGCTTGTTCTTGAGACCGTTGGCGGCTTCGTTCTCGACGGGCGCCTTGGTTGCTTTCTGGTTCATGTTAGGCTCGAAGCCGCCACCCTGGATCATGAAATTCTTGATCACACGATGGAAGATCGTATTGTTGTAGTGGCCGGCTTCGACATAGGCGATGAAGTTGGCAACCGTCTTCGGCGCCTTTTCGGCATCGAGCTTGAGGGTGATGGCACCGTGGTTGGTGCTGAGCTTGACTTGCGACATGGTGGGTTTCCTTATTTCTCGGAGATGATTTTGACGCTCTTGATGATGACCGGCGTCGTCGGCACGTTTTCGTAAAAGCCCTGGTTGCCGGTCGCCACCTTGGCGATCTTGTCGACGACATCCATGCCCGAAGTGACCTTGCCGAAAACGGCATAGCCGTAACCACGCGGGTCGGCGGCGGTCTTGTGGTTCAGGAAATCGTTGTCCTTCAGATTGATGAAGAACTGGACGCGGGCCGAATGCGGATCGGCCGTGCGCGCCATGGCGATGGTGCCGCGATCGTTCTTCAGGCCGTTGGCGGCCTCGTTCTGCAAGGCCGGGGTCAGGGTTTTCTTTTCTTCCATGGCCGGGCTGAAACCGCCGCCCTGGATCATGAATTCGTTGATGACGCGATGGAAGATGGTGCCGTCGTAGAAACCGTGCTTGGCGTTGTAGAGGAACATCTCGACGGTCTTCGGCGCCTTCTCGGCGTTGAGTTCCAGCGTGATCTTGCCCAGCGTGGTCGTCATTTCGACGGTCGGTGCGGCCCAGACGGCCACCGAAACGAGCAGACCGGCGGCGAGAGTGGAGAGCTGTTTCAGCATCGGGTCAATCCTTTGCATAGGTTTCGATCAGCGGCCGGCCGGTTTGGCGGGCGTCTTGAGCAGGTCATTGGCGAGCGCCAGCTTGAGCTTGGCGCTCTTGCCATTGGCATCGAGTTGCACGGCCTTGGCATAGGCTTGGCTGGCCTGCTTGGCGTGCAGGTCGCCGAGGTTTTCGTAGGCGACGGCATACGACGGGTTGGCCTGGATCGCCATTTCGAGCGCCATGCGTGCCTTGTCGTACAGCTTCTGGCGGGCGTAGAGCACGGCCAGGTTGTTGTACGGTTCGGGCATTTCCGGGTAGTCCTCGGTCAGCTTGGTGAAGACGGCAATGGCATCGTCGGTCTGGTTCGTTTCGGTGAGGATCACGCCCTTGAGAAAGCGGGCCTTGGCCTCGTCGGGCGTTTCCGCGAGCTGGGCGTTGACGCTTGCGAGCGCCTGGGCGTAGTCGCCGCGTTTGATGAGGCGCTGGGTGTCGCCCAGGCTATCTGCAAACACCGGCACGGCAACAGCCATAGCCAGCCCGGCAACGATGGCCCGCAAGGTTGGCGAAGCCCGGAAACGCGGCTGTGGCAAGGGGGCGGAAGTCATCGCTATGTTATACTCGGCGCAGGTTTACAATCGTTCGATTCTACCAAGAACGCCAGCCTTTCCAAAGTTCGACGAGCGGCTGGCCACGTTGCGAAATCCCCCTCCGATGCTCAAAATCCATAACTCCCTGAAACGGGAAAAGCAGCTTTTCACGCCCATCGAACCCGGCAAGGTGCGCATGTACGTGTGCGGCATGACGGTCTATGACTACTGCCACCTCGGGCACGCCCGGGTCATGGTCGTCTTCGACATGGTCTATCGCTGGCTCAAGGCCAGCGGCTATGACGTGACCTACGTCCGCAACATCACCGACATCGACGACAAGATCATCAAGCGCGCCATCGAAAATGGCGAGACGATCCAGCAACTGACCGACCGTTTCATCGCCTACATGCACGAGGACGCCGATGCGCTGGGCGTCCTGCGCCCCGACCACGAGCCGCGCGCGACCGAATTCGTACCGGAAATGCTCGACCTGATCGGCCAACTGGAAACGCGCGGGCTGGCTTACAAGGCCACCGATGGCGACGTCAATTACGCGGTGCGCAAGTTCCCTGGCTACGGCAAGCTGTCGGGCAAGTCGCTGGACGACCTGCGGGCCGGCGAGCGCGTCGAAGTCGATTCGGCCAAGGACGATCCGCTCGATTTCGTGCTGTGGAAGCATGCCAAGCCGGGCGAGCCAGCCTGGGCGTCGCCGTGGGGCGAGGGACGGCCGGGCTGGCACATCGAGTGTTCGGCGATGAGTTCGAAGCTGCTCGGCAATCATTTCGACATTCACGGCGGCGGTCAGGATTTGCAGTTTCCGCACCACGAAAACGAAATCGCCCAATCCGAGGGCGCGCACCAGTGCAGCTTCGTCAATTACTGGATGCACAATGGCTTCGTGCGGGTCGACAACGAAAAGATGTCGAAATCGCTGGGCAACTTCTTTACCATCCGTACCGTGCTGGAAACCTACGACGCCGAAGTCGTGCGCTTCTTCATCCTGCGCGCCCATTACCGCAGTGCGTTGAACTATTCGGATGCCCACCTCGACGACGCCAAGCGCAGCCTGGACAGCCTCTATTTCGCCCTGCGCGACGTGCCGCCGGTTGCGGTCGACATCGACTGGAGCAACGATTTCGCGGCGCGCTTCGCGGCGGCGCTGAACGAGGATTTCGACTCACACGGGGCGATTGCCGTGCTCTTCGAGCTGGCCGGCGAGGTCAATCGCCAGCGTAGCGGCGAACTGGCCGGGCTGCTGAAGGCGCTGGCCGGCGTCATCGGGTTGCTCGAACGCGAGCCGGCGGTCTACCTGCGCGGCGGCGCGGCGGCGGCCAGCGGGCTGGACGAAGCGGCCATCGAGCGCATGATCGCCGAGCGGGCGGCAGCCAAGAAGGCGAAAAACTTCGCCGAGGCCGACCGTCTGCGCGATGAACTGAAAGCGGCCGGGATCGCGCTCGACGACGGTCCGCTGGGAACGACCTGGCGGCGCGCCTGAATCTCAAGCAGAAATGAAAAACGGCCTGCGAAAACAGGCCGTTTTTTCGTGTCGACCGCAACCGGCCTTATTTGAGCACTTTGCCGCCCGGGCCGATGACCGTCATTTCCACGAAGCGCGAACCCTGGCGATTGGTCGGGCTGTACGCAACGCGCAACCCGCCCATGTCCAGGCTGGTGCTTTCGAGGGCCGCCATCAGTTTTTCGCGGGACGGATCCTTGCCCATGCGCTTTAGCGCGTCGACCAGAGTGCGGGCCATGGCGTAGGCTTCGATGCCATAGTAGGAATAACCCCCTTTGCCGCCCATCAGCTTCTGATAGTCGCGCACCATGGGAACGATGTCGTTCCACGGGTAGGGCATGACCTGGGAAATGCCGATGCCGCGCGCTTCCGGGCCGAGCTCGGCGACCAGTTGCTCGGTACCGACCGGCGACAGGGTCATGAACATCGGACTCTGGTTGGCTTTCTTCATTGCCTTGACGAAGGCGGTGGTCGGCTTGTAGAGCGTCACCATCACAACGGCCTGTGGCTTTGCCTTGGAGATCGCGTCGACGGCGGCAGCGACGTCGACCGAGTTCCGTTCGACGGTGGCGGCGACGGAAGGTGCGAGATTGTGCTTCTTCAACGCGACCGTCACGCCTTCAAGTCCGGATTTGCCAAAGCCGTCGTTTTGGTAGAAAACGGCAATGTTCTTGAGGCCGAGCGACACCAGCTGATTGACGATGGCTTCGGTCTCGTCCGCGTAGCTGGCGCGCACGTTGAACATGTAGCGGCCGTTCGGGTTCTGCGAGATCGGCTCGCGCAGGCTGCCGGCGCCGGAAATGGTGCCGACCAGCGGTACCTTGGCCGGCCCGAACACCTTGTTCATCGCTTCCGTCGTCGGGCTGGAGCCGTAGGACGCGAGCAGGGCAAAGACGTTCTTTTCCTCAATCAGGGACTTGGTGTTGGCGACGGCACGGTCGGTTTCGTAGCCGTCATCAAGTGCCACCAGGTTGATCTTGCGCCCGTTGACCCCGCCGGCCTTGTTGACCTGGTCGAAATAGGTCTGGATGACCTGGCGCATGTCGGTCCCATAGACGCCGTTGGTTCCCGTGAACGGGGAGGTCATGCCCAGCGTGATCGAGTTGTCGGTAACCCCCGGCTCGGCCGCCGCCAGCGTGGAAACGGCGATGGCCGCAACGGCAAGCAATTGCTTCAGGAAATGCATTGTTCGTCCCCCTGTTTTGATTGCGCAGATTCTAACAGCCGAAAGGCGGCGGGGGGAACAGGGAAGGGGTGGCCGGCGCTGAGCGCAGGCCACCTGTTGCGGTCGACACGCGAAAAGTGCCGAAAATGAAGGCGGCTAGTCGCCGAAGAATTCCTTGACCTTGTAGCTACGGCCGGCGCGATGCGCCTTAACCTGCTGTCGCAGGTTAGCCTGCGCTGCAAGGTGAAGGAGTCAGTCGCCGAAGAATTCCTTCACCTTGTCCATCCACGACTTGGCGCGGGGGTTGTGGCGGGCGCCGTTGTCGCGGCTGGTGGATTCCTCCAGTTCGCGCAGCAGTTCCTTCTGGCGGTCGGTCAGGCTGACCGGGGTTTCGACGACGACATGGCACATCAGGTCGCCGTGGGTGTGGCTGCGGACGCCCTTGATGCCCTTGCCACGCAGGCGGAAGACGCGTCCGGACTGGGTTTCGCCGGGAATCTTGATGCTGGCGGCGCCATCGAGGGTCGGAATCTCGATTTCACCACCCAGCGCGGCGGTGGTGAAGGAGATCGGCATTTCGCAGTGCAGGTCGTTGTGGTCGCGGGTGAACACGGCGTGCTGCTTGAGGTGGATCTGCACGTAGAGGTCGCCCGGCGGGCCGCCGTTGACGCCATGCTCGCCTTCGCCGGCCAGGCGGATGCGATCGCCCTCGTCGACGCCGGCAGGAATCTTGACCGACAGGGTCTTGTGCTGCTTGACGCGGCCGACGCCGCCGCAGTTCTTGCAGGGGTCGGCGATGAAGCGGCCGGTGCCGTGGCACTTGTGGCAGGTCTGCTGGATCGAGAAGAAGCCCTGCTGCAGGCGGACCTGGCCGGAGCCGCCGCAGGTCGGGCAGGTCTTCGGCTCTGTGCCGGGCTTGGCGCCGGAGCCATGACAGGGTTCGCATTCTTCCATGGTCGGAATGCGGATCTTGGTTTCGGTTCCGTGCGCGGCCTGTTCGAGCGTGATTTCCAAGTTGTAGCGCAGGTCGGCGCCGCGATAGACGTTGGAGCGACCACCGCCGCCACCGCCGCGGCCGCCAAAGATTTCGTCGAAGATGCCGCCGAAAGCATCGGCGAAGCCGGCACCGCCAGCCCCGAAACCGGCGCCGCCCATGCCGGCCTGCGGGTCGACGCCGGCGTGACCGAACTGGTCGTATGCCGAGCGTTTCTGGGCATCCGACAGGATTTCGTAGGCTTCCTTGGCTTCCTTGAATTTCTCCTCGGCCGCCGGGTTGTCCGGATTGCGGTCGGGGTGGTGCTTCATGGCCAGCTTGCGGTAAGCCTTCTTGATCTCTTCTTCGCTGGCGTCGCGGTTGACGCCGAGAATCTCGTAAAAATCGCGTTTAGACATGTTCGTTACCCGTCAAGTGACAAAGGCGCCGAGCGCCGCCGGAGGTTCCGGAAGGCTCGGCGCCTGGCTGTTGCGTCAGGATTTACTTCTTGTCCTTGACCTCGGTGAACTCGGCATCCACCACGTCGCCTTCGTCCTTCTTGGCCTGCTGCTGGGCGCCCGCTTCGGCACCGGGGGCAGCGCCGTCGGCGGCTTGCTGGGCGTACATCTTTTCACCCAGCTTCTGGGCGGCGGCAGACAGGGCCTCGGTCTTGGCGACGATAGTATCCTTGTCGCCGTCGCGCAGCACGGATTCGACATCCTTGATCGCCGCTTCGATGCTTTCCTTCTCGGCCGCGTCAAGCTTGTCGCCGTATTCGGTCAGGG
>WBZX01002002.1_pt1 | contig 13194 bp, 18 predicted proteins | sample 5204211 | NCBI WGS metagenome assembly WBZX01 (sample SAMN12344362, study PRJNA552823) | activated sludge metagenome | biome: Activated sludge suspended growth; feature: Nitrification reactor; material: Wastewater; isolation source: activated sludge from nitrification reactor of wastewater...
CGAGGCGTTGGACCTCTGGCGGGCAGCCATCGTCTTGGAGATCGTGACCGAGCTGGGCAACGGAGGCCTCGGCGAGGGCAGGATCGCCGATCTCGTAGATCGACACTGGCCCCGCTGAGCCCGTCGTACCGGTAGTTGGCGGAGAAGTTGCAGCTGATCTCCTCAGCGTGTCGGAGTGCCGCCAAGCGGTGATAGATCTTGCGCTGCTGTCTCGTTCGTCCATCAGGGCTTCCTCTCATGGAAACCCCGACCTGTAACCGACCTCTGTCAGTTCCACAGTCTCTCGTTCACAGTGCGAGGGCTGCTGACCTGCGGATTTCTCGTGTAGGTAAGGTGCAACTCGGTCCTCCGACACGGACGATTACCCCACGGGGACGGGCCTCCACGGAGACTGTTCCATCGGGTGAGTAGTCGAGTTTGAGGCCGAGGTCGTTGTAGACCTCGGCCTTTGCTGTTGGGTCGGCGTCGGCGAGGACGTCGACGATGTCTCTGAGTGCTCTGACCAGGGCTTTTACCTGGCTGCGTGCGAGTTGATGACGTGCCTGCGGCTTTCTGGGCGAAGTCCATTCCCACGTGCGCTGAGAACCGGTAGCGTTGCCGTCGTGAGTGATGCGGCGCACCCCCACGATGACGGGCCCACGGGAACGAGTCTGCTCCCACCTCGCATGTCAGCGGAACAGATCGCCACGTCTCCGCCCGTCGATGACCTTGATGCGCTGCTCATCGATGACCTCACCACCGACGAGTTCAACGCTTTCCTCGACGCCATCAACGCGTGATCGTCGTCGTCGACACTGGCGTATTCAGCGCCACGCTCAACCGAACACGGCGCGCTGATCTCGAGCCGTTCGTCGCTCGGATCAAGGGTCACCGGATCTTGTTGACGGTTCAGACCGTTGCCGAGCTTCGTTACGGCGCGCTTGTCGCACAGTGGGGTCCTGCACGGCGCGAGCGACTTGAGGACGCGATCTCAGCGGCCTCGGTGGTGCCCGTTGATGACGAGCTTGTCTCAGGCGTTGCGAGATTGCGCATGGCCTGTCGGACTGTGGCGCACCCGCTGGCTGACCGAACCCACGCCAATGATCTCTGGATCGCTGCCACCGCCATCCATCTCGAGGTTCCCCTAGTCAGCGCCGATGGCATTTTCATTGACGTACCAGGCCTTCAACGCCTTCCGTAAGCGTCGCTGGCTGCCCACGGCTGATAGCAGCCTGATCGTGACCGAGGTGACTTGGGCCTCAGTCCAAGGCTCGGCGATGGAGAGCACATCTCGACCGTCACCTTCGACAGTCCTGCTGCCTCATGTCAGAACCTCCGGGAGGGCTAGTTCGTTGCCTCACCTAAGACCTCCGGACGGTCGCGCTTGTTGAAGGCCCGGTTGATGGGTCTGGGTGGGGCAGCGGTTTTGGACAGGGCGAGGCGTTCGAGTTGGGCTGCGAGTTGGTCGATGCGGCGTTGAAGTTGTCCGGGTCGGATGGCGTTGCGGTCCCGGGTTAGAGCCCCATTATCCGACAAGGACTCATCTCGGGATGGTGCTCCCGGGTTGTAGCGTGGGGTTATTGACGCTAGGGCCGAAGCGTTGCGGGATGCGGCGCTTGCTCTCTCCGAGTCTGAGCGTGCCGGGTTGGTGATTGACCTGCTCGACAGTCTCGATGACCGCCCGGTGGAGGGGGACCAGGACGAGCTTGCGCGCGTGTGGGCGGCCGAGACGGCTCGTCGGGCCACTCAGATCGACTCGGGCGATGTGGTGACGCAGTCCTGGGACGACGTCTTGGCGCAGGTTGCTGAATCCCGTCACAGGCGTTGATACGCAAGATCCGATTCCAACCGCTGGCGGCCGCCGAGGTGGTGGAGGCCCAACTCTTGTACGAGAACCGTGTGCCCGGTCTTGGTGACCGCCTGATGGGAGCAGTTCAGGGTACGACCGAGGGCGCGGTGCGATGGCCGAATGCCGGTACCCCGACCCGGAACGACGCGACGGGCAAGGTGCTTGAGCGCAAGGTTGCGACGCCGGGGTTTCCTTACGTCGTCTCTATCGGGTTACCGATCTCGACATCGAGGTGCTCGCCGTGCACCACGAGCGCCGGCGCCCGTTGTACTGGGTTGCTCGAACCGACGAATAGGTTCTGCGAGATCATGCACCGCTGGTGACGCGCCGGGGTGTTCATGGCATGGGAGCGTCGAGGGCCAAGCCGACGATGAGGTCCAAGCGGCGGTCCAGCTCATCTCTGTACAGTCCGTTATCGGCCTCAAGCGAAACGTCGGGAAAGATCGTTCGCAAGGCGCCGGACAGTGCGTTGCGGGCGGCAGCGTGCGTTGGATGTTCTGCGGCCTGCTGCACGACGATTTTGGCTACGTCGTCCCAGTAGTTCTCGTCCCAGTGTGATTCGGTGAGCCAGGGCTCGAGCACCTCGATCTGACGGATCGCTGCGGACCATCTGTGCACCAGGTGCTCATCAGCCATTCGACGACGGTACCTGGCTTGAAACGCGGGCGTCGGGGCCTACGCCCTCGAGTCACCACGGGAGTCGCCGGGTGGCCGGACGGCGATGTTGCTTTGCACTGCGTAGCGGCGTGGGGGACGGCATTCTTCCGTCATATGGCACACGAGTACCTTTGACCGGGCCGAGTCGGAGGACGGCAATCTCCGATTCTCCGGCGAGCAGAGCGCGTCGGCACCCACCTGGTTGAGTGCGACGCTGGGCTTCGACCCCCGCCATCACGTCGGCATATGCGCGCGCGACGGTCGCGGCCACTCGCTCATCACCGGGGTAGACGTTGGCCCGCCCGAGAGACCCCGACGGCTTTGAGTGGGCACGCCGGCGTTCGGACACGCGGTGGACGGACTATGGGTCGTGCGGCTGGTACCGACCTCGGAAGTGTTCACGCATCCGGCTGCGGCCCGAGCCGCCCAAGGTGACGGCGGGCTGTCGGTGGCACAACGCGTAAATCACTGAAGCGAGTAGGGGACCGACAGCCACCAAGATCACCAGCCAGGTCGATGTGGATCGGCCATCGGGTCCGTGGTTCAGGACCCCGGCGAAGAGAAACGCCGGCCAGAAGACCCAGGGACGGCCTGTGGCGACGATCATTCGTCGCCACAGGCTGTGATCGCCTGCCTCGGTCTCCATCGGCTCATTCTGGCATCACTCATCGACGGCTCGTAGCGCGCTCGTGTTCATTGACTCACTGCGGTCCCGTGCGCCTGATCTGTTTCGTCGCTCGTTCACGATTGCGCTCGGTCTTCGGCTCGGTGCGGAGGCGCTGTCAGATGCACTCTTCCATCTCGTGGAGCATCGGGACCGGGTCTTGGCGATGGACAACCCTGGCGGGTACCTGTTCGCCGTCGGCCGGCAGCGAGCACTCGCGGCGCACCGTCGTCCGCCTGCGCCGCTGTGCCCGTCGCCAGCGGTAGCCGGCATTCCAGACATCGAGCCTGGCCTCATAGTTGCGCTCGAAGGACTGAGCGAGCGACAACGGTTGTGTGTCGTGATCGTGCACGCATTCGGCTACCGGAACCAGGAGGTCGCCGATCTCATAGGGATCTCTGTTGACAGCGTCCAGACGCACGGTCGGAGAGCGCTCACCCGCCTCAGGAAGAATCTGGGAGTGACCAAATGAACCTCGACGAGTTCGCCGGCTACATCGACCACGTCTCGACGAACGGGGCCACAGCGGCGACCGATGGGTTCGAGATCCAATGCTCGAACCCGCCACCGAGCCGACGGCACCGTGCATTCTTGGTCGCTGCATGTCTGCTCGTGGTCGTGGGAGTGGCCGTGGGGGTCAACTCCGATCGCGATCGTACCTCCGATGTAGTCACCGCCAGTGGGGCCGCGCACGGCACTAGTTCGTCGATTGTGGACCAGGAGCGAGTGGTGGACACCGGATCGTCGGGGTGGATGAGCAGCCGGTAGGCGATGGCGATTCCAGCACGCCCACGAATCGGCTCATCGGGCACCGACCCGTGGTGGATCGTCGCGGGCACGTTTCGCTCCTATAGGAGCTTGGACTCGTTGGTCACGTCGTATTTCATGATCTCCACTCCGGTGATACCGAGTTCGTCGGCTGCGCCCATGAACTCCACGAAGTGGGGGGCGACCATGTGAGCATCGATGGCGGCCTGGTCCTCCCACTTCTCGGTGATCCTCAGCCGCCCAGGGTCACCGAGGGTGGAAGCGAACGAGTAGTCGATGTTGCCGGGTTCGGCTCGGGTTGCGGTGGTGAGTGCCGTGACCAGTTCGGTGGCCCGGTCGAGGTTCGCCGGGTCGATGGTGATATAGCCGGATACGAGGATCATGGTTGCGGACCATACCGGCACTCTCGTCGAGGTGCTGGAGCCGACCTGGCTGGCCCCACCCGTTGGCCGGCAGTGACCTGGCCAGTTCGATTACCCGTCGGGGGCGATCAACGGTCCTGGGGGATTCGATCTCTGACCATGACCCGACAAGGCCCGTCCTCGGTGGGGTAGTCGGCCAGATGGCGAAATCCCGCTCTGGCCAGCGCCCGCCACGACGCTTCGTTGGCGAGGAAAGGACCGGCCGAAACCTGTGGCCAAGAAGGGTGGTTGGCGAACACGACCTCCCGCACGAAGGAAGCGATCATCGTTGAACCCTTGCCCTGGCCTCGCGTGCTGGGATCGCCGAGTAGGTAGTCGATGCCCGCTCCAAGGCGGTCGACTCCGGCGGCGAAGTGAGCTCGAGCCTCCTCTTCGTCGTCGTAGTCGGCCCAGGCGTAGCACTGGATCCATCCGAGCGGGTCTCCGTCCAAGAGCGCGATCCAGTGTTCGACCTGGTCCTCGTTGGTCGATCCGTAATCGCGCACCACCGCGTCCCACGAGACGTCTTCACCTTCCCACCACCGGACTACGCCCGGGTCGTTCAGCCAGCGATGCAGCAGCGGCAGGTCGTCGTCGGTGAGGCGGCGGAAGGTGACCAACATCGGACGTCGAGGCTATCGACGCGGAACGAGCCAGGAGCCCGGTTCCACGCTGCTGGCTAGCGTCCGTGCCGTTGGGGCCGCTGGGGCCCTTGGGGCCGCTCTTCAGGATGGTGAATGTGGGTCACCATCGACGCCGCGCTTGGTCGGTCAGCGGTATTCGTCGGCTCCGATGTCGGGCGGGCCGGCGTCGAATCGGGCTCCGTCGAGGTCCGTGCCGGACAACTCGGGAGTCAGGACGAACCCGTCATCGATGGCGTTGCCAGCGGCGGCGGTCAGGTGCGCATCGCCGGCGGCGGCATCGACGAACCAGGTCGAGGGCACGTTGGTCACGTTGTTGGACAACACTCCGCCTGCGCCATCTCGGGTGGTGATCCGGCGAACCAGGTTGTTGCGGATCTCGACGGACGTGTTGGCGTAGCGCCGGTCGATCGAGGTGAACGAGGTGGCCCCCGCTCCGGTCTCGATCACGGTGTTGTGCACAACGATCGTGCCCCGAGCCTGGGTCAGTTCGATCCCGGTGTCGTACTGGTCGACCGACATGGCGATGACGTTGCCCCGGATTATCCCTCCGTAGTGGCCCACGTACAGCCCTGGATAGGGGTCATCGGGGTAGGCGCGGCCCGGTCCGGACTCGCGAAGTCCGAATCCGATTCCTCGGGAGGAGTTGAGGATCAGGTTGTTCTCGACCAAGGTCCCGCGAGCCCCATTCCAGAAGTGAATGGCATGCTCGGCGATCTCTCCGTCCTCGCAGTAGATGCCATCAAAGGTGTTGGAGCGCACCACCCAGTTCTGCGCCGAATGGACATCCAGGCCACCCGTGTAGCACCCGAAGGCGCGTTCGATGTTCTGGCGGCCCGTCGCTGTCATGGTCAGCTCAGAACACGTCACGGCACCGTCGTCGACGAATGCTGTACGAGCCGAGTTCGGGTTCACCTTCACGAACTGCTCGCCAGCGTCGACGAGGTGAAGGCGATGTAGCCGGGGTCGTTCTACGTTGGTTGAGCCGGTGGCCGGATAGCTGTGAACGAGGTGGTCGCTCGCTCGTCTGAGCGTCAGGTCGGTGAGCGTTGCGTCGTTCGCCTGGACGTACACCAGCGCACCGATCCCGTAGGCGCCATCGATCACAACCTTGGTCGGGTCACCCGATGCTCCTCGAAGAGTTATGCCCGCGCTGTCGATCAGAAGGCTGCGAGTGAAGTCGCCCGTGACGGTGTAAGTGCCGTCGGCGAGACGGATCGTTGTTCCGGCGGCGGCGTTGCGCACGATCGTGCCGAGCTGGGAGGCCTGCGAAGGAACCACGTCGATGACAGAGCCCGTCGGTGCCGGTAGGCCGCCACATCCGGGTGTGTCCCAGGCTCGGGCCCCGGTGCCGGGCGGTGCCGGCGTGGCGGGGTAGCAGCCTGCCAGCACGACGATGGCGACCAGCCCGACGATGACGGCTCGAACACGCGTGTTGGTCACGTCGTGTACATCGAACGGCCCCCCATGGATCTTGAGGGATCCGCCCGAACCTGTTCCCGATCAGCCGCTGAGCTTGTCCGCCCCGAAGGTGACGAAGTCGATCCGCTCCACCGCGGTGGCATCTCCGGTCTCATAGAGCACTCCAACGGCGTGGCCCGGCAAGGCCAACAGGTCCGAGTAGCCCGACGGACCCTCGCGTAGCAGCAGACCGTCCTTCCAGGTTGCCCCGCCATCTGAGGACGTGCGCACCATCAGGTTCACACGGTCGGTGCCATGAGACGGTGCCGAGAACAGGAGGATCCCATCGCCGCGTTGGTCAGGTTCAGATCGGCTCCCGGCGCCGGTGCCCAGATCGAGCCACAGCATCGACCCTTGTACGACCGGGGTGACCAGACCCTGCTGGTTCTCGAAGGGGCCGGTGAATGACTCGCCTCCGTCGGTGGACGTGGTCTGGAGGCGGTGCCATTCGTCGAGCCCTCCCTGATCGCGGGCCGAGACCACGATGGTGCCGTCTGCGACCTGCGCGGCGGTGGCTTCATTGGGGTGCATCGGCCCACCCTGGGGGGTGTCTGACGCCCCGATGCTCCAGGTCTTGCCACCGTCGTCGCTGAACAGCAGGTGGGCCCCGTAGTTCATGGCTTCATCGGAGTGGTTGGCCGCGGCCACGAGCCGCCCAGCGTTGGGGCCTGTGTGGAGCTGAAACGCATGTCCGGGTCCGACGCTGTACCAGCGCCACTCCGGTCGCTTCACCGCCTCGGTGATCTCGGTGGGTTCAGACCAGGTCTCACCGGCATCGTCGCTCGTCAGTAGGTACTGACGGCTGGTATCGATGCCGGTTCCGCTGAGGATCTGCATCTCTTGGTCGGCCGCGTTCTTGAAGGTGGCGAGCAGGACCAGCCGCCCGGATTCCTCGTGCAGCACCGGCGACGGGTTGCCGATGAAGTCAGAACCCATGTCGGCAACGACTTGGAGCTCTCCCCATGTCACCCCGTCGTCGGTGGAGCGCTTGGCGATCAGATCCACATCGCCGTGGTCGGCGGCCGAGGCCACTCTGGCCTCGGCGAAGGCAATGAGAGTGCCGTCGCCAGCGCGCACCACCGCCGGGATCCGGTAGGTGGCGTAGCCGTCCTCACCAGCGCTAAACACCGTGGTGGTCACGATCGGTTCGCCGGAACGGTCAGCCACGCTGGTCGTTGTGGTGGCCTTGGTCGTGGTAGTCGACGCCTTGTCGTCCGAGCCACCATCCCCGCCCGAACAGGCCGCCAACAGCAGTGCCATCGCCGTCGCCGCCGTCGCCGCCGCCGCCGTCGCTGAACGCCACACCCCGGACCGGCTGTGCCGGCGCAGCGTCACCGCGGGGCGCCGACGGGGGAGTGTGGGCGCTGGGGGCGTGAGCGAGCTGAGCTGATCTGCTGCGGACATGGGGTCACCGTATCGCCGTGGACAGATCCCCCTTGGATGTCGGTCAGCACCTTCAAGTACCCGACCGGATAGGTCCAGTCGTCGTCGCTGCGAGGGTACGCCTACCGAGGCCTTGCCTCGGCTGAGTCATGCCGTGCTCATGGGTCGGTTCGCCATCCCGCTTCCTAAGCCAACGTGTAGACAAGGCCGTGTTGGTGTGTCTCACGTTCGTGGTCGCGGCGCTGCTCATAGGCGGCTCCGTTGCTTGGGGCCGGGCACAGGTCTCGGCTGACTCTCAGGAAGTTCACGGTGGAATGCCAGCAGGTCGGGCGACGCTGAGTGTTCGACGGCAAACAACGTAGAGACGTGGACCGAGGAGTAGCTGACCACATGGACGATCCCAAACCGCAGTTGCGAGCAGCTTCCTACGAGGGGAGGGTGCTGCCCCGGCCAGACCAGGAGTTGGTCGACCAAGGCTTGGCCTTCGACATCGGAACTTTGTTCACCCGGCGGCGGATGCTCACGGTGGCCGGCATGGGTGTTGCCTCGCTGGCCCTGGCGGCATGCGGAGGATCGTCCGGTTCGGACTCGGCCTCTTCGACCGACCAGGGTTCAGGCTCCACCACGTCGACGTCCTCCACCTCGAGTTCGAGCGGTTCGTCGTCCACAACCGGAGCGAGCGGGGCCGAAGGGCTGGCCGAGATTCCCGACGAGACTGCCGGGCCATATCCAGGCGACGGTTCGAATGGGCTCGATGTTCTGACTCAGAGCGGGGTGGTGCGCCAAGACATCCGGTCCAGCTTCGGCGGCCCGACCGGCGTGGCCGAAGGGGTCGAGATGACCCTCGACCTGACCATCGTGGACATGGCCAATGGGAACATCCCCTTCGCCGGGGCCGCGGTCTACGTGTGGCACTGCGACCGCGAAGGGCGGTACTCGATGTACTCGGAGGGGATCACCGAGGAGAACTACCTCCGAGGCGTCCAGGTCGCTGACCGCAACGGTGTGGTGTCGTTCACCAGCATCTTCCCGGGTTGCTACTCGGGGCGCTGGCCGCACATCCACTTCGAGGTCTACGGCGCGGAAGGCGACATCACCGACTCGACGAAGGCGGTGGCCACATCACAGGTGGCCCTCCCCGTCGATGCGAGCAGCGCCGTGTACGGCGAGCCCGGCTATGAGAGCTCGGCTCGGAACTTCGGGTCGATCACCCTGGCCAGTGACAACGTGTTCGGCGAAGACGAGGGTGCCTCCCAGCTCGGAACGGTCAGCGGAGATGTCACGAATGGCTACCGGGTTTCGCTGACCGTCGGGGTCGACACCGCTACCGAACCGACAGGCGGCGGAATGGGTGGCGGTGGTGTCGGGGGTGGCCCTGGTGGTCCTCCCCCCGGTCGCTGAGCCGATCGCCTTGGCGACGTCCGTTTCGGACCCTCAGGACAGCCTCTCGTCTGAAATCGGGCCTGGTTGGTCAAGGGTGTAGCCAGGCCGTTCCGATGGGTGTCGCCGGAAGGCTCGCCTCCTAGGACGTAGCATCGGGCGGTGGCTGTGCTTGACACGACCTATTGCATGAACCTGGCCTTCACGCCACTGTCGAGATCGGTCGCCGATGCCGAGCGGCCAGCGGTCCTTCGAGCCCAGTCGAGAGGGGCCACGCCCTATGAGGACGATGGCTTCGAGGTCCACGCGTGCAAGGCGAGCGACCTGGCGCAGAACGTTTCGGTGCGCCCGAACCTGCTCACCACTGGATTCGACACCGTCGACCTCAGCGGTCATGAAGAACTTCAGCGTGCACTTGCAGGAATCCACCAGGCCGGGAAGATCAGCGACGTCTTGGCCGCGTCTGTGCGGGATGCGCTCGACGGCGCCGAGCTTCCAAGCTCGGGCGGTCACACCCTGACCGTTCTGTACGTGGCCGATGAAGGGCTGATCATGCGCGTCGGCGGACCCAACGGACTTGCCGTGGGTGGGGGAGACACCAAGGGCATGAACGGCCACGCCCCTGCGGTGTCGGTTCACGCCGACCAGGACGTGTACGGCACTCCGTTGGTCCAGCTGATGGACGGCCGGGCGCCGGACCTGTTCCACCACGACTCACCCGACGGCTTCAATCACGACGCCTCGCTGATGCTCGTCAACTTGTGGATCCCCTTGCAGCAGATCACCAGGCCACTGGTGTTGGCCGACGGCGCCAGCTTCGACCGAGCCCGCCATCAGCTCCGCTACGGGCTCCCCACCCAGTCGTTCCTGGACCGGGACCAGGACCAGGTCGTGAACGACATCTGGACCTTTGCCCACCACCCCGACCAGCGCTGGTTCTTCCGTTCGGAGATGGATCAGCGCTCGGCCTATGTGTTCAACACCTTGAGCACGCCTCACGCATCAGCAGTGCTTCCCGGCGAGGACGTGGCCGAACGCTGCTACCTGGGCCTCGAAGCGATCGAAGTGGCACTAGAGGTAGGAGATGTAGCGGCGGCGGCCCGTCTTGTCTCGGAGCTCGACGGCTGTGAGGTTCCTGTCAGCGCACCGCCCGCATTGCGTCAGGCAATCGACGAAATGGTTGACGTGATCACCAGGGCGGGATCGGTCTCGGTGATGGACGTTCGACAGCGTCAAAGGTGGCTGGACAGGGCCCGGTCTGCCCGCAGGAGCGTGCTGCGCATGTCGCTCGAGTTGCGACTGGTTGTCTCCGTCGCATTTGGTGTCGAGCGATTGGGCGAGCCGTCCCATGGGCGCGGCACGTATGAACCGAGACGGAACCTCGACGGCTGAGGAGAGCAGCGTCAGCGTGTCCGGCGCAGGCGGGATTCTTCGGCCATCCGGCGCTTGGTGGCGGCCCACGAGCAGATCGGGCACTCCGCCAAGTCGTGGTTTCGGGCCGGGCACCACTCCCGACCGAAGAAGATGATCTGGAGGTGCCTCCGGTTCCAGGTGTCGACGGGGAACGCCGCCTTGAGGTCCCTTTCGGTGCGCTCCACGGTGGTGCCGTTGGACAGTCCCCACCGGGCGGCCAGACGATGGATATGGGTGTCGACCGGGAAGGCGGGGACCCCGAAGGCCTGGGCCATGACCACGCTGGCTGTCTTGTGGCCTACGCCGGCCAACGACTCCAGAAATTCCCAGTCGGCGATGACATCGCCGCCAGCTTCGAGAATCTGGGTAGCGGCTCGCCACAAGTTGTTGGCCTTGGTAGGGGCAAGACCGACCTCCCGGATCAGTTCCAGGATCCTCTCCGGTCCCAGTTCGACCATCTGTTCGGGGGTGGCCGCCAGCGCGAACAGCGCCGGCGTCACCTCGTTGACCTTCTTGTCGGTGGTCTGAGCCGACAGTGCCACCGCCACCAGGAGTGTGTATGGGTCGTGGTGGTCGAGCGGGATAGGAGGATCGGGGTACAGGTCGTCGAGGATCTCCCCGATCCGGTCGGCCTTGTCATGGCGCTTCACCGCCCGGACCATAACTCCCAAGGGGTCAGAGGTTGGGCCACGGTCGGAGACCTGGCCCGAGCGGCCCGCCCGCCGACGGATCCGCGCGACACCCGGGCCACCTCCTAGTGTCGTCTCGCAGCGACGGCACCGTTTCCTCTCGCAGGAGTCGACCTTGACCACACAGGCCCGATCCACATCCAAGGCCGTCGGCGCTCCGCTCGGGCCGGGGTCACTTCTGTGGGAGACAGCGGGTGACCCGAGGAGCCTCATCCCCGGCACCGGTGCTGGGATCCTCCAGCTCATGCTGCCGAGCTTGGGCGCGGCGGTCACCGACCATTCCGACTTCTTCAGCGATCCCTATGACCGCATCTTCCGCTCCATCCCCTACATCTGGGGAAGCATCTTCGCCCCCGATGATGTCGAAGGTGATCGTCGCGGCCGGGAGATCCGAGATTTCCACCCTGACATCAAAGGGGTAGATGCCGAAGGGCGGAGGTACCACGCCCTAGATCCGGACACCTACTGGTGGGCCCATGCCACCTTCACCTGGGAGTTCTTCCGGGCACGCGAACTCTATTTTCCGTGGCCACTCAACCGAGCCCAACGCAACCAGATGTACGCCGAGTCCGTCACCTGGTATCGCCGCTACGGAGTGAGTGAACGCCCGGTGCCAGCCACCTACGACGCATTCCTGGCCCGCTTCGACGAGATCTGCCGACACGAACTGGAGCTGACCCCGGCCGTCCAATGGGTGCTGGACCCCTCGGCCAACCCGGCTACCGGCGCTCAGCGCATCTCCCTTCCGGGACCGTTCACCCCCCTCAGCGGCTTTGCTACCGACCGCATGTCAGATCTGTTGCGGGTCACCGTCTACGGCAACCTGCCAGATGTGGTCCGGCGTCGCTTCGACATGCGGTGGACCCATCAGGATCGGATCGCCTTCGCCGCGGTGTGCGCTGGGTTCCGGGCGATGGACCCCGCCATTCGGCGAGGCGCGTTGTCCAGCATCTTCCCCGAGCGGACCCCCCACCTCGATCCGCGCGATCACACCCGAGTGGTAGTGGCCGGTCCCAATCCCCGCCAGAGAGCCCGCCGGGCCCACAGCACCGCCATCGCGACGGTGGACTGAGATGGAGGCCACCATCCCGTCGTCGGATCAACCCGCACGCTTCGTGGCCCGAAGTGCCGAGACCTGGCGTGACCCGTTCGGCATGTACCGGGCACTCAGAGATGATGACCCCGTTCACCACGTGGCCGACGGAGACTTCTGGGTCCTTTCCCGCTTCGGGCACGTGTTCGATGCCGCCCGAGACCCAGGCACCTACTCATCGGCGCAGGGCCTCACCACCACCTACGGCGAACGGGAGAGGATCGGCCTCGATGTGGCCGCTCCGATCGTGATGCTCGACCCGCCCGAACACACGGCCTTTCGTCGACTGGTGGCGCGGGCCTTCACTCCTCGCCACGTGTTGGCCATCGAGCCGATGGTCCGGAATTTCGCCGTCGAACGGATCGAACGGTTACGCGCCGGGGGCGGGGGCGACGTGGTGGCCGAGCTCTTCAAGCCTCTGCCGAGCATGGTGGTGGCCCACTACCTGGGTGTGCCCGCTGAGGATCGTTCCCGGTTCGATGGATGGACGGAGGCGATTGTGGAGGCCAACGCCGACGGCAACATCATCGCCGCCGGAGATGCGCTCGGCGAGCTGCTCGGATACTTCGCCGACCTGGTGGACCGACGTCGGGTCGACCCAGGTGAGGACCTGCTCTCGATGCTGGTGACGGCCCAGGCCGAAGCGATCGCAGACGGAGACGAGGGCGCGGTGGACGACGCCCAGATCCTGGGGTTCGCCTTCACCATGGTGGCCGGGGGCAACGACACGGCCACATCACTGCTCGGAGGCTCGGCCGATCTGTTGACCCGCCACCCTCACCAGCGCCAACTCGTGGTCGACCACCCGGAGCTGCT
>WBZX01001668.1_pt1 | contig 13171 bp, 15 predicted proteins | sample 5204211 | NCBI WGS metagenome assembly WBZX01 (sample SAMN12344362, study PRJNA552823) | activated sludge metagenome | biome: Activated sludge suspended growth; feature: Nitrification reactor; material: Wastewater; isolation source: activated sludge from nitrification reactor of wastewater...
CCGGCCCACGGCGCTTTCGAAGAGGATCTCCCCGCGCAGTCGTACCGCCAGGACCGCGCCCGGAAATGTCCCGTCATCGACGGCGGCTTGCAGCGCCGACTGTATTGGATCACTCATGGCCATCACTGCGATCTACCTGTGATGCAGGGGGAGCAGAGGGAGATCGGGAGCGGATACGCCGCTCCGTCTTTCAGGCTTGCAGGCAAGGGTGGCTTTCCCGATGAACGCGGGGGACTCAACGCGCAGGGCTGGATTCGCCGGCGAGTTTGCCTTCGACCGAGGCGCCCTCCGATTGATAGGCGTCGCTCTCTTCCACTTCCAGCATCCGTTCGAACGATCGCAAGGTCGAACGGAACCGCTCCACCATCATCAGGCGCTGCTTTTGAAGATCCGCCACGCCACGTTGCATCTCGGTGAGGCTGACGCGCGCCTGCCGGATAATTTCACTCGCCTTGAGCTCCGCTTCCTTCACGATCAGGTCCGCCTCGCGTTGGGCGGAGCGCTTGACGTCCTCGGCCAATGTCTGCGCCGAAACCAACGTGTTGGAGAGCGTCGCTTCCGTGCGTCGCAAGTCGGTCACCTGCTGCTCGGTGGTGGTGAGTTTTTCTCGAAGCAGGCTGTTCTCTCGGTTCAAGTTTTCGACGGTCAGCGCCAGCTCCTCGAGGAAGCGGTTCACTTCGTCCCGGTCAAACCCTCGAAACTTGACCTGAAAGACCATCTGCTGAATATCGATGGGAGTGATTTTCATGCGACACCTCTTGCCCGACAGTTAATGCATCCGCACGGCAATATCCCGCAAGGATTGAACCACGGCATATTGCAGAAAGACAAGGATCAGGATCGCGATCATCGGCGAAAGATCCATGCCCATGCGCCAGCCGATCAGCCGCCGAATCGGCGTGAGGACCGGTTCCGTGGCGCGCTCCAAGAATTGCACGATCGGATTCCACGGGTCCGGATTCACCCAGGATATTAAGGCGCGGGCGATGATCACCCACATATAGAGCCACAACACCGTATCCAAGACCGTTGCCGTCCCTTGCAGCACGTTGCTCAGCACAAACATCAGCGTCCCAACTCCTGTGAACGTTTCGTTGCCGCCTCGACGGCTGCCATCAAACATCCCCGCATTCCGCCGACTTCCAATTGATGCAACCCCGCGATGGTCGTGCCGCCCGGAGACGCGACCTGATCCTTGAGCTGAGCCGGATGCTGCGCTCGATCAAGAACCATCCGTGCCGCACCAAGGACTGTCTGCGCCGCCAGCAATTGTGCCGTCGCCCGCGGTAATCCCATTTTGACTCCGCCATCGGCCAGCGCTTCAATCGCCACAAACACATAGGCCGGCCCGCTCCCGCTCAGTCCCGTGACGGCGTCCATCAGCCGTTCTTCGACCGAGACCACGGAACCCACCGCTTCGAAGAGGGCCCGCACTGCCGCCACATCGTCCGCGGCAAGGTCCGCGTGGTAGGCCAGCGCCGTCACCCCCTCGCGTACTAACGCCGGCGTATTGGGCATCGCTCGCACGATGCCTCTGGCTCCCGGTGCTCGCTCCCGAATCCACGCCGTGGTTACGCCGGCGGCAATTGAGACCACCAGTTTCCCGGTCAGCGCCGAACCAGTGTCCTTAAGCACAGCCGGCAATACCTGAGGTTTCACAGCCAGGAGCACCAGATCCGCCCCCGCGGCAACCTTGGCATTGTCTTCACTGACTTGAATGCCAAAGCGCGACTTCAGGAGGTCTCGCCGGACCGAAACGGGGTCTGTCGCGCAGATGCGACTGGGTTCGCTGACCTTCGAGGCGAGCAGACCACCTATCAGCGCCTCAGCCATCTGCCCGCCACCAAGAACGGCGATGTCAACTGTGATCATGATGCGGCTCACTCCGTGCCCCGAAAATTGCGGTCCCGACCCTCACGTACGTCGCGCCTTCTTCCACCGCGACGGCATAGTCATGCGACATGCCCATCGACAGCTCCTGCATATTAATGTTCCTGCAGCCTTGCGCTGTCAATGCCTGAGCGAGTTCCCGAAGCTGTCGGAAGTATGGACGCGCCTCCTCCGCAGTCGGCACGGGGGGAGGAATCGCCATGAGACCGCGAATGTCCAACTGGTCGAATTGGCTCAGCGCGGGTAGGGCTGCAGCCAACGCGGCCGGGGCAAACCCGCCTTTGCTGGATTCTCCGCCTAGATTCACCTCCAGCAGAACTCGTTGCTTCAAGCCCGCCGCCTTGGCCTGACGATCGATCTCTTCCGCCAGGGCAAGACTGTCGACGGAATGAATGGTCTCGAACCGCCCGACCACTGCCTTCACTTTTCGCCGTTGCAGGGTGCCGATAAAATGCCAGACGACCCCTCCACGATCCAGCGCCTCGATTTTAGGGAGCGCCTCCTGCAGGCGGTTTTCACCCAGATGTCGAATACCGGCATCCACCGCTTCCCGCAGCCGTTCCACCATGACGGTTTTGGAGGCGGCTACCAGCCGCACCTTCTCAGGGGCGCGTCCCGCACGGACCGCGGCACGGTGAATCTCGTCGAACACCGCTCGAACCCGACCGGCAATGCTCCCCGGGTCTGCATCCATCCTTCCGCCTTCCAGATTGCCGCTTCGCCTCAACTCCGATAGATGTCACGCACCTGTAGGCGCGGGGAATCAGGATGACGACGAGCCGAACCCCACATTACCGGGTGGAAACGAGGGCAATCCCGCTGACCATCGTCGCTTTCACCACACCTTCCCGGCGGTAGCTGAAAAACGCCTCCGGCTGGCAGATGGTGCAGGCATCGACCGTGGCAATCCGCTCGGCGTCCACCCCCCCATTCACGGCTTGACGTCGCACGAACGCGCGCAAATTCAAATGCGCTTTCTGAGGATTCACCGGCGACACGACGGAGTGCCACTCAGGGAACACGTCCCGGAGTCGCGTCAGAACCGGTTCGTCGACCTCATAACAACAGGCACCGGCGGAAGGCCCGATGGCCATGCGCACATCCTTGATCGTTGTTCCGAACCGGCTGACGAGCAACGCCACGGTCTTCGGGACAATACCTGCGACGGCGCCACGCCAGCCTGCGTGGATGGCGGCGACGACCTGCCGCACCGGATCATGCAAGAGGACCGGGACACAGTCGGCCGTTCGCACCGTGACCATCAGTCCCGGCTGATTGGTGACCAGCGCATCCCACCCCCCTTCAAACATCTCCCCCTGCTCGACCGGGCGATCCACCACTAAGGCATCGGTCCCATGCACTTGCTTGACGGAAAGGATCACAGGAGCCCTGTGACCCAGCCGTCCTGCTTCATGCGCGGAGGCCCGCCCTGCCGTGACCGGCACGGCGGACAACCGGGTACCGAAAAAGTGTTCGACCCCGTCGGCATGAGTTGCAAACGAGGGAAGGGTAATGACTTCGGAGGCCATCGTCTTTTCTGACCTTACGCGTTCTCGGCGTGGTTCACCCTCAATCAGCCTGCTTACGCAGGAAGGTCGGCACATCCCACTCATCGTCGCCGACGACTGCGATCCGCTCCACCGCTTCCCGTGTCTCACCCATGCGCCGGAGGAAAGTTGGCCGATCGATATCCTTGATGGGCCGATCTGATCCTGTGGCATGCACGCCGGTCAACACCTGCTGTGAAGGGCGGCCGTTGGGCGTTCTCGCGGCAGGACGCTCAGCGGCGGCAGCCGGACGAGCCGCCGGTTGCTCTTCCCGTTCAAATCCCGTCGCAATGACCGTCACGATCAGATCGTCGCCGATTTCAGGATTGATCACCTGCCCGACGATAATGTTGGCTTCGGCATCGGCCGCATGTTGCACGATGGACGCCGCCTCTTCCACTTCATGCAGCGACATGTTCGGGCCACCCGTGATATTCAGCAAGACTCCGCGAGCGCCTTCCACACTGCCTTCTTCCAGCAACGGGCTGCAAATCGCCTGTTGGGCGGCTTCTTGCGCCCGGTTGGCGCCACGCCCGATCCCCATGCCCATCACCGCGCGCCCCGTGTGGGCCATGATGGTCCGCACATCGGCGAAATCGACGTTCACGAGCCCCGTGGTGGTGATGACGTCCGCAATGCCCTGAATGGCTTGCCGTAACACATCATCCGCCACCTTAAACGCATCCAACAGCGGCGTCGCCTTATCCACGATGCCCAGCAATCGTTGATTCGGGATGATCAGCAGCGTGTCGACATGCCGACCGAGATCGCGGATACCCTCCTCGGCGTGGCTCATCCGGCGATGCCCTTCATACTGGAAAGGCTTCGTCACGACGGCGACGGTGAGAATCCCCAACTCGCGCGCGATGCTCGCGACGATCGGAGCCGCGCCGGTTCCGGTCCCGCCGCCCATGCCGGCGGTGACGAAGACCATGTCGGCGCCGACCAGGCTCTCGCGAATCTCGTCTTTGCTTTCTAACGCCGCGTCGCGTCCGACTTCAGGCTTGGCGCCGGCCCCGAGGCCGCGCGTGCGCTCCGGACCGATTTGAATTTTATAGGACGCCTGCGACCGATCGAGCGCCTGCACGTCGGTGTTCGCCGCGACGAAATCGACTCGGCACAATCCGCCGGTGATCATGGTATTGACGGCGTTGCACCCAGCCCCTCCGACCCCGATCACTTTGATGCGAACGGGTGATTGCGGCTCCTCTTGAAATGAAAACATTGTGGCACCTCCCTTAACGATGGCGCGGACGTGGCCTGAAGCCGTCCGCAACAGTTAGAAAAACTCGAACATCCACGATCGCATGCGATCGAACACTTTCCCCAACCCTTTGCCGTGACGAATGCCGGCAGCCTCCAAGTTGTCGGCATGTTGACGCGCGTGGAGTAACAGCCCGACGCCGGTCGCATGCATCGGGTTGCTGACGATATCCCGTAAGCCACCGATGCCGGTCGGCGCGCCCCGGCGGGCCGGCAGATTCAGCCCGCGTTCCGCCGCATCCGGCATCCCTTCCAACAGCGAGGTGCCGCCCGTAATGACCACTCCCGCGCCGAGCATGCCTTCATACCCGGCCCGTACGATTTCGCGTTTCACGAGGTCGAACATTTCCTCGACGCGCGGCTCCAGAATTTCCGCGATATCACGACGCGTGAATTGTCGCGGCGGACGATCGCCGACGGAGGGCACTTCCACCATCTGATGGCCGTGGACCAGCTCGGTCCTGGCGATGCCATGTTGCACTTTGATTTTTTCCGCGTCGGTTTGCGACGTCAGCAGGCCGATCGCCAGATCCTTGGTGAGATTCTGTCCGCCGATCGGAAGCACCGCCGTATGCCGGATGCTGCCGTCGAGGAAAATGGCGAGGTCGGTGGTCCCTCCGCCCAGGTCCACCATGGCCACGCCCAGCTCGCGCTCCTCGGCGCTCAGCACCGCTTCGCTCGAGGCCAGCGGCTGCAGGATGATATCCACCACGTCGAGCCCCGCCCGGTTCACACTCTTGATGATGTTCTGGGCCGAGGTCACCGCACCCGTGATGACATGGACATTGACCTCAAGCCGGTTGCCCGACATGCCCAGTGGCTCACGCACCCCTTCCTGGTCGTCCACCATGAACTCGCGCGGCAGCACATGCAGAATGCGCCGCTCATGGGGAATGACGGCCAGCGTCCTGGCGCTCTCCACCGCACGGCTGATGTCGTCGCGCGTGACCTCCTGTTTCTTCAGCGCCACAACGCCCTTGAGGTTTTCTCCCGAGATATGGCTACCCGCAATTCCGGTATACACCGAATTGATTTGCACGGCCGCCATGAGCTCCGCTTCTTCGACCGCTTTTTTGATCGATTCCACGGTACTCTCGATATTGACGACGACACCCTTGCGAAGCCCGCGCGAGGGACAGGAGCCGACGCCGATAATGTTCAGCGGGCCCTCCTCCGGTACTTCGGCAACAATGGCGCAAATCTTGGTCGTTCCGATATCGAGTCCGACCAGGATATGATCCCGCTTAGACACTCGGCTCACCCCCTTCCCCGAACAATGACGCGGTCGGCAAAGCGAAGATCAATTTCATTCGCTCTGGCGCCCTCGCCGTCAAAGGCCACATCACGCAGTGCGGGCCGCATTTTCAAAAACCGAGACCACTGCTGATTCATCGACGACTCACTGAATTGAAACGTGACGCCCTGCACCTCGACCACCAGATTGTTCAAATTCCCCACATTGATATCAGGCCGTCCGCCGGTGGTTTGAGCGACCATCCGCGCCAACGCGGCCCCCACCTGAACGGGACGACGATCCTCTGCCTTCCCCTGCGCTAGACGCTTGCCGTCGACACCCGACAGGATGGGCAGCGTCGGATCGTCGCTGGAGCCGAGACGCGCCAGCAACACCCCCTCCGCATCAGTCAACAGATTTTCTGCCAGCGTGCGAACCACCACCGCCGGCTCCCGCTCGACGATGTCGATATGAATTTCGTGTAACGGCTTTAACACCACGGTCGCGTCCTTGATCCAGGGATGGGTCTTCACCCGGTCCGCCAACCACGTCGGATTGATGGAGTACAGCGCGGTATCCGGTTTGAGCGCCAGCCGACCGATCACTTCTTTTCGAGTCACATGATGCAGGCCATTCACCGACACCGAGCGCACCAGAAACCATTCGCGCGTCAGCGGCCCGATTTCGCGCGCCAGCACAAAGAGACCCGAACAGCCGCCCACCAGGACCGTCACGGTCGCGATGACGCGGAGAGAAATCAGCAGACCACGACCCAGCCGGGACCAATAGCCGCCTGTTGCCCCGCCACGACGGCGCTCCAGACCTGAATCCGAACGGGCGTTCGCCCGCGGGTTGAGTTTGGACGGTCGCGTGTTCCGCCACCTGAGTGGCATGGTTACCTCACGGCTCGAAAGGAACCCGTTCCAGCCCGCCGGAGAGCGGATTGGAGGATCTGTTCCGTCAACGCATCGTACGAGAGACCTGCTTTACCTGCCGCCATCGGCAACAGACTCGTCTCCGTCATCCCCGGGACCGTGTTGATTTCCAGCACATACGGCTTGCCTTTCGGCGTGATCCGGAAATCGACCCGCGCCGCTCCGTTGCAGCCCAATGCCTGATAGGTGCGGATCGCCAGTTGCTTGATCTCGCGGCTCACGGCGGCAGACAGCGGCGCCGGGCAAAGATACTGCGTGCGACCCTTCTGGTACTTCGCCGAGAAATCGTAAAATCCGTCCGGCGCGACGATTTCCACCGCTGGAAGGCCGGTTACCGCTCCATTAGCATCGCTCAGCAGAGACACCGTCACTTCATGCCCAGGAATATAGGCTTCCACCATCGCTTCCGGTTCGTATCGATGGGCGACCCGCAAGGCTTCTTTCCACTGCGAGGGCTTCCGCACAATCGTCACCCCGATCGTGGACCCCTGACTGGGCGGTTTGACGACGATCGGCAGTTTCAATTTGCCGCTCGTCAGGATGCGGTTCAGCGTGGCCGCAGTTCCTTGCCTCACCACCGTGCCACGGGGCACTGGAATGCCGTGGGCCGCCAGTTCCGTTTTGGTCACCACCTTATGCATCCCGACGGCGCTGGCGCGCACGCCGGATCCCGTATAGGGAATGCCGAGAGTTTCCAAAAATCCCTGAATCGCCCCGTCTTCTCCGCCGGGTCCATGTAAGGCCAGGAAGGCCACTTCGATCGCCTGGTCTTGCAAGGTTTGCGATAACCCCGGGCCCACATCGATGGCCACCGCATCGTAGCCGCTACGCACAAGAGATCGATAGACGGCTTCGCCCGTCTTGAGGGAGACCTCACGTTCCGAGGACTGCCCCCCCATCAACACCCCGATTTTCGAACGAGTCAGCGGCTTCCGTTCCGTCACATCCACTCCCTTCGTCGATCTGCGTCAGGCCTGACCGACCACCTTCAGCTCCAATTCCAGTGTGACACCCGAGGCCTTTTTCACCCCCGCACGCACTTTCCTGATCAAGGCCAGCACATCCGCCGCGCACGCATGGCCGACGTTCACCATAAAGTTCGCATGTTTCTCGGAGACCTGGGCATCGCCCACCCGTGCGCCCTTGAGGCCCGCGGCGTCCACCAGGCGTCCGGCAGAATCCTGCGGAGGATTCTTGAAGACGCAACCGGCGCTCGGCAGCGTCAAGGGCTGGGTGTGTTTGCGATACTGCAAGTAGTCTTTCACGGTTTTCTCGATCTGATCATGCGCCCCAGGCTTTAACTGCAGCCAGACTCCGGCCACGATCCCGCGTGGCAGATGCGCCTTGCGGTAACTGAACGGAATGTCGGCGGCCGGGATATCCATTACCCGCCCCTTCGGATCCACCATTCGCACGGCCTTGACCGAATCTTTCATTTCGCCCAAGCGCGTGCCCGCGTTCATCACCACGCAACCGGCCACCGTACCGGGAATGCCCGCGCCCCATTCCAATCCAGCCAGGGAGCGCCGGATCGCATACCCGATCAACGTCGGCATGCCCACGCCCCCCTCTGCATAGAGGACAGATCCCGGCTCCTGACGGATGGCTTTAAGCTGCCTGAGGCTGAGCACGAGGCCGCGAATTCCCCCGTCACGAACGAGCAGATTCGTCCCACCCACCACGAAAATCGGGAGGCGTTCGGCGTGAGCCTGCGCCACCAGCCGGCACACATCTTCCACATCGGCCGGCTCCACCAAAACTTCGGCCGGTCCCCCGATGCGGAACGACGTGTAGGATTGCAACGGGGCCTCGTACGTAATCGTTCCACGGATTCCCTCAAGGATGCGCGCCCAGTCTTTCCTCGTTCTCGCCGTTTGCTCTTTCCGCGCCACACGTGACACCGTTCCTGCCTCTCATCACCTCAGGCCGGCAATCGATCAAGGATGCCCAACCCCGCCTTCCAAATATCTCCCGCGCCGAGCGTGATCACGAGATCCCCCGATTTCAGCGTCGGCAGCACCTGCTCGGCCAGAGTTTCCTTCCGCTCGACGAAAGTGGCCGAAGGATGCCCAGCAGCCTTTACCGCTTCGACCAACTTGGCGCCCGACACGCCGGGGATCGGTTGCTCGCCGGCGGCATAAATCTCCGTCATAAACAGCGCATCGGCTTGATCGAACGCATGGGAGAATTCCTGCATCAAATCGCGCGAGCGGCTATAGCGATGCGGCTGGAACAACACGACCACCCGTCGGTCCCAGCCCTGCTTGGCCGCGGCGATCGTGGCCTTAACTTCGGTCGGATGATGGCCGTAATCGTCCACAACCATGATGCCCGCCTTTTCCCCGCGCAGATGAAACCGTCGCTCGACGCCGCTGAACGCCGCCAAGCCTTTCCGGATCAGATCGACCGGAATATCCAGCTCCATCCCGATCGCAATGGCGACCAGGGAGTTCGACACGTTGTGGATGCCGGGGATCGCCAACCGGAACGGGCCCAGGTTGCGCCCGCGGAAAAAGACGCGAAACTCGGACCCCCACTGCCGCAAGCTGATGTCGGTCGCGCGAAAATCCGGCACATGATCGGGATGTTCGTTCAACCCGTAGGTCTGGTACCGTTTCACCACCCGCGGTAGCAGAGCGCGCAGGCGTTCGTCGTCCGAACAGAGCACGGCCAGTCCGTAAAACGGGACCTTGTTCACAAACTCAAGGAAGCTGTCGTTGAGCCGCTCCATGCTGCCGTAGTGATCGAGGTGTTCGCGATCAATGTTGGTGACCGCGGCGATGGTGGGCGCCAGACGCAGAAACGACCCGTCGCTTTCGTCCGCTTCCGCGATGAGGAGATCGCCCCGCCCTAATCGAGCATGGCTTCCCAACGCATTGACCTTGCCGCCAATGACCATGGTCGGGTCCAGCCCGCCCTGGGCCAACACATTGGCCACCATCGACGTCGTGGTGGTTTTGCCATGGGCCCCGGCAATCGCGACGCCGAACTTCAACCGCATCAGTTCAGCCAACATTTCGGCGCGAGGGATGACCGGAATCTGGCGCGATTTCGCTGCCACGACCTCAGGATTGGTCGCCGCCACCGCGGAGGAAATCACCACCACCTGGGCCTCACCGATATTGGCCTCGTGGTGGCCGATGGCAATGCGCCCGCCCAACTCTTCAAGCCGGCGCGTCGTTTCCGACTGGCTGAGGTCCGACCCGCTCACCTTGTACCCGAGCGTCAACAACACCTCGGCGATACCGCTCATTCCGGATCCGCCGATGCCGACTAAATGAATATGTTGTGTCTTTCTGAACATCGCCGTCCGCCTTAGCTCCTGTCCTCGAAATGATCGCTGCCCGTTGTTCTGGCCCTGTTGCTGTTTCTCCCGCTCTCGTTGTTCATAGGGCGCGAGCGCTGTCGCTGGCCTCATGGCGCCTCCTTATGACGTCATAACATTCACGCACAATGGTTTCCGCCGCATCACTGCGCCGCATATTCCAGCTGTGCCGGCTCATGGTTTCCAGACGTTGCGGCTCGCCAAGAATGTCCGTGATGGCATGGGCCAGACCGGCACCGGTCAACTCCGCCTGCGGCAGGAGCACGGCTCCGCCGGCCTTTCCCATCACTTCTGCGTTCCGCAACTGATGATTGTAGATCGCGGTGGGAAGCGGAATCAGAATCGCCGGCTTCCCGCACACGGTTAATTCGGCAATGGTCATCGCGCCGGCCCGCGCCACCACGAGATCTGCGGCGCGGAGCGCCGTGGGCATGTCGTAGAGAAAAGGAACGACGGTGGCGGAAATTCCCGCCTCGGCATAGGCCGCCGCGACCCGGGCATGATCCGCCTCGCCCGTTTGGTGTGTAATGGCCAACCGGAGCTTCACGGTCGCCAGCATGGGCAACGCATCGATCATCGCCGAGTTGATGGCCTTCGCGCCCTGACTTCCTCCGAAAATCAACAGATGCCGCAGCGCGCCTGTCTCACTCCGTGCCGCCTCGGGGGCGGACGATGCTAAAAACGCCTGCCGCACCGGTGTTCCAACCACACTGGTCTTCTGTCGATCAAAAAACTGCTTCGTGGACTCGAATGCCAGAAAAATGCGCTGCACGAGGGGCGCGACGGCTTTGTTGGCCATTCCGGGATAGGCATTCGGTTCCAGAATCACACCGGGAATGCGACGCAAAAACGCGGCCACCAGCATGGCCGGGCTCGTGTAGCCTCCCACACCGAATACCAGATCCGCGCCCTGCTGTTTCAGCACGCCAAGCGATTGCCAGAGGCTCACCGGCAAGGTAATCAGCGCCTTCACCATCTCAACCGGACGTTTGCCCATGAACGGATGCGCCGTGATGCACCGCAAGGGAAGCCCCTCATGTGCCAGAACTTTTTGTTCGATCCCACGCGTCGTCCCGACGAACAGGATGCGCGTCGAAGGGTCCCGCCGCAAAAATTCCCGCGCCACGGCAATGGCCGGATACAGGTGACCGCCTGTGCCGCCTGCTGCAATCACGATATTCATTCCGTGATCACTCCGCGTTTTCGCGCGCCTCGCGCGCCGCGCGCTCCCCCGCCTTCCTGCCCGCCGTGACCGCCCTGCCGGTCGCGTGAAATACTCAACAGCATCCCTACGCCGAACAAGTTGGCGACCAGCGAGGACCCTCCGTAACTCACAAACGGCAAGGTCAAGCCCTTGGTGGGTAACAGCCCCGTCACGACACCCGCATTGACCAATGCCTGCATGCCGATCAGCATCGTGATACCCATTGCCAGATGGCGGCCGAACGGATGCCGCGCACGACCGGCGATTTGAAACCCCTTGATCACAAAGAGGCCGAAGAGAAGCACGATCGTCACGGTGCCCAGCAAACCCAGTTCCTCGCCGACCAGCGCCAGCACAAAGTCGGTGTGCGCCTCCGGCAGGAAGAATAGTTTCTGTTTGCCTTCGCCCAACCCCACACCGAAGGGGCCGCCGCTTCCAAAGGCCAAAAACGATTGCGTAATCTGAAAGCCTGCGCCGGACGGATCCTTCGTGGGATCCAGGAACATCAAAAACCGTTTCCAGCGATAGGGCGATGTCAGAATGAGTGCGGCCACCCCCATCAAGGCACACAAGGACAAAATCGCGAGATGCTTGATCCGCGCCCCTGCCAGGAACAGCAACGTCACCACCACGAGACCCATCACGACCACGGTACCCAGATCCGGCTCCAACAGCACCAGGCCGCTCAGTACTCCGATGACGATCAGCGGCGGCAACAAGCCCCGCGCGAACTGCGTAATCTGATCCTGCTTTTTGGTCAAATAGGCTGCCGCGTAAATGACGGCGACAAATTTCGCGACCTCGGCCGGTTGAATATTGATCGGCCCTAGATGCAGCCACCGCCGCGCCCCTTTGGCCACATTCCCGAGCGATGGAATGAGCACCAACACCAGCAACAACGTCGCCCCGCAGAGCAGGGGAATCGCCAGCTTCCTCCAGATCGTGTAGTCGATCCGCGAGATGAGATGCATGACCAACAGGCCGACGCCCAGCCAGGCGACCTGTCGCTTCAGAAAATACCAGGGATCGTGAAAGCGGTTGCCCGCCACCACGGCGCTGGCGCTGAACACCATCACCACACCGATCAGCGCCAGGATCAGGGTGACTGCCAACAGCGCCGGATCTACCGGCACGCTCTTGGACGTCCGCTGCGTCGAGGTCGACCAGGGCAACATCAGAGTTGCGAGCGCATGCTGTGCCATCGTTCAGCTGTCGTTCCTCCGTGCGACTTCAGGCCTCATGCCGGAAGCACTTGGACTAAGGCCTTGAATTGCCGACCCCGGTCCTGGTAATCCGCAAACATGTCAAAACTGGCGCAGGCCGGCGAGAGTAAGACCACCTCACCGGGCTGCGCCTCGCGAGCAGCAAGCTCCACGGCATCGCGGAGAGTCGCTGCAGGACGACATCGGTCAAACTTCCCCATCGCCACTTGAATACGGCCTGCCGCTTCACCAATAAGAATGAGCCCCTTCACACGCTCACGAATCGCCCCTTCCAAACGCGAGAAATCGCCGCCCTTGTCACGTCCGCCGGCGATCAACCAGATCGGCTGCTCAATACCCTCAAGGGCTTTCAACACCGCATCGACATTCGTGCCTTTGGAGTCATTCACATAGCGGACCCCCCGGCGCTCGCGCACCACTTCCAGGGCATGCTCCAACCCGGGGAAGGATCGCAACACGCTGCGGATCGCGTCGATGGAACAGCCGCACAGCAGACCGTACGTTACGGCGGCCATCACATTTTCAACATTGTGCAGGCCGATCAGCCGCA
>WBZX01001117.1_pt2 | contig 13164 bp, 18 predicted proteins | sample 5204211 | NCBI WGS metagenome assembly WBZX01 (sample SAMN12344362, study PRJNA552823) | activated sludge metagenome | biome: Activated sludge suspended growth; feature: Nitrification reactor; material: Wastewater; isolation source: activated sludge from nitrification reactor of wastewater...
CCGGCATCGCGGACGCGGTTCTTGGCGATCGACAGCAGCCAGATGCGGAAGCTCGACAGTCCGCGCCAGTCGTGCTGCTCCCGGTCGCGCCAGGAGAGCCAGAGCGTCTCCTGCCAGATGTCCTCGGCCGACAGGCTCTGTTTGAGCTGCGCGTTCATCTACCCTCCGAGATACACGTTGAAGCCGTATTTACGGCGGGTTTGGCACTGGCCGCACAGGCGGCTCCAGGTCATCCAAATGTCCATGAAACGCGGGTCTTTCTCGACCATCCAGTAGCCCGCGGCGTGCAGGAACGGATAGAGCAAAAGCACCGGCAAGAAGCGCGTCCAGATGAACCCCAGGCACACCGCGCACGCGGCCATGCCGGCGAACATCATGGGCACCCCCCACACCATCGGGGGGCGCGTCATGGCGAGGTACAGCGGATGTACTTCGGGCGCAGCGGCCATCGGTCAGACGCCGCTGGTGAACATCTGCGCGACTTCGGCGGCGCCGAAGATGAAGACGCAACCGAGCACGAACAGCATCACCGGGCGCCAGGTGATTTCGCCGGCCCACGCGCGGTAACCGAGGAAGACCACCACCAGCGTCGCACCCGTGATGGCAATCGGACCGGTAAGCACCTGCAACACACGTTGCAGGGCGCCCTGCCCCACGTCGGCGAAGGCGTACAGGGGAGCGGTGAGCAGGGTGAGCAGCACGCTCAGGCGCACGAACAGCGAGGACGGTGCGGCGGAACGCAGGGCGATAGCAGGTTGAGCCATTTCTAATCTCCGTTGGTTGGTCGGGTGTTGCGGGTGGAACAAGGAAGCGGTACGAAAGTCTATGCGTGAGTGCCTAAATATATCAAATCGTACTAAACTCAGGTACGAAAAAAACGCGCTCACGTCCTTGGAGCACGCAAGGTCGGCAGTGGGCAAAAAGTGGGTTACAGCGGAATCAAGCCTCAACTCCCCCCGGAGTTCAGGCGCAGTTTATCAAAGGGCTGTCTGCGGCGCAGAACCTGAGAGGTCTTACAGCTTGACCACTAGAGCGATTCCATGCTTGGAGGCGAGGTGATCAATTGGGTCGCGACGATCCTAGGCCTCGGTGGGATTGCCGCACTGGCATGGGCCGCAAGCGTGGTGTTGCGGCCGTTCCGAGCGCCGCAGGCATCGATGCCGACAGCGCGCTGGGCCAGGGCGATCCCCGGGCTGCGGGGGCAGCAAGCGACAGCGCGCCTAGCGGCAGCGCTGCGCGAGGGCAATCCGAAGGCGTTGGGCGCGCTGCGTCGCGCCGTGCCGGCGGCTGTCGCCGGCGTTGTACTTGTGGGCGTGGCGCTGGCCATGCGCGCCTTGCAGTGACACCCGGCCACCATCCAAACCGAAAGGGAGAACGCAATGCAGTTGTACACCGTGAATGTCGTGGAGAAGTACACCAGCAAGGGCCAGGAGCAAGAACGCTGGTACCAGATCGGCACCGGGTTCGAGCACAAGGATGGCGAGGGCTTGTCGCTGCGACTGGCGCCGGGCGTCGCCGTGAGCGCCGGGGCCGAGCTGGTGCTGCGCAAGATCAAGGCGAAGGATGCGGCCGAAGACTGACGGGCTGGGGCAGACTGCAACGGGGCCGACTGGCCCCGTTTTTTTCGTCCGTCGCTCCGCTCCGAACGTGTGCTATGTCAAATGCGAGAACGGTTCCCTTGCGGAGCCGAACGGCGCACCGGATTATCCGGGCGCCCCACGGGGTTTCACGGCCGGCGCAGCCGGCCTTGACGCACTACATGCCGACGCGCAGCGTCGGCCACACCAACCACAAGGACGCTCGATGAAGACCGCTACCCTCATTCTGGCCCTGGCCGTGATCACGCCCGGCGTGGCGCTGGCCAACCTCACGGAAACCTGCGCCGCCAACTTCGCCGCCGATGGCGGCTTCTGGAAGGGCAAGAGCTTCAAGACGCACTTGGCCGTGCCGGGCGTGGCCTACGCCGATGCCTTCCGGCGCGTGGCGCAGGCCGTGACCAGCAACGGCTGGAACAACATCAAGACCGACAAAGACCTCGGCACGATCACCGCGAACATGGACGTGGCATACGGGAACGGCGCGACGGCGCCGCTGAACATCATCGTGAAGGACCAGAAGGGCGGCGGCGTTGACATCGAAGCGGTGTTCACCACGCAGGCGGGAAAGAGCGCGGCGGAAAAAGCGGTGCGCGACGGGATGTGCAAGCTCATCACGGCCGCCGAGGGCTAAGCGTGGCTCGGGTGGCGCCGGCGGACTTGATCGCGCCCAGCGCCGTGCGGGCGCTGTCCGAAGCACGGGTACTGCGCGAGGGGGTGCTGGTGCCAGTGGACGGCGGTTGGCACCTGGTCATCCGCTCGGGCATGAACGAGAAGGTCTTGAAGATGCGTGACGAGTCACGGCCAAGACTGTTCAAGACCATCGACGGGGCGGCGGCCTATTCCCGCGACTTGGGAATTCCGCGCCTGCAAGTCGAGCTGGCGGACTGGCACGCCTGATTGGTGACGCCGGCAAGCTGCAGGATCTCGCGCGCGTGTCACCAGTGACTCCGGCTTGGTGACACAGGCCTGAGCCTGGCCAGCGCGATCACGTCACCAACGGAAAAGGGCCTGGGCTTTCGCCCCGGCCCTTTTTTTCAGTCGTGCTTGAGAATTTCGTCGGCGTTGAGAAAGGGGCGGGCGCCAGCCGCCCTTATCCACCAGTCTTTCGCCCAATCGCGCATGTCGTTGCGGACGCGCTTGTCCGACGGCAGCTCGCCGCCGAAGGGATTGAAGACGTCTGCGTTGGAAAACGCCAGAAGACCAAAAGTGACAACGGTGAACGTGAACCACAGCCGGCCTATGTTTGCAAAGATGGCCTTAGGAGCAGCGGTGCCGTTAGCGAGGGACGCGGCGATCTTTTGAAGATCGTCGGGAGACACCCACAGCATGAAAATGATCGTGATGAAGCCGGCGCCGAGTACGGCGGCCATGACGACGTGCGAAAGAAACTGCACGAGGGGCATCGCCAGATCAAGAGCACGCCACCCAGGCGTGCTCAATTCCCTCTTTCGGGTATCCCACTCCTTGAACCATTCGTTGCGGAACTGCACGAACATCGGCGAGTTCTGGAACATCCGGTTCCGATGGCTGGCGTTGAAGGCGTCTTCTGCGTTCATTTCACGGACTCGAACCGAACGGGCGTGCCCGTGATGGTCAGGTAGAGGAACGTGCCGTTGCTAAAGGCAGCAGTGCATGTGGCCGTCTTGATGGCGATGATGGCGTTCGCTTCTTCGGGCGCACACTCACTGAGGGCACGGAGCGCTTCGTCCAGCTCGTTCGGTTTTTTCCCGGAAAAGAGCCTATCCAGCAAGGGCTTTGCGGAAATCTGGATGGTGCGATTGACCATCACCATCGAGAAAATCTGCGTAACGCGGAACGGCTCGGGTAAGGCTTCGGCGGTGAACAACTGCACGGGTGTTCCTCCTTTTCAGCGTTCAGTCCAACGTGGTTTTGGGTTTGGAAAGCTACAACATTTCGTACTGGCGAGCACCGGCGCCTGCGGTCGCCGGTCGGGCTGTTGCGCTGCGCGTCGAGCCACGCTGCGCGCGTCTCGCCCCTTCGGGCTGCCATCCCTGCTCGGGGATGGGCGGGGTGATGGTGACGCGATCGAAGCTAGAGCTGGCCACGGTTTGTCACCAAAAAAGTGGGCCGGTCGTGCCCTGGCAGGGGCAGGCGCGAAACGCGCCGGGTACGACCGGCCCAACACCGTTAGCCAGTCTCTAGTGGAACTGGCAATTCTGAGTCGGCTCATCCGGCCGCTGCCGGGATTCAAAGTCCGAAATCTTCACGTAATCCGAAGGAAGGAGCACGGGCGAGCGCAGCGTCATGGTCGAGGTCGTGTCGGGCTGCCCGAACAAGCGCAAGCCGAAGTCGAGCGGGTACGTGCCTGCGGTGGACGCACGCACGTAAGCGCGCCAGTAGCAGACGGCGACCGAGCCTGGCGTGGACACTTGGCACGACGTGACCAGCGTGCCGCCGGCAGCGGGCTGGTCGAACGAGCACGCCGGCATGAGGATTTTGCTGCTCTCGTTGCCGCGCTGGGTGTAGCACGCGACTTCGGCGCCTTCGACGTGGACCGCTGGCGGATAGGCCAACGTGGCGACGCCGCCAATGGCGGTGTTGGTGTCGAGGTCGTAAGTGATTTCCTTGAGCGCGAGGTTCGAGACGAACTGCAAGGGGCAGGACGTGTCGGTGTTGATCGACGTGTGAATCTGCGGGGCGCTGGTGGGCAGCGCTCGCACGACCGTCTGCGACGAACAGGTGTCGGTGGGGTTCGGATCGAGCAAGGAGCTGGTAGCGGTGCAGCGGTTGGTGTAGTTGCCCGGCGTCGTGCCCGTGGCAACGACGGTGAGGTAGATCGACTGATTCACGCTGAGCGAATTGGCGTAGGTGCAATCGTAGCGGACGCCGGTGAGTGTGCACGTCCAGTTCGTGCCGGTCGCCGAAACGGGCGTGAGGCCGGCAGGCAGGGTGTCGGCGACGGTGACGCCGGAGGTCGCGGAGGGGCCGGTGTTGCGCACCGCGATGGTGTACGTGACCGCATCGCCCTGCCAGATCGAGAAGGGCGATCCGGCCATTGTGGTTTCGAGGTGGGCCGAGGGGCCGACGACGAACGAGACGGCGGCATCGTCGGGTTCGTGCTGCAAACCCGAACCAGGGCGACCGGAGTTGTTACCGGCCACCGCTTGCGCGGCGAACGGCGCGGCCGTCACTTCGGCGTAGTTCACTTCGCGGCCGGAGAGAAACGCGGGATCAAGTTCGGTGAGAAGCGCGTAGCTCGCGGTCTGGCCGGAAGCCAGCGAGAACGCGCACGTCACCGGAGCGCCGTAGCCAGGTGCGGCCGTGCAGTTGCGATTGGAGCCAGCGGCTTCGGTGTACGGGATAAGCCGCAGGTGCGGCGGCAGATAGTTGACGAAGGTGGCGTTGAGCGCAGCCTGCGGCCCGTCGTTGCGCAACGTCAACGTCCACGGCAGTTGCATACCGGGATCAATGCGGCCTGTTTGGCCGAGTGACATGGACATAGCGAGGTTGGCCACGGCTGGATAGGACGCCGCGGAGAACAAGCCTTCGGCAACGCCGAACGTCGTGCCCGAAGCGGTGAGCGTGCCAAGGACGGGCGAGAAATCGAAAGCCTTGTACTGCGTAGACTGGCCGCCCTGGTCGAGCTGAGAGGCCACCGCCAGGAGCTGGGATCGGTCGGTGTACGTCAGGCCGGCCACAGTGCCGAAGGTCGAGCCGCCAGGCAGGAGCGTGTTCAGATCCACGTCGCCGGCGGGAGCCGGAGCCGGCGTCGTGGACGGCGCCTGATTCCAGCGGTACAGGTGCGCGTCGGCGATCATGTAGAACGCGCCGAACGGATCGAAGGCAATCGAAACGGACGTGGCGCCAACGCTCACGGGAATCGAAGTTTGCGCGATGACTTGGCCAGTGTCGGTGTTGACCTGATAGAGAAGACCGGGGCCAGCGAACCAGAGGCGACCGAAGGGATCGAAGGAGGCGGCGGTAACAGCGCCACCGAACGGCGTCGCAGGAACGAGCGTGGTGTAGCCGCACGTCAGAGGGTCGAGTTTCCAGAAGCGCAACGCCGAGCCAGGCTCGGCCGGATCGGGGGACAGCGTGTACACCATGCCGCCGCCGCCGGACTTGTAGGCGATGACGCCGGCGGGAACGCTTTCGCAACGCACCTGGAACTGACCGGACACTGCATCGCGCAACGTGAGGCGGCGCGTGTAGTGCGTGGAGCTATCAGCGAAGAAAGCGGCGCCGTAAACGGCGGCGTAAGGATTGATCGCGGCTTGGCCAACGGCCACGCCGAAAGCAACGTCGGTGGAGTCGAGTCGGTCGATGGCCAGGGCCATCGTCTCAGGAGAAACCGGAACAGTGTCCGCGGCGCGGACACCAAAGCTCGCCGCAAGGGCGAGCGAGAACGCGGCAAGAACGCCGTATGACTTCATGTGGGGAGGCCCTCTGTTTTGGAAGGTGCCCGTTGCGCCGTTTGGGATGGCTATGCACCATGCCGCGGCGAGTCGGGCGGAAGCCGCCCCGGACAGCGATGCTTGCAGGCTACTGTCCAGGGCGGGTGTTCTGACTCGCGGCTGCCGGCGCCGCAATGGCGCCGGTGGCCTTCACTTCGGTGGCTGGTTGAAACGGCTCCTGTCGTCTGAACGGAAGTTCAGTTTATATCATTTTGTACTAGCAACAAGTGGACAGGAGCTGCCGCGAGGGCAGCAATCCCCTGCCCTTCCCCCTGCTGACCCAGCCGCGAAGCGGCGCCCCCACGAAGCCGAGAACGGTCGTGGCCTGAAGGCCGGCCGCGACGCGACGCGCAGCGTCGGCCGAAGGTCGCCGCAGGGATGCGGCGCGGCGCCCTCGGGAAGCTGCTTGTAGCCCTAGTGAAGCCGCAGCGTGCGGGCAAAGCCCCCACTCCCTGCCCCTCCGGGGCTGGCGGGCGCTGTGCGCCCTTTGGCGCGCGTCCAGCGCGCAGAGGCACGGCGCTGCGCGCCGCGTTGGTCTGCAGGGTGGAAGGCGGGGCGGTGAAGCGAGGGGGCATAGCGGTCGCGCTTAGGGGTGCGGCTGAACGGGTGTTCAGAAAAAAGTGCTTGCACAACTATCATAAATGAACTATCATAGATGAACGTTAGGGGATCGGCCCCAACTTGGAAAGGAGAACGCAATGCGCTTGAACTCTCGCCACTCGAACGCCGGCCAGGCGCTCACCCTCGATGCGATCCGCGCGACTGCACCGAGCGCGTTTGCTGCCGAAGCCCACTCGCGCATGAGTGCGCGTTACACCTACATCCCCACGTCGGCCGTGATCGAAGGCATGGCCGCGGAGGGTTTCGTTCCGACTTTCGCCACGCAGTCCAAGACCCGCGACAGCAGCCGCGCGGAGCACACCAAGCACCTGATCCGCTTTCGCCGCGAAAGCGACGCGGCCGGCGAGCTGGAGCTGGGCGGGCTGTACCCGGAAATCTGTCTGGTGAACAGCCACGACGGTTCGAGCGCGTACCAGCTTTTCAGCGGCCTGTTTCGTCTGGTGTGCCTCAATGGCTTGATGACCGGCGAGCGTTACGAGGCCGTGCGCATCCCGCACAAGGGCGACGTGGTGCGCGACGTGATCGACGCCTCGTACACCGTGATCGCGGATTCCCGCCGTGCGGTGGAAGCGTCGAAGGAAATGGCGCGCATCGAGCTGTCCAGGGACGAACGGATGATCCTGGCCGAAGCGGCCCACACGCTGCGCTTTGACGGCAGCGAGCTGGGCGCGGCGATTGAACCGGCGCGCCTGTTGACGACGAACCGCGCAGCCGACAACCGCAGCGACCTGTTCACGACGTTGAACGTGGTGCAGGAGAACACGATCCGCGGCGGCCTGCGCGGCTGGACGACGCCGACGGATGCGAACGGCGAACGCCGGCAGCAGCGCCGCGTGCGCACGCGCGCGGTGGAAGGCATCGACCAGGCAACGGCGCTGAATCGCGCGCTGTTCACGCTGGCCGAGCGCATGGCGCAGCTCAAGGCAGCGGCGTGAGGCAAACAAGGGAGGGGCGCCCTGCCCCTCCCTTCAATCGACAAGGGAGGATTGCATGAGCGTTCTTTACGGCTGGGTCATCACACACGACAGCATCGACGGCGGGGCGTCGGCCGGCATTCTCGGGCCGCGTGGCGTGCGCTTCACACGCGAGGAAATGGAACGGCGCGGCGAGCCGTTTCGGATGCTCGATGACGACGGCGTGCTGTACTACGAAGGCTTTTACCTCGGGCCGGACGACGAAACCGCGTTCAAGCCTCTGGACGACTACGGGCTGCCGAACGCTGGCTGCACGACGATCCAGTACCGCGGGGAGGACGGCGCATGGGCAGCGCTGTAGGCGCCGTGTACGGCCATCGGCGGCGTATCATGGATGATCGCAACCGAAGGCCCTACCCCATGCAGAAGCTCGTTTATCCCGCGCAATTCATCGAAGCCAAAGGCGGTTTCAAAGTGACGTTCCCCGACTTCCCGAAACTCAGCGTCGCCGGCGACAGCTTCGAGGCGGCTGCCGACGCAGCGGCGACGGCCGTTAGCCAGGTGTTGGAGGGCCTGTTGGCCGAAGGGCGGGAGATTCCCGCGCCGTCGCCCAGGGCGAGAGGAACGCACGGCGTCGCACCGTCGGCGCGGGTGCAATCGGCCGCACTGTTCTGCGGCCACCTTGGCGGAACGAAGAAGGCCGACGTAGTGCGGGCGCTGAAAACGAGCTGGCCACGATTGCGCGACCTTGAAACGGCCGCGCGGAACGTGAGCATCGACCGCGCCGACGAAGCGGCGCGCGCGTTGGGATACCAACTGGTGTTGACCTACGAAAGGATCGGATGACATGAAAACGCGAACGATTACACGCGAGGAATTGATGGCCATGCACATGCCGGAGCCGATGACGCAGGAAGAATTCGAGGCGCTGCGGCGATTGGTGAAGATCGCCAAGAGCGACACGGGCCAGTCTCGGCGCGTAGCGGATTTCCTGTTGGCATGGTGGAACGCGGGTTCGTGCGGAGGCTTCGACCTCACGAATTTGTGGGCCGTGGATACGAAGATTGCCCAGGACATGGCGGCGGTATTCGGGCTGATAGCGCGAGTGCACGACTACCCCAACGCGCAATCCATCGCGCCGGCGCTCGATGCGGACTTTCGTGCCATCGTCGCGGCGTGGCGCCCGGAGCTGGTCAATGGCGACTAACGCAAAGAAACCGAAGGAAGCACGTATTGACGACGTGACGGCCGCGATTGCCGAGGCGGAGGCGCTGGTGGGTGTGCTGCGCGACTTGAAGACGAAGCGCGCAAAGCTGGCGGCGAAGCTCGATGCGCTGGGCGCGACGGAGCACTACCTGCACGCTCGGCTGTGGTATCGCGACGGCCGGTACGCCTACGTCCACGTCCACACGCCGGGGGCCGGGCGCTCCAAGCACTACGTCGGCACCGACGTGGACAAGATCAAGGAGGCGCAGGCAGCCATCGACCGAGGTACGCAGTTCGTGGGCCTGAAAGCCGACCTCGCGACGCTCGATGCCGACCTGTTCGATCTGCGCGGCGCGGTCGCGAGCGAACGCCGGCGGGCGCGCGACGTGTTTACGGGGCAACAGCGGATGCAAGCGCATTTGCGCTTTGGTGACAGAGGACTGCGCCTGGCCAGCGCGATCGCGTCACCAGTTGGTGACACGCGCGCGAGATCCTGCAGCTCGCCGGCGTCACCACACCAAAACCGGAGGACGCGGGCATGACGAACAAAGTGCGAGCCGACCTCGAGGGCCGCGGGCAGCTCACCCTGCCCTTCTGGCCCGACCAGGTGCGCGGCGTGCCTGCGGCGGCGCTGTACAGCGCGCTGTTTGCGCCCATCCGCAAGGGCGGCAGGCAAGCGGTGCAGCGCGAAGAAATCGCCGCGGTGGGCGAGCACCGCATCGTTATGACGGGGTTTCGCTTCGATCAGGGCGACTTAGACGTGTTGCAGCAGCTCATGCACATCGCACGCGAGCGCCCGCTGGGCGCGGTGGTGGAATTCAAGGCGCGGGAGTTGTTGAAAGCGATAGGCCGAGACACGGGAAACAGCCAACGGCAATGGTTGTTGCGGGCGCTGGCGAGGATGAAAGCGTGCGACGTTGAAATTGTAAAAGGCGACCTCGCGTTCTCGGGGTCGTTCATTGCCAACCACGGGCGCGACGAGTCCACAGGAACGCACTACGTGATCCTCGATGCTGGCTTGCGCAAGCTGTTCGAGCAGGGCTATTCGCAGGTTGGTTGGGAGCAGCGGATGAAGCTTTCGGGCAAGCCGCTGGCGCAGTGGCTGCACGGGTTCGTGGCAGGCCAGACGCGGCCCCTGACGTGGAAAACGAAAGACCTACAGCGGTACGCGCACAGCACGCACAAGCGGGCGCGCGATTTCCGCGCAGCGCTGGAAGAAGCGGCGGGGGAAGTGCGCGAGATCGGCGGGAAGGTGTTCCTGAGCTGGGGCGCCAGGGCAGAGACGGTGACGATCAGCGTCGCGGGCGCGCTGGACGGGAAATAAGCGCGACCGTGGTGCCCCCGGGGGGGCATAGCGGTCGCGGGGTTGTGGATAACGAGGGGGCATAGCGGTCGCATCCCACAAGTCGTCCACAGGAGGGGGCATAGCGGTCGCGGGGCATAGCGGTCGCGCCGGCAAAAACCCCGTCAAATCGACGGGAGGGGGCATAGCGGTCGCGCCCTGCGAGGCGAGTTATCCACAGAGGGCGGGTTTTTGAGGGTCGCGGAGGGGGCATAGCGGTCGCGATTCTTGGAAAAATGACGAAATGACGGGGCATAGCGGTCGCGAATTAGGGGGCATAGCGGTCGCGCTTTCGGGGCATAGCGGTCGCGCATTTGCGGCGCAAGTGCTTGACACCGCTTTGGAATCTGGAAGCCCCAAAGCTTTTTCCTTATCCGTATTTCTCCAAAGGGCTTCGGCGAAATTGAAATGGGACCCGCCTACCCTCCTACCTCCCTGTAGTCGCCCCGTCGGCTTCGCCGCCGGCCTGCTGCGCGGCTTCCTGCCTTGCAGAAGCACGAAGAACAATCGGAGCGCGCTAACGCGCGCCACGAAGGCTTGTGCGGCCTATCGGCCGCATCCGTGGCGGCGCGTTGACGTCCGAACACCGCGGGAAGAAGAACAAGCAATCGGCCAAGAGCAGCGTCTAGCGGCGCGCACAGCGCGCCGCAGGCCCACTCCCTGCCCCTCCGGGGCGGGCGGGTCGCTGCGCGCCCCGAGGCGCGCATCCAGCGCGCAGAGGCACGGCGCTACGCGCCGCTGGGTCAGCAGGAAGTGACCTCGGCACTTGCAAAATTCAGGGCGGAAATATATCATTTCGTACTATTTTCAGGGGAAAAGGGGAACACCAATGCGAGGACGTGCCCTCCTGGGATGCCTGCTGTTGAGCACGGCGGCCCACGCTGGCGTAGCGGATTTGACAGGCCCGGCATTGCCGACCGATCCACCGGGGACGTTGCCGTACACGCGACACTTCAACTACACCGATACAGGCTTGGTTCACTGGGCGGCCCACGGGGCGATGTACGTGAAACTGGACGGGAAGTTCTACCCGGTGCTCGGCACGAACGACGGTGAGTTGTATGCGGGGCTGATCTTGCTGGACGGCGCGCAGGCGACGAACTGCCACCGCAGCGGCGGCGGCACGGTGACGCACAGCACGGCGATCTTCGTCGGCAACAACGGTGCGGCATACGTGTACTTGTCCACGACGTCGCCGGTGAACATTCGCAGTTACCCAGGTCTTTCGATCATGGAGCTGCACAGCAAGGACGGCGACTTGGTTTGTGACATGGCGCTGAACTACGACCCGACCGACTTGCTCTACAAGAACGGTTTTGACGCATCATCGGCGCCGGTGCCAACGGCACCGCTTGAGATACAGATTTCCGGCACCTTCCAGTGAGTAGCCCGTCCACAAAAAATCCACAAGTCCACAGGACGCGCGAAGCGCGCCCGAGTCGGGGGGGCGATCTAAGCCCCCCCAGCGAGGGTTTGCCTGTGGACCCTGTGGAGTTTTTGTGGGCGGGCGGGGAGACGCAGAGATGATCCAGTTACCGCCGAACGATGACTACAACCGTTGGGGGCCGTACCGTGACGGGACGCCTCCGGGCGCCGATCCGATCCGGTTTCGGCCAGGTGCTGGGGAAATGGACGGGTTCGCGCTGGTGGCCTACCTGGTCACGGCGGGGTTCATCGGGGTGAAGGTGTACGGGGCGCTGGCGGCGACCTCGGCCGTACTGGCATGGGGCATATCGGTCGCGCTGGCGTTGGTGCTGCTGTGGGTGTGGCCAGTGATCTATGCGGTGGGTGTGACGGTGGCCTGCGCCGTGATCGTTTGGCAGTGCGCAATCATGATTATTCGCGCATTTTCGTCCTGAAAATAGCGCTTCCTTTCTAGTACGAAATGATATAAATTCGCTCGCGCTGGCGGCGCGAATCGGCGTGCCTTCGGCGATAAAAACGGAGGAAGCAATGCCGAAGACGATAGCTGTGATGAATCAGAAAGGGGGCTGCGGAAAGACTACGGTGTGCCTGCATTTGGCCGTGGGCTTCGCGCGGGATGGCGCAAAGGTTCAAGTGATCGACGCCGACCGCCAGGGCAGTGCTGCGCGCTGGGCGACGAAGGCACCGCAGTTCAAGCGGGTGGCGCCGCCGGTGGCGAGCGTGCGGGCAGAGGGATTGGCAGATGCCATAGCGGAAGCCGCGCGTGAGCATGATTACACGCTGGTAGACACGGCGGGCGACTTCAAGAGCGACGCGCAGCGCCAGGTGCTTGATCTGCTGCCGCTGGTGGACTTGATCGTGGTGCCGATACTGCCGACGCCTTTGGACGTTGACGGCGCGCACGACTTGTTGCAGGCGCTGAAAGCCTATCGGAACGCGAACGAGACGGCGCCGGGCGTGGTGCTGCTGGTGAACAAGGCTAAGCGAAACGGGCTGACACGGGACGCTCGGGCCATGTTGCCAGGATACGGATTCCCGGTGTTGACGACGGCGTTGTACGACCGGGCGGCGTATGCATCAGAGGTGGGGTTTGGCGGCACGGCGTTTGATCGGCGCCCAAGTGACAAGGCGAGAAAAGAAGTGTCGGAACTTTGGAACGAGATTAAGGAGCTTGTTGTATGAGTACGAAGAAACCGAGCGCTTTTGACGCAGCCGGCGGCGCTGCAATCCCGGATGACGTGGCGGCGCGTTTCAGCCGAGGCGCGGACGGTCACACGTTGGCGGCAGAGCAGATCATCGTGATTCCAAGGGACGAGGTTGAGCCTGATCCGTTGAATCCGCGGCGGCCAGATGACCCGTCAATGTCGGCGGCGTCGCTGGAAAACCTGCGCGTGAGTATTGAATCGGCAGGGCAGAAAACACCCTGTTTTGTGGGGCCGCGAAACGAGCGAGGACGATACACGCTGATTGCAGGCCATCGGAGGCTCGCGGCAATCATGGGGAGTGCGACGGTCACGACGGTAAAGGCAATTTACCTTCCAGTGATTCCGGATGGTGAGCGGGGCAGGTTGGAAATCCAGCTTCTGGAAAACTCGCTTCGACCGGATGTTGCACCTGTTTCTGATGCAGAGACGCTGGCGCGG
>WBZX01001396.1_pt3 | contig 13162 bp, 11 predicted proteins | sample 5204211 | NCBI WGS metagenome assembly WBZX01 (sample SAMN12344362, study PRJNA552823) | activated sludge metagenome | biome: Activated sludge suspended growth; feature: Nitrification reactor; material: Wastewater; isolation source: activated sludge from nitrification reactor of wastewater...
GCGGCTGATAAGCCCTCGCGTTGTTTTTGCGTTTTATCAGGCGCGGTGGAAAACCCAGTTTTTGCGTTTATCTATTCATCTGTAGCCCGTTAGGTTATAAGCCTGTAGCCCGTTAGATTACGCCGATAAGCGCAAAAATTGAGTGACAACCGCCGTATGTGATTTATGCGTAAAGCACGCCCATCGGTGTACTGATTTGGTGACGGTTGTCAATCCGTTTTCTAAGCAAATTGTAAAGTTTCAATGGGGGAAAGGCTAACCGCTGTTCGCTACTTTTTGCGCCGCCGTGGTAACTGTTGCCAGATTCGCCACGGTTTCCGCATATCCTAGCCATTTATTCATGGCGCTAACTTTGCCGTTTTCCGCTTGATTTCGATAATCAGGACAACCCGATTATTTCAATCACCATTTTGTAAATGTGCTTATAACTTCGCGTGGTTGTGATGGCTTTGTCACGGTCGGTGATGTCTTTAATTGTTGACTTTCAGCGCGGTTGTGACTTTGCTTTTCTGTGTAACCTTTGCTGGTTATGTATACATCTTATCACGGCTGTGCTTATGTGTCAACCCTTTTTATGTTTATTTTTAGGGTATTTTTAAGGTATTTTGGGATTTGGAAATGATTAACAGAGGTCAGAGTAAAATGGGAAGGTTAAAAAAACGACATAATTAAATGTTGTTTCCGTACCCCACAATTTTATTTTGTTTATTTCTAAAAAAAAAAGTAAACATTCTAATTTTGTGGAGTACGAAAATAACAGATGGAAGTCAAATTTTTAACTTTACTCCTCTCTCTTTTTCTTTCCTTATATAGGTTTAAAAAAAAAGTTAGTTTTGAGCCCATATAAAATACAACACTTTATAACACATTTAGGCAATTATGGCATAATATACATAGTTATAGGTGTACTTATCAACAGGCTTATGCACACATGTGTATAAGTGCAGTCGCTTGGTGCGTGTACATATATGTATGTGAACATAAAGCGAACAAGCAATAGGCATAAGCATATATAAATACATAGGCACATAAGAATATATGTTGGACAAAATAGCAAGTAAGGGGGGTAGGGGTAGCAAAGGGTATAGTAATATAATATATATATGTGCCAGTATTTACTGACGGGTTAAAATCCAAAACAACATAAAAAAAGTGTTTACAAATATTTCCATGCTGTGCTACAATTTGTGCATGGATGAAGAAAAACAATTTGAAAAATTTGAGTCGGAGCTCACTACGTTCGCGAACCAACATTCGATTGAGCGGATAAAAGTCTCGACTATAAATTTTGACCGCGACTACCGACGTGGCGGGGACGGAACTCTTATTTTGGTTCAGACCAAAGCGGTCATCAGGGTTTTGGGCAAAACGACTAAAGTGCCGATTGGTGAGGGCTGCGAGTTTGCTACCTACGAGGAGGCATTTGAGGCTACCAAAAAATACTGGAGCGAGTATTATAGGAGCATACGCGCCAAACGCTCCGATGCCGAGCGAGCCGCAGAAGCCAGGCGGCAGAAAGCCTACCGCGAGCGGCGCAAAGTTCGAGCGATAGAGCTGAAGCGGCAACAGTAAATAGTCGCACCTGAGTCAATCAAATATCAAATATCAAGCGAGGGTAAAAAATATGGGGTACGAGAATCGACACGCGTTAGTCTCAATGACCAACAAAGACGTGTATTTTGTGGACAGGCAAACTGCTAAAGAGCTTATGTCTAGGATGGCAGAGCCGAATAGTTGGGCTGCTTCTTATGAGGCAACTGACGCTAAAAGTGGTGCAGAGATTTCTATAACAATCGCAAACGTCAGTTCGGTGGTGATTCCGAAAGAGGTGCACAATGCCTAGCCAAGATGAGATTAAGGCGAAAAATGCCGCAGATTTGGAGGCGATTAAAAAAACTCCAAATGACGAGTTGCCCGTTATGCCTGAAACCGTGCGCAATGCCGAGACGTTGCAATGGTTTTATCGCTCAGTCGCCGACAGCTTTACTTGCGTAAACGGGCGCAAGTCCCCACTGTACCTGCGACGCAGCGAGCATGGGCTGGCAATTCGGATTGGCAATGCTTGGAAGATATACCGTCGCAACGAGCAGATTGAGTTTTGGCGCGACGCGATGCAAGCTTACCCAGAATTAGCTGAATCTAATTGGTCAACTGACCGCACCCAGAAAATTTGGCAATATTTCCAAATTTATGCGCCTACCATCCAGTTTGACAACCGTCGCTACTTTGAGATGGGCGACTGTATTTTGGACGGGCTAACTGGTGAGCTGAACGTGGAGCCAGAGCGGTTTTTAACCAACCCAACAACTCGAGCTTCGCGGCTCGACTACAAGCCAGATTATGAACCAAGTCTTGCCTGGAAGAAGTGGTATGAGACGATGGACGAGCATCAGCAAAAAGTACGCGACTGGTCAGTTGGTTCGGCTATTTTAGGCGAGCACGGACTACTTTTCACCTTTGGTCAGTCCCGTACGGGGAAATCGACACTCGCTGAAGGGCTCGCTGAAGTGCTCGGGTCGGGCGCTGGTGTGTTCAGTTTGAGTCGCAATTGGGGTCGGTTTTACACGCAGCACATGGACAATACCACCTATTTGTACGATGCGGATGCCAAGGGTGCGAAGAATCAAAACAACGAGAATTACGGTACGCTGCACTTGATGGCGAGCGGAGACCCGATTCAAGTTGAGGTCAAAGGCTCGGAGATTTATCAGACCACTAATTACGGTTTTATTGAGGTGATTAGTAACAGTCCGAGCACCATGAGTTTTGAGCAGTCGCTTGTTGATCGTGTGCGCTTTTGCCTATACACCTACATTGAGCCTCGAGCTGATGGTGGGCAGATGAAGCGGCTGATTTTAGCCGACAAGCAGGCGTGGCTGAATTATGCCGTCGGTTGCGCCATTAAACTCGCCAAAGGCGAGGTGAAGCGACCAACTCTCGATAAGTACCAGATGTATGGCTGGGTGCTCTGGTTGCAAGAAGCTAATACTTATGGCAAAATGTGCGTAGAACAAGGGCGTATCCTGACCTATTCGGAATACAAGTTTGCGTATGAGGGGGCGGCACGGTTTATGCTAACCAAAGAAACGATTGAAGAAATGCGAGCAGGGTTCAACGAATTATCCCGACAATTCGGCAGCGATTTTTTGAGCATAAATTGGGGCGAGTACGGCGAAAAACTAAAGGACAAATACTATGGCACAGGCGAAGAAGCTCCAAAACTTTTTTAATGACTTCTTGCCTCAAAAGTATTTTGACTTTCGGCGAGGCGTTCATAAACTGACCTCGAATCAGGCGGTGGTTGCGGAGCTTATCCGTATTTGCTGTGAAGAGGACGACGTGAAAGCCATCCAAATGGCGTTCGAGCGAATCCTCGGTAAGCCAGAAAAAGTGATTGTGATAAAACGCACACTTGTTAAAACCTATTTTGTCGATGCCCGAACAAAAGCTCAAACTCCCGAGACTGACGACAGGGTGCAGGATGAGTTTCAAGCGCCAGCTATAACTGCGAATAAAGTCGTGATTGACGAGAGCAATGCGCCTGGGATTTTGCTCCGCAAAATGATTGATGACATCGGCAATAAAGAGCGTGGCTATTCCTATGCCGTGCTCGATAAAAAAGACGACTTCACCGTTGCGGAAGTTATGGCTGCCAATTTATACGGCATTGCCATGCGTGGTTCAAACCTTGGAGCGATTCGCCTTCTATTTGACTACTTAGACGGCTCTGTGGCTGATGTAGTGCGGCTAGATGGACTCGATACCATTATGCTCGAGAATTACGCTGACGTTGCCCCATTTGAAGCCGTGCAGGGTGAAGATGGCGTGTATTACATTGAGACTGAGGCTGTGAAATGATAATGGAACTTGGCTCAACTATCATTTTGTTTATGATTTTTATTGTTGGCTTGATTGTAGTGGCGGCTGGTTTGCTTCTTGTAGCTATTGAGGCTGTGGCTCTTGTATGGCGGAGGTTGTTCCGAAGATGAGCAAAGAGCAACCCTATTGCGAGGCTCAAGTCGGCGGCATGGAGTGCGGCGCACGAGTCGAAAAACAGGGGCATCAATGTATGAAGCACGACCCTGATGGAGCTACAAGGTCTTACCCATGCTCTCATTGTTGGCTTGTTTTATATTCTAAAAGCGCCCTAACCCAACATATTAATAGAGAGCATTGGGACGAGGTTATTGAATGAGCATGTTTTCTATTGGCGCTGGCATTGTTATGCGCTCATACCAGAAGGCGGTGCTAAAGGCTTTCGACAACGGCATCCGCTTTATCGTGTTGTGTTGGTCTCGTCGTGCGGGCAAGTCTTTATTTGCTTGGAATCTTTTAATTAGAGAGGCGGTAGGCAAGCCAGGTACATATTGGTATTGTTTTGATAACTACTCCACGGCGTACAACGACATTTGGATAGCGATGACCTCTAAAGGAATCAAGTTCCTCGACATGATTCCCGAAGATATGGTGGTGCGCATGAATAGTGCCAAGATGGAGATTGAGCTAACCAACGGCTCAGTTATTAAACTAGTCGGTATTAACAAAGCCGACAAGCTGGTTGGTACTGGTTTGATGGGAGTTGTGTTTGACGAGTTCGCCGTGTTGAACCCAGCTTCGATTGAATTTATCACAGCCATGCTCGGAGAAACTGGCGGTTGGCGTGTTATGATTTCGACCCCTCGTGGCAAGAACCATTTTTATGAGGAGTATAACTTCGCATTGGCTCACCCTAAATTTGCCTATGTTAGCACCATGAACTGTTCAATGCCTGAAGTCGCTCAATACATGGCTAAGGGCTTTTTGGAGCAGGAGCGCCTGAAGATTATCAGCAAATACGGCAACGATGCGCTCTACCAACAGGAGTACATGACTAGTTGGGTCAGTCCGAACAGTGGTTCGGTGTTTGGCGCACTCGCTAAAATTATGAAAGACGAGGGTCGTTTAACCCGCTGTGTTGGTAATATTGAGCTGCCGTTCTACACCGCATGGGACTTAGGTAATGCCGACTATACCTCTATTGTTCTGTTCCAAGTTGATGAAAATGGATTCCCAATTGTCATTGACCATATTGAGAATCGTAACGAGGATGTTGATTGGTACTATGGAGAATGGGTGGAGCGCGGCTGGCAAGTGCATACTCACTTCTTGCCGCATGATGCTGGACATCGCAAGGGCGCTCGCAATGAGAGCTATAAAACAGCTCTGGCTAATTTGGGGGTTCGTAACACTATCGTGCTCGGCAAGCCAAACCGTGTCGAGGACAAGCTTAACTTCTTGCGCCGTATTTTTGTCGGTATGAAAATTGACGAATCGCTTGAGCGTATTGTTACCTGCCTCGATAAGCTTGAGTACGAGTGGAATGAGAAGGCGCATATTTGGTCAAGCAAGCCAACCCACGTTGGTGGCTACTCTGACACCGTGGACTCGCTCTGCTATATGGGACAGGCGATTCAGAAGTACCGCATCACCGCAAAAAATGCGTTTTCGACTGCCCATATCAAAGACCCGAACGCCGTTTCGGACAGTAAAGAAGCTAAAGCTAATCGCTTTCAGCAGATGATTATGGAGGAGATAACATTAGGGGGTAAAAAGAAAAACGGAAATAACAATATTAGTATGTTCATATGATATGGTACACTTTTTGTTACATAGTGTACTATAAAGATATGTATTGTAGTACCTGTAAAACCACAGAAAACTTATGCCCAAGTCCTTACGCCCGTTATAAAACCAAAAGTTATTATATCTGTCGTGGCTGTAATACGCGGAATCAGAGGGCGAAGCGAGCGAGGTATAAGGCTTTGGTTTATGACCACTATGGTAGGAAGTGTAATTGTTGTGGAGAGACTGAGATTTTGTTTCTTTCTGTAGACCATGTGAATAATGATGGCAATACGCATAAACATCGTAGTGGGCAAAGAGTGCTCGGCGCGGCTTTATATGGTCAAATAGTCAGTTCGGGTTATCCTGATTCATACCAAATACTTTGTATGAATTGCAATTACGGTAAACACAAAAATAGTGGTGTTTGCCCTCACGAGGCTAATGGTCTATAATGCCAAGTAACATCAAAAAACTCCAAAAAAATAACGGGTGTAAAAATCTAAAACATTATAAGCGAGGGTAAAATGGGAGATTTAAATGAAGAAGCAACAACAATCGAACCAGGTGCAGCAGGAGCTCCCGAAGGAGCAGTCGGAGCAGAACCAAGCGCAGACGAAATCGCCGAGCTTTATAAAGCAACTGGAGTCAAAGCTCCCGTCCCCACTGGCAAACCTAAAGGACGACCTAAAGCCGCTGATGTTCGAGGTAAAAAATCTGAAGAAGACGGAGCAGGAGATTCCGATTCTAAGCGGGAAAAAGCAAAAAACGATAACGACAAAGATAAATCTAAAAATGCACCTGACTCAAATTCTGATGACGCTTCAGGAAATAAGGCTGACTCGAAGAAGTCGAAAAACGGCTCGGATGATGAACAGTTACAAGACGAATCAGGCGATGCTGACAAGGGAGTTCGCGACTCTAAATCCAAAGGCGAAGGCGATTCTGAGCGAGGACGCGAAGAAGACTCTGAGCGGGGAGCTGGAGGAGCTGGACAAAAAGCACACGACGAGGGCGACTCGGAGGAAGAGGCGGGCGATGATGAACAAGGTGTTAAGCGCCCAGGAAAAAGCAACCCAGAAGTAGAAAAGCGGATGCAGCAGCTCGCTAATGACCGCAAGGAGGCTCTCGAGCGCGCTGAAAAAGCCGAGCAAAAATTAAAAGAGACCACTCAAAAACAAGAGCAGGCTCGCATTTCTCAGGAAGACCCAGAGTACACCCTCGAAGACTTCCGCACCGTTCGTGATAATGTCACTGGTGAGATTAAGCAGCTGACCGCAGAAGAGGCTGAACTTGCTTGGCATCGCTGGAAAGATGGCTACAATAGTCGTGCCGCCGAGCGTGAAGCTAAAGTCAACCACGAGAAGGCTCGTGAAGAGCATGAAGAAGAGCTTACTCGTAAGTTAATGAAAGATTCAGCGGATGCCTACGACGCTCTTGCTGCACTTCAAAATGACTTCCCAGAGCTAGTAACTACAAGCGGTAAGTTCGATAAAGACTTCGCCAATGAAGCGATGCCGATTATTGAAGAGGCGCTAGAATATCTGCCTGGTACTGAGCCTGGTAATGCCGAGGATAAGCTGCCAGTCATCATTGGTTTCAAGCTCAATCCACAAAAAATTCTTAACGCTTTAAAGAACATTAATACCAAGAAACGTAACTTGCCGTTAAATGGCGTTAATGATAATGTAGAATCAGGTTCTAGTGTGAATGTGCCTCACAGCCGTTCATCCGACCCGACTGTTAATGCAGCCAATGATTTGATGAAAGAGTTAAAGATTGATAAGCGATTTTAAAATAAAAGTGAGGAGAAAAAACAATGCCAAACAAAGACACACTACTTGAGGAAGCAAAAGCTCGCGACATCAACGTCCCTGAAGATGCTACTAAAGCAGACATCCAAAAGTTGCTCGACGAAACTGAAGCAACTCCAGCCGAACAAGCTGCTGAAGATGTTGAAAAATCAGGTGTTCAAAACACTGATGTCGAAGGTTCAACCGTTAATGACAGTGATGACCCAACCGAGCCTGATGCCGTTTCTGACGGCGCTAACGACGAAGACCAAACTGTTGCGCCACAAGCCGACGGTGTTGATGGTGTCGAGCGTGACCATACCCCAGCTGGTACAACCGAAGAAGCTAATGCTGAAAGTGATGCAGCTGACCGTGTCCAACCGCCAGTTGCAGCTAATGGTTTAAGCCCAGAAGCAAGTGATGAGGCTTACGAAGCTAATACCCAAGTAAACCCACACGCTACTGCTCAAGAAGTTAAAGAAGCTGAGAACGAGGAAAATGCTGAAAAAGTGCAAACTCGTCTTGATGAGTCCAAAGAAGTTGGTACTGACCTTGGTAGTTCTGAAGAAGAAGCAGCCGCAGCTCGCGCTGGTGTAGCTGATGTAGCTCTTGAGAATCCAAAGCAAAACCGTGAACCGAAGAATGAATTTGAACTATCAAACCAAAAAGTAACTGAAGAAGAGCGCCAAGCTGCGCAGAAAGTATCTGACATGACCACTCAAGCTCGCGAAGACGAATCACCAACACCAAACGAAGCTGCTGAAGCCGACGCAGAAAGAACTGTTGAAACAAACCAAAGTTCAGAAATTGCAACAGCGATTGCCGAAGGTTTTAAGCGATCTAAGGGCGACCACTTCACCCTTGAAGCAGACCCAGGTGTTGACCATCGCTTCAGCCTTGTTAAGAATAAGCAAACTGGTGAAGTCATGATTCGTGAAAACGAAACTGGCACACTCTCAAAAATCCAGCTTGAGAGTATTGAAGAAAAAGAAGCTTCAATTCAGAACACCGAAGTCGAAGAGCTGTAACATGCAACCTTCATTCGCCTAAACATTGAGCCGCCCTACGGGGCGGTTTTTTTTGTTGACATTACTGGATTTGTTGCAGTACAATCAGGGTAGCTTATAGCTTACTAGTTGAGAAAACAGTGTAAGGGTAGTCACTTCCTTCGACGAAATAAGCGATAGCACTCGATGTAATCGTGTGTCATCAACACAAACACTATTAAAATTTAGACCTAGAAAGGGTATAAAATCATGGCTATTACAGCTTCAGAGATTTACAGCCCTGTTATCGACCAACCTTTCGATGACATGAGCTTCACCAAGGAACTTGAGGGTAACTCCAAAGAAATCAAGTTCGAAAAAGGTTCAAAGACTGTTAAAGTCCGCACCGTCGTCACCGCTGGTGCAGTCACAACTCACGACGCGACTCAAACCTTTAGCACTCAAATCGCTGGTATTACAAATGTTGACTCAACCATCAACACTTACACGCTTGATCAGCAAAAAGACATCAAGCAGTTCCTAGATCGCACCGTTATTGCTACGAACAACAGCATTACCGAAGGTGGAAAAGTCCTTCACGCTATTGTTGCCGAGCAGCTAGTTCCGTTAATTGACGCTTATCGTCTTGCCATTCTTGCAGCTATCGCAGTTGTTACGACTCAGGCTTTCGTTAAGACCTCCGACGGTTTCGCTGACCTCTTGAAGCTTCGTGCTTACTTGGTCAACGCCCGTATGTTCAAAGATGCAATTGTGTATGTAGGTACAACCACCTCTACCAACATCTGGAACAGTGGTAAGGTTATGCCGTTCACTCCTGGCATGGAGAAGTCAATCCGTGAAGGTGACATCGGTATGTTCCTCGGAATGAAAATCAAGGAAGTTCCAGCTGACATTTTGCCAGCCAACACCCTTGCTATCGGTGTCAGCCCGTCAATCGTTTCAGCTCCACGTTTCCTCGACGATTCAAAAGTCGGCGAATCTGCTGCGGCGTTCGGTTCACTCTTGCTCTGTTTGTACATGTACACTTGCGTGGTTTCAACACCAAAGCGCAAAGGTATTGCGACAATCATCAACTCCTAATCAGAGTCAACAGATTCCAGAGAGCCCTGTTTTATACAGGGCTTTTTTGGTACAATGCTTCTATAATCGACAAAAAGGAAAAACAAAAACATGGCGCTTATCAGTTGGGATGATGAAGAACAGAAAAAGAAGGACGACCTTTCTGGCACAGTTCCTATTAAAACCGTAGCTTCTGTCCAGTCTGGGGCATGGCAACCAGCGCCAAGTGGTGCTGATTCTGCTGTGGCTACTGACGACATGAACCAACCCCAGCAAGGCGGTATTTTTGGGCAGCCAATCCAACAGCCACAAGTACAGCCCGAGTCCGAAAACTACTTAATGTCTGACCAAAAAGCTCAAGTTGACGCTCAAAAGAGGCAACGTGACGCTGAGATTGAAGCCGCTCGTGTTGAACAAGCTAATGCTCGTGCTCGAGCCGAAGCTGCTGCCGCTGTATCTGAGAACTTCCGTCAAGGTGAGGCTAAAGATAGCAAGGGGCAGCCGATTGATGTCGAGGCAGCTAGAGCTGATACTGGCTGGAAGAAATATTACGACCAAGAACTCAAGCGAGAAAAAGATGGGCTTGATTTTTGGGGTCGTCTTATGGATGGTGGGCAGGCTTCACGCCGAGCCGAAATTATGGCTCGAAACAAGTACAACAGTGAGGTAACTCAACGGGCATACGACGCAAACGGCAATGTCATTGACCCTAATGCAGCTATGGAATCTAAGCGGCTCACCGCCTATAACACAGCTCTTGCTGGTGATAACGTCTCAAAGGGTGAGGTTCTTGCCCGAGCCATTGGCGCAACTAAAGACAACGAGGGCAGTGGCTTCATTAACCGCTTGAAAAATGCCATTAACGCTGAAAAGCAGATGAACATTTACGATGCTATTGTTGGTGCTGACGATGCTCAAAAAACTGACATCAATGACCTTGGTCGCTTCGGTGGTAGTCTTATTCAAGGCATCGGTACAATGCCCGTTATTGGTGCTAAAGAAGTTGTTGAGTCAGCTCGTGGGCGCGGGACTAGCGCCCAGACTGGTTTTGAGGACGAGCTAACTGGGGCTGAACGAGCTGGACGGGCTATCTCTGGCGGTTTGAACGTAGTCACGCCGTTTATAGGTGGTTCTGGTAAGCTGCTCGACTCATTAACCACTAAGGTGTTAACTAATACGGCTACTCTTGCTGAACAGACCTTGCTCAAGCAGTTAACCGCTAAAACCTTACTACCTGCACTTGAGCAGGGTGGTATTGGCGCAGCCCAAGCTGGCGGTGAATACTTCGGGAATGGCGCAACTTTGCTCGATGAGAATGGTGAGTTCGATAAAGACAAGTTGCTTGAGTTTGCTAAACGAACTGGTGAAGCTGGTGCATTAGGCTTTGCTGGTGGTGCGGTCATGAGTGGTGCAGCTGAAGGTGTCACCAGAGCGCGAAACCGCAACGCACCGAATCTTGATGCTGGTGAATTGGCTGCTATCGAGACCAGTAATACTAATGCTGCTGAAGCTCAAATTTCTGGCAATCGTATCGCTGATGCCGAGGGTGCGGCAGTTAGAGCGTTAGAAGACGGTGATGTAACTCCAGTTCGCGAGCCAGTCGCCGATGGTGTCGTTTTGCCAGAAGATGTTGCTCCTGTTAGTGATGGCAATGTTTCTTTTGAAGCTCCAACTGATTTAACCCCTGCCGCGGATATTCCTACTTTAGCTGAATCAATTGACGCTCCTGTCGCAGATGGTACGGTTACGACAATGCCAGCGGAAGTTACCCCAATTCGAGATTCTGTTGTTGAAGCTCCAACAGCTGTTGAGCCAGTGACCCCAGCTGTAGACATTCCAGCAGTTGATAAGGCTCCAGTCGCAGACGGTATTGTGCGACCTACTGATGTTACGCCTATCGTGGGTGAGAACACCCCAGTCGTGCCAACTGAGCAGGTGCGAGCGCTCGAAGAGTCTCGTGCTGGTAAAAGCCAGGCTGACGAAGCGGTTATTAACCAGAAGCTCCAAGAGGTTCGGGACGTTACACCTGCGATTGATAATGTGCCAGATATGCCTGTCACTCCTGATGGTCGGCTCACCCCTGCCCAAGTATCTGAACGGCTTATGCCGAAACTTGCTGATAATAGCGACATTAAAGGTCGTGTTGCCGAAGCTGTTGGCATGGGTCAAGATAAAGCCAGCCCTGTTCGTGACATCCTTAATGATGGTGGCGTGAATCCTAAAAAGGCAGAAGCCATTGCTACTAAATTTGATGCGCTCGATAAGCAAGTCCAAACTTATAACCGACTCACCGAAGAGAACCAAAAGGCTTATGCTGACGGTGGTACTGATAGTATCAACCCTGAAGTCGGTAAAGAGCGCTCGCGTGCTGCTCGAGAAATGGGCATCACTACCCGTCGCTTGATGAAGGACATCCAAAAACTAGAGGGCAGCCGAGATAAAAAAGTCGCCCTTATCAACAATTTGGTTGATGTCATCGGTACTCGTAACGCCAGTGTGCTTACGAGCGCTGGTTTGCTTGAGCGAAACATCTTCCAAGAACTTACCGCCAACGTGAAGCTCGCAGTTAAAAACCCTATCAAAATGGCGAAGAGCACGTTTGGCAACGGCAATATAATTGGCGATACTGCGAAGGGCGAATTAAGCCACTGGGCTGACGCTCCAAGTGTGAACCCCATTGACGCGGTGAAGTACGTTGTGGGCAACACTTACCGCACAGGCATGATACCTACCACGACCCTCGCTAACACCCGTAGAGGTGCTATTCGTGACGAGTTGACTAAGTGGGCGGTTCAAGAGCTTGAAGGTCGCAAAGTGTCCTCAAAAGAGGCTCACAAACTCGCTGGCACAGCTGGTAACGAAATGGAAGCGCTGGTTAACACCATCGCTGGTGTCGATAACGGTATGACTAACAGGGGTCAGGCTACCAAGGCACTCAAGGCTTGGAAGGAATACATCCGAACTGGTGATGATGGCGCAAAGGCTGAGTTCATGAAAAGGATTGACGATCATGACAGTCTTGCTGACCAGATGATTGCTGGGCTTTCAAAAGAAGACCAAACTCATGCTCGTGGCTTAATGGCTATGAAGAATCTGATTTTCCCATTCGTTCGTACTGCCACCAACTTGGCGAAAAATACTGTTAAACAAGACCTCAACCCATTCGCAAAGAGCTTGCTTGATGAAATTGGCGCAGATCAGCGTTCAGGCGGTGCAAACGCCATAAATCTGATTAAGAGTAAGCTCGTTGATTACGGTATTATGGGCGGTGCTGCGGCACTCGCTACCTCTGGTGTTCTCGTCTACAATGACGGCGACGAAATTGATAAGCCAAGAGGCTGGTCTCTTAAAGTCGGCGACAGTAAATATGTGCCTGTCCGTTCAACTTCTCTTGAGTTGCCTATTGCAATGGCTGGTACAGCACAGCAAATGTTTGAAGACATCAGCTCGGGCAAGCCTCGAGAGGCTTCATACTATGCTGGCATGATTACAAACAGCCTGCCGTACATCGACCAATTTAACACTACCACTGGTGCTGTTGACTCACTCATGGGCGCTGGTTCTGACAATGGTGATAAGGGTTATGCTGCTAAAGCCTATGGTGTGAATACGGCAAAATCATTTGTGCCGTTCAGCAACAACAGTGTGCAACCTTATATCGCAGGCAAGCAGGGTAAGAGTCTCAACGCTAAAACGAGTTAC
>WBZX01002290.1_pt1 | contig 13157 bp, 11 predicted proteins | sample 5204211 | NCBI WGS metagenome assembly WBZX01 (sample SAMN12344362, study PRJNA552823) | activated sludge metagenome | biome: Activated sludge suspended growth; feature: Nitrification reactor; material: Wastewater; isolation source: activated sludge from nitrification reactor of wastewater...
CCGCTGCGCTGGCCTACGCTTTTTCTCAAAAAAAGGAACTGGCCATTGCATCAGGGATGCTGGCCATCTTCTCTGTGTACAACGCTCCCTTTGTCGGCGTGACGGATAACTTTGGCCTTTTCATGTTGTTTGGCGGCTTGTATTTCATCATCGCCACACAACTCATGCAAGACCCTGCCCGAATGCGTAATTGGCTGTTTCTTGGCCTGCTCTCCGGGCTGATGGCTTTCTCGCGCAGTGATGGTCTGCTCTGGTTGCCGCTTACATTCCTGTTCGCGTTATGGCGTGCAAAAAAGATTTCATCTTTCCTGCCACACCCTGCACCTTTTCTGGCTGCTCTGCTTGGTTTTCTTGCCATCATGTCGCCGTGGTATCTCCGCAACTTGAATCTATATGGTACACCCATGGCTCCCGGTGGCAGCCGCGCACTCTGGCTCGAAAACTACGACCAGACCTTTGTTTATCCGCCGACCCTGCTCACAAAAGAATCATTCCTCGCCCAAGGCTGGGAAAAGATTCTCGATGACCGTCTTTGGGCCCTGAACATGAATCTGCAAAGCGGCTTCGCTGCGCATGGCGGAATCATATTATTTCCCTTCATCGTGGCTGGAATCATTTATTATCGCAAAGATGATCGCGTCAAACTGGCGGCACTCGCCTGGTTCATCCTATTCCTGGTGATGACTTTCCTCTTTCCCTTTGCAGGTGCGCGCGGTGCGTTCTTCCATGCCGGGGCGGCGCTTCAACCCATGTGGTGGACCCTTGCTCCGTTGGGCCTTGAGTCGATTCTTGTGTCCCTGAGAAAGCGCGGCTGGGGCAACGACCAGAATCGGTTCGTGTTTCGAAGCGCATTGATCATGATCGCCATGATCCTCACTGTGTATGTCGTCTATCTGCGGGTGTTCACACTTGGCTGGGGCGAAATCGACGCCGATTACAAGGCTGTGGATCAATTCCTTGTTGAGCATGGCGTTGGCGAAGAGGATATTGTCATGGCACGCAACGCGCCCGGGTATTACCTGCTGACAGGCCGCTCGGCAATTTCCATTCCATATGGCGGCGAGAACGCGCTTTTGGAAGCCGCCAAACAATTCGACGCCTACTATCTGGTGTTGGAACCTGAAGCTGCTCTCGACCCAATCAAGGATTTATTTCAAAATCCCAACAGCCGCAATCGGTTTGTGTATCTAGGTGATGTTGATGGTGCGCGTATTTACAAACTCGAAATTAAATAAGATTTCAAACCGTGATCTGTTGATGCTGGCTGCTGCCGTGGTGGTGGTTACTTCCATTTATCTACTTGCAAGTTATTTTAATTACGGCATCGGCTTCCCCTTGGACGATTCGTGGATTCACCAAACCTATGCCCGTAACCTTGCCCAACGCGGCGAATGGGCATTTCGCCCCGGGATTCCCTCTGCAGGTTCCACTGCACCCCTGTGGTCGGCTTTACTTGCGCTTGGTTTTCTTTTCAGCCTCTCACCATATATCTGGACATATCTTCTTGGCGCATTCACCCTCTTTGCATTGACCGTTGTTTGTGAGTGGGCCGTACGTACACTGATCGATTCATACCGTCCGCACCTGCCGTGGGTCGGAATTTTCTTTGCCTTTGAATGGCATTTTGCCTGGGCGGCAATGTCTGGCATGGAAACCCTGTTGCACGGATTGATCGTCACAACGGTTTTGGTGTTGCTGATGACGAACACGCGTCGCTACTTAACCCTGGGCCTGCTTACTGGTCTGTCGGCCTGGGTCCGCCCCGATGGTTTAACCCTGCTCGGCCCCGTCCTGATCATGGTCCTGATTCATGAACAGGATACCCGTCCGCGTTTGATTGCTTTGCTGCGCTGTTTAATCGGTTTTGGTTCATTGTTCGTTCCATATCTGCTTTTCAACCTGGCCATTGGCGGCACCCCCATGCCAAACACTTTCTACGCCAAACAGGCTGAGTATGCCTCCTGGCAGACCATTTCCATTTTTTCGCGGCTTGGGCAGATGTTTCTGCAATTGCTGGTTGGACCAAGCCTTGTGTTGATCCCGGGCGTTGTGGGTTGGCTGGTCAAAAGCATCAAACAGAAAATGTGGGGGAGCCTTGCTGCATTGGTTTGGTGTGCAGGGTATTTTGGGTTGTACATTTCCCGCCTCCCTGTCTATCAACATGGGCGTTACATCATGCCTGCCATGCCCATTTTCTTTCTGTTCGGCCTGCTGGCTTTTGCCGATTTCGATAAAAGCAGACTCTTCGAGCGCTATCATTGGATCGGTCAAACCATCTGGCGGGCAAGCCTTGTCATGCTTTCCGTTGCTTTTATTTTTCTCGGCGCCCAATCCTACTCGCAGGATGTTGCCTTGATAGAAAGTGAAATGGTCGTTACCGCAAAGTGGGTTGCCGCCAACCTTCCACCCGATGCCCTCATCGCCGCCCACGATATTGGCGCTCTTGGTTTCTTCGACACCCACGCGTTGATTGATCTGGCTGGGTTGATTTCACCCGAAGTCATCCCGTTCATTCGCGATGAGCCCAAACTGGCAAATTACCTCAACCAGCAGGGTGCCGACTATTTAATCGCCTTTCCCGGCTTTTACCCAGCCATGACAGGCAGTGTGGAGAAGGTTTTTGTGACAAATAGCGTAGTCACCCTTAAGTACGATGAAGAGAACATGGCTGTGTATCTGTGGAAAACCCCTTAATGGGTTAAAATATGAACAAGCAACAAAATCAAAAAAAGAGAGAGAATGGGCCAGGGATGAACCAGATTACACTTTTGATCGTTGATGATCATCCATTGTTTCGGCAGGGAGTGGTCGATGCCTTGTCATTGGAACCCGATATGCGCATTATCGCCCAGTCTGCCGCTGGTGATGAAGCGCTGGAGTTGATCCGCACCAAAAAACCAACCATCGCTGTGATGGATGTGAACCTGCCTGGCATGAACGGTCAGCAAATCACCCATCAGGCATCTCAGGATAGGCTGCCTACCCGTATTATCCTCATGACAGGATATGACGACGTGGAACAAGCCATCCATGCTGCGCTGGCGGGTGCTCATGGGTACTGCTCCAAGGATATTGAGCCTCAGAGCCTTTCGCGTATCATCCGCGAGGTGGCTGAAGGAAAATATGTTTTTGAGAATAACGTTTTCACCCGCCGCGAATTGGAGCTTTGGGTGGAAGACAGGATCGAAGGAGCCCGCCGTTCATACAGTGAACCTGGCACCCCTTTCCACCCATTGTCTGACCGCGAGATGGAAGTCCTTGCTTGTGTTGTTCGTGGCATGAGCAACAAAGAAATTGCCACTTTGTTGGGGATCAGCCACCAAACGGTTAAGAATCATGTCACTGCCATTTTGCGCAAGTTTGGTGTTGAGGATCGTACCCAGGCGGTTGTGTATGCCTTGAAGCGTGGGTGGGTAACCTTGAAGGATACCAATATTCACCCCCAGGAGTAATAAATGACCAGTACCGAGCCTATGGATTTTCAGAGTGAATTGGATGAAACACAGCGTGCTCTTCGCGAAGTGACCTTGATGATCGAACAAAGTCAGGGCGAACTTGGCAAGATCACCCAGCGAAACACGGCGATCACTTCGCATCTTCAGCAGTTGCAGAAACAAGGGACAACTGTTGATGATCTGAAAATGTCATACGATTCGGCTTTGGATGTTCAGCAGCGGCTTTTTGTAATGCGGGGACAGTTGGAAAAACTGCAAAACGATAAGAGTCATCTCGAGAAATATAAAACCGTTTTGGAGAATATCGTTTCCGGTGCGGCTTCAGGCGGAGATGCCGCCGGGGCGACTCCTGCTGCAGGTGGCAAAAGCCAGATGGCGGGTATAGAAATGATCGTCAATGCTCAGGAGGCTGAACGTCAACGCCTTTCACGTCAAATGCATGATGGTCCTGCCCAAGCCTTGTCAAATTTTATTTTACAAACTGAAATTGCCATGCGTTTGCTGGATGTTGACCCCGCACAGGCCAAGGATGAATTAGGCAATTTGAAAACCTCTGCCATGGGCACCTTCCAAAGGGTGCGCAGCTTTATTTTTGAATTGCGCCCGATGATGCTTGACGACCTTGGTTTGGTGCCGACCCTGAGAAAATATGCCGATGCATTTAAAGAGCAGGCCAGCCTTGATGTGAGTGTAACTGTTACTGGCACAGAACGTCGTTTGGAACCTTATTTGGAGGTCATGATTTTCCGTGCGGTGCAGGAATTGCTTGGCAATGCCTCCCGTCACAGTCAGGCTACTTTGATCAAGGTTCAAATTGACCTTGGGAACGATACAATCCGCGTTAGTGTGGAAGATAATGGCAAGGGCTTTTCACCTGAAATCCTGAAAGAATCCAGCAACCTCGGTCTGAAGCTAATACGGGAGCGAGCGGAAATGTTAGGCGGTAGTTTTGAGGTTGATAGTGCAGCCGGTTCTGGTACGAGGATTGCATTTTCTGTACCGGCAAAGGTGTAAATTAAAAAAACGCATCCCGATCGCCTACAATATTGTTAGGCAATTGGGATGCGTGATACTTGTTTTGTATGGTGGGACAAACATATAATACGAAATATTTTCTTTAGGGGATGTTCATTTTGACTGATCTGCCATGGCTTGTACCGAAGAGAACGATCTTCCTGCCGTAAAACTGGCTCGAAAAGGCACGAAATTATGTTTTTGGCATTTTTCTTGTATAATGAATATGTTATAAAATGCTCTATCAAAGAATGTGAAAAGAGGAGAGTCCTATGCGTCGCGGAAGAACCCTGATTTTTGTAGTACTAATACTAATTATCGGTTTGGCGGTGGCAGTGGCGGCATACTTTCAGTTTCTGAGGCCGGCGGCCGCACCCACACAGCCAGTAACAACCGTTGATGTATATATGGCTGGTCAGCCAATTGCGCAAGGTAGTGAAATCACGCCTGAGTTGCTCACTACGATCAAAATTGCGCCTGAAAACCTGGTTTCGGTGATGTATACCGTGGAAATGCAGTCACAGCTTATTGGCAAAGTTGCCAAGTATCCACTGGATCAGGGCGTCATTATTACCCAGGCCATGGTGAGTGATGCAACCTCGGCTGTTCCGATTTCTGGTCCTCAATGGGCGGCTTTGATCCCCACCGGAATGACAGCAATCTCCATTCCCGCAGATAGATTGTCCTTGGCCAGTTATGGTGTTAACAATGGGGCCCATGTTAATGTCAATGCCTGTTTCTTGTTTGTTGATATTGACCCCTCTTTCCAATCTGCTTTACCGAATCAGACCGGTCAATTAACGGGTACCGGCTTCACGCCTGAAGGATTACCCGTACTTTCACTTGGTGTTGCTGCCAGCGGTTCCGGTCAGGGCCGCCTTGAACTCGACCCATCGATTCAACAACCCTATTACTTGATGCCGTCGGAACGCCAACGTCCGCGTATGGTGTGTCAGATGTTATTACAGGATGTTGTTGTGATGAAAGTTGGTGATTTCCCGTCCGACCCGGCTGCGAGCCTTTCCGCGCCCGCACCTGTCGCAACAGACCCGGAGACACAGCAAGCTGCGCCTGTTCCGCCTGATATTGTCACATTGATCGTACTCCCTCAGGATTCTGTGACTCTTTCCTATTTGATCCACACAGATGCAGAGTTGACTCTGACTTTGAGAAACCCGACCGATCAATTGCGTCAGGCAACCGAGGCTTCAACTTTGCAATTCCTTCTGAGCCAATACAATATCCCAGTTCCTGCGAAACTGCCTTACTCTCTTGAACCATATACCGTAAGCTTTTGTAATCTCAGCCTTGGTACTTCGGCAGTTTGTTCTCAAACAGCAGTTCCGCCCCAGTAGTTACAGCTTTTTTACTGGAGATCATGTTTGTATCCAGTTGTTATTTTAGGCCCGGCCGCACAAAAAGGTAGAAAAATATAGAATTGGTGAGATTAGACTTGAACTTTCGAAATGAATGGAAGCATAAACATGGCCGCAGATAAAATTCGCATCCTCATTGTAGATGATATTGCAGAGACGCGAGAGAATATTCGCAAACTGTTACAGTTTGAGTCAGACGTTGATGTTGTTGGTGTGGCACGATCTGGAAAAGAAGGTATTCAACTTGCTCAGGAGCTTGATCCAGATGTCGTGTTAATGGATATCAACATGCCGGACATTGATGGCATTACTGCAACTGAACAGGTGCGTAAGAAATCACCCCATGTGCAAGTGGTGATTCTGTCTGTGCAGAACGACCAAAGTTATATGCGACGTGCCATGTTGGCTGGCGCGCGGGATTTTCTAAACAAACCGCCTTTGGGTGATGAATTAATTTCCGCTATTCGCCGTGCAGGGGAGATGGCGCATACGGAGCGTGCAAAGAGTGCCCAGCAAAGTTTTGTAGCCGCGGCCGTAGCTGGCTCTGGCGGGGCAGCAATGAATTTTGCCCCGGTGCATAAGGGTAAGATCATAACCTTATACAGCCCTAAAGGTGGAACAGGATGTACCACGCTGGCGGTAAACCTGGCGATCGCGTTGAACAATGAAGATACTCGCACATCTCTTGTGGATGCAAATCTACAGTTTGGCGATGTAGCCATTTTTGTGAATGAACCTGGCAAGAATGCGATCATTGAACTCGCCCCACGGGTTGATGAATTGGAGCCGGATGTCGTGGATGACATTCTGATCAACCATGGGGCTTCCGGGGTACGGATTTTGACCGCTCCACAACGCCCCGAATATGCTGAAAAGATATCAGCTGAGCAATTCACCAAAGTTATCCAGTATCTACAGCGGATGTATGCATATGTGGTTGTCGATACATCGCACATTTTGTCGGATGTGGTCCTATCCATTTTTGATGTAAGTGATGTCATCGTGTTGGTGACCACACAGGAGATTCCAGCAATCAAGAATGCGAGATTGTTCCTTGATCTCCTGCAGACCATGGGTATTAACAAGAATCGTGTGATTTTTACAATGAATCGTTACGATAAACGTATTTCAATCACTCCTGAAAGAGTAAGCGAGAATCTTAAGCACGAAGTATCTGTTACAATACCTTTGGATGAAAAGATCGCGATTACTGCTGTTAATCGTGGAGTGCCATTTATGCTCGATAACAAATCTCAACCCATTGGAAGAGGGATTTTCTCCCTTGCAGAGGCAGTCCGAAGTCGTTTGACAACTTTAGAATCTGAAAATGATATGTCTGATAGACGGTAAGGAGAGTTATTATGTCGTTGCTTCGACGTATTGAACAAGGGCAGCAGGGGGGTGGGCAGCAACAGGGAAATGGTAATACGAATGGGACTCCCTCTCCGACGCCTCCGGCAAAACAGCCAGGCTCTGGGCAGGGTGGAGAAGGTTCTGGCGGTGGAGGAGATACCTCCCGCCTGTCTTCATTACAGGCAAGGCGTGTTAGCGCTCCAATTACATCCCCTCAGGCTGGATCTTATTTTGATTTAAAGACCCGAGTTCAAAACAAATTGCTCGCTGAGATTGATCCGTCCATGGATGTATCCAGAACGGACGATGTCAAGCGTACCATTCAGGGGCTGTTCGAGCAGATTCTTACTGAAGAGAATATCGTTCTCTCGAGACCTGAACGGGCACGTTTGTTTGAGCAGATCGCAGCAGAAATCCTTGGTCTGGGTCCTTTGCAGGCATTGCTTGAGGATGACACCATCACAGAAATCATGGTGAACGGCCCCAAAAACATCTATATTGAACGTAAGGGCAAGCTCCATCGTGTTCCAGTGACTTTTGAAAGCAATGAACATGTGATGCGTATCATTGATCGTATCGTGGCCCCGTTGGGACGCCGTATTGATGAATCGAGCCCATATGTAGATGCCCGTTTGCAGGATGGTTCTCGTGTAAATGCAGTCATTCCGCCAATTTCCTTGATTGGCCCGGTATTGACCATCCGTAAATTCTCTAAGAATCCAATCTCAATTGAGCAGATGGTTCAGTTTGGTTCCATTTCACATGAAGCAGTGCAATTTTTAAAGGCTTGTGTGGAAGCACGATTGAACATTGTTATTTCTGGCGGTACAGGTTCTGGAAAGACAACCCTGTTAAACGTTCTCTCCAGCTTTATTCCAGGGGATGAGCGTATTCTGACCATTGAAAATGCTGCTGAATTGCAGCTTCGCCAGGAACATGTTGTGACCCTGGAATCCCGCCCGCCTAACATTGAAGGCCGCGGTGAAATTACCATTCGCGACCTTGTGATCAATGCCCTGCGTATGCGCCCTGAAAGAATTATCGTTGGTGAGTGCCGTGGTGGAGAAACCCTGGACATGTTGCAGGCCATGAATACGGGTCACGATGGCTCTATGACCACCGCCCATGCAAACTCGCCGCGTGATGCAATCGCCCGTATCGAAACAATGTGTCTTATGGCTGGTATGGATCTGCCTGTTCGGGCAATTCGCGAACAAATCGCTGGTGCGGTGGATGTCATCTGTCAGCAGGCTCGTATGCGTGACGGTAGCCGTAAAGTAACTGCCATCACTGAGGTAAGTGGTATGGAAGGTGACGTCATTACAATGACGGATATCTTTACATTTGAGCAGACAGGCGTGGAAAATGGCAGAATCATTGGCCGTACCCGCCCAACAGGTTTGCGTCCCAAATTCATGGACAAGATCGAGGCTGCCGGTATTCATTTGCCCCCGTCTATTTTTGGTATCGGCGAAAGAAGAAGATATTAGTCTGACGGGTCCCTAAAATAACTCTATGCTTACGATAATTATCATTGGCGGTATCGTACTGATCATTCTGTTGATCATTGGCGTCGTTGTTTCTTCGAACAGCGAACGTGCAGTAGTTGAGCAGCGTCTTGCTCAGTATCTGGATGATGACAAACAGGATATTGAAAGTGCGGCTCAAAACTCTGTTTTGACAGAGTGGGTTTCACGGAGGGTGGAAAAAACATCTTTTGGTGACCGTATTGCCAGAGACCTTGCCCGTGCAGACCTGAAGTTTAAGGCGGGTGAGTACTTTATTTTGATCATTGTTAGCATTTTGTTGGGCGGGCTTGTCATCTGGTTTTTGGGAAGTCAACACTGGGCTTCTGCTGTCATTGGTGCTGTGGCTGGTGCCTTTGCCCCTGGTATTTATGTGAGGCGCCAACAGAAACAGCGTTTGCAGAAATTCAATGACCAGTTATCAGATATGCTCAACTTGATGGTGAACGGTCTGCGGGCAGGGTACTCCACCATGCAGGCCATGGAAGCCGTAAGTAAGGAGCTTCCGTCTCCGATTAACGATGAATTCCGCCGTGTTGTGCAGGAAATGCAAATCGGCATTCCCATGGAAACCGCATTGGATAATCTTTTGCGTCGTATTCCAAGTGACGACCTTGATTTTGTTGTGACTGCCATCAATGTTCAACGCGAAGTGGGTGGTAATCTTTCTGAAATTTTGGACACCATCTCATTTACCATTCGTGAACGTGTTCGTATCAAAGGCGAAGTCAGGGTGCTTACTGCCCAGGTCCGTACTTCGGGATCAGTTCTGTCTCTTATTCCCTTTTTCCTTGTTTTGATCTTGTGGTTCCTTAATCCTGAGTATATTCTGGCTGTTACGAAAGGTGGCCCCATTATTACGGCTGCCATTATTTGTGTAGTGCTTGGTTTGATTTTCAGTGGTTACTTTATCATGATGAAGATCGCTGATATTGAGGTGTAACTATGGGTACTATTGTTGGGATCATCCTGGGGATCGTTGTTGTAGGTGGAGTGATTGCACTTATCGTGGTTGGGATGCGCGCCCGTCAGGGAGGTGGGGATGAATCTGACCCCATATTGTCCCGCTTGGCGGAGGCAACCCAGCGCGGTGAGACGGTATCTCTTGAAGATATCGAGTTGCAACAGCCTTTTATTCAAAGAGTGATCGTTCCAATGATCGAAAAAGTGGGCGAAGTTTCATCCCGCTTTACACCGCAAAAGCTTTTGCAGGAGACCACTCTTAAACTGGAACTGGCTGGTAATCCTGGTCGTATTGATGCTGCGACGTTCCTGGCAACCCGTTTTTTTGGCGCTGGCATCTTTGGCGGTGGCCTGTTATTGATCGCTTTAGCCTCTCAAACCTGGCCGGTTGGTAGAATCATTTTGGTGGTTGGGTCCTTTACTGTTATTGGTTTCTTCTTCCCGCAGTTATGGCTGCAAAGCCGCATTAATAGCCGTCAAGCAGAGGTGCGCAAGGCATTACCGGATGCGCTTGATTTGTTGACCATTTGCGTGGAAGCTGGCCTGGGTTTTGATGCAGCCATGTCCAAAGTGGCTGAAAAATGGGAGAACGAACTCTCGCTGATGTTTGGGCGTTGTATTCGAGAGGTTCAGCTTGGAAAGACCCAGCGTGAAGCATTGCGTGATATGGCAGACCGTCTTGGCCTGCCTGAATTGACCAGTTTTGTCGCCGCTGTGATTCAAAGTCAGATCCTTGGTGTGAGTCTTGCGAAGGTGCTGCGTATTCAATCGGATCAGTTGCGCGTCAAACGCCGCCAGTTTGCAGAAGAACTGGCGCACAAGGCCCCGGTAAAAATGATTATTCCGATGGCCTTGTTGACCTTTCCCTCCATCATGATTATTTTGATGGCTCCTGCCGCCTTCCAGATTGCAGGCGCTTTTGGACCATTTTTAGGTCAGTAAAAAAGACTTCCAGCCTTTCTTTTGCTTGTTTCACAAATCTGTACAAGCAAAAAATGGAGGCGCAGTTTGTCTAATAACTCATTCGCATATAATCTTTACAGGTCATTATGGGCTGGTTTGGACCTCCTGTATCCCCCGCAATGTGGTGGATGTGGGAAAACTGGCTCCCGTTGGTGTGTGGAATGTCAACAGCGGGTGCAGGTCCTGAATGGAAATCTGTGTGAAGTATGCGGCCTTCCCCGGGAACGTGCAGGCGTCTGTGACACCTGCCTTGCGGATAGGCCGCATTTTCATTCCCTGCGTGCATGGACCGTATTCGAAGACCCAATGCGCAGCGCACTGCATAAACTGAAATACCGACGCGACCTGGCGCTGGGAGATGCGCTTGCCGCTCACATGTCTGATTTTGTGCGTACCTTGAATTGGCAGGCCGATATGATCGTCCCCATTCCATTGGGCAAACAGCGATATCGGGAACGGGGATATAATCAGGTTGCAATGATCGCAAAACCGCTGGCATTGTCGCTTCGAATGGAATTTGCGCCGCAGACCCTGAGCCGTCGTAAAGAGACACGCTCACAGGTGGGGTTGAGCAAGGAAGAAAGGCGTGTAAATGTTCATGAAGCGTTTCAAGCAGGGATGGGGGTAAAGGGAAAAAATGTCATTGTGATGGATGATGTTTCTACAACAGGATCAACCCTCTCGTCCAGCGCTGAAGCGTTATTCCGCTCCGGAGCCAGAAATGTCTTTGCGTTAACAGTCGCTCGTGCCCTGCCTCATCACGGTCTGAGGCATGCATGAGCGTTTTGTGTTCGTAACTTTTCATCCCTATAAGGAGGACGTATGTCCAACAAAGTGGAAGTTCAGACACGCAACATCCGTTTGACCGAAAAAATCGAAGAGTATGTCAACAAGAAAGCGGGTAATCTTGACCGTTACCTGCCCACCATTGACTCAGCCCGTGTAGAGCTTGCTCATCACCAGGCTGCGCGCAATGCCACCGACCGTAATGTGGCTCAGATCACCGTATATGGAAAGGGATACACCCTTCGCACAGAAGAACGTGCCGACGAAGCCCTGGCTGCATTTGACCGCGCCATTGATAATATGCAGACCCAGATCGAGCGCTACAAAGGGAAACACCAGCATGGCCGTGGAGATGGGCGCTCTGCTGCAGAGGCCGCCGAACCCATCATCGACGATGAGACAGGTGAACTCTCACCGCTTGTAGCCCGTAAAAAGAAATTCGTGTTGTATCCGATGAATGAAGAGGAGGCCGTCGTCCAAATGCGCAACCTTGGACACGATAACTTCTTTATCTTTTATAATGCTGAAACCAGCAAGATCAACGTTTTGTACCGCCGTCGAAACGGGAGTTATGGATTGATCGAGCCAGAACTCGGCTAATCGGTTTACCAATAACTGGCTTGGCGGCCATGCTGCCAGGCCAGTTTTAATTTATCAACCATCGGCTTGAAAAAAACGATGGTCGGAGTGAAAATGGAATTTGATGATGTGAACGAGAGCGACGCTGAAGAATCGGCCATTGACAATGCCGCAATAGAAACCGCAGTAACGCAGATCCTAAATGCTGTAGGCGAAGACCCGCAGCGCGAAGGTCTGCAATTCACCCCGCGCCGAGTGGCGCGTATGTATCACGAACTGCTTGGCGGCTACAAAATGGACCCGGTTGCCATCATCAACGGCGCATTGTTCAATGTGAAGTATGACGAAATGGTACTGGTGCGCGACATTGAGTTTTACAGCCTGTGCGAGCATCATATGCTGCCTTTCATGGGCCGTGTGCATGTTGCCTATATTCCAGACGGCAAGGTGCTTGGTCTTTCAAAGATCCCCCGCATTGTTGAAATGTACTCACGCCGCCTGCAAGTACAGGAACGCATGACACGCCAGATCGCAGATTTTTTGCGCGACCTGCTCAAGCCGCAAGGCGTGGCCGTCGTCGTGGAGGCCATGCACCTGTGTTCCATGATGCGCGGTGTAAAAAAACACGATGCCCGCATGACCACCTCTGCCATGCATGGCGCATTTCGCGCCAACCTCGCCACGCGCCAGGAATTCCTTGCAAACATTTCGCGCGGTTCAGCACCGTTACAGCTTTAGAAAAACGCAGCCTCAATAATAAAAAAATGCGGAAATCGTTTCCGCATTTTTTATTTTCATACATGGGATGAAAACCCGAATCAGACTTAACCTCAGCCTGCTCCTGTCATTCGGCAGGGACCACCGCCGAATCAGTTTCCGTCTTTGGCGAAGATTTGAACCTTGCTTCGAGCAGCATAAAGCAGACCGCAAGCGCCAGCCATGCAATGACCTGCTCCTGCCTCATCCCGCTGAAGATAAGTGTGCTGTCGCCGCGAAATGCCTGCAAAAAAAGTTGTGAAGCGGAGATCAGCGCGGCAAAAGTGAGGAAAAGAATGCCTGAACGCTGGTCATGTTTTTGACGCCAGATCAGGCCGAAGGTTAAGAGCGAAGCGAGCGTCTCGTAGATTTGAGTCGGGTGGCGG
>WBZX01002291.1_pt1 | contig 13155 bp, 16 predicted proteins | sample 5204211 | NCBI WGS metagenome assembly WBZX01 (sample SAMN12344362, study PRJNA552823) | activated sludge metagenome | biome: Activated sludge suspended growth; feature: Nitrification reactor; material: Wastewater; isolation source: activated sludge from nitrification reactor of wastewater...
TTGGCCAGCGTCACGTTGCCGGCCTGATAGGCGCGCAGGATGCCCGGCACACCGAGCGTCGATTCGGGACGGAAGGCCTGCGGGTCCATGTAATCGTCGTCGATGCGGCGGTAGATGACATCGACCTGTTGTGGGCCTTGTGTCGTGCGCATGTAGACCACTTCGTCCTTGACGAAGAGATCGCGGCCCTCGACCAGTTCGACGCCCATCTGCTGGGCGAGGAAGGTGTGTTCGAAATAGGCGCTGTTGTAGGCGCCCGGCGTCAGCACGACGACCGTCGGGTTGCTCACACCCTTGGGCGCGACGGCGCGCAGCTTTTCCAGCAGCATGTCGGGGTAATGCTGGACCGGCGCCACCTTGTTCTTGGCAAACAGCTCGGGGAACAGCCGCATCATCATCTTGCGGTCTTCCAACATGTAGGAAACGCCGGACGGCACGCGCAGATTGTCCTCCAGCACGTAAAACTCGCCCTCGCCGGCACGCACGATATCGACGCCAGCGATGTGGGCATAGATGCCGCTTGGGACATCGACGCCCTTCATCACTGGCCGGTACTGGGCATTGTTGAGGATCTGCTCGGCCGGGATCTTGCCGGCCTTGAGGATTTCCTGATCGTGGTAGATGTCGTCGAGGAACATGTTCAGCGCCTTGACGCGCTGGCGCAGGCCGGACTGCAAAGACTTCCATTCCGCTGAGGGGATGATGCGGGGAATGATGTCGAAGGGAATCAGGCGCTCCTTGCCCGCCTCCTCGCCGTACACGGCGAAGGTGATGCCGACGCGATGGAAGGCCAGGTCGGCCTCGGCCCGCTTGCGGGCGATGCGCTCGGGCGGGGTCGCCTTGAGCCAGTCGTCGTAACGCTTGTAATGAGCGCGGACGCCGCCGTTGGCGTCCATCATTTCGTTATAGAAGTTCATGTTGGACTCGTCGCTGAGGATGCTCTCGGCAAGGTTTCAGCAGGTTCCATGCCATCGGTGAATATCGCAACAAATCATAGGATTAGATTTTCACGACCGGTCGCCGCGCCCCTTTTAGGTGCAGGTCATGTCAAAGTGGTGCAATAAAAAACCCGCCGGATCGCTCCGGCGGGTTTCCATGACCTGAAACCGAAGCGATCAGGCGCGTTCGAAGATCGCGGCGATACCTTGACCACCACCGATACACATCGTGACGAGGCAGTACTTGCCGCCGACGCGTTGCAGTTCGTAGAGGGCCTTGGTGGCGATGAAGGCACCGGAACAGCCAACCGGGTGGCCGAGGGCGATGGCGCCACCGTTCGGGTTGGTCTTGGCCGGATCGAGGCCGAGCACCTTGGAAACAGTCAACGCTTGGGCGGCGAAGGCTTCGTTGGATTCGATGACGTCCATCTGATCCAGGGTCAGGCCGGCCTTCTTGAGGGCCAGCTTGGTCGCCGGGATCGGGCCTTCACCCATGATGTCATTCGGCACACCGGCGACGGCGTAGGAAACCAGACGGGCCAAGGCCTTGTGACCGGCCTTGGCGGCGACATCGGCAGCAGCCATGACGAAGAAGGCGGCGCCGTCATTGATACCGGAGGCGTTACCGGCGGTGACGGTACCGTCCTTCTTGAAGGCCGGCTTCATCTTGGCCAGGCTTTCCAGCGTCGTGTTGGACTTGACGTGCTCGTCGGTATCGAACACGACATCGCCCTTGCGGGTCTGCTTGACGATCGGCACGATCTGCGACTTGAAGTGACCGGCAGCAATAGCGGCGGTGGCACGACGCTGCGATTCGACGGCAAAGGCATCCTGCTGTTCGCGGGTGAAGCCATGCTTGGCCGCCAGATTCTCGGCGGTGATGCCCATGTGGCCGACGCCGAACGGGTCGGTCAGCACGGCAACCATCGAGTCGATGGCCTTGGTGTCCCCCATGCGGGCGCCGGAACGCAGTGCCGGCAGCATGTAGGCGGCCTTGGACATGACTTCGACGCCGCCGCCGATGCCGTAGTCGGCATCGCCCAGCATGATGTTCTGGGCGGTGGTGACGATGCCCTGCAGGCCGGACGAGCACAGGCGGCTGACCTGCATGGCGACGGACTCCATCGGCAGGCCGGCCTGGATGGAAGCGACGCGGGAAACGTAGGCATAGCGGGAGTCGGTCGGCATACAGTTGCCGACGGTGACGTAATTGATCTGCTGGGGATCGACACCGGAGCGGACCACGGATTCCTTCATGACGATGCCGGCCAGTTCGCTGGCTTCGAAATCGGCCAGGGAGCCGCCAAAAGTACCAATAGCGGAACGAACTGCGCTCAGAACGACAACTTCTCTGCTCATGTAAACCTCCAGATAAAAATTATTCAGCCCACCAGACTGGCGAACTCCAACAAAAAGAGCAACAACATCCACAGCACCGTGGCGCGCCAGACGAGCCCGATGGCGCTTTGCATGAAATCGACGTCGGCCGGATCACCGACACCCAGTTCCGCGCCATCGCTCACTTCGACGCCTTCGGCGAGCGGCATGCCGAGCTGCACCCCGAGGGCGCCGGCTCCGCTGGCCAGCACGATGCCGAGATCACGATCCGGCCATCGACTCGCCTGGGTGCGCCAGCAATGAACCGCATCCTCGAAATCGCCGACGATGGCGAAGGCGGATGCGGTCGCCCGCAACGGCAACCAATCAATGATACCGAAAACCTGACGGGAAAACGCGGAGAAATCATTGTGCTCCGCAGCATTCTCGCCCTGCCAGCGGGCCTTGATTATCGCAGCCATGCGGTAGAGCACCGCACCACAAGGCCCCGGCAACACGACAAAGCAAAGCAGTACGCCAAAGACATGGCGATGCGCTGCCGCCAGGGCGGTTTCGATCGTCAGGCGGGCAATTTCCTGCGACCCGAGGTCGTCAGCCGAACGCCCACGCCACTCGGCCAGCAGGTGCCGGGCACGCGGCAGATCGCCGAGGCGCAGCGCCAGGTGAATTTCGGTGTAATGGTGGCTGAACTGGCGGAATCCCATGGTCAGATAAAGGATCCCGATATTGAACAGCAGCGCCAGGATGGGCGTCACCGAGTAAAGCAAGCCATAGACCATCGCCACCAGGAGCACCGGCGCCAGCACGGCAAGGCACCAGGCAATCACGCCCTGGCGGTACTCGCCGGCGTTGAAATGTGATTCGATGAAGTCGGCCCAGGCCGCAAGCGGCTCCTCCACCACGCGGCGGTAATTCAGGGGTTGCAGTTGCTCGATGAGAAAGACTGCGATGAGCGAGAGAAGACTCATGTAGTGCCGGGGGATGCCGGGTTCGGCTTATCTTCTTGTGCTAAAACGCCACCATACCACAAGCTCATGCGGCGTGGAGACCAAGGCGTTCGGTCAGGGAACGGATCATGCCGGCCGTCGCCCCCCAGATGAAATAATCGCCGTAGGGCATGGCAAAAAAATGACGCAGGGCGCCGCGGTAATGCAGCGAATGCCGCTTGTGGTTGGCCGGATCGAGCAGGAAGGCCAGCGGGACTTCGAAGGCTTCCGCCACCTCGAACGGGTCGAGCGCGAGTTCGAACGGCGGTGTCACCAGGGCGACCACCGGCGTCACCCGAAAACCGGTGCCGGTGCGGTATTCGGGCAGGAAGCCGAGCACCTCGACGTGCTTGCGGGCGAGGCCGATTTCCTCCTCCGTCTCGCGCAGTGCGGTATGGACCGGCGACTGGTCTTCTTCCTCGACGCGGCCGCCGGGAAAACTGATCTGGCCGGCATGATCTTTCAGATGCGCCGTGCGCTGGGTCAGCAGCACGGTCTGGCCGTTGTCGCGCAGGACAATCGGAAAGAGGACGGCGGCGGGCGTCAGCGGCAGGCCCTCGCCGCCATCTTCCTGCACGAAATGGCCGGTGATCGGCTCCCGCAACAGACTCGCGCGCAGGCGGTCGAGATCGACACTCATGCAGCTTCGGCGTCGCCCTCGATTTCCGCATGGACGGACGACAGCGCATCCTGCAAGGTTTCTTCGGACAGCTGGTTGAGCGAAGTCGCCACCATGTCGGCCGCCTCGATGGCGCCGACCGGCAGGCGCTTGCTGTCGAGGCTGGCGATCAGCGCCGCCGCGGCGCCGACCACGTGCAGGATGGCCTGCCGCTCGCTCATCAGCATCTCGACTTCGCGCCGAAGCATGGCAATTTCCTGATCGCGTTGCGGCATGGTCTCTCTCCTAGAAGCGTCTTTTTAGCGTCATGGTACTGCCGTCGCGCTGCATTTCCATCCGGTTCAGGAAGCTCATGCCGAGCAGCGCCATCGGCATCTCGTTCTGGTGGATCAGGGCGTCCACGTTGTGCAGGGTGACGTCGCCGATCCGCACCGTATCCAGCGAAACCTTGCTGACGACCGACTGGCCGTTCGCCGTCTGCGTCATGCCTTTCTGGCCACGGTTGAAATCGAGTCCGATCCGGCGGGCGTCGGTGGCGCCCAGCGAAATCATCGTCGCGCCGGTATCGACGATGAAGCGCACCGAAGTGCCGTTGATGGTGCCCGTGGTATAGAAATGCCCCTGGGTGTCGGCGGTCAGGACAACCTTGCCGGACCCGTCGGCCGGCGCGGCGCCGACGGCGTGCTGGCCGACGCGCAGCGGACGCTTCTTGCCGCCGATCTCGATGACCGCCTGGTCGCCCTGCACCGAAACGACCTTGACCCCCTCCAGCGTCTGGCCGACGGCGACGGCCTGTGGTTCGCCGCCATTGATCATCAGCATGGCCTTGCTGCCCATCACGCCGGCAAGACCGACATCCTGGGCGGCAGCGAACCCGGAAGCGAGACCAAGCACCCAGGCAATGCGCGTAAAATGGCGCTTCATTTCTTCGTCGCTCCCGCCGCCATGCAACCCGTTGCCATCTTTCGTCACTCTCCTACCGAAGGTCCGGGCTATTTTGCCATATTCCTTGAGCAGCAAGGGATTCCATGGCGCCTGATCGCCATCGACGAAGGCGAAGCGGTGCCCGCTGCGGTCGACGGCTTTTCCGGCCTCTGTTTCATGGGCGGCCCGATGAGCGTCAACGACCCGCTGCCGTGGATCGAACCGGTCTGCCAGCTGATCCGGACCGCCGCAGCGCAGGACATCCCGGTGATCGGCCACTGTCTCGGCGGGCAGTTGATGAGCAAGGCGCTCGGCGGCCAGGTAACGAGAAATCCCGTCAAGGAAATCGGCTGGGGCGAGGCCGGCGGCGAAAGCGATCCGGTCGCCCGGCACTGGCTCGGCCGCTACGCCGGCAAGATCGGCACCGTCTTCCAGTGGCACGGCGAAACCTTCAGCATCCCGCCCAGCGCCACCCGATTGTTCGCCAACAGGCATTGCGCCAACCAGATGTTCGCGCTCGGCCCGCACCTCGGCATGCAATGCCATGTCGAGATGACGCCGGAAATGATTGCCACCTGGTGCGGGCAATGGGCCGACGAGGCGCTTGCCGTCGCCGAGCAGCCCAGCGTGCAGACGCCCGCGGCAATGCAGCGCGAGATCGCCGAACGCTTGCCGGTGATGCGCCAGCTTTCCGAACAGCTCTACTCGGTCTGGATCAAGGGCCTGCGGCACTGAAAGCGGGCGCCTGAAAAACCAAACGGGCAGTCGAGCTGCCCGTTCTGATTTTTGCCCTTTTCAGGACGTCGACCGCAGCAGGCGGCTCAATCGCGGAAATTGCCGTACTTGATCGGGAAATCTGTGATCGACTTGGTGATCAGCGCGATGCACGACTGCAGGTCATCGCGCTTGGCGCCCTGGACGCGCACGGTATCGCCCTGGATCGAGGCCTGCACCTTGAGCTTGCCGTCCTTGACCAGCTTGACGATCTTCTTCGCCAGATCGCTGTCGATCCCGTCCTTGATCTTCATCTCCTGCTTGACCTTGTTGCCGGAGACGCTGACCACCTTCTGGTGATCCAGGCGCTTGACGCTCTCCTTCTCCTTCTTTTCCATGGCCGGAAACAGCAGGTCCTTGATCTGGTCGAGTTGGAAGTCGGAATCACCCCACAGGGTGATGACCTTGTCCTTCTCGTTCAGTTCGACCTTGGCGCTGGTGCCCTTGAAGTCGTAGCGGTTGTCGATCTGGCGCGAGGTGACGTCGATGGCGTTCTTCAACGCCACCATGTCCGCTTCGGAGGTGAAGTCAAAGGAAGGCATGGCGCTTATCCGAAGTGGCAGACGTAGTGATAGGCATCACCCTCGGCGACCGAAATCTCGAACGAGGAGTTGCCCGGCACGTTAAAGGACTGGCCTTCGCCCCAGGTGGTCCATTCGGACTCGCCCTTGAGCTTGACGCGGCAGGAACCGCCGACGCCTTCCATGATTTCCGGCGCACCGGTGTTGAAGGTCAGCGACGACGGCAGGATCACGCCGACCGTCTTCTTGGTGCCGTCGGCGAGCACCACGGTGTGGCTGACGCACTTGCCGTCGAAATAAACATTGGCCTTCTTGACCACGGAAACGTTGTCGTATTGCGACATTTATATACCCCAGAGTTTTTGAATTACGGCCTTGGCGATGAAGCCGACCATGCCGAAAGCCAGCACGAAGAAAAGCACGAAGGTGCCCGTCTTGCCGGCTTTCGACTTCCAGGCGATCTCGCCGATGATGAACAGCATGAACAGGATGAAGGCACCGACGCCCCAAGTGGCGCCGAAATCCGCCAGCTGCTCCTCGGTGAAGCCGAACAGGGTGCCTTCCATCACCTACGCCTGACCCTTGCGTGCGCGCAGGTTGGCGGCGATGCGCATGCGCAGTGCGTTGAGCTTGATGAAGCCGGCCGCATCCTTCTGGTCGTAGGCGCCGGCATCGTCCTCGAAAGTGGCGATGGTCGGATCGAACAGCGAGTCGGTCTTGGAATCGCGGCCAACGACGATGACGTTGCCCTTGTACAGTTTGACGCGGACGAAGCCATTGACGACGCTCTGCGTGTGGTCGATCAGCGTCTGCAGTGCGACACGCTCCGGGCTCCACCAGTAGCCGTTGTACACCAGGCTGGCGTAGCGCGGCATCAGGTCGTCCTTGAGGTGGGCGACTTCGCGGTCGAGGCAGACCGATTCGATGGCGCGGTGGGCGCGCAGCATGATCGTGCCGCCCGGGGTTTCGTAGCAGCCGCGCGACTTCATGCCGACATAGCGGTTCTCGACCAGATCGAGGCGGCCGATGCCGTGCTTGCCGCCCAATTGGTTCAGCGTCGCCAGCACCTGGGCCGGGCTCATGGGGGTGCCGTTCAGGGCAACGATGTCGCCCTTGGCGTATTCGATATCGAGGTATTCCGCCTGGTCCGGTGCCGCTTCCGGCGAAACCGTCCAGCGCCACATCGATTCCTCGGCCTCGGCCGCCGGGTTTTCCAGGTGACGGCCTTCGTAGGAGATGTGCAGCAGGTTGGCGTCCATCGAGTACGGCGAACCGCCCTGCTTGTGCTTCATGTCGACCGGGATACCGTGCTGCTCAGCGTAGGCCATCAGCTTTTCGCGCGACAGCAGATCCCATTCGCGCCACGGGGCGATGACCTTGATGCCCGGCTTCAGCGCATAGGCGCCGAGTTCGAAACGCACCTGGTCGTTGCCCTTGCCGGTCGCACCGTGCGAGATGGCGTCGGCACCGGTGGCATTGACGATCTCGATCAGGCGCTTGGCGATCAGCGGGCGGGCGATCGAGGTGCCGAGCAGGTACTCGCCTTCATAGACGGTGTTGCAGCGGAACATCGGGAACACGAAGTCGCGGACGAACTCCTCGCGCAGGTCGTCGATGAAGATATTTTCCGGCTTGATGCCAAACTGCAGCGCCTTGGCGCGTGCCGGTTCAAGTTCCTCGCCTTGGCCGAGGTCGGCCGTGAAGGTCACCACTTCGCACTGGTAGGTATCCTGCAGCCACTTCAGGATCACCGAGGTATCGAGACCACCGGAATAGGCCAGCACCACTTTTTTGACGTCGCTCATTTCTGTTCCCTTGTTTCGTTTAACCCTGCCGCTCAGCCCTGGATGCGGCCCAGCAGCAAATACTCCATCAGCGCCTTCTGCACGTGCAGACGGTTCTCGGCCTCATCCCAGACCACCGACTGCGGTCCGTCGATGACCTCGGCGGTCACTTCCTCGCCGCGGTGGGCCGGCAGGCAGTGCATGAACACGGCGCCCTCGTTGGCCACGCGCATCATGTCGCCATCGACGCACCAGTCGGCGAAGGCCTTGATCCGCGCCTCGTTTTCGGCCTCGAACCCCATCGACGTCCACACGTCGGTCGTCACCAGGTCGGCCCCGCGGCAGGCATCCATCGGGTCGGCAAACACCTTGAAGCGGGTGCTGTCGATCTTGCCGACCAGTTCCTGATTGATTTCGTAGCCCGGCGGGGTCGACACATGCACGGTGAAATCCAGCACCTGCGCTGCCTGCAGCCAGGTGTTGCACATGTTGTTGGCATCGCCGACCCAGGCCACGGTCTTGCCCTGGATGCAGCCGCGATGCTCGATATAGGTGTAGATGTCGGCCAGGATCTGGCACGGGTGATACTCGTTGGTCAGCCCGTTGATCACCGGCACGCGCGAATTGGTGGCGAAACGCTCGATAATTTCCTGCTCGAAGGTGCGGATCATGACGATGTCGCTCATCCGCGAGATCACCTGCGCCGCATCCTCGACCGGCTCGCCGCGCCCGAGCTGGGAATCGCGGGTATTCAGGTAGATTGCCGAACCACCCAGCTGCTGCATGCCAGCCTCGAAGGAGAGACGGGTGCGGGTACTGGCCTTCTCGAAGATCATCACCAGCGTGCGGTCGCTGAGCGGCCAGTACTTCTCGTAGGACTTGAACTGGTTCTTGATCCAGCGCGTCCGTTCGAACACGTATTCGAACTCTTCGCGCGTGAAATCCTTGAATTGCAGAAAATGTTTGATCGCCATGATTTAGGCCGCCAGGAATTCCCTGATGAGAGGAGCGCTGCGGTCGACCAGTTCCCTGGCCTCGTTTTCACTGAAGGTCAGCGGCGGCAGCAGGCGAACCACCTTGTCCGCCGTCACATTGATCAGCAGCCCGGCCGCCAGCGCCTTGCCGACCAGTTCGCCGCACGGGCGGTCCAGTTCGATGCCGATCATCAGGCCATGACCACGGATCTCGACCACGCCCTTGAGCCCCGCCAGCGCCTCGGCCATCAACTTGCGGATCAGTGCACCAACGCGCTCGGCATTGGCCATCAGCCCATCCTTCTCGATGGTGTCGATGGTCGTCAGTGCCGCAGTGCACGCCAGCGGATTGCCGCCGAACGTGGAGCCGTGGTTGCCCGGCCCGAACAGCCCGGCCGCCCGGCCTCCGGCCATGCAGGCGCCGATCGGCACGCCGGAACCGAGGCCCTTGGCCAGCGTCGCAATATCCGGCTGAATTCCTGCATGCTGGTAGCCGAACCATTTTCCGGTGCGCGCCATGCCGCACTGCACTTCGTCACAGATCAGCAGCCAGCCGAGTTCGTCGCACAGCGTGCGCAAGCCCCGCTGGAACTCGCCGGAGGCGAGATGAATGCCGCCCTCGCCCTGCACGATTTCAAGCATCACGGCGACGATGTTCTTGTTATGCTCGGCAACAGCCTTGATCGCCTCCAGATCGTCGTAAGGAACGCGAACGAAACCCGACACCAGCGGCTCGAAACCGGCCTGCGTCTTGCGGTTGCCGGTGGCCGATAGCGTCGCCATCGTCCGGCCATGAAAGGCCTTCTCCATCACGATGATGGTCGGCGTATCGATACCCTTCTTGTGACCATAGAAACGCGCCAGTTTGATGGCCGCCTCGTTGGCCTCGCAGCCGGAATTGCAGAAGAAAATCTCCTGCATTCCCGAAAGATCGGCCAGCTTGTCGGCAAGCTGTTCCTGTTCGCGAATGCGATACAGATTCGACGTATGCAGCATACGCCCGGCCTGCGCGGCAATCGCCGCCACCAGCTTGGGATGGGCATGGCCGAGGGTCGAAACGGCAATCCCGGACAATGCGTCCAGGTATTCCTTGCCCTCAGTATCAATAATCCGGCTACCCTGACCGTGGCTGAATGCCACCGGCAAGCGGGCATAAGTATTCATGACATGCGACATGAGGCAACCCCAAAAAACGAAAACGGCGGTCAAGGCCGCCGAAACGATCGCCACTCGCCGGGCCGAGAGCCACCCGAAAGAGTTGCAGTAAGCTGAATGTTAAGTGAAAAACCGGCCCTTGTATAGAACGAGAAGCACGGCCATCGGCGAGCAAACGAACGATCCTCGAAACCCCGAATCAGGACCGATCGCCCCATCGCACTGGCGAACATGCCACAGCTCCGGCGCTTCTGCTAGAATGCGCCAAGACAAGGTCGCAACGCCCGCCAAAGCAGAGTGGAACAATGACAACATCAGAATCGACCACCTTTATCATCGTTGGCCTCACCAAACAAGGAAAGAAATTCCGCCCCAGCGACTGGGCAGAACGCCTGTGCGGCGTCATGTCCGCCTTCGGCGCCGAACGCAAGATGAAGTACTCTCCCTACGTCGGCCCCGGCGACTACAACGGTGAAAAAGCCGTATTTGTCGAAGGCCGCCTCGGCGAAGTCGAACCGATGGCCTACCGCTTCATGCTCAACTTCGCGCAGGACAACGACCTGCAGATCATCGACGGGGTCTGCTCGCTGGACGGCAAGAAATAACCCCTTGTACGGGATTTAATGTCCCTTTTTCGCACCAACCCAACTGGACAGCTGTTGCTTGCGTTCGTCGGAAATCGGCAACAGCGCAATCCGTTCTTCAATGACTGCGCCATCCACGATTTTGTGACGGAGCATCGCCTCGACAAACGGCCAATCCTTGTCTCTACCCGCCGCAAGTTTGGAAGCCGCAAGGTCGTGCGGCTCAAGGCAATAGCCAATCTTGAGATCGGTGTTCTCGTTCTGGATCTTGACGAGGCGCCCCTCCCAGCCTGCCGGAAGAATGGCGGTTTCCGGTCCTACGCCTTGGGCATAGTAGCCAAATCGTTCATCAAAGGGCGAGAGTTCTCCAATCGCCCCGTCGATCACATCCGCAAGATCCGGGCGATGAAGCGGATAGCAATCCGCCTCCCTTGACTGCAGCAAGACATCGGGCGCATCCGGCACCGCACCTAGCACCGACTGGCTGCCAACTACCACGATTTCGTACTGATCAGTCACCGCTGCGGCAGCACGAATCAAATGCTCAAGTTCCCGGCGTTTCATGATCGCTTCGCCACTGCTTCAAAAAGCTGAATCGCTCCCGGTTGGTCAGGACACCTGAAAACGGCGAGGATTGACGCAATGCGGCCGCCCGCTGCGAATCCTCAACTGCAACCGAAAGACAAGCTTCGATACCCTGATTCATCAGGCGCTCCCATTCCTCCAGATAAGGCTGGGAAGCAATGCATACCGTCTCGCGCCACCTCATCAGCGTCGCTTTTGCTTTCTCGAACAAGGCGGGGTCATCCATAACCCGCTCCGCGACCATGCGATGCAGCGCCAGACTACGCCGATCAATGTCCTGATGGGTTACCATGGAACGCCTCCATTTGCTCTGGCAATCTGGTCAAGCAATATCTTCATGTGTACTGTAGCAAAAACAAAAGGCACCCGAAGGTGCCTTTTCTGTTTTTGCCACGCGAAGATCAAGCAGCAGCCAGCGCCTTGATCTGGGCCGACAGGCGGCTCTTGGTGCGGGAAGCCTTGTTCTTGTGGATGATCTTCTTGTCAGCGATGCGGTCGAGAACTGCAACGGACTGCTGGAAGACACCCTGAGCGGCGGCTTTATCGCCGGCGTCGATGGCCTGACGCACACGCTTGATCGCGGTACGCAGGGTCGAACGCAGGCTGGCGTTGTGGGAGCGCTGCTTGTCAGCTTGACGGGCGCGTTTGCGGGCTTGTGCGCTGTTGGCCATAAAAGTATCCGAAATATCAGTGAAAGCATGCGATTGTCCCACACTACTGCTATCAGCACAAGCACAAGCAATACACAGATTCAGAAATTTCGCCCAACCCCGAAATTCTTGCAGGTCTATATATATTATTTTTCAATTTGTTAGCGCGTGCACACGTTACAAACTCTTTCGCTCTGACACCACAACCGGATTTGGAGGCGGCAATACGGATTCAAAAACGACCTCAATGCGTATCCTGGAACGAACTGGGTGCCCCCCAATCTGCCCGGGACGGAACCTCGCCCCTAAAAATGCCTTCTCGACCGCCTCGTCAAGGTCTGGCAGGGACTTTCGCGTATCGGGAATTACCTCGCGAACAACACCGAGTTCATCAATATGCAATATAAAAATTACCGCCACCCTCTCGGGCAAGGTACGTTCACCAGGCCATTGCACTGTAATTTCCTGAAGTGGCACAGGTGGGACAGAGAGCTTAGAGCGTGGAAGGTAATCTTCAGACACCGAACGCTTTCGACCTCCAGCAAGGTCCGCCTCCTCCCCCGCCCGTCCCAAGCGCATAAGCGCCTCACTCTCTGGTTCAGCCTTGGGATGCTCTGCAGGGTCTAACGTAGAGACTGCATCACCCATCGCCCCTATGGCTGCCCCCTGCTCGCTCTGGAGAACAGCTTCCAAACGAACCTGAGCCCCAGCGTCAGAATAACCAGATGCTATCGGCAGCCACATTTTTGACACATCGGCCAACAATAACCCGGTACCGTGCAAGAATAATGACAAGGGCAACGCCCATGCGATGCCCTTGTCAAGATTGCGGATCAACAAAACGGGCTAATCGACAAGTTCCCGCCACGAGGTACGATGCGCGGTACCGACTCCGCCCGAGCCTCCTTGATTGATCTCTTTTACAGTGGTTCTCCCGGTGCTGTCTCTAATCAGCGCAACCTGCTCGCCCTGATCTGTCGTCACCACTGTCATCCCAACGATAAGCGATTAATCGCTGAAAAGTTCACCAGTACAACTACCTGTCGGGATATCGCACTCGTAATACCGGGAGGCGCCACCGGTAGTACACGCATCGCCGCTCGGTATGGCTGAGCCAACCAGCATCTTGTTACCCGCTATCGCAATCGGCGTAACCACCCGTTCCTTTGAAACTGGGAGGTCGAATCGCCACCCACCATCGGTAGACCATGTAACGGCAGGATTGCTTGCGGTAATCACCGCATTGTCATCAAGGTTCGTGGCCGTCGGAGTAGTAGTATTCGGATCACTCAGTGACACCGTCGACACCTCGACAGCAGGGTT